>Ga0137465_1000022_pt1 | contig 151936 bp, 115 predicted proteins | sample EasRivERMGT828_2_FD_104906 | JGI IMG/M metagenome (GOLD analysis project Ga0137465, IMG submission 104906) | Soil microbial communities from meander-bound floodplain in the East River, Colorado, USA - East River MetaG ERMGT828_2 | ecosystem: Environmental > Terrestrial > Soil > Floodplain ... | reverse complement strand
GGACAAGCGTGAGGAAGCACCGGTCGAAATCCCTGCACTTCGAGCCGAGACAGCGATCGCGCCGGGCATCCATGCGAGACCAGAGATCTGAATCGTCGCCGGCGGTGCCGAGTTCAGCACGGTCGCCGGTTTCCGTCTGCTCCGACCACTCGAGAATCTCCTTGAAGGCCTTCAATTCGCGCATGCTGAACAGTCCTTCGGTATGCGACGTCTCGAGCTTGATCCGGCAGAGATAGTTATTTCGGCCCTTGAGATACGCGGCGCGTATCGGGCGTCCGAGGACGGATTCCAGCAACGGAATGTCTTTGTAGAAGATCTGGTCCTGAAGAGTCTTGGTGCCTGTCGAAACCAGAATCCGGCTGCCGTGCAGAAGCGCCGGAAGAAGGTAGGCGAGCGTTTTTCCGGTTCCGGTGCCCGCTTCGATAATCACATGACCCTGTTCTTCGAGCGCCCGATGCACGGCTTCCGCCATCCGCACCTGCGACGGCCGGTATTCGTAGTCCTCCAGCCGCTGTTCCAGTATTCCGCCAGGTCCGAAGAAATCCTGCATCCGGCTAGTTTAAGTCCGGACGGTGGTCAGGACGGGACCGGGAGGAGACAAATTCAGCTTTCAGCTCCAAAACCCAGCGATCAGCCATCGCCGATCCGCAATTTGCGGACATCCCTTTGCAACAGCCTTATAAATAGCTCTCTTCGCCGTCCAGAGAGCGTTAACTAAATTGTGTTACTTATGTCTCCGGTAAAAAGTGTTACCTATCCCTCCGACCGCACAAATAGCTCTGGGTTCCAGGACATCTATAGGGGCCAATGCAAAGGGATGTCCGCAAATTGCGGATTGGCGATGGCTAATCGCTCAATGAGGATGCTGAAAGCATCAGAAAGCTGATAAAAGAAGTGCCTGACCGCATATGAACTCCATCGATCAGCTTTCTCGTTATCCCGAGCGGATCATCTGCCTGACGGAAGAGACGACCGAGACGCTTTACCTGCTTGGCGAGGATCGTCGCATCGTCGGCGTTTCCGGCTACACAGCGCGTCCTCCAGAGGCAAGGTCCAAGCCGAAGGTGTCGGCGTTCATCAGCGCAAAGCTCGACAAGATTGCCGGTTTAAACCCCGACCTGATCCTCGCCTTTTCCGACCTCCAGGCGGATATCGTTCGCGAACTGACACGCCAGGGGTTCAACGTGATGGTGTTCAACCAGCGTAGTGTCCGGCAAATCCTGGAGATGATTCTGCTGCTCTCACGAATCGTCGGCGCATCGGAAAAGGGCAGCGCGCTGGTGACGCAGTTCCAGTCCGAACTCCGGGCGATCGAAGACTCCGCCCGGCGGTTTGAACGTCGGCCGCGTGTGTTGTTCGAAGAGTGGAACGATCCACTGATCACCGGAATCGAATGGGTCGAAGAGTTGATTACGATTGCGGGCGGTGAACCGGTTTTTCCAGAACTGAGCCGTCAGGCTGCGGCCACGAATCGGATCGTCTCTCCTGCGGATGTCTTGCCGCGCGATCCCGAAATCGTGATTGCGTCCTGGTGCGGGAAAAAAGTGAACAAGCAGATGATTCGATCGAGGCCGGGATGGGATGCCGTCAGCGCCGTGCGTGCGAATGACGTTTATGAAATCAAGTCCACGTACATCCTGCAGCCGGGACCGGCGGCATTGACCGAGGGTGTCCGGCAGCTCCACGCGATCATTGCCGCGACCCTCGGCTTCAACGTCGATCCGTCGATCGCGCCGAAGGAGCGCGTCGATCCGGCCGTCGTTACGCGGTCGGCCTGAAGTACAGAACGATGGCTGCTCCGACCGACGCCAGGGCAAACCCGACATAGAGCATCGGATTGATCGGTTGCTTTGGCGGGTGAAGAGCCATTGTGACAAGCACGTTCACGATCGGCGCGCCGCCGAATACAAGCGGCATGACATACACCGGCAGCCCGCCGTTACGAAATGCCCAGATAATGCATCCCGCACCGATGGCACCCAGAGCGCCGGCACCCGTCGCCGTAATGAGACCGGTCGTGTTGAACCCGGACAATCCACCTTGTGCTCCAAGCGCTGCGACCGGAACCATTACGCCGATCAAAAAATACGCGATGCCGACGCATAGAAGCGCTTTCAGCGGATTGCCGAGCTGCGTTTGTCCCTGATGAAGTAACGCGCCATACGCTCCCCAGGACAACACCGCGCCGGCCACAAAAATGATCCAGACCATACTCTTGGGTCTCCCTTTCGATGCTTGAACAGCCATATGGCGAAAGAGGGTATCTGGGGAGGGACGTTTGACACAAGCGTGTATTCACGTTGTCAGTTGTGAGTTGGCTGTTGTGCATTTAGCTCCCCGGTGGCGCATGGTTGCTAGAAACTAAAACTCAATCCCGCCGTGATGGCGCGTCCAGCGGCAAAGCTGGTTGCTTTACCGAAGAGAGGTGACGTCTGGATGCCGCTGACTGAGCGAACCTGAGTGTTGTTCAAAAGATTCCTGACCGTAAGATTCCAGGTGACGCGGGGACCCGCAAAATTGACACGACCAACCTGAGTTGCGCCGCCACTCTGTCCGCCGGTGACCTGGGGTGCGCCGACATTGTTTTCCGGGGTGCTAGTCCTTGATCCCGGTTTAAGGGTCTTAATCTTGGTCCATGTCACATCAATGTTATAGGTGCCTGGAGACGTCAGTGTGTTCCGGCCAACGCCAGCTGGGCGATCGGTAGAACTCTGATCACCATTGTTGTCCCTTCCGGTGGCCAGGCTATAAGGGCGGCCCGACGCTGACGTGATATTGAACGATACGAGTCCAACCGTCGCGGTCGGCCGTATTTGGAATTGGGCCTGGATCCTGTTCCGTTGATCGTTTTGCGAACGGGCCCACTCCCGCGAAAAATCGTACTGGTTGGGCGCCGTTCCAAGATCGTCGTGGGTATAGCCTCGCGCGTAGGCAATGGTGCCGCCGAATGCAAAGCGTCCGATATACAGCGTTCCGGGGGTACCGGGAAGGCCAATGGTCGGAGTGTACAACCGGAGGATAAAGTTCTTCGAAAACGAGGTTGCGCTGGATTCAAATTGATAAATGTTTCCGACAACCGGATAGTACGGACGCAACCGATCGACCTCCGTGCGAGCCGCGGCCCTGACAGTTGCATCGGAAGAATTCAGCCGGGCCAGCATTTCGTCCGGCAAGGCTGTACCCGGCAACGGCGCATTGATGTTGCGCGTTCGGATCAGGTGGTCGCCACGGGTGATATCCGCGCTGGCGCTGAATCTCCATCCGCCGGGCAAAGCCTGCTCGAGGCTGGCCAATGAATTGATGTTGTAAGGCGCTTCTAGACTTGAAGGACGGACATAGATCGAACCGGCATTCACGCCGCGGGCCGTCACTGCTTCGGGCGGCGCATGGCCCGCAACATATGTCGGGAATGCAATACTAAGGATCGTCTGCGCAACCCCGCCTGCGTTGCGCAGGATTGTTTCCGTGTTATTAAGACTGAAGCTCTGATACGACAACCGGCTGCCGGCGCGAATCACCGTTTTCCCCGCTGCCTGAATGGCGATGCTCACGGTTGGCGCCAGGTTGTTATAGTCGTGCAGGTTGGATTGCGCAATATAGCGTGCCCCTAACCCGACGCTGACATTCCGCGCCGCCCGCAAGTCTGCCTGAACGAAAGCATTAAAATCGTACTGTTGTGAATCGAGCAGCGGGTTTCCCGCATTCTGAGTAAACGTCTGCGGCCGCCCGGCAACATAGTCGTCCAGGCTTGCAAATGTGTACAGGCCCAGGAAGTTGTTCCGGGACACACTGTGCCGTCTTTCGTAGTTGCCCTCAACCCCGGACTGCAGATTCAGTGTCGGACGCGCCGCCCACCGGAGGGTGTCCCCCAATTGATAGGTGTGGTTCCGGTTGGCGTTGTCGTTTTGAGCGCCGCCGCTGTTGAACGCGCCAGTCACATTCACGGCAATGGCATTGGTGACGGAGGCCGTGTCGCTATCGGTTTCGGCCGCCTGGAATCGGAATTCATTTATGATCTTTTCGCTGAGAGTTGCCAGCTCACTTAGCTGGACTTGCCAGTTGTGGCCCGACGAATTGAAAGCGCGTTCGACCAGGTTGAACCCGCCGGTTCCTTGATTCTTCGCGTTATTGGCGACGTAGCTTAGGTTGAAATTCAGCGTCTGGTTTTGGGCCAGACGCAACTGGCCGCGCGCGCCGAAATTTCGCCTGGTGCTCGGGCTCAGCACCCCTTCATTCACGCTTTGCCCTGCCGGCAGCACAGCGCGAATGGCATTGCCCTCTGCGTCTATCTGGCTGTACTGTCCCGTGAACGTGATGGCCAGGATGTTCGGAATGATTGTGCCGCCGATAGTCGAATTGAAAGTCTTCTGTCTCCGGGCTGGTTTGGTCAAGGCCGTCGGGGTCGCGGCATTGAATGCGGAACTATTGACGTTTCCGCCTAACTGTCCCGTCCATTTGCTCGTGCCGGGACGCGTGATAACCGTGATGCGCGTCCCGCCGTTGGCGTCCGCGGAGAATGGATTGTTGTCAATGATGATCTGCTGAATCTGGTCCTTGGGAGGGATACGGCCGCCGGTGAACCCGTCGATCAAGAAAGTAGGCCGAGATCCGGCGCCTCCGGATGCGCCCGCAAGCTGCATCAGGTAAGCGACAAGCTCATCTTCATTATCCGGCAAATCCGCCAACTGATCGCCGGAGATCGTTTGTGTCGTCAAGGCTACGTCCGAATCGATGGTCACCGCTTTGCCGGCAGTGTCGCTGACTTCGACGGTCTGCTCAACTTTGGCAACCGTCAGGGTGAGCGACAGAGGGGCAATGCCAGCCGCTACGCGAACGTTTTGACGCAGAGGATTAAAGCCGGCCGTGTTCACTTCGAGCCGATAGTCGCCCGCCGCCAGCTCCATGTCGAAATCGCCGGTGAGATTAGTGACGAGTTCATTGATAACCTCGCTTCCCCGGAGGACGGTGATCTTCGACCCTGGAATTACGGCCCCCGAGGTATCCGTTATCCGTCCTCGAAGGTGTGGCGGCGCATTCTGTGCATTCAGCGGCACGGCTATCCACAAAAAAGCAATGAAGGCAAGCAGCCGGAACATGCAGGTATGATGGTGTCGGCATCGCACGGTGTCAACGCATATCCTCAGAAATAACGAATAAATCATCAACAATAAGAATTGCAGCCCTTTTTATTTCTCATTAATATGTGAAGAAATCATGAAGGACAATATCGGTAACTTCGAACTAATGATTCTGCTGGCGCTCATCCGTCTCGACGACAGCGCTTACGGCGTTCCTATCTCAAAGGAGATTGAGAAGCGGAGCGGTCGTGAGGTTTCTGTTGCAAGCGTTTATGCAACTCTTGAGCGACTAGAGGCAAAGGGTTTCGTGTCTTCGGAACTCGGTGAACCCACGGCTGAAAGAGGGGGAAGGGCGAAACGCTACTTCCGCATCACAGCAAAAGGTGTGCGCGAAGTTCGCGACACCCGCCGCACCCTTGTTAAGCTATGGGACGGTCTTCCCAGAATCGAACGTAGCAGGGTGTGATGAGATCAAAACCGCCGATGGCTGCCACTTGGCTCTTGGGATATTTAGGCGATCGACCGTACTTTGAGTCCATGAGGGGGGACTTGGATGAATTTTGTGTGGAGGGGCGTTCTCAATGGTGGTATTGGCGACAAACGTTGATTGCGATCACCATTTGCTTCGTTCGGGAAATTTGGAGTAACAAGTTCGTCGCGTTCGGAATTCTCGTTGCGGCTTGGGCCTTCATGCCAGTCTACAACTTAGGACGTCTTGTTGCGCTGAAAGCTCTGGTAACGCGTGAGGCTTTCATGCCGCTCTATGATTTATGGCGTATACCGGCTCTGAATCTGTTTGAAACATCTTTTCAAGGAATTCCTGTGTTCCTAGGGAAGGTTTTCAGGAGTGACGGATGGCCATCTTTATTCGCAGCATCTGCAATCCTCGTCCTCGTGGCCTTCATTTTCGGTACCTGTATGGGCTTGCTTGTGGCCCGATTAGATCGACAACATCACAAGACCATGATCGTGCTATACGCAGTCTCGATGTTGGTCACTGTTTTGCCAAACATCGGCTACTTTGCGGTCGCAGCGTATAGCACCAGAAGTTTTGGTGCGGTCTCTCATTTTCTCATCTATTCCACAAACAATACGGCCCTCATTGCTGGCATAGTAGTCGCCGGATTCCTGAACAGGCGATCCGGTGGCCACCGCGGTAAACTGTAGCCGTCAGTCCTCACATTGTTGCGCTGAAGTGCGTCTTGTATAATCCGCGCCGTGATTTCCTCCTACGTCCACGGCTGTTCGATCACCCCTTTACTCGGGGAGACGATCGGAATGTGTCTGGACCGGATTTGCGAAAAGTTCGCGGACAGCGATGCGCTAATATCCCGGCATCAGGGCCTCCGCTATACGTACGGCCAATTGAAGCAGGAAGTCGAGAAGGCCGCCCGAGGACTAATATGGATCGGCGTGGAGAAGGGTGACCGGGTCGGCGTCTGGAGTCCGAATTGTGCGGAGTGGTTGATCGCACAGTACGCGCTCGCAAAGGTTGGCGCGATCATGGTCAACATCAATCCCGCTTACCGGATTCGTGAACTGGAACACGCGTTGACGCAATCCGGCGTTTCCGTCATTGTGGCGGCCAGGGGGTTTCGGAACTCCGACTATGCCGCGATGATCGACGAGTTGGCGCCCAGGCTGCCGGCGTTGAAACACACGGTGTATCTCTCCAAGCAGCGGCTGGGTTCCTCGATCACCTGGAACGATCTTCTCGAAAACGGCATAAGAGCGCCCGGGTCATCGTTGCACGAACGTGAGGCTTCGCTGCAATGCGACGATCCAGTCAATATTCAATACACTTCAGGGACAACCGGCAGGCCAAAGGGCGCGACGTTATCGCATCACAATATCCTGAATAATGGCTTCTTCATCGGCGAGCAGCTTCAATACACTTCCGCTGATCGCATCTGCCTGCCTGTGCCTTTCTACCATTGCTTCGGTTGTGTGCTGGGAAGTCTCGGAGCGTTGACGCATGGCAGCGCTGTTGTTCTTCCTTCAGAATCGTTCGATGTCCAAGCCTGCCTGGCGGCGATTCAAGAGGAACGCTGCACTTCACTCTACGGCGTGCCGACAATGTTCATTGCCCAACTTGATCATCCGGCATTTTCCACTTACCGGCTCGATTCGCTCAGGACTGGAATTATGGCAGGAGCGCCATGTCCGGTTGAGGTCATGCGCCAGGTGATTGAAAACATGCACATGCGCGAGGTCACCATCGCGTACGGCATGACGGAGACATCGCCCGTGTCGTTTCAATCCTGCATCGACGATCCGATCGAAGCGCGCGTGTCCACGGTCGGCAGCGTCCATCCACATGTCGAAGTGAAGATTATCGATCCGGCAACGGGCCTCACGCTTCCACGCGGTCAGGCAGGAGAGTTGTGCACGCGAGGGTACGTCGTGATGCTTGGCTATTGGAACGATCCCGAATCGACGACGGGTGCAATCGACACAGCGCGCTGGATGCACAGTGGCGATCTTGCCGTGATGCGTGCAGATGGCCGCGCCAATATCGTCGGCCGCCTGAAAGACATGATCATCCGCGGCGGCGAGAATATTTATCCTCGCGAGATCGAAGAGTTTCTGCACACGCATCCCAAAGTGAGCGAAGTGCAGGTCATCGGAGTTCCGGATAAGAAGTACGGAGAAGAGGTGTGCGCCTGGATTCGGCTGCGGCAAGGTCACACGGCAACTGAGGATGAAATCCGCGATTTTTGCCGCGGGCAGATCGCGACATTCAAAATTCCGCGTTACATCCGTTTCGTGAATGAATTCCCAATGACGGTCACGGGGAAGATTCAGAAGTTTCGAATGAGGGAACAAATGCTGAGCGAGCTTGGTCTCAGCGTCGAACAGACAGCTTGAGGAGGCTTACGGTGTCGAATCGAACACTCTTATTGGCGGTCGTCGTTAGTTTGGCTATCTCGCCTTCGCCGGTTTTCGCCCAGCAGTCGTGTGAAAGTCTCAGCACTCTGAAGCTTTCGGGTGCGACGGTTACGTCTGCAGCGACGATCGCAGCAGGGCCGCTTGCCGGCCCGGCCGGGCCGGGCCGAGGGGCAAATGCGGCGGCAGTGCCGGCCCGCTGCGAAGTGAAATTGACGATTCGCCCCAGCAGGGATTCCGAGATCAAGTCTGCCGTATGGCTTCCGGTTAATGGCTGGAACGGCAAGTATCAGCAGCTAGGAAATGGCGGCTGGGCCGGAAGCATTGGATATCGCGCTATGGTCGAGCCGTTAATTCGAGGTTACGCGGCCGCTGCCACCGATAACGGCCACGAAGGGGGCGGGGGTGCGGCCTGGGCCGTCGGTCATCCCGAAAAGCTCATCGATTTCGGCTATCGTGCGGTACATGAAACGAGCGTTCAAGCCAAAGCGGTCATCCGCGCTTTCTATGGCCGCGACCCTGCGTTGAGCTATTTTGCCGGATGTTCCGATGGCGGCCGCGAGGCTTTGATGGAAGCACAACGGTATCCCGAAGACTTTAACGGAATCCTTGCCGGCGCTCCCGCGAGCGATTGGTCTCACCTGTTCACAGGCTTCGTCTGGAATGAGCAGGCATTGTTGAAGAGTCCGGGCAGTAGCATCCCTCCGGCAAAACTGCCTGCGATTCAAAACGGCGTGCTTGCGGCATGCGACGGCCATGATGGCCTGAAAGACGGCCTTTTGAGCGACCCACGGACATGCCGCCTCGACCCGGCAGTATTGTTGTGCAAAGACGCAGACGGGCCCAACTGCCTCACGGCGGCGCAGGTGGATACGCTCAAAGCAATTTATGGCGGCGCGAAGAATCCGCGCACAGGCGAACAGATCTTTCCGGGATGGCCGGCAGGGACCGAAGCGGCTCCCGGTGGGTGGGCGACGTGGATTACGCCTGCGAATCCGTCAGCCTCGGTTCAAGCGAATTTCGGCAACACATACTATGGACAAGCCGTTTTCGAAGATCCTAAGTGGGACTTCCGCACCTTAGACTTCGACCGCGACGTTCGATTCGGCGATACGAAGGCGGGTACGGTTCTCAACGCGACGAATCCGGACCTGCGATCATTTCGAGCGGAAGGCGGAAAGCTTCTGCAGTACCACGGCTGGGGCGATGCGGCCATATCTGCCGTTAGTTCCATCGAGTATTACGATAGCGTGCAGACATTCCTCTCAAAGTTTCCTGATGCCAGAAGCGCTGCGGGCCGGCCGATCGCGGATTTTTACCGGCTGTTCATGGTACCCGGAATGGGCCATTGCGGTGGCGGTGCAGGTCCCAACAGTTTCGATGCATTCTCCGCATTGGAAAGCTGGGTTGAGAAAGGGACCGCTCCCGCGCAGTTGATCGGGACGGGAACGGTGGCAGGTGATTCAACCAGGAAAATGACGCGCCCGATTTGTGCCTATCCCGAAGTTGCACGGTACAAGGGAACGGGCGACTCGAACGACGCAGCGAATTTCATGTGTGTCGCGCCGTCGAGATAAACCGCCGATCAAGTGCAGGCCACCGTGAGCTGATCCTGGGATGAAAGCAATCGACGCGCGATGACGAGCGTCTGGATCTCGCTTGTGCCTTCGCCGATAGTGCATAGCTTGATATCCCGATAGAACTTCTCGACGGGGTAATCTTTGATGAAGCCGTAGCCACCGTGGATCTGCAATGCTTCATTCGCAATTTGGACCGCGGCCTCGGACGCGAAGAGCTTGGCCATCGCCGACTCCTTCGTGACGCTCCGACCCCGATCCAGCAGCCACGCGGCACGGTAGGTCAGAAACCGTGAAGCGTCGAGCGAAATGGCCATGTCCACCAGCTTTTTCTGGATCAACTGAAATTCGGAGATGGACTGACCGAATTGCTTTCGGGACTGGGAATAGCTGAGCGCCGCGTCGTATGCGCCTTGCGCCATTCCGATGGCGAGAGCGGCAATGGAAACGCGACCGCCGTCGAGCACCTGCATGCTGTCAATAAACCCGGCGCCTGCGGTTCCCAACAGCTGGGCATTGCCCAGACGACAGTTTTCAAAGACCACTTCTCCTGTTGCGCTGGCCCGCAATCCAAGTTTCTCTTCCTTTTTACCGACTCGGAATCCCTCTGTTTCTCTTTCCACGATGAATGCAGAAATACCCCGGTTTCCGGCTGCGGCATCGGTGACCGCCATGGCCACGCAAACATCGGCATAATGGGCGTTCGTGATGAAGCTTTTGGAACCGTCGAGTATCCATTGTCCATCGAAGACCGCGCGCGTCTGCGTTCCTGAAGCATCCGAGCCTGCCGACGGTTCAGTCAGTCCCCAACAACCTAACCACTCGCCGGAAGCGAGACGGGGAATGTAGAGCATGCGCTGACTATCGGTTCCGCCCTTATAAATGTGATTCGCACAAAGCGAGGTATGCGCCGCCAGAATGATGCCCACCGAGCCATCGACTCGCGAGAGTTCCTCGATGATGATGCAGTATTCGATATAGCCGAGGCCGGCGCCGCCGAGCTCTTCAGGTAAGATCGCGCCCATGTAACCGAGCGAGCCCAACTTCCTGATTACTTCCAGCGGAAATGTCTCCGAATCGTCCCATTTCCGGACATGTGGTCGAATTTCAGCTTCCGCAAAATTGCGCACCGCGTGGCGCAAGTCGATTTGTTCCGGCGTAAATGCAAAGTCCATAGTGCACCTTTGTCTCCCGTAAAAACAGAAAGGCCGCCCGGCGGTTCATCCCGCCGGGCGGCCTTTCAATTCGAAAATTGAGTCAGCCTCTCAAGCGGGCGGGCGCAGTAGACCCCGCAGGCTTAGAAGGAGGCGAAGGCTGACGTTGTAGGAATTGCTAGTTGAAATCATAACGTTGCGACATTAAAACACCGGTCAAGCGAAAAGCACAAGAGTGTTTTCAAGCAGGCGCCGGGAAAAACTTCGAGCGGCTACGGGTTCCAGAATGCGGAATGGCCCATCCGCTCATACAAGGACTTGTCCCGAGCAGTGTATGCGGCGACCGGCGCGATAGCGTACCGCACCGCGGAACAACATCGGAGTTCCTGTTGGCCGTCGGATTCGGAGGAGGAGCCACCGTTCGGTGACCAGCGATCTCTCGCAGCAGTCCCGCGAGTTCATTACGGACGAGAATGGGACTTTCGTGTTCCTCAGCGTTAAACGCGAATGAGTGGGCCAACAACCGGATTGCACATCGTGGGTGGCGGCCCTCAGAATGACTATCTGAATCAGGTGACATCGACAGTCACAGGTCTTCCTGTACTTGCAGGTCCAGTCGAAGCGACTGCGATCGGAAATGTCGTCGTTCAGGCGATCCGAGCTGGGCGATTTAAGTCACTGGCCGAAGCGCGGCAGCATGTGGCGAAAAACTCGAGTCTGAAGAAGTTCGTTCCGTGCCCGTCGCCTGTCTGGGCAAAGGCCGCCGAGCGCTACGCGGCTATCGAAGCGCGGTATTTAAATTAGCACAACAGCCAACTCACAGCTCACAAGTTTGGGGACCGGCTACGCGCGCGGCTTCCCAATCGCCCACAGTGTCGAATCCGTTCGAATGAAGATCTGACCGTTTACAAACACCGGCGAACTCAGCGTGTAGCCGTCGAGGTCGTTTTCCGCCAGTACCTCGAACTTCGGTCCTGCGCTTACAACCGTCGTCACTCCGTCTTCGCTTGTGACGTAAATCTTTCCGTCCGCCAGCACCGGCGATGCGCTATACGTCCCCGAACGCACGCGCTGCCGGCCATAGATCTCGGCGCCGGTTCGCGCGTCGTAGCAGAACATCACGCCGTTGTCCCGAACGATATACAGATACTTTCCGTCGGTGACCGGTGTGGGAACGTCAGGCCCGTTGTTGGTCGACCAGATGAAGTGCGATCGCGACACGTCGCCGCGGCCGCCGGCGCGCATCGCGATGAGAGGCCGCTCCCGGCTCGGAACAAACAGCAGATCGTCGAGCACGGTCACGGACGCGACGAGCCGATACGACGGGTTGTTCTGAGGATTGAGGCCGTTCATCCGCCACAGTTCCTTGCCCGTCGCGAGATCGTGACCCGTCACGCAGTCGCCGCCGGACACCACGAGTTCGATGCCCGTCTTCGTCTTCACGATCGCAGGCGTCGTGTACGAATCCGGTGACTCGCGAATCGCATTGGTCGGACGGATGACGCGCCAAAGCGTCCTGCCGGTCTTCTTGTCGATCCGCAGCAGGTACGACGGATCGTCCGTCAACATGCCGTGAAGGACCTGAACATACAGCGAGTCCTCATGGAGCAGCGGCGATGAACCGTAGCCCCAGTAGATTCCGAACGCGCCGTAATCTTTCTGGATGTCGCGCATCCAGGTTTCATTGCCGTTGAAGTCGAATCGGCGAAGCAGCCCCGTGCCCGTCATGACCCACAGGCCTTCGCCGTCGGTCACCGGCGACGGCGTGGACATGTTGTGCTTCATTTTGAGTTGATTGCCACCGCCCAGAAACTTCTTCCAGGCCACCTGGCCGGTCGTGCGGTTGACGGCCCACAACTCGAGCCGGTCGCGATCGGTTACGTTCACAAAGATGCGATCGCCCCAAACGATTGGCGTGGAACCGCTGCGTCCGGGAAGCGCGAGTTTCCAGTGAACGTTTTCCGTAGGGCTCCAGCGGCTCGGTACGTTCTTTTCGTCGCTGACGCCGTTGTGTAACGGCCCGCGCCAATGCGGCCAGTTGGGTGCGGAAGATACGACGTTTGCGGTAACGAGCATGAGAATGAGTGCCAGCTTTGTTCGCATGAATTCTCCGGTTATTCCGCCTTCAGCGCCGGCAACAGCGCCGATCGCAGCGCGGCCCCCGCGGCGAGCAGAGATGTTAACAACCCGGCAAGCAGCACGCCACCCAGCAATAGTGCGATCGACGATGCAGGCAAGCTTCCTCCGCGTTCGAAAAGGACCGGCGCGATCGCGAGCAGCGCGCATGCCGCGCCCGTAAAAAGTCCGCACGCCAGGAGAAGCGCGTTCTCCGCTACGACCATTGCGAAGAAATGCGGTTGCTTGAAGCCGAGTGCCCGCAGCATCGCAAGCTCCCGGCGCCTTTCCAGCACGTTCCGCATGAGGACCGCCCCAAGGCCCACTGTTCCCAGCAGAAGTCCGAGTCCTCCCAGCATCTGGAACGTGGACAGATACGTGTTTTCGACCTGATGAAACTCCGCCAGCCGCTCGGCCGTCGACTTTGCGTCGGCGCCAAAATCCGTAAGTGTTTCTTCGATCGACTGCCGAACCGTTTCCATTCGCTCTGTCGGCGCTTCGACCAGCAGGAACCGGTACCCTTCCTGTTCCGGAAAGAGCTTGAGAAAGTTTGCCTGCGACATCAGCAACTCGCCCTGAAAGATGCTGTCGCGTAATGCGCCGACAAGACGCAGCCGAAGCGGCCCGGCCGGTCCGGGAATGGTCACGTCTTCACCGAGTTTGCGGTGGAGAACATATGTCATCGAGTTCGCGTCTGCGACGACTGGAATTGCGCCGTCAGGCTGTTGCTGCCGCAGAAGCAACCAGGGGTTCGCGCGTTCCTCATCTGTCGTGGCGAGCGACGATTGAAAAGTGAAACGGCCCGCGCTCAGAAAACCATCCTGCGGCGCGAGAATGCGCGGATTGCGCGGTTCATACAGATTCAGACAACTCGCATCGTCTCCCGGGCGGACACGGAAGGGTTCGATCGTTGCGCCTTCCGGGGCCGCGGGGTTGTTGACAATAGGAAGCACCGAATCCACAAGCAACGAGTAACCGCCGCTTCCCGATTTGCGATTCGAGGTGTCGACGTTCTCGTCCTTACGAAAGGAATCGACCGAGATCAGGATGAACGTTGCAGACGCGATGGTCGCAATCGACAACACGCTTCGCGCGGGACGATACATCGCATTGCGGAAGCCCAGTCTGGATACCGGCTTCCATCCCGTGCCTTCAATGAAGGCGGCTCCGCGCTTTCCAAACCAGAAATTGAACGCGAACAGAAATGCGGCGAGCAGTGCAGCGCCGCCTCCGAAAAACGCTCCTGCCCGATTGATCCATTCGATGGCGCCTGCAGTCATGAGGCCGATTCCGGCAATCGCGAATCCGATCGACGCCATCAGCAGCGAAGCGCGGCGAGCACGGCGTTCTTCAAAAATATCCGCGGCAAGCTGACCTGCAAGAAGACTGCGTTCTGAGATCTTCACCAGGCTTCGAAGAGTGATCCGAATGCAAAGCATCGCCGCGGCGATTCCACCGAATGCGCCGGCGGCCAGCGACATGGGAGAAATGTACAGGCCAAGCGCAGTCGTTCCAACCGCTCCGACCCACCATGTGCGCAGGAGCGTTACAAGGATCCACGCATAACCCATCCCGCCGAGAACGCCAAGCGCCGCGCCCGCGGCGGCAAGCACGAACCCTTCGCGCATCCACAGTCCACGCACCGCGGCGGGCGTGAAACCGACAGCGCGAAGAAGTCCGACTTCCCGAATCCGCTGCTCGATACTGAGTTTGAAAAACAACGCCGCGAGCAGAAGCGCTGAGATCACGAGGAAAAAACTGAAATACACAAAGTACTCGCCGAAGTTGGTAGCGCCTCGCGACGCGGCCAGACTCTCGCTGCGCACTGCTTTCACAACGATGCCCATGGCCGCCGGATCGATCGCTTCCCGGAACCGCCGCGCATAGTCCTGCGGCGAGGCTGAGGTGAAACGAATCGACGTCATCGCGCCGTACCGCGAGCGCCAGAGCTGTTGACCGGTCGCAAGCGTGATGAAGGCCTTCGGGGTTGTCCGGTAGGTTTTCCAGTAATCTTCGTCTACCTTGCGCACTCGGGTGAGATCGATCGGGAAGGGAGGATCCCAGTCGCCGAGTTCATCCGCGTCGGTGATTCCCTTGTATTGCGGCGCCATGTCGCGGTCGCCGGTGGTGATGGGTACGATTCCCGCGATCTGAAACTCGGTCGTTCGCGCGGCGAGACGGCCCGGATCTTCCCAGACGTAATACTCCATCGTCAGACTGTCGCCCGGTTTCACGTTCAGGTCGCGCGCCGCCCAGTCGATCAGCCAGACGGCCGGTAAGGGTAAGGGGTCAGACCCCTGCTTTATCAGCTTGTCGGGTCTGACCCCGAATTTGGCCGGCAGATCGGTCGCGGTGACCAGGGAATAGGGGATTTCCCGCGAGCCACTGCGCAGGCTGTTCGCCAGATACGTGAATACCGGTTGCGCCTGAAGCCCGAGATCCTTCGCCGTTTTGAAAGCGGCTTGCGCTTTGTTGTCGTCGATCAGCCCGGCGTCCGCATCGAGGACAACGTCCCTCGAACCTTCGAGAACTCGCAGCCGGAGTCCGAAGTCTTCGAGCTCGGTCTGGCTGCGTACCATATCGGCGAGGGCTGTTGCAGGCTCGCTTTCCGATTTTGCGGAGACGAGGAGCGCATTGACGCGACTGCCGACCTCCATCTCGCGCTGCAGCAACGCCATCGGCAGAAACACCGCGCGAACCGCGCCTTGTTGCGCTTCAAGTGAAAACTCGGGCGCGCCGGCGGATCGAATCGTCGCGCGGACGCTTCGTCCAGGGTCGTCCCTTCGTCCATGAATCGATTCAAGCGGAACGTCGGAAGGATGCTCGACGCGTATCAGAATGGTCGCCTCCGCTTGCGCGCCGATCTCCGACGCAAGCGCCGGCGTGACGAAAGCGTCGCGGCCTGAAGGACCGGTTAGCGAGATGCCATGGAACTTCCAGAACCGGTCGTCGACGCCGTACACCAACACCTGCCCTGCACGCCCGCTCGCACCCTGCACGCTGACGAACCCACGGGCGACCACGATCGGTGTGACGGCATCGAAGGAAGAAGTGAACCCGGATTGACGCTCCAGGTCGGCGGCCAGTTGTTCGCGGAAAAAACCGGAAGACACGACGGCGTGATCGGTCTCGCCCAGCCGCTTCAGCACGAGCTCACGCAGGCTGCCCCGCACGGAGTCCCCCACGAGAAGCGCGCCCGAAAGCACGGCGACGGCTGTCGCCACGCCGAGAACGACCGCAGCATTCGTGCGCCAGTAGTGGGAGAGGCTTCGATAGACGAGTTGCGTTCGATTCACGTGATTACGATAGCGCAGGCTGTAGGCGCGGTCTATGACCGCGCGCCATTCCTGGAATCAGCGAATTGCGCGGTGACAGACCGCGCCTACAGTGAAACGGCGGAATGCTGTATCATTTCGCCTCATCTATGAACGTCATCGAAATCGAGAACGTCACCAAAACCTTCGGTGCGCATGCAGCCGTCAACGCGCTCACGCTTGCCGTGCCGAAGGGTTCCATTTATGGCTTCATCGGCCCCAACGGCTCGGGCAAGACAACCACTTTGCGCATGATCATGCGCATCTATCATCCGGATCCGGGAACGGGCGTCATTCGCGTGCTCGGGGAGTCGCACTCGCAGGCCGCCGACGACCGAGTCGGTTATCTGCCGGAAGAACGAGGCCTCTACAAGAAGATGACGCTTCGCGATGTCCTGCGCTTCTATGGCGAGCTGAAGGGACAGCGCAACGCGTCGTCATTGGTTCGGGAGTGGCTTGACCGGATGGGGCTTGCGGACTACGCCGACAAGAAAGTGGAGACGCTTTCGAAAGGCATGTCGCAGAAAGTCCAGTTCATCGCTGCGGTCATGTCGAAACCTGAACTCGTCATCCTGGATGAACCATTCAGCGGGCTCGATCCTGTCAATGCCGATGTGCTGCGGGAGGCTGTACTTCAGTTGCGCAGCGGCGGCACTACCGTGATCTTCTCGACACACGACATGAGCGTGGCAGAAAAGATGTGCGATTTCATTTTCATGATCTACAAAGGCAACAAAGTGCTCGATGGCACTCTGCAATCGATCCAGGATCACTACGGCAGCGACACGGTCCGTGTGCGAATGGAAGGCAAGAGCCTCGATCTGAAGTCGATTCAGGGTGTCGAGAGGGTCAACGATTTTGGCCAGCTTCAGGAGTTGAGGATGGCAGCCGGGATGGACACACAGCTTCTTCTGACCGAGTTGATGAACCGCGGCCGAGTGAACCACTTTGAAGTCGCGCGGCCGTCATTGCATGACATCTTTGTGCGAATCGCAAGGCCGGCCGCCGACGATGCCGGGGATGTGCCGGCCGGGAAGGCAGCCCATGCGTAAAACATTCGTTGTCGCGCTGCGCGAGTATCGTGCCGCCGTAAAGACCAAAGCGTTTTTGGTCGGCCTTCTGATGATGCCGATCATGTTCGGAGGCGGCATCGTGGCTCAGGCCCTTCTTCGAAACAACGCCGATACCACCGACAAGAAGGTCGCCATTGTCGACTACACCGGAAAGCTGTTCGACACCGTTGACGCGGCAGCGAAGTTTCGCAATGAAAGAGCCATTTTCGAAGGCGAAGGAGCCGATCGCAAGCAGATTGGTCCGCGCTACGTCCTGGAGAAGGTGGATCCGGGCGCGAACGATTCCGCGCGCGTCTCGGTCACTCTCTCCGAACGCGTACGGAAGAAGGAGATTCTCGCTTTCGTCGTCATCGAACCTGGCGCGCTTGAAACTGCCGCCGACCCCACCAGGGCCGCGATCAACTATCACTCCGAGAGTCCGACATACAACCAGATTCAGCAATGGATTGCGGGACCGCTGAACGAACGGATCCAGCAGTCCCGGCTAGAGGCAGCGCAGCTCGATCCGAAGATCGTTCGCGAGGCCATCAGGCGTGTGGGAGTCGGCAATCTCGGACTGGTTGATGTCGACGCTGCCGGAAATCCGATCACGGCCGCCGAAAGCAACATGCTTGCCAACATCCTCGTTCCGATCGCAATGATGATGCTCATGTTCATGGTGGTCATGGGCACTGCGACGCCGCTGGTGAATACGGTTCTCGAGGAAAAGATGCAGCGGATTGCGGAAGTGCTTCTCGGGTCGATTCCGCCGTTTCAACTCATGCTGGGCAAGCTTCTGGGAACTGTCGCGGTGTCGCTGACGATCGCGGCAGTCTATCTCGCCGGCGCGTTCGCAGCGCTGAGCTGGTCCGGGTACTCCGAGTATTTCCCGTGGCACCTCATGTCGTGGTTCATCATTTACCAGACTCTGGCGGTCCTGATGTTCGGCTCCATCTTCATCGCTATTGGCGCCGCCGTGAGCGACCTCAAGGAAGCTCAAAACATGATCACTCCGGTCATGCTTCTGATGATGGCTCCGATGTTCGTCTGGTTCAATGTCGTGCGTGAGCCGAATTCCACGATCGCTGTGGCGATGTCGTTCTTTCCGCCCGCAACGCCGATGCTGATGGTTGTGCGTCAGGCCGTTCCGCCGGGTATCCCGATCTGGCAGCCGGTGGTAGGGATCCTGGCTGTGCTCCTCGCGACCTTGGCGTGTGTTTTCGCCGCTGGACGCGTGTTCCGCATCGGAATCCTCATGCAGGGTAAAGGCGCGAAGCTGGGTGAGTTGGTAAAGTGGGCCGTCCGCGGCTGAAATTCCGGGACGGTTGCGTCGTTTCCCTAATTCTTGAAAAGCCCGAATTAGGGAAACGACGCAACCGTCCCGGAATTTCTAGAAACTTCCCGCCGGTATGTTCGTCAGGAAATCGAGGTTCCCGAATATCTGCAAACCATAAATCGGCTGCGTCGACTCGACTCGGACGAAGCCGCCCATCTGGTTCTGGATTTCCGGAAACAATTCACTGAGCAAGCCGATCAACCGCTGGCCGGGTTCTATCGTAACGACCTTCGATGCGAGACGAATGCCCGCTGCCGAATTGACTTCGATCGTGACAGTCGCAGGTGGATTGTCGGCGTTCAGAAGAGCAAGTCCGGTGAAGTAACCTCCGCCTTGGGCAATGTGAGAGAAGACGAGGCGCCGCTGCGCTTCGTTGGAGATCGGAGTGGTTGTTCTCAGGAGTCCTTCGGAAGCTGAAATCTCGACATACCCGCTTACGCCGAGTGCCTGCGACGACGCCTGCAGCTTCAGGTGTCCGGTCGTCAGGCCGCTGCCCGCGATATTGAACATCTGCGCCAGCGACTCGTCGAGCCGGCCGAACGCGGGAATCGTCCGCTGAACGTTCGCACCATTCAGCGTCAGCACCAATTGCTGCGAAACCGCAGCGGGATTTACCAGCTTCAACCGCGTGGTATATCCGCCTCCGACAGCCACATGGACCGCGTATCCGGTCGTCACAACTTCTGACTCTCGCTGGGCGATGACGATCGCCGCGTCACCGCGCCGGTAGCTTTGCATTCCAACCAGCGTGTCGGATGACGACGAGAAAATGTCGCCCTGCGTGTCGACGACCATATAGCCGTCGATGGCGGTCAACGCGGGAAGCAGGTCGGTCACACGCCCTGTCCATCCGGCCTTCGGGGCAAGCGACAGAGTAGTGCCGCCCACCGGTACGCCGTTGTTGTCGAATACAAGAACAGCCGTTGCCGGATTCGACTGGTCTCCGGTGTTCACAACGTGGAGAACGGTGTCCCTGTCGACATGAGGAAAGATCAGCCGCCGCGATGGAGCCGCCGGAAACGCGCCGCCGTCGGAATTGGTCAGTGCGTTATCGAACACGAGGAAGAATCCGTTGCCTCCCGTATCGCTTGCCGTCAATTCGACCCAGCCGGACCGTCCGACGATTCCCGCGCCGAACACTTCGGACGCAAGGCGCGCGAACTGCCCTCCCGCCGGCACCGTGAACTCCGCCGGATTCTGAACGCCGCTGCCCGTGAGCAACTGGCCGTCATAACCTCGTGCGGTTGCGCGCACAGTTACTGTTTTGTTCAGCGTGTTTGTCCACGCGATCCCCAATTGATTCGCATTCTGGGACTGAAGCGCCGGAATGGCGACGGTGAGACGCTGCGTGTTGCTCAAATAGAAGAACGCAGCTGTTGCGTTACCCGATGTCGCGACCACGGCATAACTGCCGACGCTGTAGTTGGCGCGAACTTCGATCGCCGCCTGGCCTGTAGCATCCGTGACCGACGTATTGCCTCTCGGGAAAGTCGCTCCGGCGCTCGCGGCGTTGTTCAACGTGAACGTTACGGTCGCGCCTGAGACGACATTGTCAAACCGGTCTCGCACCGTGACTCGAAGCGGAGTGAAAGCCCCGCCGACCTCCGCGATTTGCGATGAACCGGCCGTCGCCGTGACCAGAGCAGGCGGCGAAGACGGTCCGGTCGCCCCGCCTCCAAACGACACAAGGCCGAAGGAGTTGCCGGACGACTGCGCCGACGCGTATCGCGGAATCATGCCGCTCGTCAGGCCGGTCAGTGGAAGGCCCGAGGCGAGCGCGGCGCCCGTTGGACCGAGAAATATCTGCGCCGTTATCGGTGTGGACGGAAGCGGCAGAGTCGCTGTTCCAACGCCTACCTTCGTGCACGTGATCCAGAGCACATCGATGTTGACCTGATCTATCGGCGAACTGAAAAGAACCGTCAGAAGTTGTGAATCCGCCGTGATGGTCGACGTAGAAACTGTCGGTCCTCCCTGCAGCGCGGGCGCGGCCCCGTTGACGTCAGTCAAAACAGACGAGCATCCGGAAATGTCAAAGCCTGCGGGTATGCCGCTGAATAAAAGGTTGACCTGCACACTCGATGCGACGGAGGCCGGGAACACTCCTCCCGTGTTGAATTGCGTGCTGGACTTGAAGAACTCCGCGTAGTTCTCGCGGATTCGGATCGAGAAGTTGCTCTTGATTGGAGAACCGTTCGAGCCGATCACGGCCGGGCCGCCGGTAATGGGTGTCGAACCGAGATTCGGAAGCGAAGTTACGAGTCCCGGCAGTGTTCCTGCCGGGACAGTGGGATCCTGAACGCCGGGCTTCACGCTCGTGATGACCTGCGTGCACGGACCAGCGCCCGCCGTGCAATTACCGGCGCCCGGGACCACGCCGATGCCGCCTGACGATGTGAGCGTGGCATTGATCGCTCCCGTTTTTCCATTCGTCGAGAGCAGCCAGCCGGCAAGTTCGAACGTGCTCGTCGAACCTGCGCCGAACAGGATGCCGCCTGCCGGAACAAACGGGGACACAAGGTCGCTACCGACCGTCGCTCCCGGAGTCCCCAGGCCGATGACGACTCGTCCCGCGGCATTCTCAATTGCTGCGATACCGACGTTGCCCGGGTTCGGGCCTTCCGGTCCCAGAGCACCCGGCGTCACGAAGTTGCCGGTTCCATTGATCAGCCGGATGCCTGCAAGCGTACCCGGATGAGTCTGATTGTTGGTAATAGGCGCGCCAAAGGTCACGGTCAACACAACAACGCCGGGATTGACCGCTGCGCCCGCATTCGCGCACGAAAGGCGTACCCTGCCGCCGCCCGCCACATCTGCAACTCCGGTGCTGCCGGAGGATCCAACTTCCGTGTGACCTGCATCGGAAGCATTAACCGTCACTCCAGGGAGTACGGGAACGGGACCGATCGCCGCGCCTGTCGAAGAAATAGAGCAAGTAATTTGCGCATTCGACGGGCTTGCCAGCGCCAATGTAAGGGCGAGAAACATCGAAGGGAACAACATTCGTTTAAACACCGAATCCTCCATCGCCTCAAATCCGCTGACCATCAGCCTCTTTGAAGACGATTCATTCTGCGCAAAAAGCTATCGCGAGTAAATAGCTGAATCGGCCCCAAACCCACGTCTGACAAGCGTTTTCGGCGTTCGATGTGTGAATAAATTGATCAGTGTGTAAGGTGTGTAAGAGATGTGGATAGCTTTTTCTCCCTCTCCCGGCGATGGGAGAGGGAGGGGCGTTACTGCGATCGGCCGGGACCGCGCGGACCATCGCGACCGGGACCACCCAAACCGGGAAGCAGACGACCGCCGTTGGCCGCAAGAAGCGTGTCGAGTTTCTGCTGCTGTTCTCCGGTGAGTTGCTGCTTGATCTGACCGATGAATGCTTCCTGTTCCGCCTTCATCTTTGACTCGGATGCGCGAAGCGCAATCGCCGCATTGCCCACGTTCACCGCCACGGGGGATGCGACATTCAAAGCCGCATCGAGCGAAGCGCGTCGTTGCTCGATTTCCGTCCTGATGGTCTCCAGCCGAGTCTGCTCGGCCTGGAACAAAGCCGTGATTGCCGTGACCTGCGCATCCGTCAGTCCCAGAGCGTTCTTCAACGCAGCGACCGGATCGCGGCCGCTCTGGCCCCGAGGACCACCCGGCCCACGTTGCGCGAACACTGCGGCTGTCATTGTCACAGCGATCAGCATTACAAAAATCGTTCGTTTCATTATTGATCTGTCTCCTTTGGAAGGTTTTTCATCTCCGCAGGGTTTAGACCTGCAATGAGGCTGCGGACGGGTTAAAAGATGTAAAGGGGCTTTACACCTTTGTTTCTGTAAGAAACATTCCTTGTTGCTCTATGGTTTACAGGCGTCAAGGCGCAATTTGATGTGAAGTGGACTGTCGAACTGCCTTACAACCCGGGGTCCGGAAAGAATCCTGAAGGTGGATCGATACAGATGACCGACTTTGCCTGAAACAATTTAGAAACAATGAGTTACGTGCGCAGTTGAGTATCGACCGAAGCAAAGGTCTTTGTCGTGCTGTGGAGGGGCGGACTTTCCACGTTTCAGAAGACGTTTCAATTACTTAGGAGGAGTGAATTCCAATGACTGTTCGACTGACAATTCTGGTTGTAATGATTCTTTCCCTCGGTGTCGCCAGCGCATACGCAGATCACAATATCGGTGACCCCATTCCGGGCGGACTGCTCGTCTCCGCCGGCGGGCTCCAGTGGGTGTGGGCGGGCCCCTGCGCTCCTCTTGATCCCAGCTGCGGTGCGATTTTGGACTTCCGCGGATTTGTTATCCCAACGGCCGCCGACTACCTGGCCTCGTGGGCGGACAACGCCACTCTGTTTGCCGCGATGACCGGCAAGTGCGCTTCCTCGTATTTCGATGACGTGAGCAACTTCGATCATTGCGATGAAGGTGATTTGGCCATCGCTGGCAGCGTGAATAACCCGTTTGGTCCCTACGGTGCTGAACCGCTGGCCGAGGCGTTGCTGATTCGCCGGGGTGTTCCCGAGCCCGCAACTCTGACACTGCTCGGCGCCGGCATCGCTGCCCTGTGGTTCCGTAAGCGATCCGCCGTCTAGATCCTTTCCAATTTAATAGACCGCTATTAAGGTCCGCCGGTTTGATGATTCATCAAGCCGGCGGATCTACGGCGTTTGAAGCGGGACCCAGAGGGCGCCGGTCAGACCCGTAGACTGATCCTGAATGATGATCCGGAGCCGGTCGCCGGTCCTGGCCTGAACGGTCTGGCGGATGACGAAACCACGTTTCAGCACGTTCTGGAACTGTTCCTCAGTGAAGTTCAGAGGGACGGCGCCGATCAACGCATTCTTCGCGTTTACAGATTCCAGCCGCATGGTCAGGCTGAGTTTTCCAATCCGCCGCCCGGCGTTTTGTGTGAGGTCGAGTTTGGTCGCGTCAACTGAGATCGTGACCTTATAGCTTCCGGGCGCGGCGGGATCCGGCTCGCCCGATGCAACGAGACCGATTTGCGATGAGTTCGCCTTGCTTTCCAGCAGCTCACCGACAAGAGCCTGCCGTTGTTTTTCAGTGAGGGCCTTTGGCGCCGAGTAGTAGCCCGTGCGATATCGCAGCTCGACGTCCTTGCGGTTGACTCGCAGCTTCAAGTCGTGAAGCTTTCCGTCATACCGCTCGTCGGTCGGATAAAAGCCTAACGTGTAACTCACATCGCCATCCGCGACGGCAGCTCTGACAGCGCCTGTCAGGTCGTTGGTTCGGTAGGCAACAGTGCCGCCGGTCGCATCGGCGAGGCGCATCATGACTTCCGGATAGGCGCCGTCCAGCCCTTGATAATCGACAGGGTAGGTCGCCACATTCGCGTCATTGAGGGCTTTCGATGCACGGTTGAGCTGTGATGAGAAATCATCGGGGGTCTGAGAGATCGCCTGCGCCTGGACGCCGACAATACGTTCGGACACTTGCGGCTTGAAGGGAAATCCGGCCGATAACCAAACCAGGTTTTTCCGGCCCGGCAGGCCCTTCAGGTGGCGCGCAATGGCCTCGAACGCATCTGCCGTCGCTGTGGCGCGGTTTATGGCCGACGCTATGACCATGGAGTCCGCGAAACCCGGAGTCCCGATGTAAGTGACGCTTCCATCCGGATTCGATATCGGCGGCGGTTCGAGAAGGACCGCAAGCTGTGCCTGCGTGCTGACCTCGATGCCCGCCAGGTCCAACGCCTTGATCTGTTCGGCAGCGCGAAGCAGGACGTTGGTATCGCCGGTAAAATCCTGGATGACGTTCAATTGATAGCCGAGCACAAACAGCGCAACCCGGTCTCCGTCGCGAATCGTTCGCAAATATTTCACGAGTTGCTTGACCGCATCGTTTTGGTCGCGGAGAGCCGTAAGTGCGTTGGTGGCTCCACCCATTGCGGCAACGGTGTCTCTGACTGCGGGTCCGGCGTTACGCGGCAGAGTCACCCGTCCTGCCGCGGTCGCGTCACGATTTACGCCGTCGTTTGATGTGTTCATCATGTCGAACAGAATGACGGTCGCGCTCCTCGGGATTTCTCCGGCGGTATTCCAGATGTTCGACACAGTTCCAGAAGGCGTGGCTATCGGGCCTGCTTGCTTCGTAGTTCTCGTATCGGAGAGTACAAAAAGGTCGATGCGTTGCGGCTTTCCGTTGTCGAGGAGCGTGAAATCTTCCTTGCGCAGATCTGCGACAGGGCCGTCCTTCCCCTGAACGACGACGCTGACTTCGACGAGTCGCGTGTTCACTCGCAGTGTGCCCTGCTCTATCGTTTGAGCGCCGCTGAAACCGGCGGTGGCCAACAGAACGGCAGAGAGGGCTAAATGACGCATTTGCATTTGACGGCTAGTTAACACTGAAAAGTGACACTCGGCAAGATCAGCCGATCTTTTCAGAACGCATACCCCAGCGTGATTCCGGGCCACAAGGCCTGGTCACCATCCATGGCGATTCGACTGATCGTTGGCCGGACGACGATTCCGCGTCCCGATCGGTACTGATACCCCAACGTCAACGTGCTGAAGGCGCCAAAACGGGTTCGCGTGTTGCCGAGTAAGATCTCGGTTGCCCTGGACGTCGCCATGGTGACACCAGCCGCCAAATAGGGACTGTGGTTTCGACCAATCGGTGTCCATGAGAGATAGGCCGGAATCACGAACGTCGTGGACTTGCTCGAGGGCGCAAACGACCCGCTCGAAGATGTCGTCCAAACCGCAAGTCCTCCGCCAACTCCGATCCGGTGCGTCAGCAGTCTTTCGTAGTTGAGGCTATAAATCAAACCTCGTCCAAGCAGCTCAATTCCAGCAATGTTCGGCGGAGGACCGCTCGTCGACTGCGCCAAGAGTTGTGACGAGCATAGCGTCACGAGCAAGACTATCGTTGAAAGGCATCGAGCCCCGTATTTCATCGCGAATTCCTTCCTTCATACGGCAATGAAGAGGAAAGTTCGCCTTGTCACGCCGCGGCCCGACTTTGACGCGGGGTGGCCGGCCGGTGGCCGGGCTACTCTTCTCGCAGCACGACCATCGGATCGACGCGGCTTGCGCGTCGTGCGGGAATGTAGCAAGCCGTTCCGGCTGTCGCGACGATGAGAAGCGTCATCGCCGCGAAGGCGACGGGATCGAAAAACTTCACTTCACCGATGTTTCGACTGAGCCATAGAACGATGATCGTCACTGCAGCCATGCCTAAGCCGATTCCGATGGTGATGGACTTGATCCCTTGCAGCAGGATGTTCCGCACCGCTGCCGAAGGACGGGCGCCGAGCGCAATGCGAATCCCCACTTCCCGCCGGCATTGAGCGACAAGAGTGGCCATCGTGCCGTAAGTTCCGAGGATTCCCAAAAGGAGAGCGAACAAGCCGGGTATCCCGATGATGTAGCCAACGAGCCGAATCGTAAGCGTTCGCCTTTCCAATTCGTTGTCTAACGACAATACGTCGTAGACGAGCAGCGACGGATCCAGTTCCGCAACCTTCTCCTGAATGGCGAGGCCTGCCGCATTGCCTGTTCCTGAAAACCTCATCACGACAGTGACAACGTCGGAGGACGTCTTTTGTTCCTGCTTCACCGGGCGATACAGAACTGGTTTTGCATATCGGGCTCCGACTCTGTAATCGATGTCGCGAACGACTCCGACGATTTCAACAGCTGTGCCGTCGGCAGTCCGTACCGTTTTTCCAATCGGGCTCTCTGCCGCGGGGAACATCAGAGCTGCTTTCTGACTCATGATTCCGACCGGTGCGGAGTTCATATCGTCACGTTCATTAAAAGCTCGTCCCGCAAGGAGCGGAACTTTCAAGGTTTCGAAGAACCCTTCATCGATCGGCATCTTTGTGATCGAGATGTTTGCGTTCGCGGCGGTTTGAATCCTGTCGTTGGAACCATCGAGACCTATCGCGTTATTCACTATGGACACGGACTCGACACCAGGAGCTGTTGCCAGCCGCGGCAACAGCCGGCGGTAAAACGCGAGCTGAGAGTCGCGGTCATATGACGTTCCGGCAAAGTTGATGTCCGCTTTCCACAAATGATCGGTGTTGAAACCGGGGCCCACGAAAGCTTCTCCTTGAAAAGCCCGCGCAGAGACGGCTGCGGTAATCAGCAGCGCCGTACAAACGGCAATTTGTCCGACGATGAGGTTCGACCGGACGCGGCCCTGCCGCCGATAGGCAGCCTTCGCTCCCGGCGTGAGCGAGGCCACGACATCGCGGTTCACGCATTCGAGCGCGGGTCGCAGACCAAAGAACAGGGTCGTCGCCAGAGACGTCAGAATGGTGAAAGCGAGCACGCGCCAGTCGAAGACTGCTCTTGTAGAGTCGGGCAACTGAACCGCAAGCCGCTCGATCAGTCGCGATGCGAGCAGGATGAATATCATCGCGCCGGTTCCGCCCAGGATCGAAATCAGGACATTTTCCGAAACCAGCTGCCGGATCAGTCGCGCGCGGCTGCCGCCCAGCGCGACGCGGATGCCCATTTCACGTTGCCGCGCTGCAATCCGCGCGAAAAGCATGATCGCAATGTCGTCGCATGCAATCAGGAGAATAGAGAAGACGACCACGAGAAACAGGGCTGCCTGCGTGGCCTGTGAAGAAAGGACACGTGACGGCGGCAAGTCGGACCGTTCGACACCGGCCCAGGACAGCGCCTTCTTCTCCAAAGAAAGCTGCGCCGCAATCCGTGAGAAATCGGCTTGAGCCTCGCTCCGTGACACACCGGGCGCGAGCCGCGCCGCCATGTCCAAAGGGCCGCGGGGTGGGGCGTCTTCGCGCAAAGGGATGTACATCTGCGGACTCGGCCGCATCGGGAATAAGGAAAACGCATCCTGCAGCGCTTGTGGCGCCACGCCCGCGATTCTGTACGGTGTGTTGTTCAGGTAGAGGTTCTTTTCGAGAATGCCCGAGTCTCGTCCGAAGTACCGCTTCCATGCCTCGTCGTTCAAAACGACCACATTCGGCGCTCCGGCCTTTTCATCCTCTGCCTCGATTCCTCGTCCCAGCAGCATGCCCGCGCCGAGGGCTTTGAAGACGCCGTTACTGACGATCCGCGGTTGGACGATTTCGATTGGAAGTGTTCCAGGCCCATTCAATCGCAGCGGCGATCGCATCCCGCTCGGGGCGGAGATACCGATGTGCGCGAGTGAACGACTGCGGTCGCGGTATTCCACATATGTCGAATAGCCGATGGGCCTGCGAGTTCCCTCATTCGCGTAAATCCTTACGAAGCCTGCGGCGTTCGGAATATTCAGCCGCTTGAAGAACATCGAATTGAAGTACGCGAACACCGTTACCGTCGCGCCGATTCCGACTGAAAGAATCAGTGTCGTGAAAACCACGAATCCGGGTGTTCTCAGAAGCGATCGCGCGCCGATACGGATGTCGCGAAGAAACTGATCGAGCCAGGACCAGATCCACACTTCCCGGGAGTTCTCGATCGCCGAAAGAGTGTTGCCCAGCGCCCGGCGTGACTGTGCCGCCGCATCGTTGGGTTGCATTCCTGCGCGCTCGAGATCGTCCTGCTTCATGGCGCGATGAAACTCGAGTTCCTCGGTCAGTGCCTTTTCGTGCCGGCGATGACGGATCCAGTAACCGATGCGTCGTATCCATCTGACCATTAGGGCATGCTCCAGTCGTCTGACGATGGGAGCGAATCGTACTCGCCTCATGATCGGCTTGTCAATCGCGGGTTTTGAACACGAAACGATTCGGCGCGCAAATGAATGAAAAGTATTTGTTTGCGCGTCCTGTTACGGAGTAACCTCGCCCCACTTTCCTAAAACAAATTAGTGGGGGGTCTCATGAAAAGCTTTCGAATCGTCTGGATTGTCGCAATTGCCGTCGCCTGCTCGATCACATCAATAGATGGATTCAGCCAGTCCAGCAACGCAACGCTGAGCGGCACCGTTTCGGACGCTGCCCGCGCGCTGATTCCCGGCGTGTCGGTAACAGCGACCAATACGGAAACCGGTGTCGTGGCCACCGCGGTCAGCAATGAGAGCGGCACGTATAACATTTCAGGCCTCTTGCCTGGTGTTTACACAGTCAGCTCAGAACTGCCCGGCTTTCAGACCCAGACATTCACGGACGTCCGCCTTGGAAACGCGGCGCAAGCACGTTTGAATTTCACGTTGCAGGTCGCGGCTTTGAATACAACGGTTGAGGTCACTGTTTCCGCCGACCGGCTTCTCCTCGAATCCACATCGTCGGTGGGCGCAGTGCTTCCTGAAAAGGCCGTTCGAGAACTTCCGATCGTGGGTGTGATGGGCAATGACGCCATCAGTCTCGTACGCACGCTGCCGGGCGTGAATCTGGCCAGTGACCTTGTCCTTGCGGCGAACGACTCGAAGCTGGCCGGCGTGAGTGCGGCCAATGTCGTCGTTCAGCGGGACGGCGTCGACGCGAGTGGCGCCGGACGGTGGGCAGCGGGACTGCAAGGAGCGACGATCGTCAATCCCGACCTGGTGGGCGAAATCCGCATGGTCATTTCGCCAGTGGACGCCGAAATCGGCGGCGGCAATGCTCAGATTCAAATTCAAACACGCTCGGGCACGAACAGGTACCGTGGCGCGGCCGTGTGGAACTTCCGCAATAGCGCCCTCGACGGGAATACGTGGGCTAACAACAGAATTCAACCGACGCCGCCAACCCGGTCATGGACCAATATCAATCAATACACCGGCAACGTCGGCGGCCCGATCATTAGAAACAGAACGTTTTTCTTCGCGCTGTGGGACGGCCTGCTTCCGGCGTCGCGCACCGAAGTGAATTCCACCGTGCTGACTCCCTGCGCCCAGCGCGGCATCTTTCGCTATTTTGATAACTGGAGCAACGGCAACGCACAGCAGGTCGAGAGCGGAGGCGCCACGCCCCGCATCCCTGTGGTGGACTACCTCGGCAATCCTAAGACACCCTCCCTCAATCCGAACGGCACTCCCTTCACGGGACAATTGCGATTTGCCAGCGTGTTCGGCCCTCTTGCCAGGAATCCGGTTCAGCCGGACTGTTCCGATGCCGTCGTTCAAGGTTCGCCCTGGGATCCGAATCGCAGGGGTATGGATGCGAGCGGTTATGTCGCCAAAGTACTGGGCGTGATGCCGGCCGTGAACAACTATGAAATCGGCGAAGGCTTGAATACCGCCGGCCACCGCTGGACTCGAAGCTCAAGGGGCGGGCAAAACCGGTTTGGCTTCGGCTCGGCCGACGTTCGCAAACAGCTCAACACGAAGATCGATCACAATTTCAATGCGCGGAACAAAGTGTCCGGAACATGGACTCTCGAACGCATTCGTGCCGACTACGGCCAAACCCAGTGGGACACGGTCCGGTTCGACGGTGCAGCGCGCCGCAAGCCACAGGTTCTAAGCATTAACTACACATCCACGCTCTCACCCTCAATCGTCAACGAAGTCCGCTGGGGAATGCGAAGAACCGGCACCAACACCATTCACGGCCTGGCCTACAATCCTGAGGCCCGAAAGTTCATACCCGAAGTCCAGGGAATCCCCGTGGTGATGCAGCTCGGCCTGCAACCCCTGGCGGCCGCCGGCCAAAACGTCGTGTGCTGGTGCAGCGGCGCGCCGCTGTTCCAGGGCGAAGCCAATACTCTGTTCAACGGCAACATTGGCGAAAAGACGGTGCTATACACGTATGCCGATACATTGAGCTGGGCCAAAGGCGTGCACACGTTCAAGGGCGGTTTCGAAATGCGGTCCGCCAGTTCGGAGCTGAAAGACGACGTCGACGCCAATTCCTGGAGCACCTATGCTCGAGCGTTCGGCGGCGAAACGCAATACACGCCCATCCAGGGAATCAACGGCACGAATATGCCCGGAATTCAGGGCACAGCAACTACGGGAAATGTCCTGGCGGCGCGCGCTCTGTTGACTCTGCTCTCGGGCTCCCTGGCGGAGATCCACCAGATGTACTGGCTGGGATCGTCTCAACGGCTGGACAAATTCGACAACTATCTCGACTCGGTCCAGAGAACCCGGCAACTCAATCAACGGGAATACTCCATGTTTTTCAAAGACGATTGGAAAATCGGGCGCAATTTCACGGTGAATGCCGGCTTGCGTTGGGACTACCACGGCGTTCCGTGGGTGTCCAACGGCTTGACGGTTTCACCGCTTGGCGGAGGCGACGCATTATTCGGATACTCCGGCCGTGGATTCGACAATTGGATGCAGCCGGGAAAACGCGGCGACAGCACTCAGTTGATCTTCGTAGGTCCGGAGTCTCCGAACGCCGGACAAAGCGTTTGGCCGAAGGACTACAACAATTTTGGTCCTGCTCTCGGCTTCGCGTGGAACGTGCCGTTTTTCGGCTCCGGTAAAACCGTCGTGCGGGGCGGTTACCAGGTCAATTATCTCGTCGGGGGCGGCCGCTTCAACACGTTGAATGGGCCGCTTGCGAATCCTCCCGGAAGTTCTTACAACGCCGTGTTCAATGGTTCGACGGGTATCGAGTACCTCGACCTGACGAAGGTCAGCAGCCTCGTTCCTGTACCCATCACTCAGAAGCCGATGGTCCCGATCGGTGAACGCGACCGGACGGTCAGCCTGACGGCCATCGATTCCAACTACACGACTCCTTACGTTCAGAACCTGACAATGGCCATCACCCGGAACATCGGCCGCAACCTCACGCTGGACACGCGCTACATCGGAACACTGAGCCGCAAGCTCTACGATAGCGTGAATATCAATTCGCCCAACTTCCTCTATAACGGATTGAAGGAAGCGTTTGACGCCGCACGCTACGGCGGCGAATCCGCCCTGCTGGACCAGATGTTCAGAGGAATTAATGTCGCAGGAACAGGATGCGCGACGGCCGCCGGCGTCGCAGCTACTTGCGGCCAGGTCGGCACTTCTGTGAACGGCGTATTGCAGACAGGCGCGATGCATTTGCGCGCAGCGGCGACCGGCAACCTGCGAAACAATCTGGCGAATGGGAACTACATGGCCATCGCCAACACGCTGTACACGCTCAACTACAGCAAGACGTCAGCAGGCAATGCCGCGCTGCCCGATATTCCGGCCGGCGAACAGGGCGCGGTGCTTCGCTACAACTCATTCGCCGAAAACTTCATCAAAGCCAATCCGCAGTTCAACAATGCAACCCTGCTGAACAACCTGGGGAATACGAATTACCATTCGCTTCAACTGCAGACCACGATTCGTCAACTGCCGGGCATCAGCGACATGCAGGCGTCTTATACGTGGAGCAAGCTGCTTGGGCGCAGCGGAGGATTCACGAATCCGGTGGATCGAGCAGGCGACTACACGCTTCAAACCGGCGACATCCGTCATGACTTCCGGACCAACGGTACGTTCGAGCTGCCCGTCGGCCCCGGACAGTTGCTGGCCGGAAACAGTTCCGGAGTCCTTGCTCAGATTGTCGGAGGATGGAAGATGAGCTGGATCATTCAACTCTCCAGCGGTCAAGCGACAAACATCGCGGCAAACACCACGCTGTACGCCAACTCTGTGCCGGATCTTGTCGGGGCCTTCGACCCGAGCCAGGGCAAAGTCCAATGGCAAAGCGGAGCGCTCAACGGCAATTACTTCGGCGACACTTACGGGAAGATCACCGATCCTCAGTGCGGAACGATCGCTCTAAGTGTGCGCAGCCTCTGCACGCTGAGCGCGATCACGGATAAGTCGGGCAACATCGTTCTTCAGAACCCGCAACCTGGAACGCGCGGCACTCTCGGCCAGAACGTCATCGAGCAGCCTGGTACGTGGACCTTTGACGCCGGCATGGGCAAGAGATTCAAGGTTACCGAGTCGAAGGCCTTCACGTTCCGGATCGACGCGACCAACATCTTCAACCACCCGCAGCCGGCGAACCCCACCCTGGATATCAACAGCGCCACCCCATTCGGCAACATCTCGACGAAGGCCGGCGTGCGCACGTTCCAGGGCCAGTTGCGGCTGGATTTCTGATTCGATTGGAGAGAGCCTGAAGGAACTGTAGGGGCGCTCTATGAGCGCCCAGTTTTTAAGAATCAGGATACTGGGCGGTCATAGACCGCCCCTACAGGTTTTCTCCAGACACGCAGGACAAGCAAAGACCCCCGCAGTCCTTGCAGGACCTCGTAGAGGCGGGCTACTTCCGAGAACTCCCGATCGATCCCATCACGAACTCGAATTCGAGTTGGAAGCCCGTCATCTAGAACGGTCGAGGTATCACGGGCGTGCAAAGTGGGTCGAGTTCGGTTTCGTCGAACGGAACGATTTATAACGCCTGGTGACGCAGGCGTAGCCTTGCGATCGGGCCCCGGCACGTCCCGCCGGTTCCATACGATGGTGTTCGTGCGGGTTCATTTGATCACTGCCGAGTCGCCGGAGTCGCGAAGGCTTCGGTGGGGAAGGCTGATTCAGTTTCCACAGCTCACGATGCCTCTGATTGCGGCGCTCACGCCGCCCGGCCATGAGGTCTCGCACACGGATGAAATCATCGAACCGGTGCGATTCGACGTGGCGGCGGACCTCGTTGGGATTACGGCGCCGACGCCATCCGCTCTTCATGCTTACCGTCTTGCTCGCGAATTCCGGCGGCGCGGAGTGCGCGTCGTCATAGGCGGGCCGCACGCGACCGCTCTTCCCGAGGAAGCGGCGCGCCACGTCGACGCAGTTGTTGCCGGAGAAGCGGAGGACACGTGGCCGCGTGTTCTCGAGGATGCCCGGAGAGGAAAGCTCGAACCCGTTTACGTTTCCACACGAAAGGCGAAGCTCGCCGGCATGCCTGCTCCGCGCTGGGATCTCATCAGGGGACGCCGCTATGGCAAGTCCGTGACGATCGCCACGCGAGGTTGTCCCCACCGCTGCGACTACTGTTCGATTCCGCGCATGTACGGACCCGGGACGATGCGCTACCGGCCCATCGACGAAGTCGTCCGCGAGGTCGCGACGAGTCCCACACGCGCCGTCGTACTGTGGGACGACAACATCGGCGCGAACGCAGCGTACTCGAAGGAACTCTTCAGGGCCCTCACGCCGCTCCGGAAGTGGTGGACGAGCCAGTGTACGGCGAATGCCGCGCGCGATGAGGAGTTCGTCGAGCTCGCGGCGCGCAGCGGCTGCAAGGCGCTGTTCCTCGGCCTCGAGTCGATCTCGCAGGAGAGTCTTGAAGCGACAAACAAAGGGCACAACCGCGTGGATGGCTACTACCGTCTGATCGCGAACCTCCACCGACACGGCATCGCTGTTCACCTCGGGATCATGTTCGGCTTCGATCAGGACGACATCGGGATCTTCCGCCGCACGGCCCGCTTTCTCGACGATGCCCGCGTCGACGTTGCGACCATCAGCATGGTGGTGCCGATGCCGGGGACTCCGACTTTTCAGCGCCTCAACGACGACGGAAGAATCCTCACGACCGACTGGTCGAAATACGACGGAAAGAAACACTGTGTCTTCGAGCCGGCCCTCATGTCGCCTTCGCAACTCGCGGCCGGAACCGAATGGGTCGCCCGCCGCTTCTATTCTCCCGCATCGATCGCGTGCCGGCTCGCCGGCTCGGGCGCCGGCCTCTGGTGGAATCTCCCACGGAACGTGGGTTATATGCTCGCGGGTCTTGTGAACAAATTGTGAAGCAATTCGGGGACGGTCGCCTAAATTCCCTAATTTGAACTGCAATTAGGGAATTTAGGCGACCGTCCCCGAATTTGTTCACACCCTCAGAGTGGCGCGCCGCGTGCAGCGTAACGTCTAACGTCTCACAGGAGGGCGTTATGTTGAATACTCAGGTTTCGGGGGGACAGCGCTGGCGGTGGGAGAGGTTCGACTTCGACAGGAGCCAGGTCCACGTGTCCTGCCCCGTCTGCTACGCGCTGACGCGAGCGCCGATCGATGACCTGACCGGAATCATCAAATGCGCGCATGCGAACTGCTCCTTTACCGGGACCGTCCAGACGGATTCGAGCGCGGAGGACCAGTATCAGGAGTGGAAACAGCGCAACGGGTCGGCGGGCGCCGGTCTTGTCGACAAACTCACGTGGAGTCCTTTCGGAATACCGCTTTAAGCCTGCAACGCCGAAGGCTATGAGAGCCGGTCCTTTTCTGAATCCAACCTCCATTAGCGCTCTCCCCCTCCTACGACGCCTTCCTCGATGGCAAGACCACGACAGTAGGAGCTGTAGGGGCGGTCTCTGACCGCCCGGCTGAATTCAGTTCCGCTCTCTGTCGCGAGAAAACGGCGGTCGCACCCTTTGCCGAGTCGAATAGAAGATGTCCGCTGCGCCTTCAACGCCGGCGCGTGCCGTGCCGAAATAAAGAGTCTTCCGGTCCCACGATAAGAACGGCCGCGTCTCTCCCAGGTTGCTGTTGATGTTCGCTCCCGCGTTTTCTGGAACCGACCACGCATCCGATACGTCGCTGCGATTTGCCGTCCAGATGTCCAACCCGCCAAAACCACCGGTCCGGTCGGAATCAAAGACAATCTCCAGACCGTCGCGACGGATATTGGGGCGCGCATCGTTAGCGGACGTGTTAACTCCCAGGGCAAGAACCGGGGTTGCGACGGATCCGTTCGGCCGCACGGCGCTGACATAGATATCGCTGTCTCCTGTGGCGGCGCCAGGCGAGTCGGTGGCAAATCCTCCCGGCCTCGTACTCGAAAAATAAAGTTCCCGCTTGCCGTTTTCATAATCCATCAGAATCGGGCTCGCTTCGTCGGCCGGGCTGTTCACCTGACAACCCAGGTGCGATGGCGTCTCCCACCCCTTCCTCGGAAGCCGGCGCGATACATAGATGTCGGAGCCGCCACAGCCTCCAGGCTTCGTACTGACAAAAGAAGCTGGCGATCGTTCTGAATCGGAGTCGGACAAAACTCGTCGGCCGCGGTGTTGATCGGCGCTCCGAGATTTGAAGGCGGGCCCCAGGGATCATCCGTGCTTTCGCGAGTGGAGACCCAGATGTCTAACCCGCCCTGGCCGCCGGGCCGATTGGACGCCATATAGATCACCAGATGGCTTCTGGCCGGCGCGGGACAACCGTCTTGAAACTGCGTATTGAAGCTCGGGTCGGTACCGGGAACACTCTCGACACTTGCCGCCGGCGACCACTCGCCAAAATTCTGCGCGTTCAGGGAAACGGCGCTAATCACAAAAACTACCGCAAAGATCAAACTTCGACGTCGCATGCGTTAACCTCCCAGGCAATGTTGTGGGGCCTCATACCACTCGGCCCTTTCCTGGTTAGGCGTCAATCGCGCGTCAAAGTGCTAACGAGCACTCTGTTACTCCCGCACAGGGACCTCAGTTGCCCAATGATGCACGCAGACTCGCCGATATGACGGTCGGACAGCACACACCCAGGCTGGAAGCCCTTGCGCTGGCGATACCGCCAGAAGACGTCGTGCTCGATCGCCGCGGGGTCATCCACAACGACGTCCTCCGACACTCAGCGCACCTGCACACGCCAAATTTCACAGCGATCCACACCGCGGATCTTCGGCGGCTGTTTGCCCTGTACGACCAGTATTGGTTCGAGCACCACTGCCGGCAGACCCTTGGCACAACCCCACTCGATTTTCGACTCTCAACGCGCATGACAAAGGCTGGCGGCTCAACCACGCGCTATCGTACACATACCGGCGGCGTCCGATACGAGATCGCCATCGCCTGCGGGCTGCTCTTTGAGAGCTTTGGCACACAGGACCGCACGATTACAGTCTGCGGCCTGGTCTGCACAACACGACTCGATGCACTGCAGCGGATTGTCGAGCATGAACTTGTCCACCTCATCGAGTACCTCTGCTGGGGTGCCAGCGACTGTAGCAAGGAGCGCTTTCAACAGATCGCTCGCGCGCAGTTTTTGCACGAAGCGCACACGCACCAGCTCATCACGCGACGTGAACGGGCTGCCAACGCCGGCATCCGACCAGGACACCCTGTCACGTTTACCTTTGAAGGGCGTTCTTACGCTGGCATCGTCAACCGGATTACCAAACGCGCCACGGTGCTCGTCGAAGACCCGACCGGTCAGCCATTTTCCGACGGCCGACGTTACCGCGCCTTCTACGTCCCCATCCAACTCCTCCACCCCGTGCCACAGCACCAGGTACACTCTGCGAGATCATGATGTCCGCAGCTGCAAAGTTTCATGGGATCGTCGTCACGCTGACTGCCGTGGTGGTGTTTACGCTTGCGACCATACTCAAGCCGATGATTGACGATGCAGCAGGCAGGTACGCAGCGCTTGGTGTATTGGCATCAGCATTGTCGACGGTTGGCGTGTACACGCTCATAGCGAAAGCTCTATCCGCCACGCTGGAGCGTCTGCGACTGTTTCAGCGCTTCGTCTTTGGCCGTTCGTACCTGCATGGGACATGGGCTGGCTGGTTCGAAGGCCATGCCGGGCATCGGCGGTGGACAGTGCAAACGTTTTTGCAAACGCTGTACGACCTGCGCATTAACGGTCGCTCGTATGACGATGCTGGTGGCTTGCACGCGACCTGGAAGGTGCTTGCCAGCCGCGTTGACGATGCGGACGGGACTATGACGTTTGCCTATGAAATGGATATTCTCTCGCGCGGTGAACCGGTCCGCGGCATTACCACAATACAGTTCGACTATGATCCAAAGACACGCCGGCCGGCCGCACTCAGCGGCCTTGCCCGGATCTCTCCGACCCGGTGCGAATTCCGATCTATGAACAAAAGTGGACTGACGACGTGGTCTCGTTTGAAGAAGGCTTGCGTGAAGCTAAGAAGCGATTCCCGCTAGTGTAGAAGCGGCGGTCTATGACCGCAGACGATCTCGCAAATTGCAGTGCACGCCGGAGGCGTTCCTGGCACGCCTCCGGCGTGCACCAAACGGATGAGTTTTCAGCCGGCGCTCACAGAGCGCCGCTACAACGCGTCGGGTTGACCAATGCGGCGGAGGTGCTCTTTGTAGCGAGGATCCTTCCGGAAGTTCTCAAACATCGGCATCCGCGGACACCCGATCCAGCCATTGTGAGCGCGCGTGCCAAGCTCGAGCAGTTCAAACGCGCGGTCCATCTCACCGAGCGCGGAATACACGATCGCCAGATGCAGGTACTGGACGTATTCGGTTTGCGCGCGAGCTTCCAGTTCAGCAAGCGCGGCGCGTGCTTCCTCGATGCGTCCCGCGCGAGCCAGCGCCCAGCCGTGATAGCTGAGATAGAACGGAGCCCGGTCCGATAACTCCACGCCACGAGCGAAAAGGCGCAGCGCCTCGTCATGCCGGCCAAGCCGTGAGTAAACTCCGCCGCCGACATATAGTCCTACGAGATAGTTGGGATCGATCTCGAAGGCTTTGTCGAATTCCCGAGGCCCCTCTTCAGCCCGATCATAAAAATCGTAAATGGCGCCGGTGAGGGTATGAATGTACGGGTTCAGAGGATCAAGTTCCTGCGCGCGGCGCGCCGCCGCAATGGCGACGCTTTCACGTCCGGACCATGTCGGCCAGGCGAGCCAGATGTGCGCAAGCCCACTTGCCGGGTCGAGCGCGATACTGCGTTCAAAAGCCCTGGCCGCGGCCTTCGGATCGTAACCGGCGCAGAACAACAACGAAAGCCCGCGAGAGCGGTGGGCATCCGCAATCCTGTCGTTCAGGGCGAGCGCGCGGTTGACGGCTTCCTGCGCGCGGGGATTGGCGTATTCTTCCCTTTCGAATCCATAGAGCGACTGAATCGCGAAGAGCTCCGCCAGCCCCACCCACGGCAGGACGTAGTTGGGATCTTTACGAGACGCCTCCTCGAAGAGTTCGCGCGCCCTTTGCAGCGAGCCTTTGGAACGGGAATACCAGAGATGCCGTCCGCGCAAAAAGAGGTGATAAGCCTCCTGATTCTCCGTGTGCCGGACGACATGCGGCTGCATCGCGCTGTCGTCGCTTCGCGTTCCTCGAAGACGACCGGCAACGGCTCGGGCGATCTCTTCCTGAACATCGAAAATATCGCTCAGGTTTCGGTCGTAACGGTCCGACCACAGTTGATACCCATTCGCGACATCCGAAAGGCGCACCGTAATCCGCACCTGATCGCCCGACCGGCGCACGCTGCCATCTAGAACCGTTGCCACCTGAAGTTTTTCGCCGATCGCTTTGAGGTCGTCTCCTTTGCCGCGGAACGAAAACGCCGACGCCCTCGCGGCCACACGCATTCCATTCAGTTGCGACAGTGCGTTGAGAATTTCTTCGGCGATGCCATCGCAGAACCATTCCTGGTCTTTGGCGGCGCTCATGTCAGTAAAGGCCAGAACGGCGATCGAGGCGCTGGAGCTAGGCTGCGAGGCAGATTCCGGAGCCGCGCGAACTGCGTGAACTCCCGGTGCGGCTTCGAGCGCCTTCGCTTTCAGGAATCCATCGATCAACTGCTCGAGGAGACTGTCATCCCAGATCCAGCCTGCAAGGAACGACCGGACCTTGTCCGGATCAACGTGGGCGGGGTGATGGCGCCGAAGTCCGTCGAACGCGGCCTTTGCGTCCGTGACACGCCCCAGTTGGCCGGCCGCTGTTGCGCTCGCAATCAGGATCCCGACATGATGCGAAAGGTTCGCGCGCTTCATTTGAGTCAGGGCATCCTCGAACTCTCCACGGCGGTAGTGGTCTAAAAACACGGGAAAATGAAGCACGTTGAGGTATTGAGGGGTCAGATCCATGGCGCGCCGCACCAAAGACATCCCGCGGTCCCACTCGCCGGCGTATACCAGAAGCAGGCCCATATAAGCTGCCGCTGCGCTCAAGGGATTGAGCTGGACCGTTCGTTCGGCGGCCATCCGCAACCCGTTCAGGTCGCGTTCAAAGTGGCTGCGCATTGCGAGCTGGCGCCAGCCCTGCTGGCACGTCGGATCGATTTCGATCGAACGCTCGGCCGCCTTCCGCGCCCGTAATTGTGCGTCGGGCCGGGGATTCAATTCGATCGAGTGTTCGAGCTCGTAGAAATCCGCCAGACAGGCCCAGGCCAGCGCATGCGACGGCTGAGTTTCGAGCGCGCTTTCGAACGCAGCACGGAGAACTGCGTGTTCGTCGACGCGAAGGGTCTGCTGATGCGCGAAATACCGAAGCACGAGTTCGTCGATGGATAGGTCCTGCGCCGCCCTGTCGCGAATGGTGCCGGCCATAGACCGCACAAGCACACCGCCGGAGTCCGCCACGGTGGCCACGATACGATTCGTGAGGTCGTCCTGCATGTCGAAGACGTTCTCCGACGTGAGTTGCCGGTCATACGTTTCCGCCCATAGATGGCCACCGGTTTCGACATCGATGAGCCGCGCGTTGACTCGGGTCACGGTGCCCGCCGTTCGCACCGTCCCTTCGAGTAGATAGCGCGCGCCAACCAGCGCGGCCGCGCGAGCGTCTGCAGCGCGTCCCTTGGCTGCTTCGGCATCGGGCCGCGAGACGACGCGCAAATAGGGAAAGCGGGCAAGGCCGGCAGTGATGTCGTCCGTCAGGCCATCTGCAAGGGCTTCCGTATCGTTGTTGGCCGTGCGCGACTGAAAAGGCAGAACGGCGATCCGGAATCGGCTCTCTTCCGAAGCATGCGCCGTTGCAGATGACGTCCTTGGCTTTGCCGCAGAACTGCCCGACTCCCATGCCCGGCGATGCGCTTTCAGTTCGATCAGGATTTCCTGCATTGTCTGAACACGGTCACGCGGGTTCTTCTCGAGACAGAGCGCAATCAACTGCGCGATCCCCTCGGGAGCGTCACGCCGGATTTCGGGAATCGCGCGTGGGTGATCTTTGAGAATCGAGATCATCAAGGCCGTCGGCGTGTCGCCTTTGAATGGCCTCGAGCCCGTCATCATTTCGTACATCACAATGCCGAAAGAAAAGATGTCCGAACGCTGATCGACCGGCCGCGCTTCGACCTGTTCCGGCGACATGTACGGCGCGGTTCCGACAACGGCGCCCGCTTGTGTGAGCATCGTCGCTTGTTCCGGCGAAGCTGCAGGATTATCGTCCTCGCCTCCGCGCGCCAGCCCGAAGTCGAGGACCTTCACCATGCCGGACTCCGTGACCATCACGTTCCCGGGCTTCAGATCACGATGCGTGATGCGCTTCTGATGCGCCGCGGCCAATGCATCCGCAATCGCGATCGAAACATTGAAGAATTGCGCCAGTGAGACGCCGATCGCAGGAATCAGCTGATCGAGCGTCCGGCCCTCGATCAATTCCATCGTGATAAATCGCAGTCCTCCGACTTCTTCCGTGGAATGGATCGTTACGATGTGCGGATGATTGAGCGCAGCCACCGAGCGCGCCTCGCGCGTGAATCGAGCCAGGCTGTGGGCATCGTTCGCAACGTTTTCCGGAAGGATCTTGAGGGCGATGTCCCGGCCCAGTCGTGGATCGTGAGCTCGATACACCATCCCCATGCCGCCGGCGCCCAGCGGTCCGCGAATCCCGTAGGGGCCTATGTTTGATCCGGCGGCAAGAGCCATGGGGAGTGGAGTCTAGCAGAATCGGGAGCCCTAATTCGGGGACAGTGAGCAATTACTGCACTTCAGTAATTGCTCACTGTCCCCGAATTAGGGCTCAGCCGTCCTCTGGAAAGCTCGAGACGGATTTGGAACTGCGATGCAAGGCGCGTGCTGTGGGTGACAACGATCAGGATGTTTTTCTGGGCGCGATGCAGGTCGAGCAGGAGCGACGCGACACTGTCCGCTGTCGACGGATCGAGATTGCCGGTGGGTTCGTCGCAGAGAAGGAGGCGCGGTTGCCGGATCAGGGCGCGCGCGATCGCGACGCGCTGCTTCTCGCCGCCGGACAATTCGGACGGCCGGTGCTCCAGCCGATCCTGGAGTCCCACCTGTTCGATCAGCGATCTTGCGCGGCTGGTGAAATTATCCGCCGGCGCGACGAGCGTCGGGACGAGGACATTCTCCAGAACCGAACATTGCGGCAGCAGGCAATGATCCTGGAAGACGAAGCCGATCTCGGCGTTCCGGAAGTCCGCGATTTCCGAGGTTCCAAGTTGATAGATCTCTCGGCCGCCGAGCTTGACGCTGCCGGAAGAAGGCGCTTCCAGGCCGCCCAATATATAAAGGAGGGAACTCTTGCCGCTGCCGGACGGGCCGGTGATCGCTGCAGCTTCGCCGGGCGCCAAAGACATCGAGATGTCCGACAGCACCGCGAGCGATCCGCGCGGTGTCGCATAGTGTTTGTTAACGTTTGAGACTTCCAGCAACTTCGCGAGGCCTCGCCAGTTCTTCGTAGACTTCCAGGAGTCGGGCCGCCGAATGCGACACCGTGTAGTGCTGTCTCACACCTTCGAACGCGCGCTCCGACAGCGCCGCGGCCTTTTCACGATCTCGCCACAGTGCTTCGAGGCCGTCGGCGAGACTCTCCGGATTATCCGGTTCGACCATCGTGCCTCCGCCCGTCTTCCCGATGATTTCAACAAATGCACCTCTTGCGGGCTGCACCACGGGCACGCCGTTCGCCATCGCTTCGATGAGGAACAGACCTTTGGGCTCGTCGTACGTGGCGGGAACCGATAGCACGTCGAGGCCGCGCAGAAAAGCAAGCTTGCCGTCGCGATCGACCACACCGCGATAGGAAAACTCGCCGGCGACACCCTCCTTCTCGAGCACCTTGCGAACGTCGTCGAGATATTTGCGATGGTCCGGTGATGTGTAACCGGCCGCTTCGAGCCGCATTCGCGCCTGGCCGGTTCTGCGGCGCAGCCGAACATAAGCGTCCGCGAGCACATGCAGACCTTTCTCCGGCGCGATTCGGGCAAAGTAACCGATCGTGAAGCTTCCGTCGGGAGGGGAAGGCGGCCGCCGTTCGTAGCCCGCCATGTTGATTCCAAGCGGAACAACAGAGATCTTCTCTTTAGGAATTCTGAGAAAGTCCGTCATGAAGCCGGCGCAGTAATCGCTCACCGCGATGAAGCGATCGACACTGGCAACCTGCCGCCGGATGAGATCGATCGTCTGGCTTCGATACGGCTCGATCAGGCCGTTGATAAACAGCTCTTCCCCCTGGAGCGTGCAGAATACCGGGCAGCGGAACGCTTCGCGCAGAGGCGCCGCCATCCCGATCAGCAGCGAGTTCGGCAGATTGACGACGTCGGGCGAGGGTTCGGCGTGCATCCAGTCGAGGAGTTTGTCGAATTCCTTCCGCAAAACGCCATCGGTCCCGCGAAGCATGGAAAGGGTGAGGTCACCGAGAAGCCTTGGATCGTTGGAAACCGCGCGCCCCGCGAATGCATTGATAACGGCCGGCGAATCCCAGATGCGATCGAGGAATCGCGGCAGCTTGCGGAACAAAGGAACGTATTGCTGGAGGTAAACGCTGATGCCCCCAAAGAGGACTTGCGGGCGGCTCATGTTCGGCTCGTCGGTTCGGGTTGGGGTGTAGACGGGAACGAGAGTGACGTCGTGTCCGCGGCGAATCAGTTCGGCCGCAAGCGAGTTGTCGCGCGCGCAGCTCCCGCAATACATACCTGCGGCGCCAGCGGTGATGGACACGATTCTCATGAAAAGGCTTTTCCTCCGGTTGACAGTTGAGAGTTTGTTGTTGTGCGTTGACTGTTTCACTTGTTGCGATGGTCAAATCGAACAATCGCAACAAGTGAAACAGTCAACGCACAACAGTCGACTCTCAACTGTCAAGTTCAGGCCACCGGCGCAGTCTGAAACGCCCTCGCCCGGAACAGGAAATCCACGATGTTGCCCTCGTGCGGCTGAAGCCAGTTCAGCTTCGTCGTCGGAACAGGACCGAGGTTCAGGCGGTCGATGTGCACCGTATCGATCAGACGCCGTCGAAAGACTTCGTTGTTTGTGATCGCGCTGCACACGAGCGTCGGCCCGACGGCTTCGATCATTTTCGACTCAGGGCACTCCACCACCGTCACGAACGGAAACATGTACTCCTTCTTCGCGATCGCCGCTTCGGCCGACTGGCAGTGAACCACGGTCGGCAGCAGATAATCCGCTTTCCCTGCCGGCACGAGCCGGCTGCCGTCGCGGTACTTCGCCGTGACATCGGTGACGCCGGCCTGCTGAAGATCCGCGTCGATTCCTTTCGAAATCGCTTCCGCGACGCCAGGCACCGTGAACGCCGCCAGCTTCGCGTCCGGATTGTCCGGCGGAAGCGCGTGAATATCGGCAAGACGCTTCGCAATCGCGTTCGCGATTTCGCGCGTGTGACGGCTGGCCCAGATGCCGGAACAATTGATGCATCCGCGGCCGCTGTTGATTGCAACGCTCTCGACCATGATATCGAGGTACCTTTCCCAGTTATCGACTTCGTCGTCGCCGAGCAGGATCTTCGAGAAGCCCGGTCCATGCGCCTGCACTTTCGGGTTTCCGCGATACCGGTCGACGGTCGGCTGTCCGCCGAAGATCACACTGCGGCTGCAGCTGTCGAGAACCGCCGCGCCGACGTCGCCTTCTCCGGGATAGATGGAAATGGTTTCGCGCGGAATACCCGCTTCGAAGAACGCGCCGGCCATGCGATACGGCGTCCACGGTTCCTGAGGTCCGGGTTTGAGCACGAGTCCGATCTGCATCGGAATGATCGGAAGCCAGAGCGCATGCACGCCCGGCGAATTCGACGGCAGCACGAGGCCGAGGACCGGCGTCTGCGCCTGGAAGCTGATCGGAACCCCGCGTTCTTCGCCGTATCCGCGGGTCAGGACGTTGAGATCGAGGCCGCGCGTGAGCGATGTAAGGATGTTCCGCATTTCACCTAGCACGAAGGCGTTCTTCTTCATGTTCAGCCGGACCATATTTTCCGGAAGGCCCGTGCTCGCCGACTGCGCGCGCGCAAATTCGTCGGGAGTCTGCGTCCCATTCCCCATGGGAATCGTGCCGTTCATGTAGAGTTCGCCGGCGCGGCCGACCTTCGCGATCAACTCGTCGATCGGAATCGCGGTCAGGAGATCGCGGGCGCGTTGTGCCTTTCGCATATCGCGCTGGATGAGACCGCCATTGGCGCGGCCGACTTTCGCGATCGGTTCGCCCGTGGAGAAATGCACCACGTTGTCGAATTCGAGACTTTCATAGGGCTGGCCCCATCGAAGAACGTCAAGTTGAAGCATGTCAATAAACTCCCACCGTTGTCGTTGAGGCGAACCCGCGGTATGGACGCACGCCGCTGATTCCGTCCCATGGAAATCGTTCGTAAGGCTGTTCGCGTTCGCCTTCGTCGCGTTCCATGAAACCGGGCATGAAGAACTCTTTCGTCAGCGTGGTGAGCTTGGCGCGCCCGGTCTGGCCATAATCCACGACACGGTTGTTATCGTCGAAATCCACAACCTCGATGATCGCGCGCGGTTGCGGCGCGTAATACGAGATCTTGTAGTTGTTGAACGGACCGCTCGGCGCGGCCAGAGCAAGGCCCATCAGAGTATTGCCGTACACCTGCTGCATGAATGCGCCGTCCAGCAGTTCTTCATGTGCGAATCGATTCCACTGAGGAGTGAACTCGGTTCCGCCGGAGAAGATTCCCTTGATGCCCATCTTGCCGATCGACGTACCCATCGATTCCAGGCGCAACGCCAGCGATTCCAGAAGTTTCGGCGTCGTGAACATGCACTGGATATCGTGATTGGCCTGAAGGAGCGTAACGGCCTGATCGATGACGTGATCTTTATAGGCCTGCAGATGCTCCATCCATCCTTTCTTGATGAGCTTGATCACCCAGCGCGGATCGAGATCGACGCAGAAACAGATGCCACCGCGATGCTGCGTCAGGTGTTCCACGGACAGACGAAGCCGCCGCGGACCCGAAGGGCCAAGCATGAGCCAATTGGCGCCTTTGGGGAAATGTTGGTCAGGAAGCGCCTTGCTGAAGATTTCGTAATCGAGGCGGAAGTCTTCGCAGTTGATGCGCGTCTTCGGAGTGCCCGTCGTGCCGCCGGTTTCGAAAACGAACACCGGTTTGCCGGCGATGCCTTTCGGAATCCATCGCTGGACGGGGCCGCCGCGAAGCCACTCGTCCTGAAATTCCTCGAAACGTTTCAGGTCGGCGAAACCTTTGATTTCCTTTCGAGGATCCCAATCGAGTTTTTTCGCGTAGTCGAGCCAGAATGGACAGCCGGTAGCCGGATCAAAATGCCATGCCACAACCTCGCGAACCCAAACGTCCAGGGCTTCGCGAGCCGCCTGTGTTTTGGCGGAAATATCGGTCGAAGAATCAGGATGAGTGCTCTGCATAAGGCCAGTAAGTATATCGGATGACGCTATGATTGCGTCTACACCATGGCTCTGACCGCGACAATCTACAACCTCAGCATCGATCTTGCCGACATCGATCGCGGCGTGTACGAAAAACTCGATCTCCGCATCGCGCGACAACCTTCCGAAACCATCGAATACATGTTCATGCGGGTGATCGCTTACTGCCTCGAGTATGGCGACGGCATCGAACTGACGCAGGGCGTGGCAGCCGGTGATGATCCTGCGGTGCTTATTCGAGATCTGACGGGCCGCGTGACGGCGTGGATCGAGGTCGGCATGCCCGACGCCGAGCGCTTGCATCGCGGTCTCAAGCGTACAGGTCGCGCGGCCGTCTATACGCACCGCGACGTTGAAAAAGTGATTGCCCAGCTGTCTGCCGCAAAAATCGATCGGCTATCCGCTGTGCCGGTGTACGAGTTCGACCGCGACCTTATCGATGAGATGGCGCGACTTCTCGAGCGGCGGTCCGCTCTCTCCATTTCCGTGACGGAGCGTGAACTCTACATCGGGATCGGCGACCGGACGTTTACGATGACGATCGCCGAACACCGCGTGGAGTGACTCGTCATCCGCCGTAGTCGAATGCATTTTCTTTGTCGCGATACGTGCCGGCGCCTATATGATCGCGCTTCATTTCATATAAGCGAGGCATCATGTCAACTGTAGAAGAAAGAAAGGTTTCGATTGCGAAAAGTCTTACGCCGCTGCAGTGGGTGATCTGCGGGATTGCGGCGATCGGCTTCGCCTTCGACATCTACGAAATTCTCATGCTGCAGCTCATCGCCCGGCCGGCACTGCTTGAATTGACGGGCGCGGTCCCCGGCTCTCCGGAATATCAGATGTGGGTGGGCCGCCTTTTCTACATTCCTGCTTTCGCAGGCGGCATTTTCGGACTGATCGGCGGCTATCTGACCGATCTGTTCGGACGCCGCCGCGTGTTGACCTTCAGCATCGTCTTGTACGCGTTGGCGGCGTTCGCGTCGGGCTACTCTACGTCGATAGAGATGCTTCTGTTCCTGCGGTGCCTTGTCTTCATCGGGGTCTGCGTGGAATTTGTCGCCGCTGTCGCATGGCTGGCTGAGCTGTTCCCAGATACGGAACGCCGCGAAAAGGTGCTCGGTTACACGCAGGCTTTCTCGTCATTAGGTGGATTAATGGTGGCCACAGCGAACGGGTTATGCGTCGAGTATGCCGCGAGCTTTCCGGCGATCATTGGCTTCGGCCTGGATCCTGCCGTTCACGATGCGCACGCGGCGTGGCGATACACATTGATGACCGGTGTGATTCCAGCGATCCCTGTAATCCTCATCCGGCCCTTTTTGCCGGAGTCACCGATATGGCGTGAAAAACGGGACGCCGGTACGTTGAAACGTCCGAGCTTCACGGCGATCTTTGCTCCGGAATATCGGCGCACGACTCTGGTCACGACTTTGATGTTCGCGATGGCGTACGGCGCGGCGTTCGGCGCGATCAACCAGATCCCGCAGATCGTGCCGGGTCTTCCTCAGGTCAGGGAAGCGACGCAGGGATTGCAGCCCGCGCAAGCCAACCAGTTGATTCAGGCAACGGCGTCGAATGTAACGAAGGTGCAGGAAGTCGGCGGCCTGATGGGTCGTTTCGTGCTCGCGCTGCTCGTCGTCCGGATCGCGAGCCGTCAGCGGCTGATCCGCATGTTCCAGATTCCGGGTCTCGTGATCATGCCTGTCGTTTTCGCTCTCGTCGCAACGACAAGTCTCAACGGCTTATATGTCGGCATATTCCTGGCAGGCTTTGTGACGGTCGCGCAGTTCAGTTTCTGGGGGAACTATCTGCCGCGAATGTATCCCGTGCACTTACGCGGCACGGGTGAGGGGTTTGCCGCCAACATCGGCGGCCGGTTGATCGGCACGTCATTCGCATACGTCACGGCAACGCTCGCAATCACGGCCGATCGTGCATACGCGCCCACAAAGATGGCGCTGGTTGCGGCCGGCGTCGCTTTTTCGGTTTACCTCGTGGGCTTGATCGCATCATTCTTTTTGCCCGAACCGAGGAAAGACTTGATTGAATAAAGGAGGAAATTCCGGGACGGTTGCGTCGTTTCTGGAATTCGGGGTCAGACCCATCGAACTGATAAAGCAAGGGGCCGACCCCGAATTCCAGAAACGACGCAACCGTCCCGGAATTTAAATCAATGAGAACTGTCATCACTGTCATTGTCATTATTCTCGTTACTTCCGCCGTCGCATGGACCTCCACCAATCCCGAGGCCGAGAAATTCTGGCCCCAGTGGCGCGGACCTTATGCCACCGGCGTTTCTCAGTCCGCTGATCCGCCGACCGAGTGGAGCGAAACTAAGAACATTCGATGGAAGATCGAAATCCCCGGACGCGGGTCCGGATCGCCTGTGATCTGGGGCGATCGCGTGTTCCTGTTGACGGCCGTCCCGGTCGGAGTGGATGGGGCTGCGCAGCACGCGCCGAGAGGGGGACTGCGACAGCGGGGCGTTCATCGACACATCGTCATGGCGATCAACCGGCGTGATGGCAGCATCGCGTGGCAGAAGACGGTGCGCGAAGAAGAGCCGCACGAGGCGTCGCACACCGACAACGGCACCTGGGCATCGAGTTCGGCCGTGACCGACGGCAAGCATCTCTTTGCCTACTTCGAATCCCGCGGACTCTACGCCTTCGACCTGGACGGCAAGCTTCTTTGGGAAAAAGATTTCGGCGACAAGCTGATGCGGAATCAGTTCGGCGAAGGCAGCACGCCGGCTCTGCATGGCGACCGGCTCGTCGTTGTATGGGATCACATCGGAGGTCAGTCGTTCGTTGCTGCGCTCAATAAGAACACGGGCGAAGAAATCTGGCGGAAGAACCGCGATGAAATCGATACGTGGGCAACGCCGCTCGTGCTGGAGCAGGGAGGCCGGGCGCAGGCCATCGTTCCGGGCATGAACAGGCTGCGCAGCTACGATCTGGAAAACGGGAACATCGTGTGGGAGTCCGACGGACTGACGATGAACCCGATTCCGTCACCGGTCTTTTCCGACGGGATCATGATCGCGATGAGCGGTTTTCGCGGGAACGATCTCAAAGCGATCCGCCTCGAGGATGCCCGCGGAAATCTCGACGGTACGAACTCCATCGTCTGGTCGCTCGATCGCGACACGCCGTACGTTCCGTCGCCGCTTCTTTATGAAGGCATTCTCTATTTCCTGAAGAGCAACAACGGCATCCTCACGGCAGTTGACCACAAGACCGGCAAACCGCATTACGCGCTTCAGCGTCTTGACTCGGTTCCGAATATGTTCGCGTCTCCTGTGGGCGCCAAAGGACGCGTCTACTTTCCGGGAAGGGAAGGCGCGACGCTCGTCATCCGCTCCGGGCCAAAGTTCGAGGTCCTTGCAACCAATAAGCTCGACGACGGCTTCGATGCTTCGCCGGCGCTGGTGGATAAAGAGATCTATCTCCGCGGCTATCAGTATCTGTACAGCATCGGCGAGAAGTGATTGTAGGGGCGCTCATAAGAGCGCCCCTACAGTAATTAACGCGCGGAGCAGGGCGTCGGGTTCCAGCCGGTCGCGTTGGGCAGCTTCTTGAAATCCGTCGTGTTGGTCATGGTCCGGCTGAAGTACGCCGGATCATCGACGCGCGTTGTGATCGAAATCCACTGATCGCCATTCGGCAGCGCGTGCAGGTCGAAGAACTCCGTCACCGTTGTCTTGTCGCTGTATGGCGCGCCGTTCTTCCGGATATAGCCGGCCTTCAAATTCGTTGTGGTGACCTTCAGATTGCCTGCCGCCGGCTGTCCTCGCTGACCTGCCGCGAGTTCCCACTGAGCGACCGAGCGCCCCTGCAACGACGGTTCTCCGGCCGGCGGAGCGGCCGCACCGAAATAAAACATGCGGGTTTGAGTTCCAGTATCGGCCTCGACCCGAAGGGTGTTGTCGTTTTCCCAGGTGACGTGAAGTCGCGTCGGAAGCCTCATGAGTGCCGGCGCCCCATACCCTTTGCACAGGTCGCCGGATTTTTCGTCGGCTGCCGGATCCCAGCTGTCTGCGGCTTTGCGGCCTGCTGGATTCAAAACCAGAGCGTCGTATACGCCTTTGCCCGGCGTCACCATACGAAGCTTCCAGTCTTCGGTGATCATCGACACCCAGTAGCCCGTCAGATCGATCGGCGCGGATTGCCGGGCCGCCAGCGCGGCGCCGCGGCCTCCGCCTCCGCCACCGCCCCGCTGGGCGGTTGCCATGGTGGTTGCAAACAGTGTTGCGGCGAAAACGAGAAGAAGTGTTCTGGAGCGCATTACTTCTTCTCCTTGATGCTTCGATACGCGGCTTCGAGAAACATGTCCGTGGTCCACGCACCGGTCGTCGATCCGTAGCGCCCGTCGAAATCCATCGTCGGCCTGGCCGCCTTTACCTGAGCGAGCGTCATGTTCTTATCGACCATGTCTTTGATGCGGTCGTGAATCATGACCATCATGTTCCGGTAAGACGCGACGTCGGCTGTATCGGACAGGCGTCCATGACCTGGAATAACCAGCGTGCCGCCCTGCGACCGGTACTCGGCCACGGCGAGATCGAGAATCTTGTTCAGGCCTGCGATGACACCCTGAATGCTTCCGCCCTTGTCCAGTTCGATCACGGGATAGCTGACTGTCGAAAAGACGTTGCCGGCAGCGATGACTTCGGAGCCGCGGAAGAACACAAGGCTATCGCCGTCCGTGTTGGCCGCAGGTGCGGAATAGAAGATGACGGCTTCACCGTTGACGAAGTTCGGCATTTTGTGAAGTTCGTCGAAAAACGTATCTGTCGGCATCGCAGCGGCCGCCGGCGCGGGGGCCGCCTTGCCCGTCGTGGTGCTCATTCGCACGAGCACATTCTCATGGGCGACGATCGATGCGGCTCGGCCCGGGTTTGCCACTGCGCTGCCGAAACCGCCGCCGCGCGGAAAGAATCCGGAGCTTGCCAGCTTCTCATTGCCGCCGATATGTTCGGCCGAGCCGCTCGTGTTGGCGATGTAGCGAATCGGTTTCGGTGTGGCCGGAGAGTTGATGACCGCGTTCACATACGGACTCGACCATCCCCATGTTCCTGGACAACGCGTTCCGAAACATCGATTGGGCGCGGGCGAAGCCATGACGTTGTTGACGAGTTCATTCAGTGTCGTCAGAACCTTCTGCGACATTTCGGCTGTTCCCGTGTTCACCAGCATCACGCCGTCAGGTCCGATGGATGCCGCGATATTCACGCCGTCCGCCACAAGCATATAGATGTTGCCCTGCACAGGCATGACATGCACCTGCCCGTCCTTCGGACTTTGCGACTGCACTCTTTGATTTACCGCAAACGCGGACTTCGATATCGGAACATTCAGCGCGGCAAGGCTGCCGCCGTTGAGCGTCGATCGATATTCCGGATAGATCGTCTTCGCGCCGCCCCGCACCGCGACTTCGGGAACCCATGGCTCGTTTTTCAACCACTCGGTCCAGGCTTTGTTCTGACCGGGCAGGAAGTGAGGCACCCAATGCCGGTTGGTCCCGCCATTCTCGGCGAACGCCGACGCATTGCAGGTTTCCGTGTTCACAACCGAAGTCGGGTCGTATGCGTACGTCGTCGAGTGGACGTACGGCTCTTCCATATAGATGGGGTCGTCGATTACGGTCACGATGCTGAGAATGTCGACATGACGCGTGAGGTACTCGGTCATCGAGTACATGTCGCTGGTCTGCGGGCCGCCGCGCTTCAGGTAACCGTCTTTGAGATGTGTGGTTGTGATCTTCAGCGTGTTGCCGATCCACTGTCCGGTCGAAAACCCTGTCCATGTGTGCGGCGCCCACGCCGGCGGATGCCGGCGGCCGTCCATGAAGATCGGACGATCAAGCGATCGCATGAACTGGATGTGATAGACGCTGGCCTCCCGCGTCAACGGATCCTGCTCCTTGAGGATGCGCGCCCCGCCAAGTCCGCGCCACTGATGAGGCGCCGAGTGCGGCCGGCATTGATATTCGGGCGTTCCCCAGATCGATTCCGGCGTCGTGTCGGACCGCATGCGGCCGGCGTCGTTGAACGGGATTCCCGTGTAGTCGCCGAGCGGAGGCTGAGCGGTCGTGTCATCCTCATTATTCTCGAGCCGCCATTCGCCGATGATATCCGTCGGCACCGCGGGCCGGGCCGGCTGCGCGAAGGCAGGAATGCTCAACAGCATGACGGCGAAGAGGAACGCCAGACCAATGATCCTGTGTCGAAGAGCTTTATCCATAATGGCGGGAAAAGTATCAGGGGCAACCCGGCAAGTCAATCCGTCATAATCGCGACATGACGTGGATTAAGACAATTTCAAGTGATGCGAGCGACGAACTGCGCCGCGCCGTCGAGGCGCAGAAGGCCCTCTACCCGATCGAGTACGCCACGCCGGTCCATCCCACGGGCGGCACGTCGGCGATCGTGGCGTCGCACAGCCTCATACCGGATGCCCTTTTTCATGCATTCTCGACATTCGGCGTGCTGATGTCGCCGGAGTTGCCTCTCACGCGACGGCAACAGGAGATGATCACGACCGTGGTGTCCGTCACGAACCGGTGTCATTACTGAATCGAGTCGCACGCAGAGTTTCTGCGTCGAGTGACATTGGATGAGGAACTGGTTCGGGCCCTTGAACAGGACTACACGAAGGCCCCAATCACCACCGCCGAACGATTCATGCTGGATTACGTCGTGCAGATCACGAAAGATGCGACTCGAATCGGCCCGCAGGATCACGCGCGGTTGCGCGAGGCCGGATTCGAAGACCGCGCGATTCTGCAGATCACGTTGATCGCGTCGTGGTTCAACTACATCAATCGCGTCGCCGATGCGCTGGGCGTCGGGCGGTCATAGAAGGTGTGAACAAATTCAGGGACGACCGTCCCCGAATTGCTTCGCAATTTGTTCACACCTTCTATGACCGCCCGCGATTTTCCCTAAGAATTCTCCCCGCCCTGCAGTTATCCCAGATGAGGACGAATGGAATCGACTTCTCAAACTGGGAGATTACGTATGAAATCAATAGGATCGGAGTTCAAGGGCGTTGTCATCGGTATCCTTTTCATTACCGGCCTGATCCTGGGCAGCCAGGCGCCGCTTCCGAGACTGGCGCAGCGTGGCGTTGTTCCGGTTCCTGCCGGGCCGGAACGCTATCTGACACATGTATCCACCGATAAGCCGATCTACCGCATCGGCGAAAAGGTCTACGTCCGCGGTGTCATACTTCGGGCGGATAGCCACTCTCCGGCGATCAATGTTTTCGATTCGAGGGGTACCGCCAGCTTCGAGATCAAGGGGCCCAAGGGCGATCTCGTCGCGTCGGGTTTCTCGGAGATGATCGACAGCGTCATTGGATTCTCCTGGGACATTCCTGCCGGTCAGGCCGGCGGCGAGTACACGGTTCGCGTATCCACACCTTCGAGCGATGCGCCCGCCGAGCGCAAGTTCGACATTCGCGCGTATCGAGCGCCGCGTCTCAAGACGCAAATTGTTTTCGTGCGCGACGGTTATGGCCCGGGCGATACCGTCAACGCCAACCTGCACGTCGAGCGCGCCGAAGGCGGCATTCCCGCAGGCGCGCAAGTGTCCGTGACCGCGCGCGTCGACGGCGAAGAAACGTGGCGCGGGACAACCACCGTGGACGCATCCGGCAATGCCGGCGCGAGTTTCAAGCTGCCCGCCTCGATCGAACTCGGCGAAGGCGTGATCGCGATGATGATCCGGGATGGCGGCACAATCGAGACAGCAACCAAAACGATTCCCATTCTGCTGCAGACAATCAATCTGGCGATCTATCCCGAAGGCGGCGATCTCGTCGCCGGGCTACCGAACCGCGTTTATGTCGAAGGTCGAACTCCGTCGAAAAAGCCGGCCGACATGGCGGGCGTCGTTGTGAACGCTGCCGGCAGGCAAGTCTCGACGTTCCGCACCGAACACGAAGGCCGCGGACGGTTCTCGTTCGTTCCGGCGAAAGGCGAAAAATATTCGATACGCGTCACGGAGCCTGCAGGGATCAAAACCAGTTTTCCGCTTCCGGCCGTGAAAGAGTCGGGCGTGGTTATTGCAGCTGCCGCTGACGTGATGCCGCGTCGAAAGGACGTCGTTGTCCGCATCGCCGCCACATCACCTGGCGCGTACCGCGTTGCTTTGAGCCAGCGCGGAAGAGAGTTCTCGTTCAAGTCCATCACGCTCGACGCGAATAAGCTGGCCGATGTCGCATTCACCATTCCGCCGTCGATCGATGGCGTCATCGTGGCCACCATGTATGACGACCGCAAAACCCCGATGGCCGAACGGCTGCTCTTCCGCCAGACCGAACGCAGCCTGAGAGTGCAAGTCACTGCCGACCGCGTCGACTATGTTCCCGGCGATAAGGTAACGCTTCGAATTACGACGACAGATGAAACGGGCATGCCGGTCGGCGCTGTCGTCGGTCTCACCGTCACCGACTCCAGTGTTCTCGAGATGATCGACAAGCGCGAACAGGCGCCGCGATTGCCGGTGATGGTTTTTCTCGAAAACGAAGTGAAGGATCTCGCCGATGCGCACGTCTATCTCGACGACGCCAACCCGAAGGCTCCGCTCGCGACGGACCTGTTACTTGGGACACAGGGCTGGCGCCGTTTTGCCTATGCAGGAACGGGTTTGCTAAACGGTTCAGTCGTGGACTGGAGTAACGCGTTTATTCCGGGCGTGACAGTACGAGCGATGAACATGGCCACGGGCAGAGTTCTCGAGTCGGTCACTAATGAAAGGGGCGCTTATGCGTTTCCCGGCCTGAATTCGGGAAGGTATCGAGTCACCGCGTCGCTGCCCGGCTTCCAGACAACAACAATCCCGAGCTTACAGGTCACGCACAACAGCGCGATTCGTCAGGACGTTCGGCTCGATGTTGCTGCTGTAGCCATGATGGCTAACGTCGCGGTGGAGGCCCTGGCATTCCGTGGCCCACTGCCTGCAGCGGCGCCATTCGCGCCGGCTATCGCGCGACTCGAACTCGACCGGGATTTGAAGCTGATCGACAAGGACGAAGAAGTTGCCGGCAACCTGGTTGCGCTCGACGCGATCGCTCTGCGCGACGGCATAGGGCAACAAGGGCAGGCCCGACGCCAACTCGGTGCCCGCGCCGACTTCGCTCGCAAGGAAGCTGTCGCGAATATCGTGACCGTGCGCGAATTCGCGCACGCGCTTCGCCCCAACTGGACTGCGGATTCGCGGTCCGATTTCACCGAAACCGTTTACTGGAACGCCGGTGTCAAAACGAGCGATCGGACCGGCGTGGCCACCGTATCGTTCAGCCTGAGTGACTCGGTCACTGCTTTCCGTGTTCTCGCCGATGCTTTTGGCCAGGATGGCGCGATTGGTTCCGGTACGAGCCATGTTGAATCCGTGAAGCCTTTCTCGATCGAGCCGAAGATTCCGCTCCAGGTTACGACCGGCGATGTGATCGAACTGCCCATCTCCATGATCAACGGCACGAGCCGCCAACTGCGCGGATTGGACCTGATTGCAAAGGGAAGCGCCGGCATCACATTCACGATGCTCGGCGAGAATCCGGCCGCGCTGCAATCCAAAGGTCGCGGGCTCCGTTTCGTGCAACTCGATATCGGCCGCGAACTCAACGGCACGAGCAATCTGACGATTGAGGGGAAAGCGGGCACGTATCGCGACACGGTCGCGCGAACCATCGATATCCGGCCGCTGGGTTTCCCGCGCGAAATTTCCACGGGAGGGATGCTCGAAAGCAAGGGCTCGACTGCATTTGAGTTCACACTGCCGGCGGATTTTGTTCGCGGAAGCGTGTCCTCGAGCATCACGGTGTATCCCACTCCGCTTGCAAACATGACGGACGCGCTGCAATCGCTGCTGCGCGAGCCTTACGGCTGTTTCGAGCAAACCAGTTCGACGAGTTATCCGCTGGTCATGGCGCAGCAGTATTTCCTGACGCACACGGGAATCGATCCCACGCTCGTCGAGAAGGCCAGGACGCTTCTGGAAAATTCCTATAAGAGACTGACCGGTTTCGAGACGACCACGAAAGGCTACGAGTGGTTTGGAGCCGATCCCGGTCATGAAGCGCTCACGGCGTACGGTCTGATGCAGTTCACGGACATGGCTCAGGTGCGCGCCGTGGATCAGACGATGTTGAACCGCACGCGAACGTGGCTGCTTTCCCGTCGTGATGGGAACGGCGGCTTCAGCCGGAATTCGAGAGCCCTGGATAGTTTCGGCGGCGCTCCCGCGGACACCACGAACGCGTACATAGTCTGGGCTCTGACCGAAGCGGGAGAGAAAAGCCTAGGCAAAGAGACAGCTGCAGTCAAAGCAGCGGCGGGTTCCACGCAGGACAGCTACATCATTGCGCTGGCTGCCAACATCCTTCATGCAACGGGTGACCATGCGGGCGCTCGCCAGTTGATGGACAGGCTTGCGAAGAATCAGGAGACTGCCGGCAACGTGAAAGGCGCCGTTACGAGCATCACACGCTCCGGCGGCGACGCTCTCGCCATCGAAACGACAGCTCTGTCGACTCTGGCATGGCTGCGCGATCCTTCGTATACGTCGAATGTCCAAAAAGCGGTGAAGTGGATCGTGGAGTCGAACAAGAGCGGCCGCTTCGGTTCCACTCAGTCCACGATTCTCGCGCTGCGCTCGATCATTGCTTACGACGCCGCCAACGCGCGGCCGAAAGCTCCGGGCCGGCTGATTCTGACAGTCGACGGAAAGGCGGTCGGCGCGCCGCTGGCGTTTTCATCCAACACGCAGGGCGCTCTGGTTCTGCCCGAATTCGCAACGGAACTCGGTTCGGGAAGACACACTCTCGCGCTGCGAATGGAAGACGGTTCACGCATGCCTTTTTCGATGAGCGTGAAGTATCACAGCCTTCTGCCGGAGAGCGCCGCTGAAGCGAAGCTGGGCATCGAGGTTGCGTTGAAGAACGGACAGGTCCAGGAAGGAACGGTCACGGAAGCCAACGTATCGATTACCAACAAGAGCGACCAGGTGCTGCCGACTCCCGTTGCAATCATCGGGATTCCGGGCGGCCTTGAAGTCCGTCACGATCAGCTCAAAGAACTCGTCAAGTCCGGCAGGATCGATGCGTACGAAGTCATCGGCAGGGAAGTCGTCCTGTACTGGCGGCACCTGAAAGCCAAAGCCGTGTTGGATCTTCCGTTAAGCCTCGTCGCGGCGATCCCGGGTTCGTACACGGGACCCGCGAGCCGCGCGTATCTCTACTACACGGATGAACACAAGACCTGGGCGCCGGGCCTGAAGGTCAGCATTACCCGCAACTAGTCGGAAGGGGACAAGGGGGCAGACCCCTCGTCCCCCTTCCGCGATCCGTTAAGATATCCTGTGCCTGTCAGAAAACTGAGACTCCTCGCCACCGCTGAACACGCCGCGAAACGTCTGGACGACGCTTTGGCGGGCTGGCTGCCGGAAGCCCTGGCCCGTTCGGTTTCCAGAGCGAAGGTACGAAAGCTCATCATGGCCGGAGCCGTTCATTGGAATGGACGGCCGGTGCGGATCGCGTCGAAGACACTCCAGCCGGGCGCGTCGATCGAGGTTTATGTCGATCTCGCGAAGTTGTTTTCGGACTCGGCGTCACGAGACAAACCATTCGAACTGGCTCCGGATCGAATCCTGTTTGAAGACGAAGACCTGATCGCCATCGATAAACCACCGGGGATTCCGCTGCATCCCACTGCCGACGCCGCTCGGGATAATCTCTTTGCCGCCGTTCAGCGTTTCCTGTCCAAAAGAGACGGATCCACGAAACCCTACCTGGGAATTCACCAGCGGCTGGATCGCGACACTTCAGGTGTGGTGCTGTTTACGAAATCTGAACGAGTGAATGCCGCAGTCGGACGACTCTTTTCCGAGCACCAGGCGGTCAAGATTTATCAAGCCATCACGGCGACGCGAACCAGCACGCAGAAAGAATGGACGATCCGGAATTACCTCGGGAAGATCGGAACAAAATCCAAGCGGGCCAGATACGGCAGCGTGAAGGGTGGAGACCTGGCGGAAACGTTCTTCCGCGTGATCGAAGAACACCCTCGCGGAATGTGGGTGGAGGCCATACCAAAGACGGGCCGGACACATCAGATTCGCGTGCATCTTGCCGAATACGGACTGCCGATCCTGGGCGACGATCTGTATGGCGCCGATTCGGGATCGGCTCAGCGGCTGATGCTGCACGCGGCCGAATTGATCTTTCAGCATCCCGTTACGGGGTTTAAAGTATCGATCAAAAGCCCGTTGCCCCGCGATTTCGAAGAATGTCTGAAAGGGATGCACTGAGCGAAATGAGATGTCTCCTGTTTGGCGCAATGTTCGTTGTGTTGGCGCAGGCGCCGCCCGCTTTCGACAATTCCTATCCCTTTCGTGCTGCAGATGCGACCGCCAGCCCGCGCATCGCCAGACTGCGCGGGGATATTCAAAACAACGTCGGCACCGCGGTAGAGCAGTTCTGGGATGAGATGCAGAAGAATACTGCGCCGCTCATCGAAGCCATTCCAGGGGATCCCCGGCATTCGTTGATCACTTTCGTTTGGCGAGGCTCCGCGTTAGCAGAAAACGTCGTCATCACCGATGGAGTTTCGATCGGTGTCGGCGGCGCGGATCCGCTGAATAGTCAGATGGTGCGGATTGCGGATACGGATGTGTGGTATCGCACATACGACGTGCGGAACGATGCGCGTTTCACTTACGCACTGTCGGAAAACGATCCTTTAACTCTCTTCACCGATCCGAACCGTAAGTCCAACTCCAAACCGGATCCACTCAATCCGCGCAGATTTTCGACCGGTCAAACGTATGTGGAGTTGCGCGATGCCCCTCCCCAGCCCTGGATCACGCCGCGACCGCCGGCAATGTCCGGCAAAGTGGAAAACACCACGGTTGGCGGCCGCAATGTGAGGGTATACACGGCCCCCGGTTTTCGCGCGGGAGAGACGTACCCTCTGGTTGTCCTGATGGGTGGGGCCGCCTACATGAACTTCGTTTCTGTCCCCGTTGTTCTGGACAATCTGATCGCCGAAAAGCGCATCCCGTCGGTCGTCGCTGTGGGTGTCGGCGGTACCTCCGATGACCTGACGTGTTCACCGGAATACGCGCGCTTTCTGGCGAATGAACTTGTTCCCTGGATGCGGAAGACGTATCACGCTACGAGCATCCCGTCGCAAACAGTAATCGGCGGTTCGAGTCTGGGCGGGCTCGCATCCACGTTCGCTGCCGTCGAGCATCCGGATGTTTTCGGAAAGGTCCTTTCCCAGTCCGGGTCCTACTGGTGGAACCGCACCTTCGGTTCCCGTCTCGAGGGGGATAACAACTCCGATGGTGAATGGCTGACCAGGCAGCTTGCGGACAGGCCGAAAGTATCTGTGCAATTCTTCATGGAAGTCGGGCGCATGGAAGGGTTCGAAGTTCAGGTCGAGCCGAACCGCCGCATGCGCGATGCGCTGATCGCGAAGGGCTACGCTGTCCAGTACCAGGAATTTAACGGAAACCACAATTACATCAACTGGCGCGGCACCTTCGGAGAGGGTCTGGTGGCGCTGCTTCGCAGGTAACACTAATAGGCGAGTGGAATGGCCAGCAGCAACGCCGCAAGCTTGACGAACTCTCAAAAAAAACTTTTAGCTGTCCCTGCATAGAGGGCTTCAGAGTTCGTAATCGAGTATCGCGGCGCAACCGGCACTCTCGGGGTCGTTATCAAGATAGTTTTCAGAAACGCCTTTCACGTGGAATCCAAACTTCAGCATGAAAGACAATGCGGGATCGGTCATTCTTCTAGCAACTACGAGACTGACATATTTGGACGGTGTGAGTAGGTCTGAAACCGAGCCATAGCCCGCCAGGCGGATACCGGTTCTAATCATCCGGACACCGAGGGATCTAGCCAGTCGGAGCCGAGTCAACACAAGCTCCGTGCCGATTCCCTTGCATCGCCTCGGACTATCGACCATTGTGTCCACTCCGTACAGAGTGTCTCCAGCCTGCCGATCATGCGTTCGGATCGTGCCGCATCCCGTCACTTTATTCCAGGTGTCGGTGAGTTCAAACGCGGCCGCACGAATCAGAAGGCAACTAGACATTCCGATAACCTTGGCGCGATGATCTATAGCTACAAACTGACCTTCCGGAAACGTTGTGATCTGCGAGCGGAGTTCGTCGTCTCGATATGCATCATGCGGATAGATCGCCTGCGATAGTTCCACAATCCCGGTAATATCCTCGACCGTTGTATTGCGTACCTCGTATTCCCGATAATCGCTTGCCATTAAAGTAGCTCGTCAGGGCTTCTTGGCTCTCTCATCGGGCGATTCGTTAAAGCCTGCCCTCGTCTGCCAGAGAATCCACAGATTACGCACGTGTTGATCTTCGTAGAGGCTATTAAGCTGAGCGATGACAAAGATTGGATTCATCGTTAGTGTTCTCGCGATTTCTTCAGCAACTACTGTAGTCCCCGTATAGAGAGGCGAAGACCATGCCAAATCTATTGCGCTAATACTAAAGCCTGCGTCTTCCAATTTGCGGACCCTGTCACGGAATCGCAAAATCACAAGTGCCTGATCGATCCAGTCGACCAACGTTGACAGGTTGTAGTGTGTTTGGACGGCGAGGTCCAGTGCGTCGGCCGTAGCCAAATTCTGAACGTCTTCAATGCCCTCTTCTTCGAGTCGATATTCTTTCCAAAAGTCGATCCCTCGGACCATTTGCAGCGACATTCCATCGTTTCGTTTCGGCACCCGGATTTTTGCAAGCTTTTGTGCACTGTTCAAAAGAGCGCTAAGAAACAGGTTAGATAGGAAACCGACGGCGAAAAAGATTTCAGGGCCACGTGCAGCACCTGGCACAAGCTGGAGAACAATGGAAAGACCGGTCGCGAGCAATAGACGAGATACGGCACTACGTAACATCTGTGCATTGAGATCTGCTAAGGAGATGCGACGAATGATGACGCCAAAGTTGAGCAAATACGCACCCATAAATGCGTAAATGACAGGCAGGTATTCAGGCACGTTACGAGTTTGAAAGTAGTGTATCGATAATGCCAGTCCTGACGAATTTAGAATGAGCAAAGTAGCCAAATGAAGCCAGAGGTCCTGGCCCATATAGTCCTGTACCTGCCGCTGAAGGGCTTCTATCCCTCCACGGGATGTCACATATTGGTCAAACGCAGTCGGCTCGTTTACATTCCTGGTGCGAAAATCCGTTGCCAGCATTTCTTTTCTGCGCTCGATAATGTGTGGCTTTGCGAAAAAGACGATGGCAGTCGGCAGTACTGCGATAACGCCAGCGACAACATAGATCAGGTAGAAATCAACCATAAGTGTTCACTCGCTGTATCTGGACTTCTTGAAAAGCTTGCGTGCCGACGTTCAAGCGATTCGTCCGGGCCATGATAGGGACGAATCAATGATTCCGATGGAAAACGCGAACGGAATGATTCGCCCGATGATGCTGCCAAGTCAAACGAATCCTGAAAACCGTCTCCAGCAGATCAGGTTAGAGTGAGTACTCGACCGTATTCTAAGTTTGGAGATTGTGGGCGGTCATAGACCGAGTATCAGGAATTTAACGGAAACCACAATTACATCAACTGGCGAGGCACCTTCGGAGAGGGCCTGGTCGCGCTGCTTCGCAGGTGACACTAATAAGCGAAAGGAATCGCGATCAGTTCGACACTCTCGCGGCCACCTTCAGTGATGCGGACAACTTTGCCGGCGGCTTCGTTGCGACGTATGAATTCCGGATCGCGCCACAGGCCGTCTTCGATGTCTTCCCACGAGAACAACACGTAGACGCCCGGCGCGACGCCCTCCAGACGAAAACGGCCGGAGTCATCGGTGTACGCACTTCTGTAGAGATCGGCGCGCTGGCGGTGCGAAGCGTCCGGTACGAGCGCGGCAGCCGCATTGGAAAGACGCGCCCCGTTTCTCGCGCTTACTGTCCCTTCCACCGTCCCCGAGTTCGTAGAGAGAACAATCGAGAGCCGGTCGGAACTCCGCGGGCTGATCTGAACAGTTCCGTTCAACGCGTCGTCGCCGCCGAAACGGACAGATTTGACATACGTGTCTGGAGGCAGATTCTCCACCTGGACGCGGTAATCCCCGGGTATGACGGGATCGATTGTAAATTCCTGGTCCTCTTTGAATGATCCATACGCCGTCGCGAATGCCGCGGCGCCTGGCGCAACTGCATCACTCTTCAGCGTTACTACCGTATACAGGCCGTCCGTTCTTTCTGAGGGTCGGCCTTCGGTCCTGGCTTCGCCTGAAATCTTCGCAGGCGGGTAGATGACGACGGCCAGTCTGTCGACATCGGCGGCGCCGACATCCACCGGCATGCGGCCGCCACCCATTATCAGGGTTCCATCCTCGCGAGAATTTAATCGCAGCGTAGCCACAAGGTAATAGGCGCCCGGAAGCACACCGCGGAATGAAAACTGGCCATTGTTTACGGGAGTACCCACGGATCCTGTGACGGATGGCCCACGCGGAACGAGAGACACGGACGCCGTATTCACCGGCTGTCCTGTCACGCTCTCAACCACGACGCCTTGAACGCTGCGCGTCTTCACGCGCAACAGCGTGAAATCGACTCCGCCGATATCCGCGCCCGGACCGGCGTTCACAGCCAGCGCAGCCTGCGCGTCGGGCGTGCCTGGATAGAAAACCGGCACGTCCGCTTCGCCGAGTTTTTCGGGCCCGGCGTCGTCATCTGTCAGGATGCGGCCGTCGGCAGTCGCACGCATCGTACCGAGGCTCTCGCTATGGACGACGAAGACAGCGCCGCCGCGTTGTCCGGATTGCGGTGTCGCATTGATGTAGTACTGGCCCGGCGGAAGCCAGAACAGACGATATTCGCCACGATCGTTGGTCTGATCGTTTTTCACCGGCGTGAGTGTTTTTTGGCCTGACGCGTAGGAATACTTGAGCGCCTGCACGCGCGCGTTTACGAGCGGTTCGCCGTTCTGATCGAAGACGCGGCCGGAGATAGCAGCCGTTGCAAGCATCGTGAGGCGAATGTCTTTGATCGCCTGGCCGGCCGGAACAACGAGTGATGAACCCTTTCCGTTCGGACCGCGTTGGCCGTATGCGCTGTTCAAGAACCCGTTGCGCGAAACCGTAAGGCGATAGCTTCCGGCAGCCAGATTTTGAAACCCAAACCTGCCGTCGGCTCCCGTGACCATTGCCAGAGGACCCGATGCGCCGCCCTCCAGTTGAACCACCGCCCGCACGACGGGCTGTGAATTTCCTGCCTGCACGACAACGCCTTCAATCGAGGCAGTTCGCGTCTGGGCGGTGAACAAAAGCGTGAACAGGAATGCGAGCGTGCTCATACGCTGCGGCAATAATAGTCAGCAAAGCTGTGTACGGCAAGTAATGGGTCAATTGGAAATTTGCGCGCGAATTTTCAATCCCCTCAACCCGTGACCTCATATAGGATGTGGAGAATCCCTTATGAAGCGCGCGTACCTGATAACGGGTTCGGTTCTGGTTCTCGTGCTTCTTGTCCTTCCGGGACTGGCGGAAACGGATGAGGCCGCGCCAGAGTTTTATTTCACGCGTCTCGTTTATGGAAACGGTTTTGGTGCGGCGAGAACTCCACGCCTGGACTTTCAATGCTCGGAACTGGAAGCGGGCGAGGGCGGCACGCGGTTTGGCGGCGGATGGGGGACGGATTTTCCCGCGTCGGATTGCAAGTTCATGTGGGGAATCCAGCGCCTCAGCAACATCCGCGTCTACGACAAGACTCCGCACCTTGTGACGGCTCTGGACCCGAAGCTTTTCGACTATCCGTACCTCTACATCGTTTCGCCTCATCGCATGTTCCTGGTCCGCGAGGAAGCGGCGAAGTTACGGGAGTACCTGCTGCGTGGCGGCTTTCTGCACGTCGATGATTTCTGGGGACTCGAGCAGCGCTGGGCCGTGGAAGAAGAGATGGCTAAGATTTTTCCGGACCGCAAGATGGTCCGCTTGAAGCTGGACCACGAGGTGTTTCACACCTTCTTCGACATCGACCAGGTCATGCAGATCCCAAACGTCAACAACGCATGCAGCGGAAGGCAGACGTGGGAGCAGAGGAGTGAAATCGAGCCGATGATTTTCGGAATCTCCGATGACGCCGGACGTCTAATGGTCCTGATTACCTACAACTCCGACCTCGGAGACGCGTGGGAGTGGATGGATCTGCAGTGCTATCCGCAAGCGTATTCCGGTCAGGCCTACCGCATGGGCCTGAATTTCATGATCTACGCCATGTCCCACTAGTTCTGCATTTTCACTAAGGCAGTGCTCTTATTGCGATCGATGATCGATTTGCGGCGTTCTTCGCCATTCTGGCCGCGGGACAGCAGGTGTCGCAGGTTGTTGAGTCCCTTGACGCTGCAATAGATCAGTTCAACGGTGAATAGCGCAGTTGCCAGAATGACGTATGCGACGCCGATTGTTTCAAAAATGCTCAAGACAGACCTCCAGTGAAATTCCAGCAGTCCGATATTCCATACTCATCGGCATAACGGAGCGAAAACTTTAGCGGGATCAATCGTGGTACAACTGAAGCGCAACAAATGGCTAAGACGAACTTTAAATCCGTAAACGAATACATCGCCTCGCGTCCCAAGGATACCCATGGCACGCTACGGCGAATCCAGACCATCATCCGCAAAGCTGTTCCCGAGGCCGAGGAAGCGATCTCTTATCAGATTCCTGCTTACAAGCTGAACGGCCGCCTGTTCCTGTTCTTCGCAGGATGGAAGGAGCACTATTCGCTGTATCCCGTGAGCAATCGCCTGGTCGAAGCGTTCAAGAAAGAACTCGCGTCCTTCGAGGTTAGTAAGGGCACAATTCGCTTCCCCTGCGCGGAGCCACTTCCGGTGAAATTAATCGAACGGATCGCGAAGTTCCGCGCAAAGGAGGTCGCCGAAAGCGACAAGCCGAAGCGTACTGCGCGCGCAAAGGGCGGCTCAGGCCGATCGGAAACGCAACTGGATCGTGTCCGCCGAATCTGCGCCGAAATGCCGAGCGCTTTCGAGAAGCTTTCGCACGGCACACCGACGTTCTTCGTCGAGCAGGAGAATGGTGTCTTCGCCATGTTTGCCGACAACCACCACAGCGACGGCCATCTCGCCATATGGGTCCCGGCGCCGGCAGGTATGCAGGCAGTACTGATCGGCGAGGCGCCGGAAATGTATTTCAAGCCGCCTTATGTGGGCACGAGCGGTTGGATCGGGATCGAACTCGGCCGGATCGGAGATGAAGCGCTCGCGATTCACATTCGCGAAGCATGGAAACTTTCAGCGCCGAAACGGAGGAAGACCGGGCTGGGCGGTCGTCGATAGCTTTGTCCTCTGTGCCTCTGTGTTTACTAAATCTCGTAATCGAACGAAGCGACCTGCTTCCCGCTGTGAACGGTAACAAGGGCATTGTGGATGTTTAACGACCACAGCAGCGATCGAATGTAGTTCGTGATCTTCTCCGGATCGAGTTCCCGCGTGAATGATGCATGGACGTAGTGCATCTCCCCGCTTTTCACCGTGAGCATCAGCCCGATGTTTTCCCGCCCCTGATAAAAATGCCACCCATCGGTCGACGACGTGCGCAGGAAGCGATTGAGGTCGAGCGTGTAGTCGGAGTTTCCGAACACGAGAAAGTATTCCGCAGGTTTGACGTAATCAGCCATGTGGGTCGAATTAGACTACCTCTGATATGATGGCGTCGCAATACAGGTTGCAGCCAGTCCGCGGAAAGGGAATATCCCACCTGCGCTTTCCACAATCGATCCGAACATGAACCTCTTTTTTCCCGTGTGCGGACGCCGGGATACAGGAGGAGTTTATGTCTCGCGATCTGCCCGAATTTCCGAATCTCGAACATCTTAAAAAACAGGCGAAGGTTATGCTCCGCGATCTGCGTCAACAGCAGCCTTCGGCGAAACTCGCCGACGCCCAACTTGCGATCGCTCGTGCCTACGGATTCACAAGCTGGACCAGGCTCAAGGACCACATCGAATCGCTGCCGAGTGGCGGCGCCCATGGAGGCGGAATCACCGGTCCTGCGCCAGCGGCGAGTGTTCCTGCCGGTGGAGGTCAATTCGCGCGTTATACCGAGAAGGTTCGCCTGGCGATCTTCTACGCCAGGGCGTGGGCCCGCAAGCGCAACAGCGCGTTGATCGAGGGAGAACATCTGATGCTGGGACTGCTCGATGCCGACCCGAAGCTGCTGGATGGCCTGTTAGGCGAGCATGCGTCACGAGAAATAGAATTCAGGATCCGCAGGGAAATGGACAGCCGTACGCCGACTCCGGAGAAACTCCCGGACCTTCACATTCCGCTGTCGAACGACTGCAGGAGCATTCTCCAGAATGCAGCGCAGGAAGCGGATCGTTTACGTCACGAGCGCATCAGCACCGGCCATTTCTGGTTGGGCTTTATGCGCGACGAAGGTTCGCCTGCGACTTCGATCGTCGCCGGGCTACTGGCAGAGAAGGGGATGCCAGTGGAGAGGGCGGAGGAGGAGATCATCCGCGTGCTGAACGCAGAGTCGCTCTGAAGCTCAGTTGACCGAAAAAATCCGCGATCGGCAATCGCCGTTGCGGAGTGCTGATCTTGCGACATAAAGCTGATGAGACAAGTGCCTGACCCCTGCGCCGGCTACTTCGGTTCGCGGATTGTCGGGTATTTGATTCCCAGTTGATCCAGGTACGACTTGTACCTGGTGGGATCGAAATAGTACTTCCTCATCTCGGGCCTGAACTTCGCGAGCGTGTCGGTATTCAGGTGCGTGGCGGGTTTGTCGTCTTTGCCGATGAACGGAATGTATTTCTGGTCCTTCGTCTGGACTTCGCGGAAGTATTTCCAGGCCTCCTGAATTTTCTCCGGCGCGAACAGCAGATCCAGAATCGTCATTGCCTGGACCTTGGCGGCTGCAGTCACACCCTTGTGAGCGATGGGCGTTGCCATGGAGACGGCATTGGACCAGTGGTGGCCGGGAAGTCCGGGGATGTTGGAGGGATACCGTAGTGTGATCGTGGGAACCGTCCAGGAAATATCGCCGATATCGTCAGAGCCGCCTCCCTGTGGTTCGCGGAGCGGTTCGCGCAGTGTGTCGAGTTTCATCGACAGACCATCCGGCTGACCGCCTACCTCACGTTGAATGGCTCTGGCGAGCGTTTGATCGGCATCGGACCACGCCGGCAGTCCGACAGCTTTGATGTTTTCAAAGGTTACTTCCGCCAGAGTCTTGTTGAAGTGTCCCGGCCACGCCTGACCGAGAATGCGGCTCGACATCTTCGTGCCGGACATCATGGCCGCGCCCTGCGCCATCGTGTTGCCGACTTCGACCATCTCGGCCATGCGCGCGTAATTCACTTCACGGAAGAAGTACCAGACGGATGCCTCCGACGGCACGACGTTCGGCTGGTCGCCGCCGTCGGTGATGACGTAATGCGATCGCTGCTGCGTGCGTAGGTGCTCCCGCCGGAAGTTCCAGCCGATGTCCATCAACTCGACCGCATCGAGCGCGCTTCGTCCGCGCCAGGGCGCGCCGGCAGCATGAGCCGCTTCGCCATGGAATGTGTACTCGATCGAGACAAGTCCGCTGCCGTCGGTCGGGCCATACGTGACGCCGAAATTGCCGGCGACGTGAGTGAACAGGCAGATATCCACATCCTTGAAGTAGCCGTCGCGCACATAGAACGCCTTGGTGGCGAGCTGCTCCTCCGCAACGCCCGGCCACAAGATGAGAGTGCCGGGCAGTTTCTCGCGCTCCATGATCTTCTTCACGGCGATTGCGGCGGTAATGTTGAGCGGCACGCCGGAGTTGTGTCCTTCGCCGTGGCCGGGAGCGCCATCGATGATGGGATCGTGATAAGCGACGCCCGGCTTCTGAGAGGCTTTCGGAATCCCGTCGATGTCGCTGCCGAGAGCGATCACGGGTTTGCCTGAGCCCCATGTCGCGATCCACGCCGTCGGGATACCGGAGATCCCTTCCTTGATTTGAAATCCATTCTTCCGGAGGACATCGGTGAGGTAGCGAGACGTCTCGAATTCCTGAAAACCAAGCTCGCCGAAGCTGAATACCTGATCCACCATCTGCGCGGAGAAATCGTTCATCCGGTCGACATCGGCGGCAGCTTCCTTTTTCAACGAAGCCAATCGATCACTGGTTTGTGTAAAGAGAGGGAGCGCGGAAACCAGAACAAGCATGCACAGCGACGAAATGCGTTTCAGAACAGCCATGGACGTTCTCCTCGAAGTTCGGAGCATCATAAAGCAAGTTCCGGCTCCGGAGCTTGAATTGCATGAAATTCATTAGGCCCAATATGAGGAAATCTACTGAGAAAATGCGGGTAAGGTCCCAGATACCGCCGAAGTTGCTTTCGGGGCTGTCGCCGGATCAGGAACGGTTGATCCTCGCGGTCGGAGAACAGCGAACGTACCCGGCAGGTCAAGTATTAATGCGGACAGGAGAGTTGGCGACAAAACTCTTTCAGCTGAAGCGAGGGACCGCGAAGTACTACAGAGTGAGTAAAAAAGGAGAAGAGGTCCTTCTCTGGTGGCTCACCACGGACGACACCTTTGGACTCGGCACGCTGCTGGCTGAGCCTGCCAACTACATAGGCACGGTGCAGGCTGTGGAGGACTGTGATGTCCTGACCTGGAGCCGGGACAGAATCCGATCGCTGGCAACGATCTACAACCACCTGTCACAGAATGCCCTGGAAATCATCCTGCATTACGCGGCCTTGCATTTGGATCGTGTCGTCGGCCTCGCTGGGGGATCGGCTTCGGAGCGGCTGGCGCATACTCTGATTCAGCTCAGTGGACGCATCGGCATTGTAAAGCCCTACGGTGTTGAACTCTCTATTCGGAATGACGACCTTGCCCGCCTCGCCAACGTCAGTGTCTTCACTACCAGCCGGCAGCTGAACCTGTGGGAACGCCAGGGGATCGTTCAGAAGGGCCGTGGAAAAATCGCCATTCTTTCCCCCGAAGGCCTTCTGGTCGATTGACGTTCAAACTCTCCAGTCCGGTTTCCCGCCTTTCTCCTACTTGCGCTAGAGCAACGACGGCGTGATTTCAACACGATAGCCTCTCCCGCCTTTTAAAAATGAATCCATGGATCACATGGATCGGAATCCAGAGGGGAGTTTCTCAGTGAATACATTGCGCTTGTTGATTGCAGAGGACCACGAAGATCTGCGTGCCATCGTCGTGGCGTTATTGAGTTCGGACTTTCAAATTGTCGGCGCGGTCGGTGATGGGGAACAACTTGTTCAGGCGGCGCTTTTCTTCAAACCCGATGTCATCATAAGCGACATCAACATGCCGCGCATGACCGGCTTTGCTGCAAGGAATGAACTTCGATCGAAGGGTATCGATTATCCATTCGTCTTCATGAGCATCCTGAAGCTGGATGAGGTTTTGCCTGCGGGGGAGGAAGAAACGGCTGTCGCTTACGTGCACAAAGAGGACTTGTTCAACGAGTTGAAACCCGCTATTCGTGCCGTCCTGCTCGGGAATATCTACATCTCTCGAACATTTCGACAGAAGCCCTGGAAGCGACTGTGAACAAATTCGGGGACGGTCGCCTAAATTCCCTAATTTGAACTGCAATTAGGGAATTTAGGCGACCGTCCCCGCTTTCCTATTTGCCCACGGACTTCCACACATCCGCTTTGGTTTGCGGAGTCGCCGAAGCGTGGACATTGATGTACCGGTCGAAGTCCAGTTTCAGCTTCTCGAGAGCCGGAACCAGAGCCTTGACGTGATCGTTGGCCGGCTGGCCCGCGGTAACCGAGAAATCGCCCTGGAAGAGGACCTTTTCCTTCGGGATGTAGGCGACGATCAAGCCGTTGGAATGCGGAGCCGGAAAGATGTGATACAACTCAACGGTTCGCGTTCCATCCGAATAGACCTTCTTCTCTGAAATGCCCTCGACCTTCACCTTCTTCGGACTCTTCGCCAGAGTATCCGTCAACAGCGTTCTCGGAGTGTTGAGCGCTCTGTCGAAGAATTCCTCATTGTTCCTATGGGTGACGAGCGTTGCGCCTTCCGCGACCACCGCCGGCAACCCGCCGGTGTGATCCGAGTGCGGATGCGTGTTCACGACATAGCGGATCGGCTTGTTCGGGTACAGCTTCTTCGTTTCGGCGATATAAGCGAGGGCGCGCGCTTCACTCTGTCCAGCCTCGAGCAGCATGACGTGGTCTCTGAACTCCACGATCACCGAGTCGTAACTGCCGTTGCCGGTTGTGAGTCGGATTAACCCGTCGCCGAGCTTTTCCTGGGTAACCGTCATCGGCGGTGGGGCACCGCGGCCTGCGCCACCACCAGCGGGAGGCGCGCCGCCGCCACCACGGCCTGCAGCGGGTGCAGGCGCCGGAACGAGCGTTGCGAGATCGGGAGGATTCCCCTTCGCTGCCGTCACAGTGACATCAAAGAAGGGCCATCCACCGCGCGTTTGCACGATCCGTGCGGGAACCATGACTCCGCCGAAGTCTCTCCAGCCGGAATAGGTGGCGAGGATGTGCATGTCGCCCATGATGTTGTCCGCGAACCATGTCTCGACGCGCTCGACGATGTTCTTGTCGTTCACGTAGCCATTGACGACGTAGTTCTTCTCGGATGCGGCCTTAACCTTCGGGCTCCAGCTCAGGACCGTAGTGTTTCCGCGGCGGCTGGCTGTGGCGTTGTTCTCGGCAGCGCCCTTCAGAAAGCCCCAGGGCGTGATGTAAAACTCCAGCGACTGCTGGTTCCAGGGCTGCGACACATCCAATTGCTGAGCCGTCGCCTGCTGAAAAAGCGTTCCAGGCGCTGCGGTCGTTGAGCCGCCGCCGCCGATATTGTTCGTCGCTCCGGTGTGACGCCATGTCGGCGTCGTGAGGTCGATCACGCGGACGTAATTGTTGATCGGCCGCATCGGATCATGCGTTCCCCTGCAGTTCATGTCAGTCGCATTCGCGCCGCATTGCTGGAACGACACATCTTTTGCCGACCCTGAATAGGTAATGGATTTCACATCGCCCAATGCTTTTTGCGCATTGGCGATGACGGTCTTTGCATCCTGCGCCAGCGCGTTCCCGCACAGGAACGCGAAGCAGAGTGCAATTACAGTAAGTTTCTTCAACACAGTTACACCTCCTTTAAATAGTGCGACGTATCCTTATCATGGAACGTCGCTAACGTGGAAGCCCGGCGATCTCCGTCCGCACTTTGTACAAAGTTTTCCCGGCAGTGACGTAGAGCGTTTTCATGTCCGGGCCACCAAAGCCGTTGTTGGTGATGTAGTCCTCCGGAATCGGGATGAACTTGAGCAGCTTGCCTTCAGGCGAGATCACGTAGACGCCGCATTTGGTGTCCAGCGTTTCTGAGGTGCCGCGAGTCTGGTGCATGCCGGCCGACGCATACAGGTTGCCCTGGACGTCGACGCTCATACCATCCGCGCTTCTTCCCGGATAAAAGTTGTAATGGACGCGCATGTTTCGGACCGTGCCTTCCGGCGACAGATCGAACGCGCGGATCATGCGCGCGCCGCCCTCGGCGCCGTTGGCTTCGACAACGTAAAGTGTCTTGTCGTCGGGTGAAATCTGTATGCCGTTGGGCCGCTGAATATCCGGAGCCGCGAGGATTCGCGATACTTTCCCGGGCGCATCGATCCTGTAGACGGCGCCGCCATTCATGTCTGTGAAGTACACGCGGCCCTTGCCGTCGATTGTGACGTCGTTGGGTCCTGACAGCGGCTTGCCGGCATAATTCTCGGCGAGTATTTCCATCTTGCCGGTCTTCAAGTCCGTGCGTGTCACGCGAGGCTTTCCAACGACCTTCACGCCATACCGCTGTGCTGTTGCGGATGCCGCGCCTTCCGCCACGATAAGGCGGTCCTGAGGATCGATCACCATTCCGTTCGCGGCGTTGCTGTGCTCGCGATAGATCGAGAGCACGCCGTCCTTGCTGAATTTCATGATCCGCTGGGAGATGATGTCGGTGAAAAACACAGCCCCATCGCGATCGACTGTCGGGCCTTCCAGCAACGACACGGCCGTAGCGACTTCGAGTTCCTGTGCCGTTCCGGCGATCCCAATAACAACCATGAACGACAGCAGCAGTCCTGCCTTTGACGCGCGTTTCATGTCACCCTCCGAGAGATCCCGCAGACTATCTTCGATTGCGCACTATAATCCACTGGCAAAAGTTTCCCGGGGAGACGATCGTTTTTGCAATTGCCCGACAAAACGCGACTGGGTTCATACGAGATTCTCGCGCTGCTCGGCGCCGGCGGCATGGGCGAGGTCTATCGTGCCCGTGACCTGAAGCTGCATCGCGACGTTGCCATCAAGATCCTGCCGGCGACTTTCAGTCAGGATTCCGACCGGATTTCCAGATTTCAGCGCGAGGCGCAGATCCTTGCGTCCCTCAATCATTCAAATATCGCCGCGATTCATGACGTCCAGGAATCTTCTGGCACCCATTTCCTCGTGCTGGAACTGGTAGAGGGAGAGACACTCGCCCGGCGTTTGAGTCGCGGATGTTTGCCGGTGGATGAGGCCCTCGAAGTGTGCAGACAAGTTGCCGAAGCGCTGGAAGCGGCTCACGGCAGGGACGTGCTGCATCGCGATCTCAAACCGGGCAACATTCAGATTGCGTCAGACAGCCGCGTAAAGGTCCTGGATTTCGGGCTTGCCAAGATAATCCACCCCGAAGAAGCCCCCGCCGGGAACTCCAATTCTCCGACCTTGCTCGCGTCCTGGCATACAGGCGGCGGCGTGATCCTCGGGACGGCGGCATACATGAGTCCGGAGCAAACTCGCGGTCGCGTGCTCGACAAAGGAGCGGACCTATGGGCCTTCGGCTGTGTGCTGTTCGAGTCGCTTACCGGTGTACCGGCGTTTACCGGGGAGGACATCCCCGAAATCCTCGCGAATATCCTGAAGGGCGAACCGGACTGGAAATTATTGCCGTCCGACACGCCGGCCGTTGTGCGATCGCTGCTGCGCCAATGTCTGCAGAAACAAGCGAAGCACAGGCTGAACGCCGCCGGCGCCGTGAAAGTCATGCTCGACGACGCGATTCGAACGCCGTCGGTCGCAGAAGCTCCCGCAAAAGCCGCGGAAACCCAACGCCCCGGATGGAAGCGCACGCTTTCTCTGCTGGCGGCCTCCATGCTTGTTGGAGCTATCGGAGTTTGGACGCTTCGGCCGTCTCCCACCGTCGATCGCAGCGTGACGCGCGTGCGACTCGACGTCACACCGGCAGAGCGGTTTAACGGCAGCAACGCAGCCGTTCGTCCGAGCCGCCTGGCGCTGGCAGTCTCGCCGGATGGGCGGACGGTCGTTTTCAACGGCGTGCGCGGAGGGACCGTTCAACTGTTCAAGCGCGCACTCGATGCTCCGGAAGCCGTTGCGATGCCCGGCACTGAAGGAGCGCGAGGACCTTTCTTCTCACCGGATGGCCGGTGGATCGGGTTCTGGTCGGCCAATAAACTGAAGAAAGCGCCGCTCGAAGGGGGACCGCCGGTCGAGATTAGTGATGTTCCTGCAGGTACGGCAGGCCTGTTTGGCGTAAGTTGGGGTTCGAACGACACGATCGTTTTTTCCGCCCACGGCACAGGCATCGCCGGCGTACCTGCAGGCGGTGGAACTCCGTCCGAAGTGACCAAAGGCGATGCGGGCAAGCTCGAAGGCAACCACATCCAGCCGCACCTCCTGCCCGGAGGGAAAGCGATGCTTTATACCGTCGGCTCCAATCTCACCGACTGGGAGCAGACGACCATTGTCGTGGAGTCTCTCGAAACCCGGCAGCGCCACACACTCATTCGCGGCGGCGCCGACCCTCGCTACGTTTCGACGGGACACTTGCTGTACATGAAGAGCGGCGTGCTGATGGCCGTTGGTTTCGACGCGGAGCGACTCGAACTGAAAGGATCCCCCGTCGCGGTTCTCGACAATGTCATGCAGGCGGTGAATCCCGGGTGGATCGGTGACGAGACTGGGATCGGCCAGTTCAGCGTTGCCGAGAACGGAACGCTCGTCTACATTGCAGGCGGCATACACCCGACTTCCCAAAGGGAACTTGTGTGGGTGGACCGCAAGGGAGAGATCAGCCGTCTTGCCGCACCGCCGGGTTCTTACTTCGCACCTCGTGTTTCTCCAGACATGAAGCAGGTCGCCGTTCATGCACAACGCGAGAGATCGAGGGAATACCTGATCTGGTTCTACGACATGAATCGCCAGACGATGACGCGTTTGAGTCTGGAAGGAGATCAATGCTGCGCTGTCTGGTCACCAAAAGGCGACAGTATGATCATTCGTTCGATTGTCTCCGGCATTTTCGAAATCGTCCGTATTCCGGTTCGTGGGGCAGGTGAGCGCGAACGCATAGCCGCAAGACCGTTTAATCTGGTGCCGACGGACTGGTCCTCGCTAAATGTTCTTGCGTTTACCGAGGTTCACGATTCCATCAGCCAGATCTGGACGCTGTCCCTTGATGACCGCACGCCGAAGCCGTTTTTACAGACGGCTTTTCCCTTCAATCACCCGGTCTTTTCTCCGGATGGCCGCTGGATCGCATACTCCTCGACGGAATCGGGCACGCAGGAGGTGTACGTCCAGACCTTCCCGGGTTCGGGTCAGAAGATCCGGATCTCCACCAATGGCGGAAGTTCTCCAGCCTGGGCTGCGAACGGGCGGGAACTCTTCTACCAGCTCCGGGCAGATTCGGGAACGCGAATGATGGCAGTGGATATTGACACGAGAAAAGGATTCGATGCCGGTAAACCGCGCCTTCTTTTCGAAGGGCCGTATTCGGTAAACAACCCGATGCGCGGATACGACGTCACATCCGACGGTGAACACTTTGTTCTGATACGGCCATCAACCGAGTCTGTGAAAGCAGAACAGCCGTTCACACAAATGCACGTCGTGCTGAACTGGACCGAAGAACTGAAACGCCGCGTTCCGGTGGAGTAGACGGAAGCCCATGCCGCAGCGGCAAAGGAAGTCACGTCCTGTCAGTATTGTTTCACCCGATCGCATACGGGAGCGGACTATACCATGCGGGCGCGTGGGCATAATTCCTTGCAGACAGTAAGGGTAGTGTGTCGGTTTAAATTTCCCCTCTCGTTCAAAGTGACCACCCAGTAATGCCCCTGCGCATTTCTTTTATTGACTGCCCATCAGCGCTTTGATACCTCTGCTTCACCATGAAACTACCTGTTTCGCGAGTCGTTCTTTGTCTCATCGTTGTGGCCTTTGTTCTCGGTTCGATGATAACCGCCAGTCCTCGGCAAAACCCGTCGAGGACCTGGGAACTCGAAACCGATACGAAGAAGATCCGCGTCGTTCCCATCGCGGAAGGACTGGAGCTTCCGTGGAGCATGGTCTTTCTCCCGAGCGGCGACATTCTCGTTACGGAAAGGCCCGGCCGGCTGCGGCTCATCAGCAACGGAAAGCTTCAGGACGAACCGATCGCGGGATTGCCGGAGATCCAGTTCGGAACGCACGGCGGACTGTTGGATGTGGCGCTTCATCCCAACTTCGCGCAGAACAACTGGATCTATCTGACGTACTCCAAGGGCGGCGAGAAAGGTTCAACCACCGCCGTAGCCCGCGGCCGCCTGGAGGGCCGGCGGCTGGTCGACACCAAGGACCTTTTCGTTTTCGACGCGTGGACCAAGGGCAGCCTCAATCCCGGCTCACGCGTGGTCTTCGACAAAGATGGAATGATGTACGCGTCGGTCGGCGATCGCGGCCCGACCACGGAACCGCTGTCGCAGGATCTCAGCGTTCATAACGGAAAGATCGTTCGGCTTCACGACGACGGCCGGATCCCTGCCGACAATCCCTTCGTGAACAAGCCCGGGGCGAGGCCGGAGATCTGGTCATACGGACATCGCAATCCGCAGGGCATGACGGTCAATCCAGAAACGGGCGAGATCTGGGCAACCGAACACGGACCGATGGGCGGTGATGAGGCCAACATCATCAAGCGCGGAGCGAACTACGGCTGGCCGGTCGTCAGTTACGGACGCAAATACAGCGGCGAAATCATCAGCGAGTCACCGACGAAAGAAGGCATCGAGGCGCCGCGATTTTTCTGGGTGCCGTCGATTGGAATCTCCGGGATCCTGTTCTATACCGGCGACCGATTCCCGGCTTGGAAGGGAAACCTTTTCGTCACCGGAATGAGCGGCCACATGATTCAGCGTGTCCGGATCGGCGGGCGCGGTCAGAACGAACGCGAATTGCTGCTGCCCGAATTGCGCCAGGAAATTCGCGATGTCCGGCAGGGCCCCGACGGTCTCTTGTATCTGGTCACGCGTCAGGACATGAAGCGGACGCCAAAGTCCGGCATGGTGCTGCGGATTGAACCTGTCGACTAAGCTAATCCCGCCGCGACAAAACCCATTGGGAAATCACGCCTGCTTTAGAGAGCAGATGATCCCGCGAATCCGTTAGCCGTTGCAGCAGCCGCGGTAAGTCGAAGCGGATGAGCTGGCCGTTATGTTTGAGGATGCAGCCGGCGACGAACACCGTGTCGATGTTTGAAGTGTCGGCGCAAATGACGACTGCCGCCACCGGATCGATGACCGGCGCCACGTTCACCTGGTCGGTGCGAACAAGAATGATGTCTGCCTGCTTGCCCGGAGTAATCGTTCCGATCTTGTGATCGAGAGCGCAGGCGCGAGCCCCGTCGATCGTCGCGAACTCCAGAACGTCGCGGTGCGTGAGCGTCGGAGCGAATGCGGTGTCGGGTGTGTCGGTGAAAGCGAGGATGCGCTCCTGCACCAGCGCTGTCCGCATTTGCGTGAACATTTCACCCGGGCAACTGGACACCACGTCGATACTGAGCGACGGCCGGACGCCGCGCGCAACGAGCCGGCCGGTGGGCGGTACGCCGTGTCCCATCAGCATTTCCACGAATGGCGCCACCGAAGCGGAACCGCCGGTTTTGGCAATCAGGTCCAGTTCGTCATCGGTCGAGTCGGTGCAGTGGATGTACGTTGTGTCGGGTCCCATCAGTCCGATTTCATTCAGCGTGCGCACGTGGTGCACATGCACACCCGTCAGGCGCATCCCGACGTGGACGCTGATTCGAATGCCGAGATCGCGCGCCATCAGCCAATCGTGTTTCGCGACATCCGGCGTCGTGTTGCCGGGCGCTCGCGCCGCGAGAGCAAGTGAGAGGAGTTGATCGTCGGACTGAAAGTACTGTTTGCGGATCCGTCGAACGTCCTCCGGATGATCCAGCGAACTGTAGGCCCACCACTCATGACCAACGGGAACGCCATGCGCGTATATGCCGCGAATGCCGGATTCCGCCAGCCCGGCGATCGCCGCGTCGGCGTGCTCGGGTGTGTTGTTGACGTGCGACCAGTCGAGGAGCGTCGTAATGCCGCCATTGATCGCTTCGAGCGCGCCCATCAGGTTCGCGATGTAGACGTCTTCCGCGCGGTACTGAATGCCGATGTTGTTGAGCATGCCTGCGAAATATTCGTCGAGCGTGCAGCTCGGAAGCACGCCGCGCACCGGCGTTTGCCAGGTGTGGCGATGCGTGTCCACGAAGCCGGGCATGACAATGCGATGATGCGCGTCAATGACGTTGGCATTAGGTCCGGCTTCCAGCCCGCGTCCCACTGCCGCGATCTTGTCGCCGTCGATCAGCACGTCCGTATTCGCCATGTCGCCAAGCGACGGATCGAGCGACAGAACATATCCGCCCTTAATCAAAGTCGTGCGATCGCCGTAGGGCTTGCCTCCAATCATCGAACCCTTCCTTTCTTACCTGTTGCGCGCCGGTCAATCCGGAGCTTTCTCATTTTGCCTTGAAGGGTGCTCGGAGCAATCCCTAATCGTGCGGCCGCGCCGTCCGTTCCGTAGATGCGTCCGCCGGATGCGCTGAGCGCGCTGCCTATTGCGCGTCGTGCGGCGTCGTCGAATGTTTCTTCGGAATGGCTACGGCCTGAGGAAGAATCCGTTTCTATGGGCAGGTCGCGGAATTCCAGCTCCTTGCCTTTCGCGACGATGACAGCGCGCTCGATCGTGTTCGCCAATTCGCGAACGTTGCCATGCCACGCATGGCTGAGAAGCCGGTTCACGCCATTTGGTCCAAGGACAGGAGCCCGCAATCCAAGGCGCGCTGCAGCCTGCTGCACCAGAGTCTGCGCGAGCGCCGGAATATCCTCTTTTCGTTCGCGAAGCGGTTGTATGACGATCGGAAAGACGTTGATTCGGTAGAAAAGATCCGAACGAAATGTTCCCGCTTTGATCATCGCTTCCAACGGACGATGCGTGGCCGCGAGCACACGAACGTCCACATGTATCGTGGTCTCTCCACCGACACGCTCGAAGGTCCCGTCCTGAAGAACGCGAAGCAACCTCACCTGTGTGGAAAGCGGTAGCTCCGCAATTTCGTCCAGAAAAATTGTTCCGTGATGCGCGCGCTCGAAGCGGCCGATATGACGCCCGGTTGCGCCGGTGAAGGCCCCTTTTTCGTGGCCGAAAAGTTCGCTGTCCACGATGGCGTCCGGAATGGCGCCGCAATTGACCGCAACGTAAGGTTGATGAACGCGCTTCGAAAGCCGGTGAATCCTCCGCGCCAGCAATTCCTTTCCTGTGCCGGACTCTCCTCGCAGCAAAACCGTACTGTCGTGTTCGGCGACGAGTTCCACGTTCTCCAGCACGTGTTGCATGGCCTGGCTTCGGGCAACGATGTCGTCGAGTTCGGAGTGTTTTCGAAGTTCCTGACGCAGTTCCATCGTGTCGTGATGCGCAGCGGAGGAGACCTTCGCAATGCGCTCGACGAGATGGCAATGATGCAGCGCAAACGCGAGAATGCGTCCGAGCGTTTCCAATACGTCGACTGAAGGAGGACCGGCGCCTGGCTGCTGACGCAAACTCATTCGCATGTGTCCCGATACTTGCCCCTGGATGCGCAGCGGAATGACGATCGAGGATTCATCCGACTCGCCGTTTGGTACTGACTCGTTGAATTCGAGACGTCTCAGCGGGAAGTAACGGGCAAGGCTTTCTTCCAGGCGTCGAAGCAAAACCTGTCTGGTGTGGCTTCCCGCGGCGGCCTCAGCGACAGCACCCAACATTTCCACATCGCGCGAGTATGTGTCACCCATATATCGGTGAGTATGCACCTGTATTTAGGTTATCCGCAACCTTGTCTGCTAGCCAGGTTACAGAAAACACAGGCGATTTGTTGGGAGCGTGCATTGCTTTAAGGGTTCTGAAAGGAGCATCAGTATGGCATCAGCTATTGCTGTAATCACGGAGCCCTGCATTGCCGTTTGCGACACGGCCTGTGTAGATGTATGCCCAGTTGATTGCATTCACGGTCCGGTCCCGGTCGAAACGATTCGCGCAATCTCTAACGAGGAGAGAGGAAACCAATTCTCGGGTATCCAGATGTTTGTGAACCCTAAAGAGTGCGTTTCGTGCGGCGCCTGCATGCCGGCTTGCCCGGTGAATGCAATCTATGAGGAGTGCGAAGTCCCAGAGCATTATCGCCATTACATCGAACTGAACGCGCACTTCTTTGAATCGGCGTAGCGCGGATCGTCTCCTATAATGATCAAATGAATCCGCCGACCGATCCTGCCATCGAAGAGGCCCGCAGCGCCGGCTTCGACATGAACTTGATCGAGATCAATCTTTCGCTGACGCCTGGGGAGCGCTGGCGTCAGCACGATATGGCGCTTGAGGTTATCCTCGAATTGGAAGAAGCGCGAAAGGCTCGCGATGCAGGACTTCAGGCAACTCCTGGAACGACTCGTTGATTCAGGACTAGAGTTTGTGATCATTGGTGGCTACGCTGCCGTTACGCACGGTTCCTCACTCGTAACTCGCGATCTCGATATTTGCATGGTTCTCTCGAACGACACGGTCGAGAAGCTTCGTGCGGTACTGGCTCAGTGGAATCCGAAGCACCGTATGACGCCCCAGTCTCTATCTTTCCTGGAGTTCCCGAAAAGCGGCCCGATCCAAAATCTATATCTGCGGACTGACGTCGGGGTTATCGATGTCCTTTCGTCTGTTCTCGGCGTTGGCGACTTCGCAGAGCTTCGAAAGAATGCTGAAGACTTTGAAATCGGTGGCCGTGTTTATCACGTCATTTCTTTGCAAGACCTGATCGTTGCGAAGGAAGCAATGGGGCGTGAGAAGGATCTGCTGGCCGTGAAGGAATTGCGGGCCATCGCTGCTCAGAGGAAGAAGATTTAGAATCCGGTCCGTGCTTCAGAAGTCTGTAAACGCCTTGGCGCCTTTGTGTTTTATCGACTCTCGCCCCGAAGCCGCGCCTCGATCATGGCCACGATCTCCTGAGAGGCGCTTCCGCCTTTGCCTCCGGCTGACCCCCTCGCCGCAGACAACAGGGTCCTTCCCATGGCGTCGGTGACGTCGACCTTCGCACCGTGATCGATCAGAAATCTGACGATCAGCGCCCGGCGTCCTTGTGCGGCGCCGAAGATCGCGGTTTGACCCTGGCGATCGGTCATGGAGCTGTTTCGCGCGATGCGCGCCGAATAGCTGGATGTGTCGGTCACGCGGGCATTCACGTCGGCGCCGGCGGCGTGCAGAACTTCGAGAGCTGCGACGGCCCGCTTTTCGCTCGCGGCGTCAAGGAGACCGTCTCCAAACAGGTCGCTTCGCCCTCTTCCCGCATCGACACCGGCAGCAGCCATGAACGGCGTAACGCCCATGACGTTAGGCAGGTCCACCAGCGCGCCACGGTCGATGAGTGCCCGGATCACTTCAATGTCGAACTCCTGAGCCGCTCTCAGCAGCGGCGTGGCTCCCGTCGTCAGTTGATCGTCGCGGAACCGGCTGCCGTTTCCTCCGCGGCTGGGGCGATGCATGTTGAGCTGAGTATTCGGGTTCACGCCCGCGTCGAGCAGCATGCGCACGATCTCCATCGAACCCCGATCACCGCCGCGGCCACGCATGTCGGCGACAGCGTACAAAGCCGTCCGTCCCCACCAATCCCAGACATGTGGGTTGGCGCCGTTCTGAAGCAGGTGCCGCGCGATATCGAAATGAAGGTTGTCGATGGCGACCATTAACGGAGTCATGCCATCGGGATTCGGAAGATTGGGATCCGCGCCGCCTTTGATCAACACCTCAGCGCAACGCAGGCAGCCGGCGCGCGATGCAAAGAGCAAAGCCGTCAGACCTCCGGTTGGACGATATTGAGCGCGCGGCTCGGACGTGATCTGGCTCGGCCAGTCGTTGTCTTCGGCGCGCGCGTCGACTTTGGCGCCGCTGCGAATGAGGAATTCCACCATCTCTGGATGACTCTGCGCCGACGCCCACATGAGCGCGGTCTGGCCTCTCCACAGTTCCTTCGCATTGACATTCGCTCGATTGCGGACCAGAAGTTCGGCGATCTCGACAGCGCCCGTTCGCGCGGCAAGCATGATCGGTGTCTGGCCGTCTTCATTGGATGCATCCACGTTGGCGCCTGCTTTGAGCAGCATCTCGACGAGCCTGGGGTTGGCGATGTTCACCGCTTCCGACAGCGGACTCGAGCCATATCTGTTCATGACGGCCGCTTTCGCGCCTCGCGCGAGCAGTTGCTGAACGAGTTCCACATCAACCTTGTAAGCCGCCCAGTGCAGCGGTGTGGAGCCGTCGGCCTGCGCGGCATTCACGTTTGCGCCCTGGCGAATTAATTCGAGAGCGGCTTTGCGATCGCCTGCCTGAATGCGGTCTGCGAGCGCGGATTGCGCGAGGGCGACATTCGTCCACGCGGAAAATACGGCAAGAACCGCAGAGACACAGAGACGCAGAGGGAGCGTTCGCATATTTCAAACTCCAGCGATCATGCCGGTGCTGTCGCCGAAACGATCGGCTTTCACGCCCGCTTTGCCGAGCAGCATCAGATGCAGATTCGCCAGCGGAGTCCGGTCGGGCAGCGCGATGTGGCGGTTGCCGGTCAGCTTCCCGCCACCACCGCCGACCAGAATCGTCGGCAGCGGATACGTGTTGTGCCGGTCGCTGTTGCTCATGTTCGAGCCGTACATGAAGATCGAGTTGTCCAGCAGCGTGCCTTCTCCGTCGCGAATCTTTGCGATCTTTCCCAGAAAGTCCGCGAAGCGTTCCACGTGATACGTCTGAATCGCGACCAGCTTCTTGAGCCTGCTGAGATCGTTCGCATGGTGAGACAGCGGGTGGAAAGAATCCGAAACATTAATGTGGTTGTACGTGCGGTTCGTTCCTTCGGAGACCATGAAGTACGAGACGACACGCGTGAGGCCGGCCTGATAGGCCAGCGCGATCAGATCGAACAGGAGTTTCACCTGCTCGTCGAAGTTGTCGAGTTCTCCGACCGGCGCGGTCGGCACATTAATGCTGGATAGGTCACGGGCGGACGCCTTCTCCAGGCGTCGTTCGATTTCGCGCACGGTATCGAGATAGCCGTCGAGAACAGTGCGGTCATCCGGATCGAGTTGGCGTTGCAGCGCTCGCGTGCGCTCGCGGATGACATCCAGGATGCTGCCGGTCTGTTGCGCGATGGATTCCCGCTCCGCAGGATTGTCGCCTTCGCCGAAGAGCCGGATAAAGACCTTGCGCGGGTTGTATTCCATCGGCAGCGGCGACCTGGCGTTGCGATACGACAGCGTCGAGCTGTAATAGCATCCCGAACTGCCGCAAGCCGCGGCCTGGATCGTGGTTTCGGACGCGAGCTCCAGCGAAGGCATCGTCGTTTCCTGGCCGATCTGGCCGGCGATGATCTGGTCGAGCGTTGCCGACATGCTGGCGCCGGACGCCTTGCTGTCCGGCTTCACGGCGCTGAGCCATGTCGCCGGATTCAATGTGTGCGGCGGGCCCACTGCAGCCGTGTTCTCGAGGTTGCCGAACGACGTGACATATTTCTTATATGGCTCTAGCGACGCCATGATCGGACTCAGCTTGAAGTCCGCGCCCGTGCCGCTCGGCGTCCAGCGATCCTGGGAAGGCCCGTGAGACGTGTTGCCCATAATCGCGCCATGCGGAATGTAGAAGAAACCCATCCGCAGCTTCGGCGCGGCCGCCGTCTGCGCCAGCGCCGTCGCCGCCGGGATCATCGCATCCAGGAACGGCAGAGCAAGCGAGACACCTGCGCCCTTGAGCACCGTTCGTCGTGACAGATGTTTTTTTGTTATGAACATCGAGTTTCCTCTTGTTAGTGCGGCCGACCCTGCAGGCGGAACGCATCGCTATTCACGATTCCCAACACGATTGCCGCCAGCCGGTAGTCTTCCTTCGCCGCGCGCGACAGGATCTCGCGCACCTGCGGCATATCGAAGTATTCGAGCTCGCGTCCCAGGGCATACGTCATCAGCTTTTCCGTGAACGTCCGGACGAAGAGATCCGAGCGTCCGAACAACTGCTGCCGCAACTCCAGCGGACCGCTTACTTTCCGTCCGCCGGACAAGACGGTGTTGGCGTCGATCGGTTGCTCGGCCGCGCGATCGACATCGCGCCAGCGGCCGATCGCGTCGAAGTTTTCGAGCGCGAGGCCAATCGGGTCGATCACGCCATGGCACTGGTTGCAGCTCGCGTTCGCGCGATGCTTTTCGAGCCGCGCGCGCAGCGTCTTCGGTTTCTCGCCTTCCGGCGTCGATAAATCGGTCTCCACGCCCGGCGGCGGCGGAGTGGGCGGTGTGCCCATCAGTCTTTCCAGAACCCAGGCACCTCGCAGGACCGGTGACGTGCGATCTCCATAGGATGTGCGAAGCAGAACCGCGCCTTTCCCGAGCAGTCCGGAGCGCTCGACCTTCGGCAGTGTGACTCGTCGGAACTGAGGGCCAAAAACCGCCGGCACACCGTAATGACGCGCGAGCCGCTCATTGAGGAACGTGTGATTCGCTGTCAGCAGTTCCATCACGCTGCGACCTTCGAGAAGAATGCTTGCGATGAACGATTCGATCTCCGTTGCGAAATCCTGCCGCAGTTCGTCGTTGAAGGCGGGGAACAACAACGGATCGGGAACAACTTCCTTCAGATTGTCGACATTCAGCCATTTGAGCGCGAAATTGCGTACGAGGCCGGACGCGCGAGGATCGGCGAGCATTCGCCGCACCTGCGCTTCGATCGCTGCGGGCCGGCTCAGTTGTCCGGCCGTGGCGATGCGGAGCAGTTCGTCATCGGGCCCCTGGCTCCACAGGAAAAACGAAAGACGCGATGCCAGTTCCAGATCGCTCAACTGGAACGCCTTTGCATTACCCGCCGCGTTGCCGTTGTTCGGCGTTCGAATGCCGCGATACAGAAAGTCCGGGCTCGCGAGTACAGTGGCCACCAGTTGTTCGATGCCGGCATCAAACCCGCCGGGACCGCGGCTGCCGGCTCTGAATGAGGGCATTAGAAACGCCAGGTCCGCTTCGTTGACCGGTCGGCGGAAAGCGCGGCGCCCAAGGTTTTCCGCGATGCGTTTCGCGCACGCTTCCTCTTCGCCCTGTCGCGGCCGGCAAATAAAGATCTTCTTGCGGCTGGTTGTTTCGGAGATGCCGGATGCGGCAAACGGTCCATTGACCTCGACGCCGTTCAGCAACCGGGCAGCGCGCAGCGGACCGTTTGCCGTGGACTGCACGTATTCGTCGGATTCGGCGCGAGACCGCTCGATGAAAGTAACGATAACGTCCCGCGCGCCGGCCTTGACGGAAACCGGGATGTTGGAAAAGCGCTTCATGATCTCTGCTCGCCCGTCCGCCCCGCGACGATCCACGATGCTGAGATCTTCCGGCCCGCCCAATTGCCGGCGTGAAACCTCCTGGCCGTCGATCAGAATGATCAGCGTGTGACGCGTTTCCAGCGATCGAGGATACAGGGCGACGTCCAGATCCAGGGTGCTGAAACGATATTCGCCATCCGAAGGGAAGTTGTGTTTGAACTTCAGCCCGCCGCGGGTGCCGAGTGGAAAGCCGTCGATGTAGGCTCCCTGGTTTGCGGCGACGACGGGATATTTCGTGCTTGCGACCTTCGGCACGACGTCGCCCACCGCCAGTTTCGCGGCAATGCGAGCCGCATTGATGTATTGCTCCAGAAAGGACGGCGAGACACTCAAGGCAGCGGCGATATTTTCGAAGCCTTCGACTTCGATCTCGGCCGGCAGAAGGGCCGCCGGGTCGATCTCGACACCGAGCAGATCTTTCACGGCGAGTCCGTATTCGGTTCGCGTGAGCCGCTGCACCGGCACGCGTCCAACCGTGCGGCCGCCGGTATCGAGGCGGGCCTCCATCGAGCGGACGAATCCATCGATGACGTCCTGGTCGGGTTGCGGGCTGCCGGGCGGAGGCATCAGCCGGCCGCGAAGTTTGCGAAGCGCGGCTTCCCAGACTTCCTCCTGATCGGTTATGGGATCCGCGATGATGGCATCGAACGCCACGCCTCCGGCTTTAACACGGGAGTTGTGACAGGAGTTGCAGTACTGTTCCAGCATCGCAGGGGCTTGCGCCAGCGCCGCGCTGCTGAGGGTGACCGTGAGAATAAGAGCGAACAGAGAGAGCCACTTCATGGATCGTTTCGATTGGGTAGAAATATAGGAGCGTGGTCGAGAGAAGTCTATTGGTTTGATATGACAGGAAACACAGAGACACAAAGACACAGAGGCACAAAGGCGCAACTAAGTCTATTTGTGCGCCTTTGTGCCTCTGTGTCTTTGTGTCTCTGTGTTTTTTCATTAACTGTGAGGCGCAGTGCCGAAGGAACAATCCGGGATTCGCATTCGTAGGAGAACCGCATGAGCACAGCTGAATCAACCAATCTCCGGCCGCTGCGAGTCTGGCCCGCAGTGGTCATCGTGGTGCTGACCTCGTTGTTGAGATTTGTTCTTCCTCTCTTCGCGCCTGACTTGTCCGCTATCGGCGTGCTTGCCGGTCTCGCGGGCGGGTTGGCCATTCTCTTGTGGTGGCTGTTCTTCAGCCGCGCGCCGTGGTCGGAGCGTTTGGCGGCGGTCGCCCTGATGATCGTCATCGCACTTGCCACCTCGCGTATCGTGCACGAATCGATTGCGACCGGCGCGATGGGGGGACTGTTTGTCTTACTCCTCTTGCCGACTTTGAGCCTCACTTTCGTGGCATGGGCGGTGATGAGCCGCCATCTCTCCCCAGGACCGCGACGGGCAGCACTGGTCGCCAGCATTCTTATTGCGTGCGGTTCGCTCGCGTTCATCCGGACTGGAGGATTTACTGCCGACTTCGATCACGACTTTCACTGGCGGTGGACACCGACTCCTGAAGAGCGCCTGATTGCCGCAGTGAATGACGAACCGGTCGCACCACCGCCTGCAGTCGCGGTATCGCTGCCCTCAGAGGTGAAGCCTTTGGATAAGCCGCTCACCGCACCGGTCGCGGCGACTCCCTCAACGCTCAACAGCGTCGCGGAATGGCCCGGCTTCCGTGGACCGCAGCGCGACGGCATCGTTCGCGGCGTAAGGATCGAGACGGACTGGGCCGCATCTCCACCCGTGCAGCTTTGGCGCCGCCCGATCGGACCTGGCTGGTCGTCGTTCGCCGTGCATGGCGACTTGATCTACACGCAGGAGCAGCGCGGCGAGGACGAGGTCGTCGCCTGCTACAAGATTGCAAGCGGCGAGGCGGTATGGAGACATCGCGACGCGGCCCGCTTCTGGGAGTCGAATGGCGGCGCGGGGCCGCGCGGAACGCCTACTTTGCATAGCGGCCGCGTTTATACATTTGGCGCTACAGGAATCGTGAATGTGCTGGATGAAGGGAATGGCGCTGTCGTCTGGTCGCGCAATGCGGCGACGGATACCGGCGCACGAATGCCGGATTGGGGTTTTGCGAGTTCGCCCCTGGTTCTCCGCGACATGGTCATCGTTGCGACCAGCGGCGAACTGATCGCGTATGACATTGCAACCGGCAAGCAACGCTGGATCGCCAGGGCCAAAGGCACAAGTTACAGTTCGCCTCATCTGGCGACGTTCGGCGGTGTCGAACAGATCGTGCTGACCACCGGAACCGGCGCGAACAGCATTTCACCGGCCGACGGCATGCTGTTCTGGGAGCATGCGTGGCCTGGTGGCGGCGCCATCATCCAGCCGGCCGTGACACCGGACGGCGACCTCCTCATAACGAACATGGGCAGCGGCATGGGAGGACTCGGTACTCGCCGCCTTGCCGTGTCGCGCGGCGCCGGTGGATGGAGTGTCGAAGAGCGGTGGACGTCCAACGGCCTGAAGCCGTACTTCAACGACTTCGTCGTTCACAAGAATCATGCGTATGGATTCGACGGCAGCATTCTCTCGTCGATCGACCTGCAGGACGGCAAGCGCAAATGGAAGGGCGGACGTTACGGGAATGGCCAACTCGTTCTGCTGCCGGACCAGGATCTGCTGCTGGTGCTGTCGGAGGAAGGTGAACTGGCGCTGGTGAAGGCGACGCCCGATCAATTCACCGAAGTTGCGCGTTTTCCCGTGATCGAGGGCAAGACCTGGAACCACCCGGTGCTGGCCGGCGACGTTCTGCTGGTCCGCAATGCCGAAGAAATGGCCGCGTTTCGCCTGCCGCTCATGAAAAAGTGATGGCAATCCGGTTAGAATCGCGGTCCCGTGATCTCTATTCGCATCGCATCCTTTCTTTTTGTAATCGTCAGTCTCTCGCTGCCTGCCCTCGGCAGTTCGGGTGGACCGTTTCTCGGTTCAAACGGCATTCCCGGCGGCACGACGTGCGACACCGCCGGTTGTCACACCGGCGCGCCTCCGGCTGATGCGGAGCAGGGAAGCGTTCGAATCGTGGGTCTTCCGGCTCAATGGACGCCCAACGCCACATACAACCTGCAGGTGATCGTTCAACGGCCGAGCGCCCGCAGATTTGGATTCCAGCTGTCCGCGATCTTTTCAGACACCCGCATCGCCGGCACTTTTTCGTCGGAAGACTCTCGCATTTCGATCATCACGGGTTTCAGCTTGAGCACGCGTTTCGTGGGTCAATACGCCCAGCACAACGATGCCCCCTATGCATCGGCGGAGTGGACGTTTCCGGTGAGCTGGCGCGCGCCTTCGAGCGCGGCCTCCGGCGACGTGACGTTTTACATTGCCGGCAACGCAGCCAACGGAAACAACGCCAACAACGGCGACGCCATTTACCTCACAACCGTTCAGGTCTCGCCCGCGATCACATCGACGAACAGTCGCGCGTACGCCGCCGTAAATCTCGGCGCCGTCTCGTTCAACAGCAGCGGCCTCGCAATTTCTGTCGACGTGGGTTATGCGCGTGTCGTTCCGAATACCGGAAGCACGACACCGGCCGGCTCAGCCATTTTCGGATATCGCTCGAACAACATTCTGATCAGTGAAACAAGTGTCGCAGCGTCGCCGCCCATTCGGTCCGGCCGGGTATTTGCGGAGGTGAATGCCGATTTCACGGTGAATACCGGAATCGCGATCGCGAATCCGAATTCTCAGCCTGCGGCGGTCAGCTATTTCTTCACGAACGCGGCCGGCGCCGACCTTGGGAACGGGTCCTTCAACATTCCTGCCAATGGACAGATCGCGAGATTTCTCAACGAAGCTCCGTTCAATGCCGCCGCGAATTTTCAAGGGACCTTCACGCTCACGGCCGATATCCCAGTAGCCGTCACTGCCTTGCGCGGGTTGACGAATGAACGCAGTGAATTTCTCCTTACGACGTTGCCTGTGACCGACCTGTCCGGTCCTTCACCATCAGGTACTCAGTTGCTCGCGCACTATGCCGACGGCGGCGGCTGGACGACACAAATCGTTCTGGTCAACACGACGGCTGCGGTAATCGGCGGGTCGATTGAATTCGTAAATAGTGATGGAGCGCTCGCCAGCCGTGTGCCGTATTCCGTTGCCCGGCACAGTTCCCAGAGACTGGTGACTTCGGGAACGGCCCCATTGACGTCCACGGGTTCCATTCGGATTGTGCCCGATGGAGAAAACGCTCCCGTCGCATTCGATATCTTTTCGTTCAGGCAGAGCGGCATCACTCTTTCTTCGGCGGGCGTGCCTGCGGTGAACGGAAACGCATTTCGCATGTACTCCGAGAATTCGGGTGTCGTCGGCAGCGCAGGGAGCATTCGGACCGGTGTTGCAATCGCGAATGCATCGGCGACGGCAGCGAGTGTCCGTCTGGAATTGTATCGATCGGATGGAACAGCCGTGGCCGCGCCCGCTGTTCTGACGATCCCGGCGGCGGGCCAGCTCACGCGGTTCGTCAGCGAAATATTTCCAGGACTCGCAACGCCGTTTCAAGGAGTGCTGCGCATCGTGTCTTCGTCCTTGTTAACGGTCGCCGGAATCCGCGGCCGTTACAACGAGCGCTCGGACTTCCTCATCACCACAACGCCGCCGTCGATCGAAACTGCGACTCCATCAACCACGGAGGTTTTCTTTCCCCACCTTGCCGACGGCGGCGGCTACACCACCCAGTTCATTCTGGTGAATGGAAGCTCAAATCAAACGGCCACCGGTGTCGTTCGTTTCCTGAAGCAGGATGGAAGCGCTTTGAATCTGACTGTGAACTGACTCCTTCCACCTCAGTGCGTCATCGCGTGGATGATGTAGTTCACGCCGAGTTCATACGCGGCCTTCGTGAACGGGAGCGGGTAGTTGGGATCGTCCGCGTGTTCCCAGGCGTCGCCGATATCCATGTTGTGATTCGCCATGACCATCAGGCGGCCATCGTCGTCGTAGAGGGCGCGCCAGTGCGGAGGGCCTTGCATATAGGCGGCACCGTTAAAATTGAGATGACGCTCACCGGGGATCTGCACGTTCTGATCGACGTCGAAAAAAATGTGCATGAGCGGGTCGGACTGTGGGACGGCGACGAATGTCTTCTCGGGGAACACTCTCTTCATCACGGACTCGAAGTAGGCCCATTCGTAGTCCCCGTGGAAATCATCCACCATCATGAAGCCGCCGCGCAGCAGGTACTCTCGTAACCGTTGCGCTTCCTCGCGTGTCGGGTTCCAGCCGCCCGAGCCGGGTTGTTGAAGCCAGAGATAGGGATAGTCGAAGAGGCGGTCGTCCGACAGTTCCAGATGACGGCTGTCGTCGGCCACCTGGATTCGCGTGTACCGCTTCAGCGTCTCGAAAAAATGCTCGTCGGACAGTGGATAGTCGACGGCCCACATCGGCTGGATATATCCGTGGGAACCGGCGCTCCGATTCGTTCGATAGATGACGCGAGCCAGATGGAATTCCGCTTCCGGCAGTTCTCCGATTCGGGGATCGCGCCGCTGGCTGCCGGCAAGACCGGGGATCAGAAAGGCCAGGAGCATGGCGCACGCCAGAGCCGGCCGTTCAACATTTCGCGCACGGGAGATTTTGAAATCCAAGAGTCCTCGCAACGACGCGTATGAATGTATCATGGCCTCTCAACGAGAGGAGACGGCCATGACTTCCTTGTTCGGTTCGATCCTGCTTTTGATCGCTCTGCAAGCACCTGCCGCCAACAGCGCGGCCGATACGGCGCTGCTCGATGCGGCTCAACAAAACGACCTGCCTGGGGTCACCAGAGCGTTGCAACAGGGTGCGAGCATCAATGCAAAGACGCGTTACAACGCGACAGCGCTGATGCTTGGAGCGATGAACGGCAATCTCGAAATCGTGCGGCTGCTGATCGAGCGGGGCGCCGACATGAACATTCGAGACACATTCTATGGATTCACTCCCATGGCGGCGGCAATGATGAACGGCCGCGTGGATGTCATCCGATACCTGGTGGAGAAGGGTTCCTCGGAAGCGATGAACGCTTTTTCGCTCGCTCTACAGACGAAGAACATTCCGCTGATGACTGCACTCCTTTCGAGCAAGGAAGTGAACGATAAGACGGTAGCGGCGACGCACGCCTGGGCTGTCAAGACCGGAGCTCCGGACATCGCTGCCGCTGCGCAGTCGGTAATGACTGCTCGCGGCATTCCCTCGAATCTCATCATCACCGTGCCGCCGTCCGCGTTGCAGGCTTTCGTGGGCACGTACACCGGACCGACCCCGCAGCAGACATTTGTAGTCGGGCTCAATGGCGACCAACTCACGTTCACCCAGGCCGGGTTCGTGGCAATGCTGTTCCCAACGTCTCCGACGACATTCGTCACGCCGCAAAGAGCTAATGCGGAGGTTGCGTTCGAGAGGAAAGGCGATGCGGTCGAAGGTTTGACCATAACGAATGGCCCGCAAAAGCTCCGACTCGCGCGCGCTGCAGCCGGGGCCGCGCCGTTCGTGGCTGCGGGTGCGGCCGCAAATCCGGCTCCGGTCGCGGCGACTGCGGCTCCGGCGAATGTTTCTGCAGTCGACCTTGCCGTCGCTCCGCGCGGGAGCGCGCGGAACTGGCCGTCGTTCCGGGGCACGGGCGCAGCAGGATCCGCGGACGGTCAGGGTGCCGTCGCGGAGTGGGATATCGCATCAGGCAAAAACATCCGTTGGAAGACTCCGATTCCGGGAATCTCGACGGCGAGTCCGATCGTCTGGGGCAACCGCGTTTACGTTGCGACAGCCGTCAGCGCGAGCGACAACACGTTCCGCACCGGCCTTTATGGCGACACCGCGCCGGTCAACGACGTTTCCGAGCACAGCTGGAAACTGTATGCGCTGGATGCGCAGAACGGCCGGATCGTCTGGGAGCGCGAAGTTCATAAGGGTATTCCGAGAACGAAGCGCCATCCGAAGAGCAGTCAGGCCAGCTCGACTCCGGTGACTGACGGACGCCGCATTGCAGTTTTGTTCGGCACTGCGGGAATTCTCGCGACGTACGACACGAATGGCCGCCTGCTGTGGAAGAAGGATCTCGGCCTCATCGACAGCGGCTGGTTTTTCGATATCACCCACCAGTGGGGACACAGCAGCTCGCCGATCATTTATCAGGATTCTGTGATCATCCAGGTCGATCGGCAGAAGGACTCCTATCTCGCTGCGTACCATCTCGCGAGCGGAAAGGAAATGTGGCGCGCAAGCCGTCCCGATGAAATTCCGACATGGGGTACGCCGACGATCGCAACTGGAAAACTCGGCGATGAGCTGATCACCAACGGAACAAAGGTCCGCGGATACGATCCGGAGACGGGGAAGCTGCGATGGTCGCTCGCGCCGAACTCGGAGATCACAATCGCGACACCCGTCACCGCGGGCGGTCTGGTTTACGTCACCGGCGGCTATCCGCCTGCGCGGCCGATTTATGCGATTCGTCCGGGATTCTCCGGGGACATCTCGCTGCCGAAAGACGCTACGTCCAATGACGCGATTGCCTGGAGCAACGATCGAGAGGGTACGTACATCCCGACGCCGATCGTTTATCGCGGGTTGCTGTACACGCTCAACATCAACGGCATCATTACCGCATACGACGCGGTGACGGGCGAACGGGTCTATCGAGCGCGAGTCGGAAATGGGGGATCGTTCTCGGCTTCACCCATTGCCGCCGATGGCCGGCTCTATTTCTCGACTGAAGACGGGGAGGTGTTCGTCGCGAAGGCGGGGCGGGAGTACGTGCAATTGTCCAAACAGGACATGAAGGAAGTCGTCATGGCGACGCCCGCAATCTCGAATGGCCTGATCGTGCTGCGGACCATCAAGCATGTCTACGGTATCGGGGCAAAATAAATTCCGGGACGGTTGCGTCGTTTCCCTAATTCTTGAAGAGCCCGAATTAGGGAAACGACGCAACCGTCCCGGAATTTATTTCTGAACGTCGGACGGCGTGCACTTCCCGTCTTCGCAACGATTGTTCTCGTTGCAGGAATACTCGAACAACTCCTGACCCTGCGCCATCAGCACGAAGACGCGCGAATTCTTCATCGGCTTCGCGTAGTACTTCGGATCTTCGATGGAGATCTCGTAGTTGATCTTTCCGTACTCGGGGCGGCTGATGCGCTCCGTGAGGCGGAGTTGATCGCTGTGCGGGTGCTGGGCGGTGTCGAGCCAGGTCCTTCCGTTGAAGCCGCTCGTTTCGATGACAAGCGTGTCGCCTTCCCAATGTCCGATGGATTTCCCCATCCAGCTGGGTTCGAGGTTGGCCGGCAGCTTGCGGCCGTCGGTGGGGACCATGTGATATCGGGTGTCCTGCTCCCACATGATCGCAAGGCGGTCCGGGTGATGGACGTACGCATGCGGATACGGCGTGCCATAGGATCGGACGTAGCCCCAGGGCAAACAGCGAGCGCCGTAATCGAACTTGTCCTTTCTCTCGTTTTCCGTTTTTCCAAGCGGCGTGAACGGAAGCGGGCCTGCGCCTTTGTTGCTGCATCCCGGCGTCTCCCCCGCGCACGTGCCGGCGACGTCGGCCGCGACATCACCGACTCGCGGGTGATCCCAGACGCCTGTGAAGTCGGGTTTACCGTTCGCCAGTCGGGGCACAGGTTTTGCTCCCGACTGCGCGGTGACAGTTATCGTGATAGCCGCTATCACGGCCATTCCGACGAACAGGATGACGAAGCTCTTCTTCATATTCAGGTCCTCCCTACTTGCCGGGCCTACTTGCCGGGAACTTTGTCTTCAGGCGAATTCGTGAACACCGAACGGCCATTGGGGAACGTCACCGAACCGCCGGATGCGTTGGGCGATCCGTCCTTCGCGAGAAAACCCTGCATCGTGACGACGTCGCCGGTCTTCAGGAAGTCACGGTTGATGCCCCGGCGAGTGAGAGTGGCGGGAGCGCCGCCGGAGAATCCCCATACTGCGGTTCTGCCGCTGATCTCGTCCTTGCCGTCGATGTAGAGCCAGATATGTGGATTCGCCCACTCGACCTTGACGACCTTGCCCACAACCTTCACCGGTTTGGTCCCATCGAACTCCGCGGCAAACGAATGGTGCGCGTATGCAGCCGTCGCCGCCATCAGCGAGAGCACAACCAAAGCGAGCCATTTCCTGATCATCGTGAACACCCCTTTCGGAAGCCAATGCTATTGGGTAGTCTTCTGGAGTGTCAATTCTCATTTCAGCGTTGTTGTTCCTGATTGCCGTCCTGGCCCAGACGCCGCAGCAGTCCGGCAACTGGCCGTCGTTCCGAGGACCCGCCGCATCCGGCGTTGCGGAAAAGCAGAATCTTCCGGATCGCTGGGACGGCGCCAAGGGAGAGAACCTCCTCTGGAAAACGTCCATTCCCGGCCTTGCGCATTCGAGTCCGATCGTTTGGGGCGATCGCATCTTCCTGACGAGCGCGATCAGCGGCCGTCCCAGGGCGACGTTTCGTCCCGGCCTGTATGGAGACGGTGACGCGTCGGACGATCGCACCAGCCAGCGATGGATGATGTATGCCGTCGCGAAGACCAGCGGAAAAATCCTCTGGGAGCGCGTCGCCTACGAGGGCGTGCCGGTCGACAAGCGTCACATCAAGTCGACCTATGCCAGTTCCACGCCTGCGACAGATGGACGGGTTGTCGTCGCGTGGTTTGGATCGCAGGGTGTCGCCGCATACGACGTGAATGGAAACTTCCTCTGGAAAAGAGATCTCGGACGCGTCGATGCCGGCGCCTATGACCTGCCGAGTTACGAATGGGGAACGGCCAGTTCGCCGATCATATGGAACGGTCTCGTCATCCTGCAATGCGATGGTCAGAAGGATTCGTTCATCGTGGCGTTGAGAGCGCAGACCGGCGAGGTCGTCTGGAAGACGAGTCGCGATGAACTGCCTTCATGGGGAACGCCGACTGTGGTTGAGACCGCGAGCGGTCCGGAGCTTGTTACAAACGCATCGAACTACATTCGAGCGTACGATCCACGGTCGGGAAAGGAACTGTGGAGGCTCGGCGGCAGTTCGAAGATTACGGCTCCGACGCCGATAGCGGGTGACGGTTTGATCGTTGTGGCCAGCGGACGAGCTCCGGAGCGACCGATCTTTGCTGTCAGGCCCGGCGCGCGAGGCGACATCACGAATAGTAAAGCTGTCGCGTGGAGCTACACCGGCCGTGGATCGTACATGCCGACGCCGCTCATCTACCGCGGCCTGCTGTATGTGTTGAACAACAACGGCATCTTCGATGCGTACAACCTGAAAACCGGAGAAGAGGTCTATCGAGAGCGGCTGCCTTATGTCGGCAGCGGTTTCAGCGCGTCGCCGGTCGCGGCGGATGGAAAGATTTATCTGTCGTCGGAGGACGGGGAAATGATCGTCATCGCGGCGGGGCCTACTTACCGGCACATCGCAACGAACTCGATTGGGGATCTGCTGATGGCGACGCCGGCGTTATCTGACGGGGTCATGTACGTGCGGTCGCAATCGAGTCTACTCGCTATCGGACGGCGGCGGTAATTCCGGGACGGTTGCGTCGTTTCCCTAATTCGGGCTCTTCAAGAATTAGGGAAACGACGCAACCGTCCCGGAATTACCTAGCTCAACGTCCACAACGCGAGCGACGAAACATCCTTCACGAAGATCCGGTTGCCGGAGACCGAAGGCTGCGCCCACGTTTCCGCCGTGGATACCTGATAACGGCGGACCGGAGTGAAAGCCGTACGGCTGGTGTTGAAAACGACCAGCTCACCGTCGTGCTCGAGCGAGAACACCGTGCTGCCGGATCGCACCATGCCGGCGTTCTCCGCCTGACGTCCTTCGCTGGTCCACAGCACTTTGCCGGTGTCGAGATCCAACGCGAAATACTGGCCTGCATTCAGATGCGAAAGACCGTACAGCACGCCGTCGATCACAACGCCGTTCGTCATGTGCAGTGAAACTTCCTTCGTCTGCCAGACATTCTCTGTCGTCCATCCCGTCGCTCCGCGGACGGCGCGAAATGCCGTGATGCCGTTTTCGCGACCGGCCTGAATGACCATGTCTTTGTAGACATTGGGTGTCTGCGCGGTCGTGTTGGACGGAGTGGTGAACGGCCGGCGCCACAGAAGTTCGCCGGTGGCCGCCGACACTCCGACCAGATTCTGATTCGTGAACACGATGATCTGACGCGTTCCGCCCAGGGTGGCCACGATCGGTGATCCGTAGGCGGGGCTGTCACCGGTCCATGTCCAGCGGGCATTGCCCGTCGCGACGTCATATGCGGCCAGTGCCGTGTCTTCGGCGCCGCCGACGTGAATGATGACGGTGTTCCCGTCAACGAGAGGCGACATCCCCGTGTGGAACATTGGCTGCCCTTTTGTTGCAGGCTTCTGCCAGAGCTGCTTTCCCGTTGCCGCATCGTAGGCAGTGACGATGCTGCTCATCCCGAAGCTGAAGAGCCTGCCGTTGGCGAAGGTCGGTGTGGACTTGGGGCCCGGTCCGTGTCGCGCTGTCGCAGCGAACATCTGAAACGGCGCAGCGTATGCGGTGCGCCAGAGTTGCTTGCCGGTTGCGGCATCCAGGGCCTGCATGACTTCTTCTTCGCCCTGTCTCGAGAACTGATAGATACGATCGCCGACAACGAGCGGCGTCGCATATCCAAGTCCCACGTCGACCTTCCAGCGTTGCTGCAGCCGTTCCGGCCAGGTCGCCGGTGCATTGAACGTACCGGCGCCATCACGGTTCGCTCCCCGCCATTGCGGCCAGTCCTGTGCCGTAGCGGGAATCATGATCATCAGAGCGGACGCCGCACCAGCGGCAATTTGAATGAGTTTTCGAACGTTCACTACCATCACCTCCAGAATGAGCAACGGGCGTCATTTTATGGGAAATTCATTTGCGGAGACAGGACTTCCTCTATAGATTGCTGCAATCATCGGGAGGCATTAATGAAGATACGAATCGCACTGATTGTGATTTCCTTTGGACTGGCGATCGGCATCGCAGCGGCTCAGGGTCGCGGCGGCCGGGGCCCGCAGCAGCCCCTCGATATCGGCGGCAACTGGACCGGAACGTGGTCCAACTACAACCCGACGCAGACCTCGACGCAGCCGAATGTCGTGTGCGCCAAACTCGATGCGAAGGTTGCGAAAGTGAACGACGTATGGGAAGCCACCTTCGAAGGCGACTGCGGCCGTCCTTATAAATACTCGATCAAGATGGAAGGCCGGCAGACCGGGAACGCGGTGTTGTTCAAAGGAACTGCCGACCTGGGAGCCGCCGACGGCGGCGTCTACGACTGGATCGGACGGGCGACGAATACCGAGTTCTTCGGCTTCTACACGAATGCCTTCTCTACGGGCGTGTTCACGCTGAAGCGCGCCAACTGAGACGCAGAGACGCAGTGGCGATATGAGGGTTTCTGTGTCTCTGAGTCTCTGTGGTTTTGCTATTGTCGCGGTACAGGCTTTCCGTAGACTTCGAACGTCGCGACGTCGGACCAGCCGCCCTGACCGTGTCCGCTGCTGGGCATCAGGTCCATGAAGCCGACTTCGTCCACTTTGCTCAAATCCGGATTCGCGACGACGGCGCCGGTCGTGACACCGCGTTCCGGATCCAGCCGGTACCATTTGAGTCCCGACAGATTGAACTCGCGTTCCTGCCAATCAACGTTGGATCCGTCCGCGAAGTCTCCGACGAGAAGAGTCCCGTCCGCGAGACGGACGACCGGGTAAACCTTGTGCAAACCGGACATCTTCGTCAACCACTTGATTCGGGACAAACCGGTCAGATCGACGTATTGCGTCTTGTGCCGAAGGCCTACGCCGCACGGCGTCGTGCACATGCCGGTCCAGGGATGAATCGGGTTCGATTCGTTATTTGCGGCTCCCGCGATCAGGATTTCCTTCGAAGTCGGGCCGTACAGTTTGATTTCAAGATTCGGGTTCGCAACGTGCACCTGAGTGATCTTCGGTTCATATTCTCCGGCGTCGTTCTTCCATTCCTCTTTGAAGAACAACGGAACACGACCCGCGGGCGCCGCGCCCCTTCCACCACCAGCGCCCCGGCCTCCGCCCTGCGCTGGAGCGGGTTGTTGAGCGAATATCGAAATTGACATTGCCAGAACGAAGGCAAGGCACTGTGCGAACAAAACTATTCTCTGACCTTTCATGGGACCTCCCGATCTCGAATGCGATATGCGGGGAAGTATAGACGAAACGGCTCTTGCGACAAATCCGCGTGCCCGGTTATAGAAATGGAACATATGTCCAATGCCAAAACCCGATTTGAACATGCTGAACCGATTCTCTGTGTTCGCGATATGACTGCCAGCGTGAAGTACTACGTCGACATCCTGGGTTTCAAGAACGCGGAATGGGGAGGCGACGAGTTCACCCATGTTTCACGCGATGGAGCGGGAATTTATCTGGCCCAGGGTGAGCAGGGACAACCCGGAACATGGGTGTGGGTTGGAGTCGAAGATGTCACCGCGCTTTATGAGGAGTACAAAGCCAGCGGCGCCAGAATCCGGACCAAACCTGAGAACCTTCCGTGGGCGTTGGAAATGACCGTCGAAGATCCGGATGGCCACGTTCTGCGTTTTGGTTCCGAGCCCCTTTAATATGCCTGCGTATATAGGTGCAGCGCGGATGCGGCGTCGAACGGACGGGGATTGAACGTGCCGGTCCATTCCAGCGCGGCGTCTGAAGCAAGGACATTGAACCTGTTGCGATCGACGCCGATTTCCTGAAGTGTTCCGGGCAGGCCCGCGGCGCGCGCGAGCTGTTCGAGACGACCTGCGAGTTTCTCTCCTGAGCCCGCCAGTTGCGCGTATCGATCGTTGACTGTTTCAGAGTTCCATCGAACGACGTGAGGCAGCATGACCGCAATCGCGACCGCATGAGTGGTGCCGAAGTGTTTGGTCAACGGGTTTGCGCAGGCGTGCGTTGCGCCAAGCATCGATTGCTCGATCGCGATGCCTGCCTCATGCGCCCCCAGCAACATTGAGCCGCGGCTGTCGATGTCGTTCGGGTTCTCGAGGACTCTTTCGTAGTTCGCTTCGAGCAGGCGCCATGCATCCCGTGCGAACAGGTCGGAGATGTTGGTGCGTTTCTTTGTGACGAAGGACTCGACGGCGTGCGAGATCGCGTCATAGCCGGCCGCGGCGGTTACCGATCGAGGTTGCGTCACGGTGAGCACCGGATCGAGGATGGCGATGCGAAACGCGGCCTTTGGATCGCCGCAGGCCATCTTCTGATGAGTCTCAGCATCCGAGATCAACGCGTACGCCTGCGCTTCGCTGCCGGTTCCGGAGGTCGTCGGTATGCCGATGCTCGGGAGCATCGGCCGGGATGCTTTGCCGAACCCGCGATAGTCGCGCATCGTGCCGCCGTTCGTCAGGAGGAAGTTGATGCCTTTCGCGCAATCGAGGGAACTGCCGCCGCCGAGCGCGACGATCGAGTCGATGTTCTGAGAAGCGGCGTACGCGCGGCCCTTCTCCACCATTTGTGAGTCCGGGTTGGAGTCGAAGTCCTGGAAGACCGGTGTCGTTATTGCAGCGCTGTTCAGCAGTGCCGCGGCGCGGTCTGCCAGACCTGCCTTCACGATCGCCGGATCGGAGACGATCAGGGTACGCGTGAAACCCAGTTCCCGTGAGAGTTCGGGAAGGCGATCGAGGGCGCCGTTTCCGAAGACGACTCGGGTGCGGGGGAGGAAATCAAAAGGGTTCAACGCTCGTCCAACGCTCCTGTTTGAAAAAACTGCTATGTTAGACTGCCTCGCAGTTTTAGAGAAACGCTAGTTTGCCGAAAGGAAGGTCGAATGGTTGGACGCCGCTTCGTTTTAACCCTTGTCCTCGCGTTTGTCCTGGCCGCGGCATTGGCCGCGCAGACGCCCATCGGCACGGACTGGCCGCAGTGGCGTGGACCCGACCGCACCGGCGTTTCGAAAGAAACCGGACTTTTGAAGCAATGGCCTTCCGCCGGACCGCCCCGGCTTTGGTCGATCTCCAATCTTGGCGCCGGCTACGGTTCGGTGGCAGTCAGCGGCGATCGGATTTACGTCCAATCCCGCGTGGGACGGCAGAGCACGATCGCGAGCCTGAATCGGGCGGACGGCAAGATCGTCTGGTCGAAGACGCTCGGCACCGCCGGCGACAATGACCGCGGACCCGGCCCGCGCAGCACTCCGACCATCGATGGCGATCGTGTTTACGCGCTGACCGAAAACGGCGATCTGGCGGCATTGAAAACCGCGGATGGTTCGGCGCTCTGGCAGCGGAACATCCTGAAAGATTTTGGCGGCCACAATATCTCATGGGATATCTCGGAGTCGCCGCTCGTCGACGGCAACATGCTGATCGTCACACCGGGTGGCCGCGGCGCCGGAGTGGTGGCGCTGGATAAGATGACTGGCAAGCCGATCTGGACGAGCAAAGAGTTGAGCGATGAAGCGGGTTATTCATCGGTCATCGCGGCCGATATTCAGGGCGTGCGGACGCTCATGACGATTACGAGTTCGGCTGGAGTCGGCCTGCGAGCATCCGACGGCAAACTCATGTGGAGATACACGCGCGTCGCGAACGGCACCGCAAACATCGCGACGCCGATCTATCACGACAATAAAGTCTTTTACTCCACCGATTACGGAACTGGGGGCGCGCTGCTGGGATTGAAGGCGCAAGGAGGGTTGGTAACCGCCCAGGAGACGTACTTCACCCGCGAGCTGAAGAATCATCACGGCGGGATTGTGCTGGTTAACGGCTATCTCTACGGATTCAACAGTTCGATTCTGACGTGCCTCGAATTCGCCACCGGCAAGATGATGTGGCGGGATCGGAGCGTCGGCAAAGGCTCGCTGACGTACGCCGACGGCAACCTTTATATAGTGGGTGAGGATCGCGTCGTCGGTCTTGTTGCTGCAACCCCAACGGGTTACCAGGAAAAGGGCCGGTTTCAGATCCCCGACCAGGGCTGGCCGACCTGGGCTCATCCCGTGGTCAGCGGCGGGCGACTCTACATTAGAAATCAGAGCTCCTTGACGGCCTACGACGTCCGGGCACGGTGATTCGAAACTGCGCCACATCGCCGTTATGCCATCGGCCATCGCCGAATTGCTGATCCGTGGACCGCTGGGCGCGTTGACACCCCACAGAACCGTCCGCTATAGTCGCAAAACCAACTTACGATTAGTATTTAGCCTTCCCGGAAGGATCAAAATCATATGCTCAGAAAGTGGACTCTTCTTATTGTTTCCCTCCTGATCGTAGTCGCGACTGTCGTTGCCCAGGGCCCACGTCGTGTCTCCGTCGGCGACTGGCCGGAAATGCGCGGACCGAACCGCGACGGCCTTTCGAAGGAAACCGGCCTGATCGAGCGTTGGGCTCTGAAGGGCGAGAACTTCCTGTGGCGTGTTGCTCATGGCGGCCGTTCGGCGCCGATCGTGATGGGCAATCGCCTCTATGTCCAGAATCCATCCGGCCGCGGGACCGACCTTCAGGAGCGCGTGATGGCGCTCGACACCGAGTCGGGAAAAACGATCTGGGAATACAAGTTCAACCTCTTTCAAAGCGATGTGCCCCCGCACCGGATCGCGTGGGCGTCGCCTGCGGCCGATCCCGAGACCGGCAACATCTATGCGCTGAGTGGCGGCGCTCAGGTGATCGCACTGAGCAGGGACGGAAAGCTTCTTTGGCAGCGGTCGTTCGGTGAAGAATATGCCGCGTTCACAACGCACGGCGGGCGGACGATGTCGCCGGTCGTGGACGGCGATCTCGTGATCGTCAGCGCCGCGGTATCCAACTGGGGAACCGCGTCAAACCGCGCGCACCGTCTGATCGCACTGGACAAGCGCAGCGGCGAAATCGTTTACGTCTCCAATCCGGGCGGGCGGCCGTACGACACGGCGTATGCCTCGCCTCTGATCGCGACCATCAACGGCATGCGCATGCTGGTCGTCGGACTCGGCGACGGCGCCGTTCACGCCATCAAACCGCAAACGGGTCAAAAGGTCTGGAGCTTCGTGGCTGCGAAGCGCGCGATCAATACCGGAGTCGTCGTCAAAGACAACACCGTGTTCATGTCGCATGGCGATGAAAACCTCGACGTCAACGAACTCGGTATGGTCGCCGCAATCGACGGCACGCTGACCGGCGACATCAAGACCACCAAATGGGCGGACAAGGGTGTCGAGATGGGGTATTCATCGCCTCTTCTCGATGGAAACACCCTGTACCAGATCGACAACAGCTCCCGCCTGAAAGCCTACGACGTCAATACCGGCCGCCAACTCTGGTCGCAGGCGCTCGGCACGGCGCAGAAAGCGTCGCCGGTTCTCGCGGATGGAAAGATCTATGTCGGTACCGATGGCGGCGACTTCTTTATCATCCGGCCGCACCCGGATCGCGCAGAGATTCTCAATCACGTGGAACTGCCGGCCAGCACCAGGAGCTGCTGCGGTTCCGAAGGCACGCCGGAACAGGTTCTGGGCGGTGCCGCGATCTCGCGTGGGCGTATCTTCTTCGTTTCAAGCGACGCTATTTATGCGATCGGTCCCAAGCAGCCGAAAGCGGTAACGGGTTTTGCTACGAACGAACCGGCGGTGAAAGGCGACGGCGCGGTCGCGCATGTTCAGGTGGTTCCCGCCGAACTGGTTCTCTCTCCGGGACAGAAGGTGAATTTCCGCGCGCGCCTTTTTGACGACAAAGGACGATTCCTTCGTGAAGACCGCGCAAACTGGGCGCTCGACGGCTTGAAAGGCACAATCGATAACGGCGCATTCGCGGTGGCTTCCGATCCTGTAGAGCAGGCGGGGCTCGTCAAGGCGACCGTGGGCAGTATCACCGGCGAAGCGCGAGTGCGCGTCGTCCGTCCGCTTCCCTGGAAGGAAGGGTTCGATTCCTTCGCGGACAACACAGCGCCTCCGGGCTGGGTCAATGCGGTTGCGGGAAAGATATCCGTCACCACGCTCGATGGACAGAAGGTCCTGCAGAAAGCGGCCGACAACACGATCTTCAAACGCATCCGTGCTTTCATCGGGCCGACGGACTGGTCCAATTACACGTTCCAGGCCGATGTTCGCGCGTCGATGCAGCGCCGGCAGATGGGCGATGTGGGAATCACCGCGCAGCGATATTCGCTCGTCCTGTACGGCAATTCGCAGAAGTTGAAGATTGAGCCCTGGGAGCCCGAAACGACGCGAACCGTCACGGTCCCGTTTGAGTGGAAGCAGGACACCTGGTATCGGTTGAAACTTCGTGTTGAGAATCTTCCGAACGGCGGCGTCAGGGCGCAGGGCAAAGCGTGGCCGGCAAGTGAAACCGAACCCGCGAAATGGATGATCGAGCGCGTGGATCCGACCGGCAATCGGCAGGGCGCCCCTGGACTCTTTATTGACGCTCAGTTTGGAGCGTATCTGGACAATTTCATGCTGACGGCGAACCAGTAGTCAGGAGTTATAAACAGTTATGAACAGGCGATTCGTTTTCATTGCACTTCTCTTCACGCTTTGCGCAGGCGGGGCAGCCAGCTTTCAGGCGTCCGAACCCGGAACAGGGAACTGGCCGATGTGGGGCGGCACGCCCGATCGCAACATGGTTTCCAACATGAAGGGCTTGCCCACCGATTGGGACGTCAAGACGAAGAAGAACGTCAAGTGGGTGGCCAAGCTCGGGTCACAGAGCTACGGCAATCCCGTCGTTGCGGGCGGCATGGTGTTTGTCGGCACGAACAACGAACTGCTTCGCGATCCGAAGCAGCCTGGCGACCGCGGCGTCCTGATGGCTTTCCGCGAATCCGATGGAGAGTTCATGTGGCAGCAGACACACGCCAAGCTGGAAGCCGGTCGCGCGAATGACTGGCCGTTCCAGGGTGTCGCGTCGTCGCCTCTGGTTGAAGGCGACCGTTTGTATTACGTCACCAACCGCGGCGTTGTCATGTGCCTCGACATTCAGGGTTTCCGCGATAACGAAAACGACGGCAAAGTGCAGAACGAAGCGCTCAAAGGACAGTTCGATGCGGACATCGTCTGGGCGTACGACATGATGGAAGAGGTCGGGTCGTATCCGCACAACCTGTCGAATTCGTCTCCGGTTATTTCGGGGGATCTGATCTTCGTCAGCACATCGAACGGCCAGGACGAAAGCCATGTGAATATTCCTTCGCCGAAGGCGCCGGCCGTTATTGCGATCAACAAGAATGGCGGCGAACTGGTGTGGGAAGACAACTCGGTCGGAGATCGCATCCTGCACGGCCAGTGGTCCACGCCGTCGGTCGGCACGATCGGCGGAGTGTTGCAGGTCGTGTCCGGACAAGGCGACGGATGGGTCCGCGGTTATGAAGCCCTGAGCGGGAAGAAGCTGTGGGAATTCGACACGAATCCAAAAGAGGCCGTATGGCCGCGTACGCGCAATGAATTGATCGCCACGCCGGTCATTGTCGGCAATCGCGTGTACATCGCAAACGGACAGGACCCGGAACACGGCGAAGGTGTCGGACACTTTTATGCGATCGACGCGACGAAGCGTGGAATCATCACGCAATCCGGCCTTCTGTGGCACTACGAAAAGATCCGCCGCTCGATTTCAACGGCGGCCGTAGCAGACGGGCTCGTGTATATCTCCGATTTCAGCGGTTTCCTCCACTGCCTCGACGCGAATACCGGCCAGCAATACTGGATGCATGACACGTTCGCCGCAATCTGGGGATCGCCGTTTGTCGTCGACGGAAAGGTTTATCTCGCGGACGAAGACGGAGACGTCGTGGTCATGGCGCACGGCAAGGAAAAGAAGATTCTTGCCGAAATGAACATGGGAAGCGCCGTGTATGGAACGGTCGTTCCGGCGAACGGGGCGTTGTTCATCAACAATCGCAATGAACTCTACGCGCTTGCGGTGAAGTAACGCGATTGCAGGGGTGGTCTATGACCGCCCGACAAATCCATGCTGAAACTGATTCTTGCCTTAGTAACATTCGTCTCAGTGCAGGCCCCGGCGCCTTCCGCCGATTGGCGACAGTTCCGCGGAAACCACCGGCTCACCGGAGTTGCCACGACGACGCCTCCCGCGACTCCCAAACTTCTCTGGAAGTATGAAACCGGCGATGTGATCGAAAGTTCCGCTGCGGTGGCCGATGGCTCCGTCTACTTCGGCGTCGGGAACGGTGATGTCGTGGCGCTGGATTTCGCCACAGGAAAGCTGAAGTGGAAGTACGCGACCGGCAACTATATCGGCGAATCGTCGCCTGCCGTCAGCGCGGAAGCGGTCTATATCGGCGATCTCAACGGCATCGTTCACGCGGTCGGGGCAAAGGACGGCAAGCGCCTGTGGACGTTCAAGACGGATTCGGAGATCAAATCGTCGCCTGTTCTCGTCAACGACGTCGTGCTGATCGGTTCTTATGACAGCCACCTGTACGCGCTCGACGCCAAAACCGGCAAGCTGCGGTGGAAGTTTCAGACCGAGGGCCAGGTTCATGCGACGCCCGCGGTCGTTGGAGATCTCGCTTTCATTGCGGGATGTGACGAGATGTTCCGGGCCATCCGCATCAGCGACGGCAAACAGGCATACGTCATCGCGGCCGGCGCTTACACGGGCGCGTCGCCGCTGATCGATGGCGATCGAGCTTACTTCGGGACTTTCAGCAACGACGTGCTGGCGCTGGATCTCAAAGCGAGAAAGATCCTGTGGCGATACAACTACAAGGAGCGCCAGTTCCCGTATTACTCCTCGGCCGCTCTGGCCGGTAATCGCGTGATCCTCGGCGGGCGGGACAAGATTGTGAGGTCGCTGGATTCCGCCACCGGAAAACAGCATTGGACCTTCGAGGCTCGGGCGCGCGTGGATTCGTCGCCGGCAATCGCGGGTGGGAATGTTTATGTTGGATCGAGCGACGGCCGCCTCTACGTGCTTGACGTTGCGACCGGTCAGAAGAAATGGGAATTCGACACCGGATCGTCGATTACCGCCTCACCTGCCATCGCATCCGGCCGTGTGTTGATCGGCACCCACGACGGCGTCCTCTACTGCTTCGGATAATTCGGGGACCGTCCCCGAATTATCCGCCGATAGCGACCAGGTTCCGGGCCGTCCGAATATACCAGCGACCATCCACCAGCGCCGGCGACGCAAGCGTCGGTTCGCCGATATCATTCGTATGCAGCAGTTCGAATGTCGCGCCGGCTTTGAGCACGAACGTCTGGCCATTGTCATTCGTGAAGAAGACCTTGCCATCCAACGCGACCGGTGACGCCGAAAACCCTTCGCGCTGCGCGACGCCGAGCCGCCCCTGATACAGCGATTCACCGCTGGAAGCGTTGAATGTGGTGACGATGCTCTGCATGTCGTTCACCATGTAGAGATGGTCGCCGTACAGAATCGGCGAAGGAATGAATGGCGAACCTCGCGGACTCGACCACACAACATGGCTGTTGGTGACGTCGCCTTTGCCTCCCGGCTTGATCGCGAGCGTCGGGCCCGCGCGTCCCGAGGAGCAGAACAACATTCCAAAACCCACGACGGGCGTGGGAATGACTTCCATCAGATTGCCGTTGGCCCGCCACAATTCAGCGCCGGTGTCCGGATTGTAGGCATGGACGCGATACGAGCTGTGAACGATCAGTTCATCGTGATCACCGGCCCGGATCGCAACCGGCGTGCCCCATCCGACAGTGGCCTCACGACGGGTTCGCCACAGTTCCTTTCCCGTGCGTGAGTCGAACGCGGCGACAAATGAGCCGTTGGAGTGATCCTGATAGAGGATGACGCGATCTTTGTACAGCAGCGGAGAACCTGCCGTTCCCCAATAGTTGCGCATCGGGCCGAGGTCCTGGTGCCAAATCATTTTGCCGTCCATGTCGACGGCCATGAGTCCGCGGCTGCCGAACGACACGTAGATGCGTTGGCCGTCGGTAGCTGCTGTTGCCGAGGCATGGCCGTTTTTCTGGTGGACGAATTCGGAGTTGCCCTCGGGGGCGAAAGTCTCCCACAAACGCGAACCGTCGGAACGTTTAAACGCAAGAACCGAGAGACGCTTGCCGGCGTCGTATGCCGTCGTCAGGATGATGCGGTCGCCCCAGACGATCGGCGACGAATTGCCGTTCCCGGGGACCGCGACTTTCCATTTCACGTTCTCAGTTGCGGACCACTTGTCCGGATAGCTGGCCCCGGTGACGAGCCCCTGCCCCGACGGTCCACGCCAGCGCGACCAGTAACGCGCGCCGTCTCCCTCGACGGGAATCATTCGGACAGCGGTGTCCTGGGCTTCGATGAATTCACTTTGATGCAGTGCGACTGTCAGAGCGATGAGAGCTAGTAGAGCAATGCCCGCAAACGTTCGGTAATTCCCGTTCATTGATTCCACCTTCCACGTAAGAATTCGGTTTGCTAAGAAATGACGCCAAGGATGTTAGCACGCGCGTGCTATGCTTTGCCCCGGCGCGTCAGGGCGCCACCGTGTCCGCGGGAAGGACAGCGTCCATCTGACCAGCAAGTCGAGTTTTTCGTTTCCACGAATGAACTCTTTTCTGCCCGAGCGAGCGGACACCGGGCGCTATGAAAGGAGCTCATTATGCCGAAGTCCCTTCCCACTCGCGCGATGCGCGAACAACCCGACCTCGAACAACTGAAACGCCAGGCGAAAGAACTGCTGCAGGCGTTTCGAAGCAATAACCCTGATGCCGTCGCCGAGGTGAATTCTCACTACCACGACGCGGATCCCACCACGTTTGCTCTCCACGAGGCGCAACTTGTCCTCGCGCGCGCGTACGGATTCGACAGCTGGCCCAAACTCAAAGCGTATGTCGACGGCGTTACAGTTGCGCGGCTGCGCGATGCCGTCACGGCCGGAGATGTGAAACAGGTTCAGGCGATGCTTGCCGTCCGGCCCGAGCTGGCCAGTATGGATATGGCGGAGAACGACGAGCATCAGGCCCTGCATTATGCCGTTCTGGCGCGGAACGCGGAGATCGCGCGCCTCCTGATCCGCACCGGCGCGAATCCGCGGAAAGGCATCTATCCACATCGGGACGCAACAACGGCCCTGACCCTCGCTGTCGAGCGCGGCTACGATGACGTTGCCGATATCATCCGCGAGGAAGAGAAACAAACCGGCCAGACACTTCACTCCGACAACAGTCCGCCGCCAATGCCGCCGGGTTTGATGGAAGCGGCACGCCGCGGCGATCAGGACGCGATCATTGCGGCGCTCGAAGCGAATCCCTGGATGCGCACCATCCATTTCCAGCACCCCCTCATGACGCCGCTGCACTCGGCCGTGGCGACGCTCATGGATCGTGTTGCCGTGTGGCTGCTGGATCACGGCGCGGATGTGAATGCGCGTGTCGATGGCGGACCATCGCCGCTCGAGATCGTCGGCGCATCGGTTCCGCCGTACTTCGCGACGCCGGACAGGATCGCGTCCGTAGCGGAGATCCTCCGGAAGCGCGGCGCGGAAATGACGCCGCGTGCAGCCGTCGCATACGGCGACGCGGACTGGTTGCGCGCTCGTCATGCGCAAGGAAAACTGGTCCAAGGGCTTCCGAGGAACCAAGGATACCGGGGCCTGCTGGAGATGGCCGTGACACACAGCCGGCCGGAGATCCTGAATCTGCTGCTGAGTTTCGGATTCGATCCTGACGAAGTGCTTCCGATGGGCGATACCGGAGAGTCCCTTCGATTCGGACCGCTTCGAAAGTGTCTCGAGATGAATCGTCTCGATATGGCGGAAACACTGCTCGCACAGGGCGCCACGCCGACGCCTCGAGCCGCCGTTGCATTGCGCAAAGGCGATTCGCTGCGTGCGCTGCACGCCGTGGGGAAGCTCGAAAATCCGATCGGCGACGACGGCGGGCTCCTTTCTTTCGCCGTCAGGAACAATCTGCAAGACATGCTCTCGCTGCTGCTGGAACTGGGACTGGATCCCGACGAACGCGTCCGCGTGGAGGGCATGGAGGAAGTCGTGTACTCGTCAGGCGGCGCGCTTCACCATTGCGCGAGCACCGGCAAACTGGGCATGGCCGAGATGCTTCTCGCGAAGGGAGCTGATCCGAACCTGCACGTGTACGCAGCGGGTCCGCCGATGTACAAAGCATATGAGGTGAAGGACTCGGCCATGGCGGCCTTGTTGGAAAAGTACGGCGGAGTTGTGGACGCATCGACGGCCGGCATACTGCGCCTTGTCGACAAAGCTCGCGCGCTGCTGGAAGACGAAGCGGCCGGCCGGCTGAAAGAAGGAACGCACGCGCCGGGATGGCCGATGGTCGAAGAACTGCTGTTTTACGCCGCCGACGGCGGCGCGCCGGAAATCGTACGGATGGCGCTGGAGCGCATCGACTGGCCTCGCGAGGATTCGCGGTGGCACGGCATGCTGCTGCGCAATCTCGGCGATCACCACGAACCGGATCGAAGACTGCATGTCGAATGTTTCCGACTCATCCTCGATCGATGCGATCCCGGTATCCCCGGCAAGTTCGGCCGCACGATTCTTCACGACCTTGCCGCGGACTGGCCGCATCCGTCGCCGGGTCCGGAAGAGCGGGTTGAACTTGCAACGCTGGTTCTCGATCGAAATCCACGTCTCGATGTACGAGACGATCTGCTGAAGAGCACGCCGCTCGGATGGGCTTGCCGCTGGGGGCGGACCGAACTGGTCAGGCTTCTGCTCGATCGCGGCGCAGATCCTGTGGAACCGAACGCGGAACCATGGGCGACACCAAGAGCATGGGCAGAGAAACGAAGGCACGACGCAATTCGGTCCTTGCTCGGATGAAAAATGTGCGTTGCTTTTGGGTTACCGTAACCGGGCGTGTCGCTTCGCTCCACACCCGGCTAAGCTCCCTGCAGCCCTTCGGGCTGCGCGTTTGTCACGCCGAAGGCGTGGAAGGATATAAGCCCGGGGTGCGAGCGCCAGCGAGCCACCCCGGGTTCAGGCTCCATTTTCAGGCCGTGTGGATAAGCGCCAGAAGGTTGCGGCCAGCAGTCCGAACGCGGCCAGCGCGACGAAAGGAGCGGCGGCGCCGGCCCACTCCGGTCCCAGTCCCTGAGGGGCGCGACCCAGGCTGAACGTGACGGCGGCGATGACGACACCCAATAGTCCCTCGCCGCCGACGAGGCCGCTTCCGAACAGCACTCCTTCTTCACGCCGCTGGGCGGCTTCGTTTTCGTTCCGTGCTCTTTTCTCAATGGCCCATCGAAGCAGGCCGCCCAGAAAAACCGGCACCATCGTCGCGACCGGCAGATAGACACCGACGGCGAACGCGAGCGGCGGAATTTTCAGAGCAGTTGCAATCAGAGTGATCGCGACACCGATTCCTACCAGAGTCCATGGCAGCGCATTCTGCAAAACGCCTTCGATGACCAGCTTCATCAACGTCGCCTGCGGCGCCGGCAGTTCGGCGCTGCCGAAACCGTAGGTCCGATCCAGCACCATTACAGCCATGCAGACGAATACCGTCGAAGTCAGGATGCCAAGCAACTGGCCATATTCCTGATACTTTGGTGTACCGCCCAGAATGAATCCGGTCTTGAGGTCCTGCGACGTGTCTCCGGCAATCGAGGCGGCGATCGCGACCACACTGCCGATTGTCAGCGCGCCGGCTTTTCCCGCGTCGTCCGTCCATCCGAGCGCAAGGAAGACCGTCGAGGTCCCAAGCAGCGATGCGATCGTCATACCGCTTGTTGGATTCGAGGTGACGCCCACGAGTCCGACGATACGCGACGCCACGGTGACGAAGAAGAACGCGAAGACAGCCGCAAGAATCGTCGCAACGATGCGGGCAGGAAAACTCAGAACGGGGAACGCATTCGGAATGACGATCAATGCCAGGCAAACGATCAGCAGCCCCGCGCCGATCGTTCCGAACGAGAGATCGAGATCGGTCCTGCGAATCGCGGCGGCGCCTGCGGCCGCTCGTTCGCGGAATTGCTTCGACCCGACCCGAAAGCTTTCGACCATCGTCGGAATGCTTCGAATCAGCGTGATGATGCCGGCTGTCGCGACAGCGCCCGCTCCGATGTATCGGACGTATCTCGACCAAATCTCGCCGGGCGACATCGCGGAGATGACCTTCGTCATCTCCGGATAAAGCGGTACGGACCGGCCTTCGCCCCAGATTGCAATCGCGGGAATGATCACCAGTGACGAGAGCAGGCCGCCGCCGACCATGATGAATCCGATGCGTGGTCCGAGAATATAGCCGACACCGAACAGCGCGGCGGATATCTCCGAACCGATTTCGCCTTTTCTCAATCCGGGAATGGCGAATCCTACCTCGTCGGGAAACGCGCGGATCCAGCCGGCGAACATCTTGAATGCCGCGCCTGCTCCAAGTCCCCAGAAGACATTTCGAGCCCGTGCTCCACCGACTTCACTCGCAACGAGGACCTCGGCGCAGGCCGTTCCTTCCGGATAAGGAAGCTTGCCGTGCTCGCGAACGATCAGGAGCCGCCGCAGCGGAATCATGAAGAGGACGCCGAGTGTTCCACCTGCGAATGCCAGCAGCGTCATCTGCACAAGCGAGGGAGCCATCTGCCACATGAACAATGCAGGAAGCGTGAAGATGACACCGCTCGCGATGGAGCTTGAAGTCGACCCGATCGTCTGAGAGATGTTCGATTCGAGGATTGAACTGCGTTTCCCGGCGCTGTGCAGAATCTTGAAAACGGCCACTGTGAGGACGGCGATCGGAATCGATGTCGAGACCGTCAGCCCCGCGCGCAATCCAAGATATGCATTCGCTGCGCCGAACAGAATTCCGAGAAGCGTCCCTGTAAGCGCCGCCTTCAATGTCATTTCAGGGGGCGCGTCGGACGCTGCGACGTAGGGCTTGTACGTCTGCCCCTCGGGCACTGGTTCGAACGCGGCGCGGCTTAGTCCGGGTCGTTCGTTCATCTTCAGGCCGTGCCGCGTGTGGACGTCATTACGGGCGTTTCGACGGTTTCGAATGATCCGCGCATCAGGCGATGGAGAATGGGAGTCGTGGCGATCGTCGTGGCAAGCGCCATGATCACCATCATCGTGAAGAGCGTGGGTGAAATGACGCCAAGCTCCAGGCCGACGTTCAACACGATCAGTTCCATCAGCCCGCGCGTGTTCATCAACACGCCAATCGCCGCGGCCTGACGCGACGCCATGCCCGTGAGGCGCGCAGCAAGGAACGAGCCGCCGAATTTCCCGAAGGTCGCGACGGCAATGATGATCAAACAGACGGTCCACTCATACGTGCCTGAAACCAGGTTGATTTGCGTCCGCATTCCCGTAAATGCGAAGAACGCGGGAAGCAGAAGCACAGTGACAAGATTCTGCAGGCTCTCTTTCAACACGTGTGCCAGGCGGCTGTCATGAGGAATGATGGCGCCAAACATGAACGCGCCGAAGATGGCGTGGATGCCGATCGCTTCCGTTGTCACCGCGGCGAGCAGCATACCGACAAGCGTGAACGCGATCGCTGCCTGTGACGGTTCGGTGTCACCTTTCGGTTGCGCTGCTCTCACGGCGAACGGCCGGACAACGATGAACATGAATGCGATGAAGCCCAGGGTCAGCGCCGCGATGGAAACGATGCTCGTCCCGCTCGCCTGAACCACACCCGATACAAATGCCAGCAGGCACCAGGCTGTCACATCGCCGGTTGCGGCACATGTCAGCGCTACGGTTCCGAGTTCGGTGCGGATCAGCCGGGAATCCGAGAGTATTCGCGCCAGCACCGGAAACGCCGTGATGGACATCGCCAGCCCCATGAACAACGCGAAGCCGGTAAACGGCACGCCGGGCGGAGCGAGCTGCGGGCGAATGTACCAGGCGAGACCGGCGCCAAGGATGAACGGGAGAATGATGCTCGCCTGGGAAATGGCGATGGTCGAATGAATCCGGCTGCGAAGAAACGCGGGATTAAGCTCGAGGCCGACCAGGAACATGTAGATCATCACGCCCAGTTGCGCGACGACGTTCAGCGACGGCCCGATCTCGGGAGGAAGGAGAAACGTATAGGCGGCGGGCGAAAGGTATCCGAGAAGGGAAGGGCCCAGCAGGATGCCGCCGACGACTTCACCAATGACCGGCGGCTGGCCGATGTAGCGAAACAGCCGGCCGAGGATCTGGCCGACGGTGACGACGGCGGCGAGAGCAAGGAGAAGGTGCCAGAGGGCGTCTGGACCAGTCATGAGTTGACCTGTTCCACCACTTGTCGGTTGTCCGTTGACTGTTGTCCGTTGACTGTTTCACTTCTTACGTTGGTCAAATTGAGCAATCCGGTCATCGCAACAAGTCCAACAGTCAACGGACAACAGTCAACAGTCAACCGACAAGTTTGGGAAAGCATTTTTCTACGGCCGCCGACCCTCCGGCAGGAACAGCTCGTTCAGCTTATCTTCCGCTTCATCCGCCGGAGTCCCCGAGAACCATGGCGGAATCGGCGCGTGCCCCGGCGGATACAGCGATTCCATCGGCTGCCAGACCTTGTCTACCTTGTCCGTAAACAGATCCCCGATCAAAATGTCCGTAACCGTTCCCCGGAGCGCTGGGTAATTGCGCACAAAATTTCCAAAGCTGAACCCGCCGTAGTACTCGCACACCAGACGGCGCATTCGATCCATGCCGTCATTGAAACCTTTCGCCCATTTCCCGAGCTGAGCGCCCGACGTGTCGCCTTTCTGAAAACCCTCTACGATCGCGTCCGCCGCGAGTTCACCGGATTTCAGCGCCAGCAGGACGCCTGACGAATACAGCGGATCGAGGAACCCGAACGCATCTCCGATAAGCACCCAGCCGTTTCCGGCGGCCTGTTTCGAGCGATACGAATAATCCTTTGTGGCGAAATATCCGGTCACCCGTTTGGCCTTGGAAACGCGATCCTTCACCGCGGGGCAGCGATCCACTTCTTCGTCATAGGTCTTGGCGTAATCCTGCCGGCCCTTGAACAGGTAATCGAAGGGCGCGACTACGCCGACGCTGACGATGTTGTTATGCAGCGGGATATACCAGAACCAGCCGTTTTTGTTGACGGTCTGCAGAACCATCGTGGCGCCTTCGTCGCGTCCTGAGTCGCGGTAAGCGCCTTCCCAATATGTCCAGATCGCGCCTTTGTTCAGGATCGGATCCCACACGCGCAGATTGAGCTTGTTCATCAGCAGGCCGTTCTGCCCGCTGGCATCCACGACGACTTTCGCGCGAACGGTCCGCACTGTGCCGTCTTCGTTCTTCACCGTGACGCCGGTCACGCGATCGCCTTCCATGAGGACTTCCATCACGCGCACGCCTTCGTGAACACGGACGCCGTGCTCGCGCGCATTATTCAGCATCATCAGGTCGAACTCACTGCGGACGACCTGCCAGGTCTGCGAACACTCATGCGGCTTGTTGTCCCAGAAATAAAAGGGCGCCGACAGCTTGCCGTTGGAGTTGACGAACTGCACGCTGTACTTCTTCACGAAGTGGCTGTTCTGCATCTTCGGGAGCATGTTGAGCCGCTCAAGCACCCAATACGTTTCGGGAATCAGCGACTCGCCGATATGAAAACGAGGAAACTTCTCGCGTTCGAATAATTCGACCCGGCATTTCTGCTGGGCAAGCAGTGTCGAAACGGTGGAGCCCGCGGGCCCGCCTCCAATTACGATTACATCGGGGCTTTCCAGATCCTGCTTCATTAAAACCTTTCTCCTTCCACCTTCATGGGCGGTCATAGGCCGCCCCTACAGGACGACGAACCGGCGCGCCTTCATTTCGAAACGCGGCAGCGTGCCGGGCGCGACGACCCGTACAGGAACCGTCAGGCCCAAAGCCTCGCGCAACTGATACGTCAGCCGCGTTACGAGCGCTGTGGCGTCCGCGATTGCGGGCGCGGGTTCGATCTCGATCGAGAGCGACGGCATCGTCACGGCTGGCGCGGCCCGGGTCACGGTCGATCGGAACTCCGTGATCTCGGGAAACTGCCGGAGGACCGATTCAATTGCCGCCGGGTAAACGTTTACACCGCGGATATTGATCATGTCGTCCGCCCGCGAAAGGATACCACCTTCCAGCCGGGCCCACGTGCGGCCGCAGGCGCAGCGATCCGATCTTTTGACGACGATATCGCCCGTCCGGTACCGGATTATCGGACTGGAAATCCGGCCGAGGTTTGTCACGACCAGTTCTCCCGTCTGGCCATCCGGCAGGGGCGACCCGGTTCGAGGGTCCACAACCTCGCAGATGTACTCGGTCTCATTCACATGGAGACCACCCGGAGCCTCCCAGCACTCGAAACTGACTGGCCCGGTTTCTGTCAATCCGTGATGATCGATGACGCGCGCTCCCCAGCTTTCTTCGATACGTTGCCGTGTTGCCGGAATGCTGCCGCCCGGTTCGCCCGCGACAATCAACACGCGGACGCCGCTCTCCGTCAGCGCCGCGCCCATGCCTTCTTCTTCGGCAACCTGGGCCAGCCAAAGCGCATACGTCGGCGTGCAGCAGACCACCGTCGCGCGGATTGTTTCAATCATCGCGATCCGCTGCTGGCTGCTCATGCCGCCGCCGGGGACACAAAGCGCGCCGATCCGGCAGCCGGCCTCGAATGCCAGCCAGAATCCGAGAAACGGTCCGAACGAAAACGGAAAGAAAATGCGATCCTCCGGCCCGACCCGCGCGGCCTCGAATACGGCGTGCCAACATCCGACGAGCCATTGCCAGCTTTCATCGGTGTCCAGCCAGCGCAGCGGCAGGCCCGTCGTTGAAGATGTCTGACAGTATCGCGTGTAGCGTTCGAGGGGTTCAGCGAGGGCGGTTCCCCACGGCGGATTCGCTGTTTGATCCGCGACCAGTTCGCTCTTCGTGGTGAACGGCAGCTTCGTCAGGTCTTCGGGAAACCGCAGCGATTCGATCCGGATGCCGGCCTCGTCGAACTTGCGTGTGTAAAACCGGTTCCGGTCATGGTTGGCGGAAAGCAACCGCGCGAGCCGCAGCGCGTTGTCAGGCGTCATGGGAGACTTTGAATCGGGAAACGATGTCCTCGGGAATCGGGATCGACTTCATCGGCTCATTCGGCTGTTTGCTGACGCACGCAATCGTCAGCGAACCGGTCGCGATCCTGGAACCGTTGCATGACACCAGACAGGTGTACCGGATCGTCTTTTCCTTGATCTCCGCGACGCGTATCCACACTTCGAATTCGTCTTCGAATCGTAACGGCCGGTGATAATCGAACGAACTGGCAACGCGCGGCCAGCCGACTTTGGAATCCTTTGGATGAATGCTGATGCCGGCCTCACGCCAGAGCGCGTGCTCGGCCTCTTCCAGGTACCGGAAGAAGCAACTGAAGTGGACGATTCCGGCCATGTCCGTTTCGTAGAAATGGACTCGCCGTTTGTGGCGGTATTCGCTGACCATTTATGTGTATCGGATGTTGGTGTGCTGCGGCAGGAAGAATCGCGGAAGCAGGGAATCGATTCGCAGCAGGCCCTCTCGCGTGAGACTGACGGCCTTTTCGGTGGCTGATGCGAGATAGCCTTCGGTTTGAAGCGACTCGAGCGGCTTCCCAAACCGTTCGAGGACGTTCACACGGTACTTGTCCCGGAAATAGGACGGCCGAAGCGAACCGAGCTTCAGCTGCAGGACGAACTCGCGGATCATGCGTTCCTCGTCGTTAGGCCGGTACGCGCGGTTCAACGGAATCTCACCATGGCGCACGGCGGCGCTGTAGGTTTCCCACGTATCGAAATTCTGGATGTGCACGCCGTTGACGTGTCCGAACGACGCCACTCCGAGTCCCGCCATGTCCGCGCCCTGCCAGAGCCGGTCGGTGTAGACGAAGCGGGTCCGCGACGGGTCTTTCACCGCGGTGTACGCGCTTCGCACGTGATAACCGGCGCGCTCGAACGCTTCAAACGCTTCGCGCGTCCATCGGCGCTTGGTCGCCCAGTTGGCGAGCGGTTCGGTGAATCGTCCGGTTCCTTTGAGGCGATCGCCGCTGATGGTGGTGTTGAAGGGCAGCTCCATCTGGTAGATGGTCACGCTGTCCGGGTTCATCTTCAGTGTCGCGTCGATGCAGGCGTGCCAGTTTTCGTCCGTTTCGCCAAGCATCCCGGCGATCAGGTCGATATTGATCTGCGGGAAATTCATCGATCGCGCGAAATCGTAGGCCTTGAAGATCTCCGGCGATCGATGCGCGCGGCCGTTCGCTTCCAGGATCTCGTCGTTGAAGTTTTCGATGCCGAGACTCAGCCGTGTGACGCCCATACTTCGGATCGATGAGATCTTCGCTTCGTTCAGCGTGCCGGGCTCGCACTCGAACGTGATTTCTTCGGCGTCTTTCCAGGTTGCGATCGCGTCCAGGCGTGAGACCAGGCTTTCAAGCTGCCGGGTTGAAAGGAATGACGGCGTGCCCCCGCCGAAATAGACAAAAGTGGGTTTGCGGCCCTGGAACGCGGGCAGCCGGGAATAGAGCTCGAACTCCCGGACGAGCACATCGAGATAGTCTTCGACTTCTTCGGCGTTTTTATCCGTGTAGACCCGGAAGTAGCAGAAATGGCAGCGCTTCCGGCAAAACGGAATATGGAGGTAAATACCGAGCGGTACGCCTGCGACCGGCTCCGCCTCGAGCGCCGGCTTCGCCAGAAGGTCCACATTGTCCTTTTTCCAGACCGAAAACGGCGGATAGTTCGCGACAAAATAGCTGCCGATCTCTGTCTGTTCAGCCACGGCGAGCCGGGCCTCGTCTTTCATCGTCATGTGCGAGACATTCTAGCAGGACTGGACGCGGGATCGGGCCTGACATTTCAGTGTGGAGGCCGGTCTTGAAGTCTTTGCACCCTTAGGCATGAAAACCTGCAGCGGTTAATAGAGGGGAGGTGGTGTGACGTCGATGATTGACGATCTGCGGGTGCTATAGGCCGATATCTGCTTGTACTAAAAGTTTGCCGGCAGAATACTATGGCAGTTCTGGAGGATGCCATGTTGCGCACCGCGCTGTTGATGATCGCGCTTGCCAGTGCTGCCTTCGCAGAGGAGACGGGCGATCGATTCTATCAGTCGATTCGAAACAACGATCTGACGACGCTTCGTGCGCTGATCAAGGCACATGGTCCTTCGACCGCGGACTCGCGCGGCCAGACACCGGTGATGCACGCGGCAGCGTTTGGCAGTTATGACGCGATGAAGCTTCTGATCGACGCGGGTGCGGACGTGAAGGTCGTCAGCGCTTCAGGAATGACGGCGTTGCACCTTTGTGCCGGCGATATCAAGAAGGTCCGCCTTCTCGTCGATCACGGAGCGGACGTAAATGCGCAGTCTAAAATGGGACGCACTCCGTTACTGGTAGCTGCGTACACCAACGGCGCCTCGGAGACCGTGAAGTTTCTATTGAGTAAAGGAGTCAGGGTAAACGCGGCCGATACGTCTGGAATCACGCCCTTGATCGCCGCCGCAAACGTCAACGACAGTACAACGGCGAAGCTGTTGATTGATCAGGGCGCGGACATAAATGCGCGCGCCAACATCGGACAGCCGGCAACGCCCTTGATGGCCGCCGCACATAACGGCAACGCAGAACTCGTCCGTCTTCTGCTGGCCCGAAGCGCATCGGTGAACGTGCCGTCCATGCCGAGTTCCAACAGAGTCAACAACGGCATCGTCCAGTTTGGCAGCGTCACGGCGCTACACCAGGGGGTAGCAAGTGGTAGTGCTGAAGTCGTGAAGCTGGTGCTTGAAGCGGGAGCAAAGGCCGATGCCCAGGATATGCGCGGCATGACGCCGTTGATGTTTTCGTTGGCGACGGATCGTCCGAATATCGAGATCATTCGAATGCTGCTCCAGAAGGATTCCGACGTTGCCACGCGATCCAAGGTCGGTGAGAGCGCCCTGGACTGGGCGCGAAAGTTCCAGCACCCGGGGGTTATGGCGGAGTTGAAGATGCAGTCGGTACCGATCGAAGGTTTGCCGCTGCCCATGAAGCAAGGCAACTCCAATCCTCGTGCTGCAGCGGAAAGGAGCATGTCGCTTCTACGTACTTCCGCGTCGCGCATGCTTTCTGACGGTGGTTGCATCGCCTGCCATGCGCAGCCCGTGATCCACATCGCCGTGAAGCTGGCGAACGAACGAGGGTGGCAGGTACCGGCCTCTTTTTCCACAGAGTCCCTGGAGACACTCAGGAGTCTGTGGATGAACGCGGATCAACCTCTGTTGCAAGGTCAAGAGGGCGGCGGGTCGCCCGACACGCATATCTATAACAGTTTCGCCCTGGCTGTCGCAGGAGAGCCGGCCTCCTGGAACAGTGACGTTCTCGTACATTACTTGCTGGCCAAGCAACGCGCCGAGGGGAACTGGCATGGCTCTGGAGCCAGCCGAGCGCCAATTCAGGACGGCGATTTTTCGCGCACGGCACTGAGCATTCGGGCATTGGTGACTTATTCCATCCCTGCGCGCAAAGCGGAGATCGGTTCGCGGATCGAGCGCGCCGCGAAGTGGCTTTCCGCGCAGCCCCCAGTCTCAACGGAAGATCGCAGCATGCAGTTGCTTGGCCTCAAGTGGGCGAACCTGCTCCCACGCGTTCTTCAAGAGGCTCGTACCCGCGAACTGCTGGGGCTTCAGCGGCCCGATGGTGGCTGGTCGCAAACCCCTCATCTCTCAAGCGACGCCTATGCCACCGGCCAGGTCCTCTACACTCTGCACGAACTGGGCGTGCCCTCATCAGACGCCGCCTTCAAACGCGGTGTCGAATTTCTGGTGAAGACGCAGCGAGACGATGGGTCGTGGTATGTGAAAAGCCGAGCGATGAAGATTCAGCCGTATTTCGAAAGCGGTTTCCCCTACGAGCACGACCAATGGATTTCGGCAGCAGGGACAGCATGGGGCGTCATGGCGCTCAGCCTCGCAGCCCCGGATCGATTCTGAAAAAGTCCAGTCCCGATGTAGCCGGCAAAGTTACAGTCTAGCGTTGCAGGATCGCCAGGTGGACTTTGGCTACGTCGTGCATGTAGCCGCCGGCGGCGGCGAATCGATCGGCGGCTGCGGCTTTAATGTGCTGGAGGGCGAGGGACTTGTTGCCGGTCGCTTCGTAATAGAGGCCGAGATAGAGCTGCGCAAAGAACTGGCCGTCTGGCCGGGAGCCTCCGGCGGCGAGTACGTCCTGAGGAGTCAGCTTGCCGCGGAACATCTCGTAGACCTGGCGCATCGGGACGCGAGCGTCGGGGCCGACCGGAAGCAGCGCGCTGCGGGCTTTTTCCGGGGATTCAGCGCGGGCGACGCATAAGAAATGCCAGGCGGCGTTTTCGACGTCGTTGGGATTGACTGTGCGATGCGATTCGAACTGCGCCTGACAATCTTTGAAACGGCCCGCGTAATAAAGCGCGATGCCGCGCTGCCAGAGTTCCGGCCCGTAGTTCGGGACGAGCTTCACGAGGGCGTCGAACCCGGCCACCGATTCGGTTATGCGGCCGGCGCGGAAGTCGGCGACGGCGCGGTCGAAGACGGCCTGCGGGCGGTCCTGGGCTGTCATCGTGATAGTGGCGATTAAACACAGAGACACGGAGGCACAGAGGCGCGCGATGCGCGTCGCGCGCCTCTGTGCCTCCGTGTCTCTGTGTTTATTCATCGCAGGTCCAGGCATACCAAAGTTTTTTCGTTCCTCACGTATAACAGACCACCAGCCAGCGCGGGAAACGCCCGGACCGTTGCCGGAAGAACCTGCGCGCGGGCGATTGGCTTAAACGCGTCGGGCGAGGCGGCTGCCAGGATCAACTCTCCGTTCTCGCGCATGATCAGCAATCGATCGCCTGCAAGCGTGACACTTCCCGCGCTGAACTTATCCTGACTCCACCGGACCTTCCCGGTCCGCAACTCCACAGCGCGGAAACTCGGTCCGAACTCCTGCCGCCCGTGATAGCCGTACAGAAATCCATTGCTGTGAATGCTGGTCGCGTAATGGTTCGACATCACTTCATCGGACATCCACACGTCCACGAGGTTCGATCCCTCGACGCGGAGAACGCCGGCGCCGGGACCATACTCGGCAGAGATAAAAACCAAATCCCCGATGACCAGCGGCGTCGCGGCATTGACGGATGCCGCCTGACGCGCTCTCCATCGACGCTGAAGCTGCACTTTGCCCGTTGCAGGATCGAGCGCGACGAGCCCATTTCGCGTCAGGAACAACGCCAGACGCCGCCCGCCAATCGTGGCCGCCACGCCCGACGAATAGCTTGCTTCGTCATCGGTCGCTGTCCACAGAACCTTGCCGGTCTTCGCATCGAACGCGACGATGCCTGCTCCCTTGCCGCCAACGTTGGCAATCACGCGACCATCTTCGACCAGCGGTGAGCCACCCTGGCCGAAGAATCCTTTCGCGACGCCGAAGCGCTTCATCGTGTCTTCGCTCCAGACTCGCATGCCCGTCTTTAGATTGACCGCGTGCAACTGCCCCTGAGCCCCGAACGTGTACACGATGCCGTTCGCCACCACGGGCACCGCTCGCGGACCCTCTTCAAAGCCGAAATCGTCGCGATAATTTGTCGGATATCCGTATTGCCACTGAGCAGCGCCGGTGCGCGCATCGAAAGATTCGACGACCTCGCGATCATTCACGCGATGAAACAGGATGAGCCGTCCTTCGGCGACGACAGGCCCGCTGAATCCTTCTCCGACCTGTTTCTGCCAGACGACCCGCGGCCCGGTCGCAGGCCATTTCTCCGAGAGCGCCGGCCCTCGGTAGACGCCATTGCGTTCGGGTCCGAAGAACTGAGGCCAGTCGGGAATGGTGTTCTGCAGAGCCAGTGCCAGAACCGCGGAGAGAATCCAGGAACGCATAGGATGTGAAACTATATAATTCGCGATCATGACGAACAAACCATATTTGCGAATCGCCACCGAAGAGGCGTGGGCTTCGAAGGAGCTCTACGATGCATATCGAAAAGTGTTGAAGACCCGATCCTATGTGGATGCCGGCTTCGACAGCCTCTGGAACTTCTATCTCGATAATCCCAGCCCGCGGCCGAAGTCGGTTCTCCGCCGGCTGATGGATCTGACCGACGAACGCATCCGCGACATGGACGACACCGGAATCGACAAACAGCTCCTGCTGCTGACATCGCCCGGCGTGCAGGTCTTCGATGCGGCGCTCGCCACGGAACTCGCGAGATCGAGCAACGATCAACTCGCGGAAGGCATTCGAAAACAGCCGACGCGTCTGGCGGGTCTGGCGGCGGTTGCTCCTCAGGATCCGGCCGGCGCGGCGAAAGAACTCGAACGCGGCGTGAAGAGTCTCGGGCTGAAAGGCGCCGTCATTAATTCACACACGCGCGGCGAGTATCTCGACGACAAGAAGTACTGGCCTATTTTCGAAGCAGCCGAAGCGCTGAATGTGCCGATCTATATTCATCCGCAAACGCCATCTCCGCAGATGGTCGGTCCGTTCCTCGAGCGGGGCCTCGATGGAGCTATCTTCGGCTTCGGCGTCGAGGTGAGCCTTCACATGATGCGCGTCATGGTGGCCGGGGTGTTCGATCGATTCCCGAAACTCCAGTTCGTTATCGGCCATATGGGCGAGGCTCTGCCGTTCTGGTTGTATCGCCTGGATTTCATGCACAACGCGACTGTGGCGGCGAATCGATACGAGTCCATGAAGAAGACGCAGAGAAAAATCAGCGAGTACCTGAAGGAGAACTTCTACATCACGACCAGCGGAATGGCGTGGCAGCCCGCGATCATGTTTACGCAGAACGTGATCGGCGTCGATCGCGTGATGTATGCCATGGACTATCCGTACCAGTTCGTTCCTGAAGAGGTAGCGGCCCACGACACGCTGCCGATCAGCGATGCCGACAAGAAGAAGCTGTTCCAAACCAATGCGGAGAAAGCCTTCAATCTTTAGTCTCTGTGCCTTTGTGTCTCTGTGGTTGATATCCGCCGGGGCAATTGCCGAAGACTGGCCTCAGTTCCGTGGTCCCACGGGTGAAGGTCACTCGACGGAAACCGGACTGCCGCTCGACTGGAGCGAAACCCGCAATGTGAAATGGAAGGTTCCGGTTCCGGGGAGCGGATGGTCCTCACCAGTCGTCTCCGGCGGCCGTGTCTGGTTGACGTCCGCCGTGCGTGATCGAAACACGGCTTCGCTCCGCGCCATTGCATTCGATGTCGAGACGGGACGTGAAGTCGTGAACGTCGAAGTCTTCCGCCTGTCTAGTGCCGTTGTCCTCAATGTGAAAAACAGTTTTGCCTCGCCGACTCCCGTCGTCGAAGGCGACCGTGTATACGTGCACTTCGGGAAAGACGGCACGGCGGCCATTTCGACCTCAGGTCAGATCGTGTGGAAGACGCAGCTTGCCTACGAATCGCAGCACGGCAACGGAGGGTCGCCGACCTTGTATAAGGATCTGCTGATCGTCAGCTGCGACGGGCACACGGACGCGTTTGTCGTCGCACTCGATAAGCGAACGGGCAAGACTCGCTGGAAGACGCAGCGGCGCGAACCCTACGACCAGGCGTACACCACTCCGCTGGTCATTCGCGTCGGCAATCAGGACCAGGTCATGAGTATCGGCGCGTATCGCGCGGCGGCGTACGATCCGGAATCCGGGAGGGAAATCTGGCGCGTCAGTTATGGTGACGGGTTTTCGAATGTGCCCCGTCCCGTGTACGGTCACGGGCTTGTCTTCATCGCGACCGGGTTTCAGGAGCCTTCCCTGCTGGCGGTTCGTGTCGACGGCAAGGGAGATGTGACCAAAACACACGTTGCCTGGTCGCTGCGCCGAGGCGTTCCATACACGCCGTCACCGATTCTCATTGGTGACGAGCTCTACATGGTGAGCGATATCGGTGTCGCAACGTGCCTTGACGCGAAGACCGGGATGGTCCTCTGGCAGCAACGTTTGAGCGGGAATTACTCGGCGTCGCCGATTTTGGCGGACGGCAGAATTTATTTTCAGAGTGAGGAAGGGATGACTACCGTCCTCGCTCCCGGAAAAGAGTTCCGCCGACTCGCGTCAAGTGCGCTTGATGGATCGACGCTGGCTTCGATCGCCGTGTCGAACGGATCGTTCTTTATCCGTAGTGACACACATTTGTACCGTATTGGGAGGTAATTCCGGGACGGTTGCGTCGTTTCCCTAATTCTTGAAGAGCCCGAATTAGGGAAACGACGCAACCGTCCCGGAATTACTTTCCGATGGCGTACAACGCGTCGTCGGACCGTATGAACAACCGCCCGCCCGCAATCGCGGGCGACCCCAGTTGCCGCGCATCGAGCTTGTTCCGCGCAAGCACGCTTGGATTACGACCCGCCGCAAGGACGATCGTCTCACCACTCTCCGACAGAAAGTAAACCTTCCCGTCGGCGGCAACCGGCGAAGCACTGTAAACGCCGCCGATACGTTCCTGCCATACACGCTCACCGGTCTTCGCGTCGGTCACGGTGGCAACGCCAACGTCGCCCATCATGTAGATCAACCCGTCGTAGTGAACAATCGAGGACACATAAGGAGCGCCGGTATCGACTTTCCACACGACGTGGCTCTTCGAGATATCTCCCTTCCCTCCCGGACGAATCGCCATGAACGGCCCGCTTCGATAACCTCGGCTGGCGTAGATGATGCCGTCGTGCTGAGAGGGAACGGGAATCGGAAAGCGATTGGATTCCTCGATGTGCCAGAGCTGCTGGCCATTGTTCGGATTATGGCCGGTCAGGCCCTGGCTCCAGTTCACGATCATTTCGGCTGTGCCGCCGGTCTCGATGATGAACGGCGTGCTGTACGAAAACGCGCCCTTCTGTCCGTCGACTTTCCATCGATCCGTTCCGGTACGCCCGTCCAGGGCCAGCAGGTACGCGGATGCGGGATGATAGTTGAGCAGGATGACTGTGTCCTTGTAGACGACCGGCGAACTGCCGGAGCCCCACATGATGTCGAACTTGCCGTACTCGGTGACAAGATTTCGCTTCCACGCCAACTTGCCGTCGACGCCGACTGCGACCATCTGGCCGGTGCCGAACACGGCATAAACCCGCTGACCATCCGTGACCGGGCTCGGTGTCGCCGCATTGTGCTTCTCGTGAACGGAAGGCAGTTCGCCCTCGGCCGGAAGCTCATATTCCCAGACTTTGCCGCCGTTCGCGGTGTCGAACGCGCTGATGATGAAAGTCGTGCCGGCCGCGCCTGTCGCCGGAGCCGTCACGAGCGGACGCTCGCCCGCCGCTGCCGCATCGCCTTGTTGAAAGAGTCTCGGTCCCGGCCGCGACAGGTTTGTTCCAACCTGCGACGTCACAAAGACGCGATCGCCCCACACGATGGGTGATGAAATGCCGAATCCGCGGATGGACGCCTTCCACGCGACGTTTTCCGTGCTGCTCCAGGTGACGGGCAATCCCTTCTCCTGTGACACTCCCGTCGAAGCAGCGCCACGCCAGTTCGGCCAGTTCTCTGCGTAAACCGTGAATGTCAGTCCGATGCTCAATCCGATACTTAACAGGGCAAGTCGTTTGAACATAACGTTATCTCCTGCGTGCTATTGGTCCGGTATTCTATGTGAAAAATGGGCTAGAATCCGCCGAATGAAGATCGATATTTTCAATCACATCTTCCCAAAGAAGTATTACGACAACTACATCGATGCGGGCCAGAGCGGTAAGGACATGGGCAAACGCGTCGGCAATATCAAAACGATCGTCGACGTGGACGCACGCTTTCGCGCGCTCGACCCGCTTGGCGACTACGTTCAGGTCATCACACTTCCTGTGTTGCCGATCGAAGTTCTCGCCGGGCCGGAGAAGTCGCCCGAACTGGCTCGAGTGGGAAACGACGGTCTGGCCGAACTCGTGAAGAAGCATGACCGGTTTATCGGTTTTGCCGCAGGTCTTCCGATGAACAACCCGGCCGCCGCGGAAAAAGAAATGACGCGCGCTCTCGACGAGCTTGGCGCGTTCGGTATCCAGCTTTATACCAACGCCGCCGGAAAGCCGCTCGATTCTCCCGAGTTTCTGGCGATCTTCGAAGAAGCGGCGCGCCGCGATATTCCGATCTGGCTGCATCCCGCTCGTGGCGCCGATTTCCCGGATTACCTCACCGAGACGCGGTCGCAGTATGAGATCTGGTGGACGTTCGGCTGGCCGTATGAGACCAGCGTCGCGATGTCGCGGCTGGTCTTCGCGGGTTATTTCGACAGGTTTCCCAACCTGAAGATCATCACGCATCACATGGGTGGCATGATTCCGTATTTCGAAGGACGCGTCGGCTACGGCTGGGATCAACTCGGCAAGCGGACGACCGATGTCGATTACGTGTCGTTGCTTCAGTCAATGAAAAAGCGTCCCGTGGATTACTTCAAAAACTTCTACGCCGACACTGCGCTCTTCGGCGCTGCTCCCGCGACCAAATGCGGACTGGATTTCTTCGGACTGGATAATGTTCTCTTCGCCTCCGATATGCCCTTCGAGCCTGAGCCCGGTCTCTACGCGCGTGAAACGATCAAGTGCGTGGAGGCGTTGGATCTGACGAAGGAGCAGAAGGACCGGATCTATCGCGGAAACGCGGAACGGTTATTGAAACTGAACTCCAGTTTCGCTTCAAGTCGCGCGTAAAGCCTTTCATCGGAAATTTCCCGCCCTTCATCCGTTCCCGAACGACGATCTTGGGCGATACCGCCTACCTTGCGTGCAGGAGGTACATATGAAGACCATCACCATTAGCTTAATGATCATGCTGCTGCTCGCAGGCGCCCTGCCGGCGCAAGAACCGATCGATATCAAGAAAGCAGGCATGGATTTGTTCGGAGCGCTGACGGGCGATATGGAGAAGTTCGAGCGGGGAATGCAGACCCTTGAAGCGCTGCTTGCAAAGGACCCTCGTGACCCGAACGTGAAGGTTCTTTATGGTAACGGACTTTTTGCACGCTCTGGAGTGGCCGCGAAAAAAGGCGACATTCAGAACGCCATGAAGCTGTGGCAGTCGGCCCTGGATGAAATGTCGCAGGCTGTGGAACTGGTGCCCGACAATATCTTCGTGCGCGCTCGCCGCGGGGTCATGTTGATCTCCGCTTCCAGATCCAGTGCGCTACCGCCGGCAATGGCCAGGCCGATCACTCAACTGGCAGTTGGTGATTTCGAACGAGTGCTCGAGATTCGGGAAATGCAACAGACCCTGTCTCAGCGCTCGACGCACCAGCGCGGCGAGTTGCTCACAGGGATAGCTGACGGATGGAACCGGCTCGGCAATCCCGACAAGGCGCGAAGCTACTTCGAACGCATTACCCGCGATCTCGACGGCACGGTGTACGAGCGGAAAGCGAAGGCGTGGCTCGAAAACAAACCAGAAGCGAAAGCAGTGGAGTACTTCGCCTGCTCCGGCTGCCACGTGGAATAGGCGCGTGCTATGATCGCGACTCTCATGTACGTCGATCAGCTCCGGTGTACCTGGAAAAAGAGTCTCGCCGTCACCGTTGGCGTTGCTTTAACGAGTGCAGTTCTCATCTCCGGGCGGAACTGGAGCGCTCTTCCCGCACAAATCGTTTACCAGTTGATCGTGTCGTTTTGTGTGGGACCGCTGTTCTGGCTTAGCGGTCCCGTGCTCGCCTCCTATACCGACGGCATGCGCCCGGCATCGCGATGGGTCATCCGCATTGTGGCGGCCGCCATTACCCTGAATGTGGGAATTACGATCGGTTTGGCGGCCCTCGCCGTTTTGGATGTCCTTCCGTGGCCCCTGTACTGGTCGGTGCTGCGCGACAGCGTCCTGCCGACGACAGTCATCGGGGTTCTCTGTTTTGTGGGCTTCACGATGTACGAGACGCTGAAATACAGAGCGCAGTACGAGACGGCACAAGCGAGGCTATCGTCCCTGGAATCGCGTCTCCGTCCGCACTTTCTCTTCAATACGCTGAATTCCATCGTTGCGCTCATACCGGAGGATCCGGATGCAGCCGAGCGCGTGACGCAAAAACTGGCCGCCCTGCTGCGCTATTCACTCGACGCCACCTCGCGCAGCACCGTACATCTCGAACAGGAACTGAAGGTCGCCCTGGACTATCTGGAAATAGAGAAAACGCGCTTCGGCGAACGCCTGCGCTACACGATCGACGTTCCCGAAACGCTCATGCAAGTGGAGGTTCCTCCCTTCAGTCTGCAGACGCTGGTAGAAAACAGTGTGAAGTACGGCGGCAGCGAAATCCGGGTAAGCGCGCGAAACGGGAACGGCCGCCTGCTGCTTCGTGTCTGGGATTCGGGAGACGGTTTTCCGGACAAGCCGGAGCTGCCGGAAGGTCACGGCTTGCGCAATCTGAAGGAACGACTCGACGCGTTGTGGGGTTCGCGGGCTGCTGTCGAGTTTCCACGCGAGGAGGCCGGAACGACAGTGCAGATCTCGCTGCCCGCTCCATCGCTATGAGCACCAGGCCGCCACTTCGGGTCTATGTTGTCGATGATGAACCGCTGGCGGTTCAACGCCTGACGCGCCTGCTTCGACAGACGCGACGCGTGGAGATTGTGGGCTCGACCGTCAAACCCGCCGAGGCCGTTGAGTTTCTGTCGAATCAAAGCGTCGACGCGGTCTTTCTCGATATTCAAATGCCGGGAATGACGGGATTCGAACTTCTTCAGAAACTGCCGAAGGAGCCGGCGGTCATCTTTACGACGGCGTTCGACCGATTCGCTCTGGATGCGTTCGAGGTCAACTCGGTCGATTACCTCGTCAAGCCTATAGAAGTGGAGCGCCTCGAAAAGGCTCTGACCAAATTGGAACGGCTGCGTGGTACACCCCAGGGCATTGCAGAAACCGAACAGATCCGCGCCCTCGCCAGGGAACTCACACGAAAGTTTCCGGAGCGGATCTCGTCGCGGATCGGCGAGCGGGTTGTCTTCGTTGAGGTCGCCAGGATCACGCATTTCTACGCAAAGGACAAGCTGACCTTTGCTGCCACCGCTTCAAAGGACTATGCGGTGGATGCGACGATCTCCGAGCTGGAAGAGAAACTTGATCCCGCTGTCTTCATTCGGATTCATCGCGCGACGTTGCTCAACCTGAATTATGTCGAAGAAGTGAGCTCCTGGTTTGGCGGCGGGATGATCGTACGCTTGAAAGACGGAAAGCGAACCGAACTTCAGATTGCGCGCGATCGCGTCAAGCACTTGAAGGAGCGCCTTGAGTTCTAGGCCCGCCTATACGGCGATCGACTCGAGTATCGAGGTGGACATCCCGACATCAATCAGACGATCCAGGCGGAAGCCGGCGTTTCGCAGCAATTCCCGATATTCCTTCTCGGTTCGTTCTTTTCCGGACAAAAGCGTGAGCATCTGCAGATCGAGCATTTTCGTCCAGCTCGGCTTCGAGTCTTCCTGAACAACACACTCGATCATTAACAGCTTCGCTCCGGGCCGTGCTGCGTTACGTATAGCTGCGAGGATTCGAGCGGCTTCTTCGTCGCTCCAGTCATGGATGACCTGCATGATGAGGTAACAATCGCCCGCGGGCAGCGCATCCGTGAAGAAACTGCCGGGATGCATTCGCAACCGCTCCGACTCCACGCCCGCGGCCTGGGCGCTCGCCGTAACGTGCGGCAAGTCGAACAGCACGCCGCGACTTTTCGGAGCAGCTCCCAACACGGCTGAGAGCAGATGGCCGCGTCCGCCACCGACGTCGACGATGGTCTGAAAACCTGAAAAGTCGTAAGCCTTGAGTACCCCGGCGATCTGGCCATATGCCTTGCCCATCATGGCTTCGTCGAAGAGTCGCGCTGCCTCCGGGTGCTCGCCGAGATACTTCCAATAGCCGCCGGGCACGACTTTTTCTTGTATGGACTTGCCTGTGCGGATGGATTCTTCCATGTATTCAAATCCTCGCCAGTACACGGGCAGCCCGATCATCCGAACAAAAGACCTCATCGACTGCGGATGATCCGATCGCAGGAGCCGCGAGGCTGGCGTGTGGGCCCATGACCCGTCTCGAGCCTCAAAGATGCCCTCCGCCGAAAGTACACGGAGCACACGCCGCAATGCGTCCGGATCCGCGCCGGTGTCTTTGGCGAGATCCGCTGCGGTACGTGGCGAGTCCCCTAATGCGTCGGCAACATTGAGTTCTGCCACCGCATGCAGACATCGCGGCAATGCGTGGCCCATCGAAATTCGTAAGAGGTCTTCTGCAGGGTTGTTCATAGGCGATGCAGTATACAGGTCATCCATAAGCATCCAAACAGTTGCTAAGATATCCGTCATGAAACTCCCCGAGCCTGAAATATCTCGCCGACGATTCCTGGGAAGCCTGGCGCTTGCCGCAGTCCCTTTGCTTCAAAGCCCACCGGGAGAAGAGAACGTTCCGCCGCCGGTAGATCGGATCCACGCACTCCAGTCCAGCATCTACGGACCGACCGGGCTCTGCTTTGACGCACACGACAACCTGCTGATCGTAGATTCACTGCATTGCCGCGTTCGAAAAGTGGATGCGAAAACCCGGATCATCACGACGCTTGCCGGGGATGGGCGATACAGGTTTGCCGGCGACAATGGGCTTGCGACACGAGCCTCCCTTCAAGGACCCGAATGCGCTCAAGTCGACGCTGAAGGCAATGTCTATATCTCGGACTACCTGACAGATCGCATCCGCAAGATTGATGCAGCTACCGGAATCATCACCACGATTGCGGGCAGAGACGTGCAGATCTGGGACGATAAGAGTAAGGAAGGCGATGCCGCAACTCGACGCACCCTGGACCGGCCTAATCATATGGCCTTCGATTCGAAAGGTGCGCTTTATGGCCTTGAAGCGAGCCGGCTCTTTCGCATCGACAAAAACGGTGCCATGACAACGATTGCCGGGAAACGAAACTTTCGCAGCTTTACCGGCGATGGCGGCCCATCGTCTGCCGCGACTCTGCAGTGGCCTCAAGGTCTGGCGATCGACCGTAACGGAAACATCTTCATATCCGATACCGACAACTACAGGATTCGGCGCATCGATGGCAGGACGGGGAGAATCTCCTCAATCTATGCTGTGCAAAAACCCTACACGCGCGAATCCAGAGGGGTAATCGCAATGTACGCCGGAGTCTCCGTCCGCGATCTCGCGATCCATGCCGAGCAACTCTATTTTGTGGCCAGCAACTCCGTGAATGTGATGAATCTCAAGAGCACTGCCGTAACTGAAGTCCTCGCCCTCGACGCTTCGTTCGGTGGAATCTCAGGAATGGCATTGGATCGGCTTGGCAATCTTCACGTCTCCGATTGGTTGGGAAACAAAGTATGGAAAGTCGATCTCTTGACCCAGAGCCTGACGTTGGTTGCCGGCAACGGACTCCCGAAGCACCCGCCGAGAGCCCATGGGTAAAGGAGCTGCGGGGGCTGATCTTCAGCGGGGCGAAACAGTATCGTCGATCCCGTTCACCTTCCCATCAACATACGCGGCGGCATCTTTGTCTTCACCCTCGATTCGGAAGCGCGTGTCGTGCCCACCAACAACGTTCCAGGCATGGCCGACCATGCGGACAATTTCCTGCTGCCGTTTCTCGGGAAGGGTATTCCACCGGAGATCCCATATGACGACGAGCGTCTGTTGATCCAGGCGGATCTCGCGTTGTCCGACTTTCCGGTATTGAGAATTTTCCATCGCGCGGAGGAATTTCAGCTTGTCGGTTGGTCCAATGTTTTCCAACTCCGGACGAAAGAAGAAGCGCGGCACGACCACGAACGCGACGACGCCGATCAGCGAGGCAGCGACGAAAACGCCCCAGCGAATCTTCCGCTGTGGCGCGCGCTCGATGGCGACCTCGGTCGCAACCTTCGCGCCGCATTTCGGACACGTCTCGCCGATTTGATCCGACCGGTGGCCGCACTTTTTGCAGTACATATCAGAATGAGGAAGTCTCAGATCCCGATGATCTGAGATCCTGGATCAAGCCGCCGAAGGTCTTCCGGGTCGCTTGTTATGATGATGTCGCGACGCTCTCGAGCGAGAATCACGACAGACGCATCGATGACATCGGATGTGCCCCGGGCCCCGCAGAGTTCCCCACAGGACCGGGAGAGCTGTTCGTCAAGCGGAACTATCTCGACTTCATCAGTCCGTAGAAAGCGCGCCAGTACAGCCTGGATGCGTCCATCACGCCACGCTTGTCCCACCACTCCCGCCGGGATTCGGAATCTGCGGTTTTGCACCAATGCCTGACCAAGCAGGGCGATCATCCTCTTGTCGCCGCGATCCAGCGCGATCAGCGCCCCCGCATCCAGGGTTATCCCCGCTTTCGTTGAGACGCGAGCGCGCGTTTTGCCCACCTGATATCCTCCGGATTTGGTTCACCATGTTCCGCGATCAAATCGCGTAGAAGCTCTCGCAGGGACTCCCGACGCTCCTGTTCGGCAAGAACTCGCGCGATGTAGCCCGATACGGAATCGGCTCGACCAGCCCGCACTTCTCTCTGGACTCTGCTGAGTTGCTCCTCGGGAAGCGTGATGGCGATCTTGGAAGTTGTCATACCGGCATCATACCTGAAACCGGTGTTCGCTAAAGTCACTTCTCGCGCTTGCGCTTCGCGTCCCAATTATAATGAACCGCTCATGTTCGATACGATCGGCATTGTCAAAGAGTTCGAAGGCGCGGCGCGCATCGGCATTCTGCAGATGGATGGATTGCGCGTCCAGGAGTCGCCGCTGGAACTGAAAGAGATGCTGAATGAACTGGCGTCGGCGTCTGCGGCGAAGTACAAGGACGCGCCTCTTGGCGAGATCCCGACGGTAAAAAAGATTCGCGCGATCTTCCATCGATCGGGTTTGGATCCGACCCGATACCGCCCTTCGTCCGAGTCCCTGCTGCGGCGCGCCGTGAAGGGAAAAGGACTGTATTTCATCAATTCCGTGGTGGATCTGGTAAATTACTTCTCTTTGAAAACGCTCTGGCCGATCGGTTTGTACGACGCCGACAAGCTGAAGCCGCCGATCACGTGGCGCATCGGGCAGGAAGGCGAATCGTACGAAGGAATCGGACGCGATCGGTTGAACCTGGCGCACTTTCCCCTCCTCGTCGATCAGGAAGGTCCGTTCGGCAGCCCGATCTCCGATTCCATGCGGACGCGCGTCACGGAGTCATGCACGCGGATTCTGTGGATAACGTTCGCGCCTCCGGGTACGAACGTTCCGAATCAGGAGTTCGCCGAAACAATGGCGCGGTTCAACGGCGGCGAGGTGAAGGTCGCGAAGGAAATATGATCAGGATACCGGCTTCATTATTGCGCGAGATTTACGATCACACCGAAGCATCCTATCCCAACGAGTGCTGCGGTCTGCTCATCGGCACGACGGACGCGGAGAAGAACCACACCGTCCACACGTTCCGGAAGTGCAAGAACCTGAACCAGGAGCGCGCGCGCGACCGCTACGATATGGATCCGATGGACATGCTGCGCGCCGAACGTGAATTCGAAAACAGTCCGTGGGATATCATCGGCATCTATCATTCGCATCCGGATCATCCGTCGCGTGCGTCGCAGACGGATACGGACCGGGCGTGGCCCGATTATTCATACGTTATTATTTCGGTTCAGAAGGGAACTGTCGCGAGCGCCCAGAGCTGGGTGCTGAACGAAGCCGAAAAGAAGTTCTACGAGGAGCCGCTTCTTACCGAGGGAGATTCGAAATGAGCAACGTTACCGTGAAGATTCCAACACCGCTGCGCCCCATCACCGGCGGCAAGGGTGAAGTGAAGATGGAGGGGGCCACAGTTGGAGAGGTCCTGCGGAAGATGGATGAGCAGTTCAAGGGATTCGGCGAACGCGTGCTTGATGACGCTAAGAACGTGAAGCGGTTTATCAATGTCTTCGTGAATGAGGACAATATCCGGGACAGGAAAGAGCTCGAGACCGAGGTCAAGAACGGAGACACGATCTCGATTTTGCCGTCGATTGCCGGAGGGGTTTACAAAACCTGTTTCAGGTCTCGAACCAGTTTGTCGTACACGCTCTTCGACAAATGCAGCGGCGAGCCCTTGCTTTCAAGCGACAGATAATTCCCGCCACGCAGGATAATTTCGATGTACCCCTCAGCCGTGGGCTTCCTGCTCCGGATCTGCACGGCGTTTGAAACGCCATCCACTTCGATCACCTTCAACTCCGACCCGAGGTAATCGATCTTCTCCACGATCGCTGCAGCCTGTTTCTTCAGGTCGCGCGGCCGCAGGGCTTCCAGTTGCACCCTGTTGACGAGCATACCGAGCTGATCCGTTGCTGCTATGTCTGCGGTAACTTTTATGTCATCCATCGATTTTCCTCTCGGTATGTTTTTCTCCATCGTACGAGAACAGCCTGCCTTTGCCTTCGAGCATTGTCTTCAGGTGGACGGGCCTGCTCCAAACTGAAAACAGGCTCTTGAGTGTGTCCTTGGCGTAGTCGATACGCAGGTCGATGCCTTCGTGGCGGTGATCCAGCAGCAGTTCCCCGCGGTTCTCGAAATTGCCGTCGGTGACGTAGATGAACGGCTGCCCGAAGTTGGTCAAACCGGAGAGCAGCTTTTGTTTGACGCTCTTCCAGTTCCTGTCGGCGATCTCGTACACGCCGCGCTCCGGATTGAACTGATACGTGAAGAACCGCCGTTCGTGGCAGAAGGCTTCGGTGAAGTACGCGTCGATGAACGTGATGTCGTTATGCACGCGCCGCGTCTCGAAGATTTTTTCGCGGCCGAGTCCCAGTCCCAGGTCCCATTCGCGTTTCGAGACGTAGTTGTCGCATTCGTCGTAGTCCTTGCCGAACTTGCCCTTATTCCAGCGGTCTTCGATGTCTTTCCATAGCTCGAAACCGAGGCGATAGGGATTGATCTGGCCCGGATGCGCCGCAACGGTTCCCGAATGATGATCGGCGAAGTCGATCACTTCGGCGTCGTTCAATGCGCGCTCGGTCATGATCTTCGCGTGCCAGTACGTCGCCCAGCCTTCATTCATGATCTTGGTCTGGGCCTGAGGCGCGAAGTAGTAGGCTTCCTCGCGGATCATCCACAGAACGTCGCGCTGCCAGTTTTCAAGCGGCGCGTTTTCCAGGAGAAACAGAAGGACGTCTTTCTGAGGATCCTCCGGGAAGCGTCTCCGCTTCAGCCGTTCCTCTTCCAGTTTCTGCTTTTGATGTTCGAGGAATTCCCGCGGATTGATGAAATCATCCATGTAATCGCTGGCCGCGATCTTCCTGACGATAGCTTTCTCTTCGTCCGTGTGTTCTTTCTGTTTGGCCCGGCGTTCGATGAAGACCGAGTGATGGTCGATGAGATCCTCGATCGAGAGGCATGTGTCGATGAAATCTTCCACCGCCTCGAGACCGAACTTGTCGATGTACTTTCGGATCTTCGTGGCGTGGTTCGCCATACTGTCCATCATTTTGCGATTCGTCTTCGAGAACCAGATGTTGTTCTTGAAGAAATCGCAGTGACCGTAGACATGCGCCATCACGATCTTCTGATCGACGAGGTGATTGTCCTCGAGCAGGTACGCGTAGCACGGGTCATTATTGATGACCATTTCGTAGATCTTGTGGAGGCCGTACGCGTAGCTCTTGTTGAGACGCTCGTACTCCATCCCGAACTTCCAGTGGGGATAACGATTCGGAAACCCGCCGTACGCGGCGACCATGTTCATTTCTTCGAAGTCGAGGACTTCGAAAAACGTCTCGTAAAAATCCAGGCCGTAATCGCGCGCGTAAACTTCGATCTCTTTGTTGAGGCGCGCCAGTTCGGGACTAAGGCTTTGTCTGCGGCTTTGAACGGTAATCGACATGCGCTACTTGCCCTTTCCCAAAAAGTCCTTGATCGACTGGTAAATGTCGTCCTTGTTTTCGATCCGCGAGAGAACGAGGTTGTCGATGTCGTTCACGTTGTTTTCAAGCTCGCGAATGAACTGCCCGCTTCCGTACGTGCTCTCGACCTGGCCGTAGCCGAACAGATTCACTTTCGGCAGGAGGTCCGATTTAAGAATGTTGACGCAGCGATCGGTGTCGCCGCCCGACCAGTTGTCGCCATCAGAGAAATGGAAGATGTAGATGTTCCAGAGTTCCTCCGGATATTCCTCCTCGATGATCTTGTGACAGAGTTCGTAAGCCGAGGAGATAACCGTTCCGCCGCTTTCCCGCGTGTGGAAGAACGTCTCTTTGTCCACTTCCTGCGCGACCGCGTCATGGATGATGTAGCGCGTCGCCACGCCGTTGTAGTTGGTCTGGATCCACGTGTCGATCCAGAACGACTCGATGCGGACGATTTCCTTCTGCTCGTCGCCCATCGAGCCGGAGACGTCCATCATGTAAACGATCAGCGCGTTGCTCTCGGGCCGTTGTTTGGTTTTCCAGGAGAGGTATCGTTTGTCTTCGTGGATTGGGATGATGTGCGGATTTGCGGGATCGTAGGATCCTGCCGTGATCTGGCGCTTCAGGGCTTCCTTGTACGTCCGTTTGAAATGCCGCAGCGACTCCGGACCGACCTTGGAGATCTGCGAATACCGGTCGCGCTCCGTCTTCAACCGGGCGCTGCCCTTCGGTTGGATTCGCGGAAGCTCGAGCTCTTCGGCGAGGATCTGCGCGAGCTCCTCCATCGTGAGATCGACTTCGAGAATATGTGCGCCAGGCGCGTTGCCGGCCTGGCCGGCGCCGTCTTCGCCGACGTCACCCGGCGAGAGCGCCGTACCGGGATCGCCCTCGCCCTGTCCCACGCCGCCGGTATTCCGGCGGCCGAAGCGGAAGTTCGGCATTTCGATCTGCGGGATCGGAATACTGACGTAGTCCTTTCCCTTTTTGCCGATCAGCTCTCCCTGAGAGATGTATTTCTTCAGGTCCTGCTTGATCTTGCCGCGAACGATCTGCCGGAACCGCAGGTAATCCTGTTCGATGTTGAGGATCATTATTCCTTTGCGTCGCCACGGGCAAAGATGCTCGCGACGTAGTTGAGCACATCCGTTGCACACACGTCACAATAGGCGTAGTTCTTGATCAGCCGGCTCTTCACCACATCGATCTTTTCCTGCGTTTCCTTGTCGACGACATTCGACACGAGACTCGTCAGCTTGATCGAATCCTTGCGGTCTTCGAACAGCTTCAGCTCGAGCGCCTTGTACAGCCGCTCGTTCGTCCTGTAGTTGAACTGCTTTCCTTCGATCGCGAGAGCTCCGATGTAGTTCATGATCTCGCGCCGGAAGTCGTCCTTGCGGCTTTCCGGAATGTCGATTTTCTCTTCGATCGATCGCATCAGGCGCTCATCCGGTTCCTCATCCTGGCCGGTGTACTTGTTCTTCACGCGCTCACGCTGCGTGTACGCCTTGACGTTGTCGATGTAGTTGGAGCAAAGGCGCGAAATCGCTTCCTCGTCGGCGGAGATCGCGCGCTGGACTTCGTTCTTCACGATGTCTTCGTACTCGTGTTTCACGACCGACAACAATTCCCGGAAACTCTTCCGCTGTTCGTCGGACTTGATCAGCGAGTGGTTGCGCAGGCCGCTTTCGAGTTCGTTGAGCACCATGAACGGATTGACGCATCCTGCAAACTGCTCGTTGACGAGCGCATTGGAGATCTTGTCCTGGATGTACCGGGGCGAGATCCCGTCCATGCCTTCGCGCGAGGCCTCGCGCTGAAGTTCCTTGACGGAGTCCTCGGTATAGCCGGGAAGAGTTTTTCCGTCATACAGCTTCAATTTCTGAAGCTGGGTGAGGTTGGCTTTCTTCGGCGTTTCGAGCCGCGTCAGCACCGCCCACATGGACGCCATTTCGATGGTGTGCGGCGCTATGTGCTTTCCGCGGATCTTTTCCGAGTTGTAGTCCTTTTCGTAAACCTTCACTTCATCGCCGAGTTTCGTGATGTACGGAATGTCGATCTTCACCGTACGGTCGCGGAGCGCTTCCATGAACTCGTTGTTCTGAAGCTTGCGATATTCGGGCTCGTTCGTGTGACCGATGATGACTTCGTCGATATCCGTCTGCGGGAACTTCTTCGGCTTGATCTTGTGCTCCTGGCTTGCGCCGAGAAGGTCATAAAGGAACGCGACCTCGAGCTTGAGAACTTCGATGAATTCGATGATGCCGCGATTGGCGACATTGAACTCGCCGTCGAAGTTGAAGGCTCGCGCGTCGGAGTCCGAACCATAGATCGCGATCTTGCGGTAATTGATGTCGCCAGTGAGTTCGGTCGAGTCCTGGTTCTTTTCATCTTTCGGCTGGAATGTGCCGATGCCGTTCCGGTCTTTCTCGGACAGGACGAGACGGCGCACCTTCACATGATCCATGACCTTGAACCAGTCTCCGCGATATCGCTTCGTCAATTCGCGATACATCTGCCGGCATGCCGGACACAGATCGCCTTCGACCTGGACGCGATAGCCCGAATCGGTTGTGTTCCGCATCAGATCGGCGACCAGCCTGTCCCGCTGTTCGGCAGGAATCAGGTGCAGCGGTTCCTCGCGCATCGGGCAGGGAAGTTCGTCGTTGACCAGTGCGAATACTTCCTTCTCGACGTCGTTCGCGATGTTGGTCCAGGCGAACGTATACATGGCGCCTTCCGGCTTGTGCGAGTATTCCTCGAGCCCTTTCTTGAGCAGACGCACGATCGTGCTCTTGGCGCTGCCGACCGGACCGTGCAGCAGGATGACGCGCCGCTCGGTGCCGTAATTTCGAGAGGCGGACTTGAAGATGTCGACGAGATGATTCAGGCTTTGATCGATTCCGTAAACCGCGTCGCGCCCGTTGTGGGCGTAGTCCCGGAAGAAGCGGTATCGCGTGTACTTCTTCTTGTGTTCGACGTGCTCCTCCACGCCGTGCGACAGGAGCATGTCGTAAATCCGCTGGAACGCGTTACGCGTCACCCGGGGATTTTCCTGAACGAGCTTGAGATAGTCCTCGAGGGATCCTTCCCAATTCAACTCCTGGTACTCTTGTGCGCTCTGCATGTTTGCCATCGCGCTCAGAATGCTCACGGTCTCTGCCTGGTCATGCATAGTTTTCACCCTGTTTTTGACGATCATCCTTGCGTCAAGACCAAAAAAGATCGGAAAACGCTCCCAAAAACGAAAACCGCCCCGGGCCCGCTCCCGATCCTTTGGTTATCAAACTCTCAACTTGATCCGATGCTCCCTAATATAAGACATCGGCAGACATCTCAGGTCCACCAAGATTTGATGTGCTATCTTCCAAAAGGATAGCGAATTGTCTTCGGAGCATCTCATGCCTTCCTCACTGCCGCTGATTGCAATTGTCGGGCGCCCGAACGTCGGTAAATCTACGTTGTTCAATCGACTGATCGGTCAGCGCCGGTCAATCGTCACCGATGAACCCGGTATCACGCGCGATCGCATCTACGGGACTGTCGGTTGGCACGGCCGTACCTACGAAGTTGTCGACACAGGCGGTATCGTTCCGGGCGAGGAAACCGAGATCCCGCAAAAGATCCTGGAGCAGGCGCAGGTCGCTATTGATAGTGCGTCGCTCATCTTTTTCATAGTCGACGGCCGAAGCAACATCACAGCTCCCGATCAGGAACTTGCCCGTCTTCTAAGGCGTACGGGCAAACCCATCTTCCTTGTCGTTAACAAAATCGATTCGATGAAACAGGCGGCCGATCACTCGGAGTTCTACCGGCTGGGCCTCGACCATGTCTTTCCCGTTTCTTCGGAACATGGCCGTGGAATCACCGAACTACTGGACGAGCTAGCAATTTCGATACCGGTGCCCGAAGACGCTGAAGAAGAGGCCGTTGACGAGATCCGGGTCGCGATCATCGGCCGGCCGAACGTGGGGAAGTCCACATTACTCAACAGGCTGGTGGGGCAGGAGCGAGCCATGGTCTCGCCGATCGCCGGGACGACGCGCGACGCGGTTGACAGCCTGGTGGAACACGATGGCCTAATCTTACGGTTTGTTGACACCGCCGGGATTCGCCGCAAGGGCAAAACCGAGCTAAAAGCCGAAAAACTCAGTGTTGTCATGGCGAGACAGCATCTGGAGCGAAGCAATGTGGCTATTCTGGTGATCGACGGTGTCGAGGGTGTCACCGCCCTCGACGCGCACATCGGGGGCTACGCGCACGAGGCGGCAAGATCGGTCATCATTGCCGTGAACAAATGGGATTTGGTTGAGAAGAACTATCGCATTACGGCCGACTGGGAAAAGGAGATCCGGGAAAAGCTCAAGTTCCTTTCGTTTGCTCCCATCGTGTTCATCTCGGCGAAGTCGGGACAGCGTGTGCAAAAACTCTACGGATTGATAGACGAAGTGTACAAAGCGCGATTCGTCCGGATTCCGACACGCGATCTGAATCAGTTCCTCCGGCAGGAGGTTCTGGGGCGAGGCGGATTGCCTGCAGATGTGAAAATTCGATACATCACACAGGTGAAAGTGAACCCACCTACATTCGTGATGTTTTCGAATAAGCTCAAGAAACTGCACTTTTCGTTCGAGCGTTTCATCGAGAACCGGATCCGTGAGCGGTTTCCATTCCCGGGGACGCCGATTATAATCAGGCAACGAACGAAGACGGTCGGAACTCATGTCGACACCAGAGATTCCAGATAAGCTTTTTTTCAAGATCAGCGAAGTCTGCGAGATTGTCGGTGTCGAACCTTACGTTCTACGGTTTTGGGAAACCGAATTTCCGAATTTTGCACCGGGAAAATCCAGGGCCGGGCACCGCGTGTATAAGAAGAAGGATGTCGAGAATGTCCTTCGTATCAAGGAATTGCTTTACGACCGCGGCTTCACGATTGCCGGCGCCCGCAAGCAACTCGCTAAATCCAAAGCATCGAAGCAGATCGAAAGAAGCGATGTGCTGTTCCGGGTCCGCGACGAACTGCGTGACATCTTGACTTTGCTCAAGCGGAAAACCTAAAGTGACTGAATCGGGACGTAGCGCAGCCTGGTAGCGCACACGCTTGGGGTGCGTGTGGTCGGAGGTTCAAATCCTCTCGTCCCGACTCTTTTTGTCCGATTTTTTTCGTGCCACAAATCCTCATTACAAACGACGACGGTATCGAAGCCCCCGCGCTTCTGGACCTCGAGTCGGCGGTTTCGCAACTGGGAAAAGTCATAATCGTTGCCCCCGATCAGGAACGAAGCGCAGCAAGTCACGGAATTACGATTGGCCAGCCGGTCGTGTATCAGGCGGTGGCGTCGAATCGCTATTCCGTTCGCGGCACACCGGCCGACTGCGTGATCGTTGCGCTGATGCGGATTATGAGCGAGCCGCCGTCGCTTGTGATTTCAGGCGTGAATCGCGGCACGAACCTGGGCTGCGATATCGCGTACTCGGGAACTGTCGCCGCGGCCACTGAAGCGGCCCTTCAGGGCATTCCGGCGATCGCCGTGTCCGCGCATCCGTCCGCCGATTACGCCGCCGCCGCGCGTGTTGCGTCGCGCATCGCGGCGAATGTGCTGGAGCGCGGTCTTCCGCCCGACGTGATTCTGAATGTGAATTATCCGCTGGAATGGAATGGCGAGTTCCGCCTGACAGCGCAAGGCCGGCGCTCGGGAGAACCGCTCACCGATTACGAAGCTGTGAAGTCCGGCTATGTGTCGATCACTCCGCTTCACATCAACCGCACGGCCCACGCGCATTTCGAGCACTTCGCAACCTGGAAAATGGGGTAGTAATTCGGGGACAGTGAGCAATTTCTGAAGTGCAAGAAATTGCTCACTGTCCCCGAATTACTACCCCATTTTCCCTCCGGCGTTCACAAGGGTCCTCTCGACGTACGACGGGTCCTGCGGTTCCTCGACGGCGACCATGATCTTTCCGTCCGACACTTCCGGGTCATAAACCCGCGACTGCGTGGCCGGAAGTTCCGCCGTGATAAAAAGCGCGACGACCGTTGCAAGGATCGCGCCCATCATCGTCATCTCAAACATGATGATGATGTTCGGCCACCACGCCACGATCGGCATCCCGCCGACCACGATCGGCCATGACGTTTCCGTCACTAATGCGAGCCCGAGGCCCGCAAGCAGGCCAAGCACTCCTCCGGCAGCAGCGATCCAGAAAATCCACGTCGGCTTATATCGATGACTGAACTCGTACTCTTCGTACGGCTGCGACGTGATCACGACAATCGACCGGTCCGGCACGCCTCCATGACGCAGGTCATTGACGGCCTGCTGCGCCGAGTCGGGATCGGTGTACAGACCATAGATCGTTTTCATGGCCGCACTCTCCACAGCGCGCCCTGCTTTTCGTCTTCTTCAGCGGTCATCGGCAAAGCGCGTCCATGTCCTCCGACCTTCAATTCCCAGATTGAAATGATCGGCACCGCTTTCGAGAACAGCGTGTACAACAACACCATTCCCGCAAACGTTGCGATCGTGATCATGATCTCCACCGGCTGCGGCCGGTATGAACTCCAGGTGTACGGCAGGTGTTTTGTTGCCAGGGACGGCACCACGATCAGAAAGCGTTCGAGCCACATGCCGACAACGATCGTCGAAGACGCGATCACGCATCCCGTAATCGTCCGAAGCTTCTTGATCGCGAGGATTGGAAAGGGAAGCAGGAAATTACAAAACACCATCGTCCAGAAGAGCGGCGCGTAGGATCCCGTCTGTGTTTCCCAGAAGACGGCCATTTCCGCCGGCTCGTTGCCATACCAGGTCGTGAGCCGCTCGACGAACGTGAAGTAGCCCCACAGCAGGCTCATTAACAGCAGCAGCTTTCCGAGATTCTGGAAATGCACGGGATGGAGATATTCCTCCAGATGAAGCGCCTTCCGCAGAATCGCCATCGCGACGATGAGCGCCGCGATGCCGCTGAAGATTGCGCCGGCAACGAAGTAGGGACCGAAGACGGTCGAATGCCACATCGGCACGGGCGACATCGAGAAATCGAACGACACGATCGTATGCACCGAGATCGCGACCGGCACAATCGCGATCGCCATCACCTGCATCGCCGCTTCGAGCCGATGCCACTGCTTCGTCGTGCCCTGCCAGCCGAGCGCGAGGGCGCTGTAAACTCGACGCCGCCATCCTGTCATCTGATCCCGCATCAGCGCGAAGTCGGGAATCATGGGTAGCAGAAGGAAAAGCATGCTGCCGGTCAGATATGTCGAGATCGCGAAAAAGTCCCAGGCAAGCGGCGATCGAAGGTTCGGCCAGAGTCCTCGTTCATTCGGGATCGGTATCAGGTACCACGCCAGCCATGGCCTGCCGAGATGGATGATCGGAAACATCGCGCCGATCATGAGCGAGAAGACCGTGATCACTTCGGCGCATCGTGTCACGGGGCGGCGCCAGGTGGCATTGACCAGGCGCAGGATGGCCGAGATCAGAGTGCCGGCATGGCTGATCCCGATCCAGAAAACGAAATTCGTGATGTAGAACGCCCAGTAGATCGGGAACTTGATGCCGGCGACTGCGAGTCCGTTCCACATCTGATAAAACCACGCGCCTGCACCCGCAAGCACAATCGTTCCCAGAAACCCGACCAGCGCATAAAACCCGATCGACGTCTGACGCAGCGGCCGTAGCAAATCCGCGTTGATCTTTTGTTCAGTCTTCAGGTCCATTTACGTCTGCTTCTGTAAGTACGTCACTTTCGGCTGCGTCCCGAGGTCTTCGAGCAGCTTCGTCCCGCGCGACGATTTCGATAAGCGCGACACCGCGCTCTCCGGATCGTTCAAGTCGCCGAACACCAGCGCCGACGTTGGGCATGACTGCACGCACGCCGGCTGAATCTCCCCATCTCGCAGCTCGCGCTTTTCCGACTTCGCCAGTTCCTTACCCGCGTTGATGCGCTGCACGCAGAACGTGCACTTCTCGACGACACCGACTTCGCGCACGGAAACATCCGGATTGATGTGCAGGTCCAGCGGACGATCCCAGACCGGATTTCCGAAATTAAAGAACCGCACGTTGTAAGGACACGCGTTCGCGCAATACCGCGTGCCGATGCACCGGTTGTACACCTGCGCGTTGAGACCTTCTTCGGTGTGATGGCTGGCATACGTTGGACAGACCGGTTCGCACGGCGCCGCATCACACTGCTGGCACATGACCGGCCGGAACTTCACGCGCACGTCCGGGAACTCGCCTTCGAAATACCGTTCCACACGAATCCATGCGATCGACCGTCCGCGCGCCGCCTGTTCCGGTCCCGCGATTCGAATGTTGTTTTCGGTTTTGCACGCTGTCACGCACGCTTCGCAGCCCGTGCAGCGATCCAGGTCCACGGTCATTCCCCATCGATGCGTCATCGGTGCACCTTCTCTCCGGGATACTCTCTGAGCGATCCGCCGAACATGACCAGCCGTCCATCCGCGTCCGCGACCTTCGCGATCCGCACTCGTGTCGCGGCCCACGCCAGTGATCCGGTCGTTTCCTCCTGGACCGGAGCAAGAATGCTGATCGGATTCTCTCCACGTCCCGTTGCATACCGCGTGTAATTCTCATGCCCTTGTCCGACCGGCATCGCAACGACGTCCGGCGCGATTCCGGGCGACGGAAACGCGGGCGCGCGAATCGATCCCTGAGTGGACGTGATCTCGACGAGATCGCCTTGATGGATGCCGAGTTTCTCCGCGGTCTGCATGTTGATCTCGACCCAACTGCTCCACATCGCGCTCGACATCGGGTCCGGCAGTTCCTGAAGTATCGGCAGGTGTGCCAGCGAGCCGTCCAGAAAAGCCGTCGATGCGTATGGCAAGAAGTGAAAGCCAAACTCACTCGGATCCCCATCAAACACGGGATCAGCATATTTTGCAGGGGTAGCGCCCCTCCCTCTCCCTCCGGGAGAGGGAGCCGCGGAGCGGCGGGTGAGGGTCGTTGCAGAACCATCTTTCACCATGTCCTCGAACTTCTGCCACGGCAGATCGATCGGCTTCGACAACTTCCTGCCGACTTCAATCAAAACATCCGGAGTGGATCGGGTGTTGTGCAGCGGCTGCATCACGGGCCCCGCGACGCTGGAAACCGGAACCTTCGCGCCGGACTCGGGCGACGCCTGCACCCACGACTCGAGAAACGAATGATCCGGCAAAATCAGATCCGCCAGCGCGCTTGTCTCATCGATAAAGTTCCCAAAACTGACGATACAAGGAACTTTCATGATGGCTTCGCGCATCCCCCACGCCTTCGGCGACGCAAACACAGGATTCGCCCCATCGATGAGCAGGACCTTTGCAAGGGGACTGACACCAATTTCGTTGTTCTTCACGAAATTGGTGTCGGTCCCCGAATTTCCCTCCGGCATAAAGAAAATTCCCCCAGCCTTTTCCACACTCCCAACCAGCGCATTGAGCGCATTCACAGCCAACGCCGTGAACAACCCGTTTGTCTGAGCCAGCGCTGCCCCAGCGGCGATCGCGACACCGGGTTGCTGATCCATGAATTCTTTCGCTAATCGTTCAATCCGCGCAGCCGCGACTCCGGTCCTCTTCTCCACTTCCTGTGGTGTGAACTCCGTCAGGTCGATGCGAATCCCATCCGGTTTCTTTACCCCCGACTTCATGATCACGTGCGCCAGTCCCGCCGCGAACACACCTTCAGTGCCCGGCCGCACCGGCACCCACTCGTCCGCGTTCGCGCCCGTCTGCGACATCCGATACTCGACCTGGACAAACTTCCCGCGAACGCCCGGCCGACCCTGTCGCATCTGTCCGTAGGCGATGTTCTGCGCCACCGGCGAATTCCACGTTCCAAGAAAATCCGCACCGAACGAGATGACGTATCGCGATTCGCCGAGGTCCAGCGTCGGCAACTGCGCTTTGCCGAAGCTGAGCGAATTCGCATATCGCAGCGTGTCGTCGCTGAAAAACTCGAACACGGCCGGCGGCGACGCTCCAAAGCGCGAAGCGAATTCCCGCAGCAGTTCCACCCGCTTGCCGTTTCGGCGGCCGGTCAGAATCGCGAGCGCCTTCGGATCGTTCGCTGCGGCCGCGCCATCGAGTTTTCCCGCGAATTCGGTCAATGCCCGTTCCCAGGAAATCTCTTCGTACTTTCCTTCACCTCGGGCGCCCACACGTTTCAACGGCGTCCCGACGCGATCCGGGTGATACGTGATCTGCGCTGCCGCCTGTCCCCGCGTGCACAGCTTGCCCTGATTGATCGGATTCTTCGGATCGCCTTCGAGCTTCTTTGCGAGCCCCATCTTCATGACACCGAGTTTGCCGTCGCGAAGGATTTCCGTATCGCCTTCCATGACGCGAACTGTCAACCCGCAGCCGGCCGGGCAGAGCGGACAGATGCTTGGTGACCAGACCGCGATGCCCGCGATGAGGCGATCCTCGGGCGCAAACCGGATGAGGTGATATTCCGGGTTGCCGCAACTGGCGAGGGTTGCGCTGGTGCCGGTCAATGCAGAGAGTTTGATGAAGTTGCGTCGATTCATTAATAGTGGCAAGTCAGACAGTCGTTCGACGCGCCCCTCTGCTGATGACAATTGATGCAAAAGGCCATGGTGTGATCGACCGCGCGTTCGGCGACCGTCATCTGGGCGAGATCGCCATGACACATGGCGCATTCCACTCCGGCGCGGATATGCGGCGCATGATTGAACCGGACGTGTGATTCCTCGAGGAATCCATACACGCGCTGCCACGGGAGGTCTTCGCCGCGCTGTGCAGTCGCCCGAAGCAGCTGCATTCTGGGATCGTTCGGGTCCCCCGCGGTTTCATGACAGGTCATGCAGAAATTCACGCTCGGAAAACCGGCGCGGGGCCCGCGCGAGGCGCCGAAATGGCAGTCGGTGCACTCGACGCCGATAATGTCGCTTTGATGGATCTTGTGAGGGAACTCGATGGGCTGCTGTGGCTTAGGCCGGATGCCTGCAAAATGCTTCGCCGCGTCGCCGAAAGTGGCGTGGGCCGTCGTGAAAGTCTGGGAACTCCAGCGTTTTGAGGCGTATGGATCGGCGACCGGGTTCGAATATCCCGGGACATTCGGCTGCTGCCCGCAACCACACATATATATAAGGATGCAGAGCAGCGCCGGCAGCCGCACGTGCCGCGTCCGGTTGAGGCGAACGAATCTGTCCTGAGGACGTGTTTCCACAGTTCCCGCAAATATCCGCTCGGGTTTTTATCGATTTTGTATTCGCCCTTATTATTATTGTTTTTATTGGGCGAAGGGACGGGAACCACGACTGGCGCCGGGCGCGTCCCACGGCTTCCCACTTTACGGGCGGAAACTTATCACACGACTTTCAACGTTGCAACGACAGCACGGCCAGTAACGGTCGTGTTATGATGTTTCGGTTTGCGATCGGGGCGTGGCTCAGCCTGGTAGAGCGCTTGGTTCGGGACCAAGAGGCCCTGATTTTAGGGGTCCACGCCATCTCACAGGGTCATAATGAGATGGCGCGTTTTGCGGAATGCGGGAAAATCGAGTGTAGATGATTTTGTAGACGAAATTTCCCCGCAGATTTACAAGTTTCAACAACGGGGCGTGGCTCAGCTTGGTAGAGCGCTTGGTTCGGGACCAAGAGGCCGGAGGTTCGAATCCTCTCGCCCCGATTAAACGGCCCGTTTCGGATTATCCGGAATGGGCTGTCACTGTTTTTAGGGCAAGAATCCCTTGCGTCTAAATTTGCCGTTCGCGTTCAATTGGTTCCAAATCAAACTTCATCATGGGCGTGGGCGCTCCTATTCAATCGCGCAATTCACGGGCAGACACTGCCGAAATATCTCAGTTCGGACCATGATCCTCTGTATCGGTTCCATCAGTGGCAGGCCAATCTGCGAGTCCTTGAGACCCAGGCAATCAAGACCGTTCCTTACGTTCCGCTTTTGCATCCGTTCGTGGAAAGACTGATCGGAACCATCCGCCGGGAATACTTGGACCAAACATTATTCTGGACGGCGGCCGATCTCGAGCAGCCTCCGACTCTTCCAGGACTATTTCAATAGACATCGCACGCACTCGGGCTTGGAAGGACGGCTGCCAGAACCCGGTGAAGAACAGCCAGCATTAAACTTGGCTTCGTACCGGTGGCGACAGCACTGTCGAGGACTCTATCAAACGCCCATTGCTGCATGATTTCGGGAATTCGCCACCAACACCTCAATCCGTCACGCGAAGATGCATGCCCCGGCTCTGAAGGATACTGTTTTTGTTACCGCACGTTAATCGTGACGAAGCAACGTTATGGGATTGAATTGGAGGGCGCGGCGACACGGCAGCCAGGCGGCGAGGAAGCCAATAGCTATTAGCAATAAGGGCGCACTGACGAATACGACAGGATCGCGAGCGGTTATGCCGAAGAGAAAGCCGGAAATCAACTTTGAAAGATTAAATGCAGCCGCGACGCCGGCAGCGATGCTGATCAGCGTCATGATCATTCCTCGTAAGAGTATGACCTTACGAATATCAATCGGGCGGGCGCCGAGCGCCATACGCACCCCAATCTCGTGTTGTCGCTGTTCCACAGAATACGCGATGAGACCATAGACTCCGACTAACGCGAGAAGCAACGCGGACGCCGAAAATATTGCCATCAGCCATGTCTGGAACCGCATCGTTGCAGTAGATTCCATAACCACGTCGTTCATGGAGCGGATACGTGTGACCGGAAGTCCGCCGCTCGCATCGCGTAATTGGTCCTTCATAGATGCTGCGACAGAGAATGGCTCGATTTTCGTGCGAGCGATCCAAACGATGGGCAGCAGTCGGACATTCAACGCGGTTACACCGTCGGGGACCTGTGCTACCGGTACATACATCTCGGGCCGCGGCGGCCGCGCCAACGCTGTGTCGCGAACGTTACCGACAACACCAATGATCTGGCGTATCGGATCTTCGATGTATTCTGGCCGCATCGTTCTGCCGACAAGCAAGGTTTGGCCGATCGGGTCGCTGTTCGGCCAGAACCTTTCGGCCATTGCCTGATTGATGATAACGACTCCGGGAGCTGCCGCATCGTCGGAGGTCGTGAAATCGCGACCACGTAGCATCGGAATTTTGAATACATTGAAATATCCGGGTGAGATAAACGTCCAGCCGCCGAATCCGTGGAAGTTGCCCTGAAGCGCACGCCCTTGAATGATGAATGGCAACTGCCACACCGTCTCGAGCGGCATACAACATGTCATGCTCGCCGCTTCGACGCCGGGCAGTCCCTGGATACGTTGAATGCCATCCTGCGTGAGTCGGCCGATGCCGGCGCGTTCATCGAATACTGTTCCGCTGACGGCCATTCGCATTGTCAAAACATTCTGTGCGTCAAATCCTGGATCGACCGCCTGTAAATTCAAGGACGATCGAATCAATAGCGCTGCGCCAATCAAGAGCATCAAAGCGACGGTGATCTCGACACCGACGATGACGTCTCTCCATTTGTTTCGGCGTGGGTGCCGGCCACCGGAATAGCCAGACCCTTTCAACACCGCATGCGGATCCGACCGCGCCGCCTGGAATGCGGGCAGCAGTCCAAAAATGATGCTCGCTGCGAACGACAGGACGAATGCGAACGTCAGCACTCGCCAATCGAGGGTTACGGCAGAGCCGGCGTCGCCGATGCGCGGAATGGTCGTGCCCAAGTCGAGAAGGTTGAAAGGATTTGCTTCTGGATACAAAGAGAAGACGGCAAGGATCCCGATTTTTGCGAGGCCGAGGCCGAGCGCGCCGCCGGCCAGAGAAAGGATAATGCTTTCTACCAGCAGCCGGCGAACTAACCGACCACGGCTTGCTCCGATAGCTGCCCGTATCGCCAGTTCGCCCTTTCTCGCATCACATCGGACGAGCCACAGATTCGTGACATTCGCGCACGCAAGCAGCAATACAAAACCGGCTGCGACGAGCAGAAGTCGAAGGGAGGCACGTGCCTTCTCCACCATTGCGTCGTGCAATGGCTCGACTGCCCACATTGTTCGCGAGTTGTTAGCAGCCCCGCTTGTAGCCTGGGAGGCGGCCGCCGTTAGCTGCGCATTCGCGGCGGCGATGGTTGCTTGCGGCTTCAGCCTGCCGGTCACTAGAAATAGGTTTCCGCCATCGACGCGGGCAGCGTCAATCTGGAAGGGAACCCAAACGACAGGGCGCGGATCGAATTGTTCCGTGTCGAAACCGGATCCCAGTACGCCCACGACCAAATGGGGAACACTGCCCAGAGAGATCGTCCGGCCGACAATGGTGGCGTCACGGCCGAAGTGGGTTGCCCAAAACTCGTAGCTCAAGATCGCGACGGAGCCGCCGCCCGGACGATCTTCGTCAGAAGTGAACGCCCGGCCATGCAGCACAGGCGCGTGAAACAGCTCTAAGAAATCGGCACTGACGCGGCCTACGGGAATCTGCTCCGCACCGGAATCCAAACTCATGTTGGCAAAGTCGAGACGATGCGCCGAAACGCGCTCTATTAACGGCTGCTCACGCCAGCGCGCATATTCTCGAGAACCAGCTGTTGCCGACTTTTGCGTGCCATACATTCCATAGAACCGAACCAGTCGGGCTGCGTCTCGAGCGTTTATGGGGCGGATCAACACGGCATTCACAACAGAGAAGATCGCCGTGTTCGCGCCAATGCCGAGAGCCAGCGTCAGAAGGACGACCAGCGTAAATCGCGGAGAATTTGCCAGAGCCCGGATGCTATAACGCACGTCTTGCTGAAGGTCATCTGGAAGTCGCATCAATGCAATCATGGCTGAAGTATTCGTTCCCCTGAGTCTGACGCTTATTCTTTTGGTGTAGATTATGGCGAATCGCTATGCGATTTCCCAACTTCGTGAACGCCCCGGACGGAACTAGTGAATTTGCGAAATGTAGATAAATTTGTAGCTATAAAAGCCTCAGCCTTCAACGCGTTTCAACAAGCAAGCACGACTGCGCCCTAAACGATTCAATCCAAAGCATCAAAAATCCACACATTTCTACACGTTTCAACAAGTCTTGAAATCTGGTTCGGGACCTAGTGGTTTTGCGTGGATTCGTGTGGAAATGTGTTGTTCTTTGTTGAACTTGCGAGTCGGCCTCTTGGGCTTTTTGCCCGCATGAACGGGCTCTTCTTTACAAAATCGACTACAGTCGGGACTCCGCTTCGTCGCTGAACGCCACAACCGGGCGCTTCCAGACCACTTCGAAGATTTGAACTCGCCGGAAACCTCCTGGTTTCAACCCACGTGTTCGACCCGTCTGACATAAATAAAGGTAGCGACGAGAACAGCTCCGACCGCGAGACAATGCCCTCGTGATTACCAATTGCGTCCGACTTGCTTCGATGCTCAGCAGGTACATATTGAGCGCGGGACCCGCGTCAACTGTCATGATCCCGAATGCTTCGCGTCTGGCCAAGATCAGGAAATCACGATACGGGGCACCGTCTTACGACCGCAGACTGCCCATTGGGATTCCAGAACGCTTCGACAGCGGCTGGTATCAGGCAGATCAAAAGATCGCTACGTACAGCTTAATGACGGCAGTTTGTCATTCTTCATCGGTGTGAAGTCCTTACAACCGCATATCACTTGTGTCATTAGCGATGGCGACGCCGTGTTGTCGCAAATCAATTCCGTAGGTGCGAAGGTCACAATCCTGAAGTTGCTCGCAGGATTCTCGATTGTCTCGGAATCGTATCCCGTCCGCCACCCCTGCTCCCGGCCCGCCGGCAAATCGTACAATTAGACAGTGCTGAAGCCGATTTCCTGGTGTGAAACGCACAAGTGTGTTCGCCAACACGATTCACAGAGGCTGACAGCGTCCCCGGCGCATTGTAGGTTTAGAAAAACGCTCTGCCTCGCCAAAATTCTACGCGCCTCGATAACAGAATCGCCCTTATGCGGCATCAGACGAGGCAGCGAATACTCGCCCTGCCTCACTTAAAACTCCTACGCTCTCCTATCCGTTTCACGCTATCCTGTGCCGCGCAGATCGTGGTCATTTTTCAGGTATCGGAGGCTCATGTCATGAGGAAGAAGAATCGCTCGTTCCTTCTGACCTCGTTGTTTTCAGCATCGTTGCTCGTCTGCGTGTTCACTATCGTGCAGGCCCAGAGTCCTGCAGCGACGGCAGCGAAGGCGACGAAGTGGTCTGATCCGGCCACCTGGCCCAACCGCAAGGTACCCGTCGCAGGCGACAAGGTCATCATTGACGCAGGCAAGGAAGTGGTCCTCGACGTCAACACGCCGGCGCTGGGTGGTGTGACCGTTAACGGTAAGCTCAGCTTTGCAAATACTGCCGACGTTGAACTGACCACCGAGTGGATCATGTTGCACGGGGAGTTGGAGATCGGCACGGCAAAAGCCTCGCACACCCGCAAGGCCACCATCACCTTCACCAACAACGTCAAAGACGAAGACATCAGTGGAGTCGGTGGAGCGACGAACAAGGTCGACCGCGGCATCATGCTCATGGGCGGAACCCTGAACCTGCACGGTAACCAAAGCAATACCTGGACGAAGCTGTCCAACACCGCTGCCGCAGGCGCCACCTCGATTCAGGTTCTGAACGCCGCCGGCTGGCGCGTCGGCGACGAGATCGTTCTCGCATCTACAGACTTCGATCCCCGCCAGGCCGAGCGGCGAACCATTGCCGCCATCAGGGGGGGTACGATCACGCTCGACAAGAAGCTGGACTACATGCACTTCGGCAAGATCACCTTCGACGTGGATGAACGCGGCGAAGTCGCAATGCTGACGCGCAATATCAAGCTGCAGGCATCGGCCGACGCGGAACAGTCCTTCTACGGCGGGCACGTCATGGCGATGGCCGGAAGCAAGATGTTTGTCGAGGGCGTCGAATTCAATCG
>Ga0137465_1000020_pt1 | contig 154818 bp, 116 predicted proteins | sample EasRivERMGT828_2_FD_104906 | JGI IMG/M metagenome (GOLD analysis project Ga0137465, IMG submission 104906) | Soil microbial communities from meander-bound floodplain in the East River, Colorado, USA - East River MetaG ERMGT828_2 | ecosystem: Environmental > Terrestrial > Soil > Floodplain ... | reverse complement strand
GACCGTAAGAAAGCCGCTTCTCGTCTCGTCAAACGACTGAGCGATCTTGGCTTCACCGTCGAAATCAAGGAGGCTGCGTAGCGGAGTTTCTTTTTAGGGAATTTAGGCGACCGTCCCCGAATTTGTTTACGCCCCGAATTTCAAATTAACCGGGGGTTTAACGCATTGCGCTCCGCATGTCCCGTAGTTTTGCCGTGTGGGCCGGTGTTCACGTCTGAATACGATGGAATCAGGGGCGATCCTCGCGTGACGAACTCGAGTCACCCTCGGAGGTTTGCTATGAAACACAACCTGACTCGGCATGCGATCGCGATAACTATCGCGATCTTGCTCTTGCCTGGCAGCGTGCTCTGGGCTTCGGCTCAGGCGGCGGCAGCTGCGCCGGCAACTGCAGCTGCACCTGCACAGGAGAGCGTGAAAATTCCTGCGGATCAACTGGATTCACTGGTGGCGCCTATTGCGCTCTATCCGGATCCGCTGCTCAGCCAGACACTGGTTGCTTCAACTTATCCGTTGGAGATTGTTCAGCTCGAACAGTGGCTGGAGAGGAACAAAGGACTCAAGGGCAAGGCGCTGGAAGACGCGGTTTCAAAGGAACCGTGGGATCCCAGCATCCAGGCCATGGCAGCGCTTCCAGACCTGGTGAAGCGCCTCGCCGCTGACATTCAATGGACCACGGAGTTGGGCAACGCCTTTCTTGCCCAGCAGGGCGATGTGATGAACGCCGTGCAACGCATGCGCAAGAAGGCGGAGTCGACCGGCGCGCTCGCATCCAATCAACAACAAAAAGTGGAAACGGAAACAGTAAACAACGAAAACGTCATTGTGATTGAGCAGGCAAATCCGGAAGTGGTGTACGTGCCCTCGTACAACCCTGCTGCTGTTTATGGCGTGGCGGCTTATCCGTATCCGTCGATTTACTACCCGCCGTATGCCGGCGGCGTCGTCGCTGCCAGCGCGATCTCGTGGGGCGTGGGCCTGGCGATGGGAGCAGCGTGGGGCGGCGGCTGGGGTTGGAACGCCGGATGGGGCGGCAACGACATCGATGTCAATTTCAACAACAGCTTCAATCGCAATGCCAACCTCAGCGGGACCCGGAGCGGCACCTGGCAGCATAACGCGCAGCATCGAGGCGGCGCGCCGTACGCGGATCGCGCCACTGCCAACAGATTCGGGTCAAACACGCGCGGCGATTCGCTGGCCAGCCGGCAAGGAGGCGCGCGTAATCAGATCGCTCGGCAAAAAGGCAATCTTGGCAGTGTCAACCGTGGCGGAGTCGGTGACCGCGGTGGCATTGGTGGAGCCGGCGGTGTCGGTGGAGCCGGTCGCGTTGGCGGCGGCGTTGGTGGAGCGGGCGGTGTCGGCGCCAGCCGAAGCTTTAGCGGCGGTGACCGCGTCGGCAACCGCAGTGTCGGCAGCAGCGGCTCTTACGGTAGTCGCGGCGGATTCAGCGGCGGCTCCGGAGGGTTCAGCGGAAGCCACGCGCGCTCCAGCAGCAGCCGAGGATCTTCAAGCATGAGCAGAGGCGGCGGCGGCTTTGGTGGAGGAGGCCGGGGCGGCGGCGGTGGCAGAGGCGGCGGCGGCCGCAGGAGGTAACAATGAAACGCACACAAATGCATCGATACGCAATGGCAGTAATGCTGTCGTGCCTCGTGGCGGCGGCCAGTTTCAGTCAGGGCACTGCGACCGCCGGCAAGCGGCTGACTTTCGCAACGCCACAGGCAGCGGCGGATGCGCTCGTCGCAGCGGCGGCGAAGTTCGACGTCCCCGCGCTGGAAGCGATCTTCGGGCCTGGCGGCAAGGAAATCATCATCACCGGCGAACCGGCTCGTGACAGGGAAGTCGCGCAGAAGTTTGCCGAAGAGGCTCGAACGAAAATGGAGGTCTCGGTCGACCCGAAAGCGAAGAATCGGGCTTTCATTATCGTAGGAAGCGAAGATTGGCCTTTCCCCGTGCCGATCGTGAAATCCGGCACGACGTGGGCCTTCGATTCCAAAGCGGGACTGAATGAAATCCTGCTTCGCCGAATTGGCCGGAATGAGCTGGATGCCATTCAGATCGCCCTCGGATTTGTCGAAGCGCAGCATGAATACGCGCAGACAAAACACGGCGACAAACCTGCCGGCCAGTACGCACAAAAAATCATCAGCACGCCGGGCACGCAGGACGGCCTTGCGTGGCGGAACGCCGACGGTACGTGGAGCGGTCCGATCGGCGAGAATGTCGCGCGGGCAGTCGAACGCGGATACACGAGTAAAGCCGAGCCCTACCACGGGTACTTTTTCAAGGTACTGAAAGGGCAGGGACCGGCTGCGCCGCTGGGGCAGATGGACTATGTCGTCAACGGAGCGATGATCGGCGGTTTCGCGCTTGTTGCGTTTCCGGCGCAATATCGTGTGACCGGCGTGAAGACGTTCATGGTCAGCAATGATGGAGTTGTCTATGAAAAGGATCTGGGGGCGAATACAAAAACTCTTGCCGGGAAAATTGATCGGTTCAACCCCGACAAAAGCTGGAGTCCGGTCGCGGAGGAGTAGGTAAGGTATGAAGAAATTCGGGGACGGCCGCCTAAATTACCTAATTGCAGTTCAAATTAGGGAATTTAGGCGGCCGTCCCCGAATTTCTTCGCGGCCCCAACCGGTAAAACTCCGCCAGACATCTATAAAACCATCGGGACTGCACGAGTCCATTCGTCTGGGTACACGCATTGCTGCCAATACTCCTGATCCACAAATAAAGAGATCGAACAGGAAGGAGCAAAATCTAATGATAGTCCCAAGACTCACGCGCAAGCCGTCACTGGTCCTTGCGTGCTTCCTTCTTTTCACACTGGTTGCGCTGCCGGTTCAGGGTATCTCACAGGGTGTCCTGAAGGACGTGCAAGAAGGCGTGGAGAAAGGCGCAGAGGATGTAAAGAAGGGCGCCGAGACAGTTGGAGAAAAGACCAAGGAAGGTGCTGAGGACGTCGGCAAGGGCGTCAAAGATGTCTTCACGGATGATGACGAGAAGGCTAAGCGGGAGAAGGCCACGGAGGCGACGCCGTCGCATGAAACGACAGCACCGTCCCGCACTGGCAATTCCGAGAGCAGCCAGAGCTCAACGTCCGACGACAAAGACTTACCCAGAACCGCCGGGGAGCTTCCTCTTCTGCTACTGACGGGGTTGGCGTTTCTAGGCGCCGGCGTCACGAGAGTTCTCCGTAGCAAGTGAATCTCGATGGTTTTTCACGTTGCGACGGATGCACTGGGAGACTTCCTCTTTTGGGGGAAGTCTCTCTTTTTTTCTTTGCTGCCGAACTGAGAAGGTACGTAAGTTCACTGAAACTTAACACTTCATTTCCGCAGTTATCCGGATACATCGGTGATTACCCTCTACGTATGCTCCCAATATGGCTACCGGCGGGGTTTCGTTCTTGCCGCACCTGCTCCTGCACGAACGGAACTTTGGGACGCGATCCAAAACCGCGATTCCCTCCCGGGTTTGGACGGGTCTGCACGCCCTAATACTGCTCCTATTGATATTCGTCGCGAGAAGGACCCCGTCGAATAGCCTGGCCTGTCCTGGGAGCAGTCAGTGACTGCCTCAAAATCCGTCGGGTATCGACTTTCCCTGCTGGTCGCTATTCAGACAGCCGTCGCGCTTTTACTGGTTTTGGTTTCAGTCCGGACGCTTGCCATCATCTCCGCCGACTACCGGCACATGTACAGCTTTCAGTTCCGCTCCGTTGCGGCGCTTGGGCGCGCCAACCTTGAAGCGCAGCGCCTGAAGCCTCACGAAAGATCGGCGGCCCTCGATACGTTCTACTGGCGTTACCGGAACGAGTGGGAAACGGCGTCAGGGACGTCCGAGGATGCGATTCAGTTTCGAAAGGACCTTGAACGGTTGGGCGTGTCGGATATGTCGCGCGCCGAGAGCGAAGCGCTTTCAGATCTCGGGAGATCCCTTAACGAGGAAGATGTCGAGGGCATTCGTAGAAATCTCGCCGAGTTGTATCGGGTTAATGTCCGGTTCGCCATGTTGAAGAACGAAGACGTGATGCAGCGCATGAAGAACGGACGTTTCTGGGTCATTCTCATCGGGATCATCGGCACAGGTCTGATCCTGTTTCTTGGCCTGTGGGTTCGACGCGCGATCGGTCCGCGTATCAAGCGTCTCGTGGCCAACGTCCAGAATTTCCGGACAACCGGAATGCACGAGCGAATCAACGATCAGGGTAAGGACGATATCGCCGTGCTGGCGAATGCACTGGATGTCGGATTCACTTCGATCGCTTCCCGCCAGCGTGAGCGCGAGCAGTTTCTGTCGATTGCGGCGCACGAGCTGAAGACGCCTCTCACTTCGATTTATGGTTACGCGTCGTTGCTCCTCCGACGGCCGCAGCTGGACGAGGAAGTGCATCGGGCGCTCCGGGTGATCAACCGGCAGTCGTGGAGATTGAATCGCCTTGTCGATGCCTTATTCCTCGGACTGCAGGCAAAATCCGGAAAGCTGGATTTCGAACCTGAGTCGTTCAACATGTCGGCGTTGATTGACCGCGTCCTGCTCGAGATGGAGCCGTTTCTTCCGAACAAGCCGTTCGGATCGCAGATCGATCGGGATATCTGCATCCTCGGTGATGAAGCCATGCTCGAGCATGCCCTCTGGTCTGTCATCACGTGTGCGTTCGCGATGTCCGCGGAGAAGGTCCCGCTGCACATCGCTTTCTTTACCATCGACAACCGTGCGCGGCTGACGATCACGATCACTGGAGGGAAGGTGTCCGTGGCGGAAGTCGAAGAACTCTTCATGCCGTTTCATTTCATCGAGTTCGAAACCGGGGACAGCGGGGTTCGTTCCGCGGTCGGTCTGTACCTTTGCCGCGAAATCGTACGCCTTCATAGCGGCGCGCTGAGGGTGGAAGACCTTGCCGGACTGAAGCCGGAAATTGTGATGGAACTCCCGTTATGATCGACAAGCCCAGGCGCGAACGTATTCTTGTCATTGATGACAGCGCGGACTTCCGCGAACTGGTCGATATGATCGGGCGGCTGTATGGCATTCCGGTGCTGCAGGCTGCGGACTGCCGCGAGGGGCTGAAAGTGTTAACCCGGGAGCAGCCGACTATCAAACTGATCATCCTGGACTACTTCATGCCGGGAATGGAGCCTGCCGCATGCGTCAAGGCACTCAGGGCGAAGGCAGGCTCTACGATTCCGGTGGTCCTTGTGACTGCGGCCATGGATCCGCGTCTCCGCGCATCGGAGTTGCACATTACACGCTGGATATCCAAGCCGGTCGATCCGGATGTGCTCACGGAACTGATGACGGGCACCGGTTGATGCCAGTTCCTGGCGCTTTTGGCGAGTTCCGCGACGGCTTGTCCGGCAGTTCAGGCCACGACGCCTTTCATGAAGGCGTAACGCATCAGTTCGGAGTTGCTTTTAAGGTTGAGCTTTTCCAGAAGCCTGGATCGATAGGTACTGACCGTTTTCACGCTCAGCGACAGGTGCGAAGCGATCGCGGACATACCCATTCCCGATGCGAACAGGTACAAAACCTCATATTCCCGCCTGGACAGCCGGGTCGGTTCACTGATCCCGTTCATCGCGAAAATCAGCGTTTCGGCAAGAGCGTTCGGGACACACTTGCCTCCGTTCGCGATTTTTCGAATCGCATCGAGGACGGCTTTCGGCGAGTCGGATTTACAGAGGTAGCCGTCGGCGCCCGCCTTCAGCATCTGGATGGCGTGCTGCTCTTCGGAGTGCCGAGTCAGGACCAGCACATACGGAAGACGGCGTTTCGACCGGCGCTTGTCCAGCGAGTTCAGCAGCGCAAGTGAATCCATTTCGCCGTCAAGGATCAGAAGGTCGACGTCCTGCGCAGACTCGAACGCCTCCTCACATGAACCCGCTTCTCCGACGATGTGCAGATCGCCCTGGGTTCCGATGATGCTTTTCAGGCCTTCACGAAAAATGGGTTGGTGATCGACGAGAAGAACACGCATAAAAGGGTTTCTCCAAAATGTCCTGGGCCAAAATGCAGCCACAAAAGTACGGGATACATCCTGCCCAGGGAATCCGAATTATTTCGGACGGAGCCGGGGAATTTTTCCCGACCGTCCCTTATCGCTTCGGGTGGTGTTTCATGCGAATCGGCAATCGGAAAACGAACGTGGAGCCCTTGTTCAGACCGCGGCTTGATGCGCAAATCGAGCCCTCATGGAGCTCAACTATTTCGCGGACGATGCCAAGGCCTAGACCAAGGCCGCTGGCCGAAACCTTCGAGTGGTCTGCCTGTTGAAATCTGTCGAATATAAGAGGAAGGAACTTCCGTTCGATGCCTTTCCCGGTATCCGACACGACACACTCGACTTTATCCCGCCGTTTGAGGACCTTCAGATCGATGGCGCCTCCCTCCGGCGTGAACTTCACCGCGTTGTTCAACAGATTGGTCAAGACCTGCCGCAGCCGGTAGGCATCCGCGCTGATCGGCGGAATCGCGTTCGATATGTTCGTTGAAATCCGCAGCTTCTTCCTTTGCGCCAAATGCTCGATCGTCATTAATGCTTCGCGCGCAACGTCCTGTATGCGGATCAGGGAAGGCTGGAGCCTGAACTTGCCCGACGCGATCCGCGCGGCGTCGAACAGGTCCTCGATGAGATAGTTCAGCGTTTTCACGTTTCGGATGATGCTCTCGAGCGCCTGATGTCGTTTTTCCGGCGGCAGCGTTGCCTTCCTGAGCGCGTCGGCCCAGCCCAGTATGGGCATCATGGGGTTTCTCAGTTCGTGCGAGACGATTGAGATGAATTCGTCTTTTCTCCGCGCTGCGTTTTCCGCCTGGACGCGCGCAGCGATTGCGGTGTCGTAAGCGCGGGCGCGGAGGATGCATCCGGCGACAATCTCGCTCAATCGACCCAGGTCGTTGTGGAATGTGGGACCGAAATCCCTGCCATCCGGAACGGCGACCGCGAGGACACCGACGGCATCCTGTCCCGGCGCGGTAATCGGCAGGAGCGAAACACTCTGGCAGCGATGCCGGCGAAGCAGCGGATGAGGACGCCGAATAAACAAGGGTTGGCCGGTTTGAAACGCGCGAACAACCGGACCGTTTCGGATCATTGCATCGGCCAGGCCGTTGATCATGCGCCCGGGACGCCAGCGCGAAAGCAGCTGCATGTTCCGATCGGTTTCGACAAAGATCATTCCTGAGCTGCCGGAGAGCGTTTTGCCGCAGTACTCTGCGACGGAGTTCGCCATGGATTTCAGAGTTTGCGCGCGCGTGAGACTGACAACGAGTTCATGCATCCGCCTGGAGTCGTTCTTTTCCAACTGTCCGGAATTGGGCATCGATTGAACCGGCAGGTCTGCTTCGATGACCCCGACATAGCCGATGTCTTTACCGACGGACTGTCGCCGGAGGCGCAGCGCGACCTTGCGGAGTTTGCCTTCATGAACGAGCGAAAGAGTGATGGCGCATGGCTTGTTGGTCTGGCTTGCTAGGGCGAGGTGTTCCCGAAGACGTTTGACATCGCTTCGCTCGACGAAATTGATCAGCGGTTTTCCGGAAACCGGCGCTGTCGCGCCATTCAGAATAAGAACTCCTTCCTTATTCGCCCGGAGGATCCGTCCGCGGGCATCCAGTTCCAGGTACGGCATGGGCACGCGGTCGGCAGAAAATCCGTAATGTTCCAGCGATCTGACAAACGATTGCGCATCGTCATGCAGTACTGAAATCGTCTGCGCAATGCGAGGATTCGCGACACCGTTCGTTCCGGAATGACGTTTCCTCTTGACCGCGCTCAGAATATCCAGCATCAACTTGTCGACATCCCGCAGCATGTGCGCGAAATCCGTAACGAAGCGCGTAGCAGGTTGGGCAAAGGGATCGTAATCCGTCAGCGCCAGATTTCTTGTGGACACCAATTGATACCTCAATTCCTCGGCGTTACGGCCGGCGGTTGCCAATCTGCAGCAAAGACCTCGGGCTTTGGCCAGTACATCCTTATTGCAAGATTGAATTCTTCGGCGGGCGCAGGAAGCCAGTTGCAGTCTCGATCGGCGCCCGGCCAGTCACGTTGGATGTAGATCGAAAGCGAACTGTCGGGATTCAGCCTTAATCGATCGCGGTTGCCTATCGCATACCGATGAATGTTGTTTGAGACAAGCCGGTGTCTGGAGTCATACAACGTGATGGACCAGAAAGCATTGACGGGCGGAGTCATGGTTCCGGGAAAGTGGATCTCATATCGATTCGCGCCCCGGAGCGGCTTGCCCGCCTGATCAACGGCGGTGTGGCACCAGATCGCATCTTCCTGCAGCGCCACGGCCATATCCGCACGTGCTTCTACAGCCCGGTTGAGATACTCGGTCCGGAAACTGCCTGGATGTGTGCGGATCAGCCAGTTATTGACGGTCGAGCCCCGATGGTTACTCGCCTCGGCAACAATCTTCGATTGCGCCGCGGGAACAGCCAACTGCATGGCCTGTAACGTTTGAGGCGGCAACATGTCATAAACGAATTCTTCTCCCGGGAAAAAACCGACGTGAGCGAATTCTGCAACGACGTCAATGTCGGATGGCTGCGGGGGATTCTTTGCAATGAGCTGTGAGAGCCGCGTGTAGAACGCCCTCGCGTCCAGTTCATCGATCTGCTCCTGCGGTGTGGCTTTCTGGTTGATGTCCGGCCGGAAAGGGAAACTGTGACGCATCGGCGGTTTTCCCCATTCGCTCACAGGGGTGAGGAGAAACTGATCCTGCACTGAGTGCGCGCGATCCAGATCTTCGACGCCGTCAATGGCGATCGCCCCGTCCAGCCAGACGGTTTCCGTTGGTGAGTGAAGTCTCTTTACTCCGCTCGGCAGCCTGCCCGACCAGCGCGGTCCGACCAGGCCGAGGTGGACTCCCTGCATTTCGGTGCTGCGTGGACTGATGGATTCGAAGATCTCGTACCAGGTCGAGTAAAACGAAAAGAGATGATAACGGGATGTTCGCGGAACAGTGACTATGACGGGCTCCCGGCCCAGATCAAGCCACGCACACGAGCGAAGGCACCCGGGTTCCGGAAGGATGCTCTTGTCGTACGGCGCAGGAAGAAACCGCGTGTGCGCAAACTGATTGACGGGAGCGCTGCGAAACGAAGGATACGGAGCAGCGGTGAAAACCCGCCGCCTCATATCCATGAGAAGAACCGGATAGCCGTATATGTAGATGTTCTCGGCTATCCGCTGCGTCTCGTCGGGTGTGAAGCTGTCCGCGCCGATCCGCGTTGTCATCCCATCACTCTAGTGATGACAGGACTGATCCGATATCAGGACAAGTCGCGCTCTCGTTTGTTTTTTTTTCGGGAGAGACTCGCGCAAAGGAGTTCGTCTGACTCCGAAATTTGACGGTCAAAGCGGCCCGCCACTCCGAATTCTGTCGGATTGCTTTCGCGCCCGGTTTTCTGAAGGATGTTTAGAGAGTTTATTGAAGGTGGAGGAATCATGGCGACCCGAGTAGTTCTGGCTGATGATCATGTTCTGTTTGCGCAGGCATTGGCCCGACTGCTGGCAGAAAAATACGAAGTGCTGGATATCGTCGGAGACGGAAAGGCGCTGGTGGCTTCGGTCCGGCAGCATCAGCCGGACGTGGCGATCGTGGATATCACCATGCCGCTGATGAACGGACTCGACAGCGTTCGATTGCTGCGGAAAGATCTCCAGCCTCCCAGGATCATTTTCCTCACAATGCACGGCGAAACCGATCTCGTGCGTGAATGCTTTCAAAGCGGGGCTTCCGGTTTCCTGACCAAGGAATCGCCTTTCGAGGAGCTCGTCAGCGCGATCGATGCTGTGATGACAAACCAGAAATATGTTTCGCCTGGCAATGCGGCGGGCTTCGTCGAAGTATCGGACGGCGATACCGATGGCGGCAGCCGGTTCGGCGTGCTGACTTCGCGCCAGCGCGAAATCCTTCAACTCTTCGCCGAAGGAAAAACGATGAAAGAGATCGCATCGGTGACCAACCTCTCGACGCGAACCGTTGAATGGCACAAATACCGAATGATGCGGATGCTCAACGTGCGTCGCAGCGCAGAGCTCGTTCAGCACGCCATACGGATGAAGCTGGTCGCTTAGGTCCGGTAGACCTATTCAACTCCCTACGAAACTTTCCGGATTCTTATCGTGTCGGGGTAGGCAGGATACTGAGTGTCGCTGTCGACTGAAGACTCGAGTCGCCGGAGACTCATTCGACAGGCGGCTTTCAAGGAGAAATCAATCGGCGTGAAAAATACGAAAAACAGCAGTCACAAAAAAACAAGACAGGACGAACTTCTACGCGTGTGTTCTGTTAAAGCCGACATTATAATGTCGCGGGACAAAAAATAATCGACGAAAGATCGTAAAGCTTAACGGCGAGAGGATTCGTCCCAGCAGCTTGGTCTCGAAATTGATCGCGGCGCGGAACGCAGGATTTTTTTAATCTGAGTTTCATAAAGGCCTGACCGGTGAGCTTGCTGCTATGAAGACGATAAGAGAACGCCACAAGGGAATGCCATTTTATAAACGTCCAGCCCTCCACGATTCGAATCCGCAGAAAACGGATCACCCTTCAACGAGCCGCATTGCCCTGATCAACTCCAAGGGGACGATTGTTGCGGTCAACAAAGCGTGGATGTCTTTTGCCAAAGAGATGGATGCGCCGCTGAATCGCATCGAGCCGGGGATGAATTACCTGGAATTGTGCCGGCGCGCAATGGACACGGCCGCGATCTCGCGCAGGCTGGTAAGCGGCATTCAGTCCGTACTCAACGAAACGGCGGCCTCGTTTACGCTGGACTATTCGTGCCGGACGCCGTCCGGCATCGTTCCGTTTCGTATCTGGGTCAAGCCGATCGTCTACGGCCAGGAACAGGCTGCGATCATCTATATCGATGCCGCGGACGTTAACTCCGAGCTTGTGCATGTCACCGAGCTTCGCCGTTTGAACGGCGACAAGTTCAAACGCCTGCAGCAATTCACCCGTCGGTTGATCAAGGCGCAGGAAGAAGAACGCCAGAAGATTGCGCGCGAAATGCACGATGATCTGGGCCACAAGATCGCGCTCATGTCTTTTTCGGTGCGCGAGACCATACAACAGCACACGAAGAATCCCGCGATCAAAAACGAACTCAACAAAATTCTTGAAGGTATTCATGGTTTTTCAGAATCGCTGCGGAATCTTTCGCACAGCCTTCATCCACCTTCGTTGCGTTATCTGGGTATTCGCGACGCGCTGAAGTCGCTCTGCAAAGAATTCGAGGAGACCTACAAGATACGCATAGAACTCGTAGTCCCGCCGGAAGCGCCGCGTCTAACCGCCGATGTGGAATTGTGCGTTTTCCGGATCGTGCAGGAGGCCTTGCAGAATATTGCCAAACATTCGCGCGCGAAGACCGCCAGGGTCCTGCTCGAACAAGACGATGACGAGATGCGATTGACCGTTTTCGACCGCGGCTGTGGATTCGATGCGTCGGAAGTGGCGAAGAACCCCGGCCTCGGGCTCCTCAGCATGGAAGAACGCGCTCTCAGCATTGGAGCACTTCTGGCGATCCATACTTCTGCGGGAAATGGGACCGATATACATCTCTGTGTGCCGATCGCTGAGTACGCGGAGGTACCCTACGCCTGAATGAGGCCATTCCGGATCGCGTAGCGAACTAAATCCGTGATTGAAGTAAATCCGAGTTTGCGCATGATCGCAGACCGGTGCGCCTCGACGGTTTTCACGCTTAACCCGAGACTCACGCCGATCTTTTTGTTGGACTCTCCTTCGGATATCAGACGTACGATTTCTCGTTCGCGGCTGGTCAAAGCATGAGCGTCATCGGATCCCGACCCGTTCCTCTGCAGGCGATTGAGAAGCGCTTCCGACGCTTTTGTGCTCAGAAAGGGCCGGTGCTCGGCAAGGTTGGAGACCGCTCGGATCAAAGTCTCCTCTGGGTCTGATTTCAGAACGTGGCCGCGAACGCCGGCTCTGAAAGCCTGCGCGATGAGTTCCTCCTCATCGTGCACCGTGTAGAGCAGAATTTCGATCGACGGCTGCTGGCGCTTTATTTCACGCGCCGTTTCGACACCGTTCAATTCCGACAGTTCGAATCCGAGGATCACAATGTCAGGCTTCAACTCTAAGGCGAGCTTTATGGTTTTGATGCCGCTTCTGGTGTCACCGCAGACAGACCAGCCGTCGTGCGCCGACACGAGTGAACGCAGGCCTCGTCTGAAAACGTCATGTTGTTCGGCAATCAGAAGCTTCAATGGAAGAGCCATAACGATTCTGTTAACGACGCTACAACAGAACCCTAATACCGAAATACACAATTTACCTGATTTCTTTTTTGCGCTATTTGAATCATCGTCCACATCCTGAGGAAAGGAGAAAACATGAACCGGACGCGTGTCCTTCTGGCAGACGATCACGTCATTCTGATGGAGGGCCTGTGCCATCTTGTCCGCCAGGATTTCGATGTTGTCGGTGTGGCGCGCGACGGACGCGCGCTGGTCGAGATGGCAAGGCAGCATCGGCCTGATGTGATCGTGACCGATATTTCGATGCCGCAGCTGAATGGTATCGATGCGGCGCGGATCCTCAGGAAAGAAGCCATCACTTCCAGGCTTCTGTTTCTATCCATGCACGCCGACCTCCCTCTTGTCGAGGAAGCGTTCCGCGTCGGCGCATCCGGCTACGTGCTTAAGGCGTGCGGCGGAGAGGAATTCGTCAAGGCGATCAAATGCGTGGCAAAAGGCGCCACTTACATCACACCATTGCTTGCGGGAGATCTGATTTCGACGCTTCTCACAACAGGGCCGCATGAGATCTCTCGCGAATCCACACTCACACTACGCCAGCGCGAAGTGCTGCAGCTGCTTGCCGAAGGAAAAACGATGAAGGAAGTAGCCACGCTGCTTGGAATTTCCACGCGCACAGCGGAATCGCACAAGTACGAGATCATGCGTCTGCTTGGCGTCCAGACAACGGCCGCGCTTATTCGTTACGCTGTTCACATCAAGCTCGTCTGACGCGCGTCACTCCGGTCCGCAGTTTCCGCTCAGCAGGTACGAGCGGCTTGGCTGAAATATCAGGAATATTACGGATGGATTTCTTATGACCTCAGACGCAGTATCGAACGCCATGAGTACCTGTCAATCACGCACCGATGTTGCACTGATCCTCTGGAACCCCGACGTTATTCAGCTGGTGTCGCTGGTGCTTCGACAGCGCAATCTGAAGTCGAGCGGTCTCGAACCCTGGGAGGGCGTGGACCGGATCCAGGATTCGATCGTGTGCTGGAGTCCACGCGTTGTGGTATTCGACCTGGACCCTCCTTACGATCGGTCGGCTGCGATTGCTTTGCACCTGTTGGAAAGATTTCCCGATTGCTCATTCGTCATGACCTGTGCGGATTCCTCGGCTGCCGTAAATAAGGCGCCATGGCTGGCCTTTCATCCGATTTTCCAGAAGCCATATGAAATGGATGCAATGGCAAACACGGTGCGATCCATGGTAAGAGAATCCGTGCATCTGGTCATGGCAGCCATGACCAGATAATCCGCGTCGCCAATCCCGATAACAAATCTTGGATGTACGGGGCGCGGGTTTTCTGCGCTCTATAAGGTAAGGGATGTGCGCTCGGGCACGTTATGAAGGCGAAGCTCAAGGTTCTGCTGGCGGATGACCACGATGTCTTGCGCGCCGGCATTCGGGGAATGTTGGAAGCTGGAGGCTGGCAGGTTTGCGCCGAAGCGGGCAACGGCGTTGACGCGATACGCCTCACTTCCGAGCTCCTGCCGGATGTCGTCGTCCTCGACATGGAGATGGGCAGCCTCGACGGTCTCAGCGTTATCCGGCGAATCAAGCAGCATCACCCTTCGATTGAAGTCGTTGTCTTCACCGTGGCCGACGATGAGTATCTGATTCGAGGCGTCCTTTCGGCGGGAGCCCGCGCTTTCGTTTTGAAAGCGGAAGGCGGCCCGACTCTGATGAAGGCGATTCAAAAGGCGTCGGAACACCGGCCCTTCCTTACGACCAGGGCGGCTGAGGCTGTTCTGAGAGGATTTCTGACCACTCCGAACGAGGTCACCGAACCCAGTCTTACAAACCGCGAACGCGCCATCGTCCGGCTGCTGGCGGGCGGAAATTCCAACAAAGAAATCGCGCACGCTCTCGGAATCAGCGTGAAGACTGTTGAAACTCATCGAGCCAGAATCATGCGCAAGCTGGGACTGAGTTCGATTGTGAAACTCGTGCGGTTTGCTGTGCGGGAAAACTTCATCAAGCCTTAGACCTGCGGTACAGAGTTAGCGACGGGTGAAAGGAGGTGCTGGATTCACCCGTCGCTTCGCGGCACTATCACTGACGCATGTGATTGCCGCCACCCAACAAGGGGCTTATCCCTTCCTGAGCGAGGTACGCCAGTACTCGACTAGTGCTCCAGCAAGCGCAACGAGCCCTCCCAATGCAAATAGCGGAGTGCCGCCTGCCGTCCGAGGTAGCTCCTCAATTATGACCGCCTCAGGCATAGGCTCCGGCATCGGCGCTGGTATATATACGGCAACCGGAGGTAAAGGCTCCGGCGTTGGCTCCGGTTCCGGCGTTGGCGCCGGCGGAGGTTCGACTGCCGCTGTCTGCTTTTCTTTCCTGTCGATAATCAGGACTGGGTTCTTCGTAAAGGAAGCCCCTTCATGGTGTTCAAGGTTCAACGGACCATAAGCACATTCGAGCCGTGCACGGTCGAAAGGCTGCACTAATCCGGTAACGCGCACATCCTTGCCGCGTTTAATCTCGTCATCAGGGCTCAACCCCCTGACAACTTGATCTCTCGGAGCAGTGCTAATCACGAGGATGTCTTTATCGTGCAACCAGCCGCCGTCTTCTATCGTGAAGATGCTATCGGTAAACTCCCGGTGCAGTTCGCCGTCGACAGTTACAACTTTGCCGTAAAACAGTTCCGGTTCCTTCGTGAGATCTTCCATCTGTACGACGATCGGTTCATCCCAGGCTACGGTGCTCATGTTCGTATCGGCCTTTTCACGGCATGGGGAAACATCATCATCGTCATCATCATGATCCTGTATGGCCAATCCATTGACCGACGACAGCAGCAGTATACCGATCACGATGGTGAACAGTTTCGCTACAGATGACAGCTGAAGCCTGTTGCTCGAAAACCTAAGATTCATATATGACTCTCCTTAAAGAAATACTGTGGATGGTCTATAGAGTTGGACGGCGCGGAACTTCGTCGGAGTTGGTCTGTCGTGCTGTCCGGTAACTTCTGTGAGAGAGTCCCGTATAAGAGCCCGAGTGATCTACCGGGACAGGACGAGCAGGGAATGGGCGCCGACGCGGAAGATCGTACCGTTCTCCATTGTTACGGGCTGTGCAGTAACGCGGGACGTATGCAGCACGACGCGCCAGTCGTCTCCAAGTTCAACCGGAATGGTGAAGGGAAGCGGCTCGGAGTGCGGGTTAAAGGCGATGTAAAAATCGTCATCGGTTGAGTCCGCGCCGCCGCCGGCCAAATGTGTTGCGATCGCTTTTGCCCACGGCGTGTCCCAATCGGTGGAAGTCATGCGGCGCCCGTCGTTCCTGTACCACGCGCACTCGACGGAGGTGAAACGGCTTTTGCGGAAAACAGGATGGGCCTGCCGCAACGCGATCAGCCGCCTCGTAAAGGCGAGCATGGCGTGGTCCAGGCGCTGCCAGTCAATCCATGAGACATCGTTGTCCTGGCAATACGCATTGTTGTTGCCGCATTGCGTCCTGCCTAGTTCGTCTCCCGCAAGCAGCATGGGAACGCCCTGCGACAGCATCACCGTTGCGAGCAGATTGCGCTGCTGCTGCGCGCGCAGCGCGTTGATCGGGAAGTCGGCGGTTATTCCTTCAGCGCCGCAATTCCAGGATCGGTTATCGGTGTGTCCATCCATGTTGCACTCGCCGTTCATGATGTTGTGTTTGTCGTTATAAGAAACCAGATCAACGAGCGTGAAGCCGTCGTGGGAAGCCACGAAGTTAATGCTCGCGGACGGCCGGCGATCGTGCTCATACAAGTCCGGACTTCCCGCCAGCCGCAGGGAAAAATGCCTGGACGTGTGATTGTGGCCGCGCCAGTAATCGCGCACGCAGTCGCGAAACTGACCATTCCACTCCGACCATAACGGCGGGAAGTTCCCGAGTTGGTAACCGCCGTCGCCAACATCCCAGGGTTCTGCGATCAGCTTTACCTGGCTGATCACAGGGTCCTGGTGAATGGCGCTGAGGAAGGGGGAAACCCGATCGACTTCATGCGCGGTTCGGGCGAGAGAGGGCGCAAGATCAAACCGGAATCCATCGACGTGCATCTCTGTCACCCAGTAGCGAAGAGAGTCCATCAGCAGTTGCAGAGTATTCGGGTGATACGCGTTGAGACTGTTTCCGGTCCCCGTATAATCCCGGTAGTAAAAACGATTGTCATCCAGGCGGTAGTAGGCCGGATTGTCGATCCCTTTAAACGAAAACGTCGGTCCGAGCTGATTGCCTTCGGCGGTGTGGGCGTAAACAACGTCCAGGATCACTTCCAGACCCGCTTCGTGCAGACTCTTCACCATCTGTTTGAATTCGTCGACCTGGCCATTGCTGTCGTCCGGGCGCGTGAAGTAATCCGCGTGCGGCGCGAAAAAGCCGATCGTGTTGTAGCCCCAGTAATTGCACAATCCGCGCTCGAGCAAATTCATGTCGTGCACGAAGTGCTGCACCGGCATGAGTTCAATCGCAGTGACACCGAGCGATTTGAAGTGTTCGATAGCGGCGGGATGCGCCAGACCAGGATACGTGCCACGAAGCTCTGAAGGCACATCCGGATGACGGATCGTGAAGCCTTTCACGTGTACTTCATAGATTAGAGTGTTTTCCCAGGGCGTTCGAAGCGGCCGATCGTGTTCCCAGTCGAATTGTTCATCCGTGATGACCGAGCGCGGCACGTGCGGAGCGGAGTCGAGGTCGTTTCGCAAGTCGAGTGAATCGAGAATGTGACCGAATACTGCCTCGCACCAGTCGATTTTTCCGTGAATATGCCTCGCGTACGGGTCGAGGAGGAGCTTCGATGGATTGCAGCGAAGACCGTCGGCAGGGGACCACGGCCCGTGTACGCGAAACCCGTATTTCTGTCCGGTGCGCAGGCCGGGAAAATAGCCGTGCCAGCACCGGCCGGTCATCTCCGGCAGCGCATAGCGCGTCTCGTCGCCGGACTCATCAAAAATGCAAAGATCGACGGATCGAGCGACGCTGGAAAACAACGAGAAGTTCACGCCGCTGCCGTCATACGTCGCGCCGAGGGGATATGGCTTGCCGGATCGGAGTTGCACGAGATGGAAATAAGCAGATATGCAACCGGTGGCCGGAGCCTCGCATTAGTTCTGCGCAATCCCGGAACTTGTCCGCAAAAACCCGACAGCCGCTACCGGTGGAATCATTGGACGACGGGTTTGAGACAATGCGAGCCCGATGAGCAACGTTCGGTTGAGGAGGCGAAACTCCCGTCACACGCGAAAGGGAATTTCGCCATCTACTGGAGGGTAATGATCACCGTTTCCATTCCGGTACAGGTGGGTTCTGGCGAGGTTCCGGACCTCCATGTCCGGCATAAGAATCCGCTGTGAGTGGCAACGCTTCATTAACTGTCAGAATTCGCCCGTTCATCCGCCGGCCGTTCAGGACGCTGATCGCTGACTGGACGTCGATATCGGCGGAAAGAGTTACGAATCCGAAACCCCTCGATTTGCCGGTCACTCGGTTATGCATCACATGGACCGATTCGACGCGGAATCCGCGGGCCTCGACCCACAGCTGAAGTTCCGCGTCGGATGAAGAATGAGGGACGTTGCCGATGAAAAGTTTTGGCATGGGGTCCTTCCTTTTGAGGTCGCTGAACAGAGGATAAGGAATCCGGAACAAGCGCAGGTATTCGTGAAAATCCCCAATGCGCATAGTTTTCTTTCGTGTGGAGCTTGGTAACGATCCTGCACGAAATTAGGGTGGGGATTTCAGGTGATAAGACGAACCGGTTCCGATCGACTGCTGTCGGCTTTCGCGAGCGTCCGCAATGGCGAGGGTCCGACGGCCTTATTGTTGATGGCGAATCTGTTCGTCCTCATGACGGCTTACTACATCATCAAGCCGGTTCGCGACTCGCTGATCCTTGCCGATGTCAGCCCCGAAATCAAAAGCTATGCAGGCGCGGCAGGTGTGCTCGTCTTTCTGCTGATCGTGCCGGTCTACGGACGACTCGCTAGCCGTCTTAATCGAGTTCGATTGATCAACAGCATGTCCGTATTTTTCGCCGCGAATCTCGTCGTCTTCTACCTTCTGGGTCAACTCGGGATGCGGATCGGTATTCTGTTTTTTGTCTGGGCGGGTGTCTTCAGCCTCCTGCTGGTCGCGCAGTTCTGGGCATTTGCGAACGATCTCTACACTCAGGAACAGGGCGGCCGGCTTTTTGCCGTCATCGGAATCGGAAGCTCCCTCGGCGCGATTTTCGGCGCTGCATTGGCTGCAAGGCTTTTTGTACGGATTGGAGCGCAGCCGATGATGCTGGTTGCGGCTGTTCTGCTCGCGTTCTCCATCGTTTTGACAAACAGGATCCACCGGCGCGACGGTGACGGCGCCGGAGCCTGCCCGAGCGACACTGCGCTGAAGCCGGTCGGAGGATTTCAACTGGTTCTGGGCCGGCGGTATCTTTTTCTCATCGCTCTGGTCATTCTGCTTTCGAATACGGTCACGACTACGGGGGAATTCATTCTCGGTAAATCCGTTTCAGAACACGTCACGGATGCGAACCGTATCGGAGTGTTTTACGCGGACTATTACTTCCAGGTGAATCTGCTCAGCGCCGTACTCCAGATGTTTGCAGTGTCGCGCATCACGCGGCGGATCGGCATCGGTCCCGCTCTTTTCGTCCTGCCGATCTTGTCGTTTGGCGGCTACATGGTTCTTTCGTACGTCCCGCTTTTGAGCTTCGCTCGAGCCATCAAGATCGTCGAAAACGGCGCGGCGCACTCGATACAGAACACCGTGCGTCATGCGCTGTTCCTGTGCACGAGCAGGGAAGCGAAATACAAGGGCAAGACCGCCATCGACAGCTTTTTCTGGCGGGCCGGCGACGCTCTTTCAGCGCTGATCGTATTCGCGGGAACGCATCTCGCGTTTGATGTACGCGGCTTCGCGCGAACGAACGCGGTCATGACGGCTGCCTGGCTGTGTGTTGTGGCCGCGATCGTGTGGATGCGTCTCACGCGTGATGAGTCGCACGTCGACCAGACCCATCCACTGGCCAACGATTCCGCGCGCGCGTGATCCGATTGCTTACGCGATTCGAAACCCGATCATCCGCAAAATTACGGAGTGTCGCAGGCAATTCGCTGCTTTGATAATGATGCCCGCATGAATGAGAACGCCGACAAAACGTCGCAGCGCATGTACGAATTGGAAGTTCGACAGGCGGAGCTTGAAATGCAGAACTGGCACCTGCAGGAATGGCAACGCCGCCTCGAACAGCACGAAGATGAGCTGGCGCTCTTATCCAGGATCGGCGCCGTGGCGGTGGATTCTCCGAACGCGCTCGAAGCCACTGCTGCCATTCTCGTACCTGCGATTGCCGACGTTGTGATGATTGATCTGCTCGAAGCCGGCAGCATGGAACGTGTCGTCTCGCTCTTCGCGGACCCCGCCAAACAGCAGACACTTGTGGGAAAGATGAAGCGCGTTTACGCGCAGCCGGGTTGGAAAACGGTCCAGGCGAAAGTGATTGAATCGAACGAGTCGATGCTGCTGCCGGAGCTGCCGGATGTTCTGCGTGAGGTAGCTCACGATGACGCGCATGCGAACGTCGTCCGGGCAGTGGGCATCCGCTCGATGATGATCCTTCCGCTCACGGTCCGCGGCCGGGCCTTCGGTGCGCTTACCTTAGCTACCGCCGAATCCGAAAGGCGTTACTCGCCGGCGAGTTTTCAATTTGCCGAGAATGTCGCCGTCCGGATCGCGACAACGATCGACAATGGGCGGCTGCTGGCAGACATAAAGCGGGCAGTGGCTGCGCGAGACGCGCTTCTGGCCGTGGTGTCGCACGATTTGAGAAATTCCATCAACGTCATTCAGTTGAAAGCGTATTTGATGTCGCAACGTTCGGAACCGCAGATCCGCGAGGATGGCGGCTTCATCCGGCGAAGAGCCGGTGACATGGAACGGCTCATTCAGGATCTGCTGGATGTCTCGATCATCGATGCGGGACAGGTTCGTCTGGAAAGAGGGAGGCATTCGGCTGTCGGCATCGTGAGAAAGGCGTTCGATGCTTTGGAGTTTCAGGCTGCGCAGAAAGCGCTGAAGTTGAGGATCGAAGTTCCGGCAGAGGAAAAGCTGGACGTCAATTGCGACCCGGACAGGATTCAGCAGGTTTTATCCAACCTGATCGGCAATGCTGTGAAGTGCGTGCCGCGCACAGGCTCGATCCGGGTTCGCGTCGTTCCGCAGGCGGACGACGTCTGCTTTGCCGTGACGGACACCGGACCGGGAATTGTGGAATCGGATCTTCCGCATATCTTCGATCGTTTCTGGAGCACCAGCAGGAACGGTAAAAACGGGATCGGGCTGGGATTGTCCATCGCGAAAGGCCTTGTCGAGACGCATGGCGGCCGGATCTGGGTCGAGAGCCATGTTGGCTCCGGCAGCACGTTCTTCTTCACGTTGCCGCGCGCCGTCACGGCTCAGGAATCATGAAGCGCGGTGCAACCGGGCAAGGCCTGCCACGATGTCGGCCAGTTCTGCCGGGTTGATCGGTTTGGGTATATGCATATCGAATCCCGCGTCCAGCGATCGTTTGTGGTCTTCCGCGCGCGCGTACGCGCTGAACGCCACAGCCGAGATTCGTCCTCCTTGCTTCTTTTCTCTCGTTCGTAGCTGCGCGATCAGTTCGTAACCATCCCGGTCCGGCATCGCTAGGTCCGATATCAAAACGTCCGGCGTCCATCGGTCGAGAATGTCGAGAGCTTCAGTCGTCGACGTGGCGGCCATTATGACAGCGCCGAATTTATCCAGAATGAGTTCGAGCATGGACAGCGTGTCTGGATCGTCTTCCACAACCAGAACGCGAATGCCGGTGAGTTTACGATCGTCGCAGCCAGGTTGCAGCGCAGGCTGATTCGGTGAACTGCTCCCGGGGGTTGGAAACCGAAGTGTGAATGTCGCGCCCAGGCCCGGTCCTTCGCTTGAAGCGGACACCGTTCCGCCGTGCATCTCGACTACGTGACGCACGATCGCCAGTCCAAGTCCGACGCCGCCAAACCGGCGTGTGGATGTCGCGTCGGCCTGTCGAAACCGGTCGAAGATATAAGGCAGGAATGGCGAGGCGATTCCAATGCCTGTGTCTTTGACGGAAATCTCGATGTGATGTGGCGCGCATTCCAGTCTGGCTTCGATGCTCCCGTGTTCGCTCGTGAACTTGATTGCGTTCGAAAGCACATTCCAGACGACTTGATGCAGCCGGTTGTGGTCGCCGAGAACGATGCTCGTGCAGTCGTCAATGTCCAGCTTCAATTGGATGTTTTTCTTTTCAGCAGCGGACCGCAGGACGTCGACGGTGGCGAGGAAGACTTCCTTGATATCGACGGGTTCGGTCTCGAGTTTAAGTTCGCCTGCGACGAGGCGTGATGTGTCGAGGATGTCACTCACCAATCGTGCCTCCCGTTTTGCGTTCTGCTCTATCACTTCCAATGCATGGCACGTCTGGCCATCGGTAAGCGAACCACTACGGAGCATCTGCACCCATCCGAGGATGGACGTCAGAGGCGTTCGCAATTCGTGCGAGATCAGCGAGAGAAATTCTTCCTTCGTGCGGTTCGCAGCCTCGGCTTGTTCACGTGCAGCTTTCTCCTGCTGCAACAGGCGTTCGCGTTCTTCTTCCGCGCGCCTTTGCTGTGTGATTTCACGCTGCGTGCCCCAGCCTCGGACGATTGCCCCGTTTTCCAGAATTGCGCTCAGGTTATTCAGGAAGTACCTGGTATTCCCGAACCGGTCCACCTCCTGTGTCTCCACATCGTTCAGGCGGTAACCGTTGGCGCGGAGCGTGCGAAAGAAGTTGATGTTCTTCGGGGCGGATTTGTCGAGCAGATTGCGCAACCGGACGCCCACGATCTGTTCAGCATGGTTGTAGCCGTACATGCGCGCCATGGCGTCGTTGCATTCAGCCAGGTAGGCGTACTCGAAAAGCATTTCGATCTGCTTATCCTCTTCGAGAGTGGCCGAAATGGGGCGCTCAAGTTCAAACCGCCAGATCGCCTCGGAACTGTTCGCGATGAAGGCGCGGTAACGCTGTTCACTCTCCTTCAGGTGTCGTGTTGCCCGGAATCGCTCGACCGACTCCCAGCAGCGGTTTGCCACCGCAGAGACCAGCCGGATTTCCTCGTTCGACCAGTTGCGGGGCGTCTTTTGATGGACGGCCATTCGCGCCATCATTTGTCCGGCTTTGTTGATCGGGACGCACACCATCGCGCGGATCTCGCCCTTCCGGTACATGGAAAGGTCCGCTCCCGGCGGCGCCTCAGCTTCGATGTCGTTGATGATGGTAACTTCGTTCTGCGTCAATATGCGCCGTTCGTTATCGGCGAATTCGGACAGTTCGTATCGGCCCGTGATTTCCACAGTCGCACCGCGCATATATTCGCCAAGAACAATGAATTGCTGCTTGTCCATGTCAACTTCGGCATATCCGCACCGATCCACGCCGAGATGCTCGCCCAGCATCCTCAGCGCAGTCCCAATGCTCTGTTCAGGATCTGCAAGCGGCAGGAACGCCTCATTGAGTTCGGCAATAAAGCGCGCCTCGTCTTCGGCATTTTTAAGGTCCGTGACGTCGCACGCCGTGCATGTCACTTCGCGCGCGTTTCCGCTGCGATCTCGCGCGAAGACTCTCCCGTGGCTCTGAAACCAGCGCCAATTGCCGTTGAGTCCTCGCATTCGAAATTGAAATGCGGCGGTTTCATCGTCGCGCAAGCCGGATAGTGAATCGAGGTGCTCCAGGAACGCGAGCCAGTCATCGGGATAAATCGCGGATCGAAAAGATTCGGCCGAAGTGCCGTGATTGATGGAGACGATCGTTCTGGAGCGCACGTCGTAGACAACGACTACGACCGGCAACTCGTCGATCATGCGTTGCGCGGAACCTGTTGGTGAGAGCTTTCTCAAGATTAATGACGCCCAACCTTTCTAAATAGCAGGGGGCCAAAGCGCGGCGTATTCGGTAGTTTTTCCGTTTTTCCTTTGGATGTTTACTGGCTCGGAAAACCGGAACGGTTATCCGTTTGTCATCGATCGCCGCGTCCAGATCCGGCCATCCAGCCAGTAATGACAGAACAGCCCTCCTATTCCGAGTGATGCGAGCCACTCGGTTGAATAGAGGCTGGAGCCCAACGTTCCGGCAAGGCCGATCACCGGCCATACGGCGAAAGAGGCGGCCAGCCGCATCTCGGAAAAAGGACGCCGTGGCCCAGGACGTTTCTGCTCCATTGTTTGCGATCCTTCGCCCTGCTTCTGCCGCCTCGCCATGGCGTAGGTGAAATAGAGGTACTGGACTTCATGGTGCACGGTGAGCACAAAAAGGAAAGACGCGCGCGTGGCGCCCAGCAGGTAAGCGCTGCCGAAAGCGATAGCGTGAGAAAGGACGATCCAGATCTCACCGGGATGTAACTCCTGCTTCGGCTCCAGTGCGGTCCCGCGTCTCGTCCAGATAAGGTAGACGACCAGCCACCCGGCAGCGATTACGGCCAGACTCCATGCAACTGTGGCTCCGGCATTCAACGCGAAGTACGGCTCACCTTCATAATCGACCTGCGCAAGGTGGCTGTAGAGAAAGGCCGCAGCGACCATAGGCGCATAAATCGCGCCGGCAAACAGCCGTCGATGCGTGGGTGATATGGCGCCGTTTCCTGCCTTCTGGTAGTAGCGCGCGATTCCGAAGCTCTGACGTCCGCGGTGCCAGATGGCCGCATACATCGCAATCGAGGTAATGACGAGCCAATGACCGGCGCTGGCGAGGGCAAAAGTAGCGGCAAGAATCAGCACGGGAATCGCGATGACATCCCCCGGCATCCGGCGCCAGAGCCGTCGGCGGAGGACGGCATCATACGTTGCGCCGAGATGAAGTTCGGAGAGGACAAGATCAAGCCAGTCCAGTTCGCGATCTCCCCAGAACACGATCAAGGCAAGAGCGGCGAGCAGTCCGGCGGAGGCGCCGGCGGACGCGAACCAGAAGTCGGCACGCGAAGAGATCAGCCAGCGGCGTGGCCCCACACTACAGGCCTCCTAGAGTTCAGTTTATCCAGATGGGGCGAGGATGGACATCCGTGGATTTGCGAGTATCGCCTACAGATCTCAGGCTCTCTTTCGATGCGCGTAGCGAACGCAGTCGACAATAGAGTCGGTTTGCAGTTTGGCCATGATCTCAGACCGGCAGATCTGTACGGTCTGTACGCTGACTGACAGGGCGAGCGCGATTTCGCGATTCGTTTTGCATTGAGCCAGTAACTGCAGGATTTCCCGCTCCAGATCGTTCAGCCGTTCGAATGGGTCGCGATTGTCCTGCGGATCCGGCTCTTTCGGAGGAGTATTCGCGGGACGTACCAGCGAAAGGGCAGGCTGAAACAGACTCCGCAGGTTTGTCACCAGATGTGGAAGATCCGTCTTCACCATACAGGCCCGCGCGCCGCATGTCAGGGCGGCATCCACTATATCCTCACCTTCATACAGGGTCAGGATGACGATGTTCGCTTCCGGCATCTCTTGATGGATGCAGCGAGTTGCATCCAGTCCGTTGAGTTCCGGCATGGAGAGATCGAGAATAATCACATCAGGCTTGAGCTGCATGGCCAATTCGACGGCTTCACGGCCATTGGCAGCCTCTCCACAGACCTGCCAGCCTTCAGCTCGGAGCACGCCACAAACAACACGGCGCACCGGGGCATGATCATCAGCTACCAGAATGCGCAATGTAAGCTTCCCTCGGAATAGGTGTTCTTGCGGTTATAGTCGTTCCGTGAGAATCCGATTCGATTTCGAGACGGCCGCCAAGCTGCCGGAGCCGGTGTCGCATGCCTATGATTCCAACGCCGGGCGTCCCGCCGGCTGCATTATCGGCTTTTTCGTTCATGCCGCATCCATCATCCTGGATTCGCACAACGACCTCTTCTTTATCTTTCGTTAACCAGACGACCGCGCTGCGACTGCCCGAATGGCGGTGGATGTTGGTCAGACTCTCCTGAACGACTCGAAAAAGGGCTGTTTCCGTATCGATGGAAAGCCTTCCGATATCTTCCGTCAACATGATTTCGACATCGATGGTAGTGCGCTCGACGAATCCACGTACGTACCAACGCAGTGCGGGGACAAGTCCCGCGTCGTCCAGAAACGGGGGATGAAGCAGATATGAAAGCGTTCGCAGTTCCTTGATGACCTGATCGCAGACCAGAATGCCTTCACGCAATTGTTCGGCCGTGCGGCGGCCGGTCGATGCGGCCCAGGCGATACTCAGTTCGGCTTTTACCATCGCAATGTTTTGCGCTGTGACTTCGTGAAGATCTCGGGCGATTCTCCGCCGTTCCTCATCGTGCGCCTGCAGAAGCTGACCATTGTATTGTTCCTGTATGGCGTGCGCCCGTTTGAGGTCGGTGATGTCCTGGTGCGTCAGTGCCATTCGCAGCGTACCCTGGCTGAGGAACGAATAGACCTTGAGCTCGAACCACGGCTCGGATGGTCCGGAAGAACGCTGATAAGAATGACTGAAGCTGGTGGACTCGCCGCGCATCACATCCCGGATATTCTTGCCTATCACCACGGCTGCATCGCATTCCGAATAGGATTCCAGAATCTGCAGATAGTTGTTCCCAACACCGTAGTCGATGCGAGCGTTTCCAAGGGACTCAGTGAAGCGGTGCCACGACTCATTAACCGCGATGATGTTGGCATTTTCATCCAGGAGGACGACGTGCGTGTCCAGCGCATCGATGCTGGATTGCAACAACTGGCGGCTTCTGGTGGCCTCTTCCTCTGCGTGCCTGCGCCTCGCTCGTTGAATCAGGAGGGCAAGGATCAGCACGGCCTCGAGGACGCATAAAGAAAGGACGCCGATAATCCGGCCTTTATAAGTGTCCCAGAGGGAGGGCTCCCGGAACTGGATGGACGTCCCTGCGGGAAGCCTGTTTTCGCTGATGTTCCATCGCCGCAACGCTCGCCAGTCCACCATGGGCGTGGCGCTGGTCTCCCGGAAAGGAATGTCTGTGACCTTTTCGCCCCGAAGAATCCGCAGAACGACTTCCGCGGCTTCCCGCGCCATGGTTTCCTGATCAATTACGAAACCGCCAACGACTCCCGAACCAAGGTGGGCAGCCGCAAAAGCGTAGACCGGAGCTGTCGCCGTGGGAGCGATCTTCATCAGGACATCGAGTGTCTGGAGTCTCTTGCCGGTTCCGTCTTCACTCATGGTCAAAAAGAGTATTGCCGTTCTGGCTGGAAGATTGGACAAACGACGCTGGGTGTCCTCTAAAGAGAGACCGGGGAGGTATGTCAGCTTGATGCGGTTTTCAAACGGCTGCAGCGCCTGCCGTGTAACCATCTCTCGTTGCCGGTCGTTCTGGCCCGCGCCGGATACAACAACAACCTCTCGAACGTTCGGCTGCGCGCTAAGTATGAAATTCATCTGACCCTGCATGTGCTTCGCCAGTTCAGGTTCGAGCACTGCAACAAGAGGCGGGCCGTCGCCCCAGCGTTCCACCAGATCCCGGCTGCCCCAGGAAACAACGGGAACTCCCGGAAACAATTCCGCTCCGCGTCCGTTAACAAAACGGACTGCGTCGGTCCCGATTGCCATAATGACGTCCACGCTCTCGGCGGCATACTTGCTGCGAAGGAAATGGCTCAGCGCGGATAGAGTGGACTCGGAAAGAGTTGTCGCATTGTTGATGTACTCATTGCGGTAGTCGATGCTGGCATTCGTGCCGAGCACCGTTCGAATGGTGTCATTCACGATGGTGTTGCCGGCCAGGCTATTCCTGCTGGAATAGATCGCCAGGACCACCTTTTGAGACTCCGCGGCCCAGACCGCATTCAGCGATCCAACCAGAACACATATCCGAATGACTGCAAAAACCGTGCGACTCACCGACCTGTTCTCCCTGGCATCAAAACTCAAACCTCAGAGCAACCTGAAAGGCGCGTGGACCGCCGGATCCGAATACCTGAGCCGCTCGCGCGCTTGGCTGGCCGTAATTCATCTGGTTGAGGACGTTGCTGTAGCCGGACAGATTGGATACGTTGAATAAATTGAAGACTTCGCCCATGAGGAGCAGTCTGCCGCGATCCCCCAGGCCGATCTTTCGCGTCAAGCGCAGGTCTTGCGTTATGAAATTGTCGCCGTTGGAGAAACTGTCCGGCAACGTTATCAGAGCGAGTATCTGGTTGAATGGGGTTCGGGGCCGCACGACGGTCGTCGTTCCGTCGGGATTCGTGGTCCGGCGAGTGCGAGCCTCTATGCCGGCGTTGTATTCGTCCACCAGTTCGCCCAGCCATGCCTGATCGGATCCTTTTTCGAAAGTGTTGTGGCGCGTCGTTCCCGGCAACAAGGTTCTGCTGATGCCGTCGCCATCCAGATCGACTCCCGAAAGCATCGTATCCAGCGGCGTAGCGGTCTCCATTTGTGAGATGAAGGCAACAGTCCAGTCGTTTGCAACTCTCCGGAGAAAGCGCGACGCGCCGGAGTAACGTGGGAGCGAAAAGTAACCGCTTACCGTCAGCCGGTGACGTCTGTGGTCCGAAACATTGCCGTAAGCGGACGCGAAATTGTCATATTCGGTGAACTCGACCCATCCGGTATTCCGTGCAAGCGCATAGCTCGCTGTTACCTGAATATCGGAGGAGAAGCGTTTCTCCAGCTTTACATGCAACCCCTCGTACCGGTAGTTCGCGTCGCTGCCATAAACGTTGATTGGCCCCGTCGAACATTGATCGCGAGGATCGAGTGCGGAGGTTTGAGCCGCAGTGCACAGCGGAAGGACCGGGTTCCGGACGAACGACACTTCACCTGTGTTGGCGTTGATGCCGGTGACCCTCGGCCGGTTGAATCGGTTGCGGTCCAGTTGAGCAACGCCCTGAAAACTGCCGAAGCGCAGGAAACGGCGCACGACGTAATCCGCGTTAACGACGAGGTTTGAGGCCAGTTGCCGCTGCAGTCCGACGCTCATATGGATCGCGTATGGGAGCAATCCCGCAGGATCAAACAACCGGTCGCCTTGCTTGAAGACCTCGATTCCGCGTACGGCGAGATCCGATCCGTTTCCAAGCTTCGCGGCAATATTCGACCGGATGCCGGAGTAGGCCGAGAGCAGATCCTGTCCTTTGTAACTGGTCGGTGTGCTCGCGAAGTTCAGGCCGGCAACCGCGCCATCGATGATTGCCCGCCCGTTGCCTGCAGGGCCGAGAGGCGCGCGCTCGAGAAAAGAATAGAAGAAATTGACTTCGTCGTGAAAAAGGCCGACACCGGCTCGCAGGACCGTGTCCGAGGCTTTGCGGGGATTCCAGACCAGGCCGATCCGCGGTTCCAGGTTTTGCCGTACGCGTCCGGCGCTGCGCGGCGCCGCGATCGGCGCCAGGTAGTCCGGCCACTTCAGGTCATCGTTGAAAACGCGCGTCTGGTGCAGATAGGCGAGACCATAACTCAGGTTCAGACCGGTTCGTAGCTGCCATCCATTCTGAAAATGCAACCGCAGCAGATCGGGCCGCGACGCCCGATCATGATGATATGGGCCCGGCAGCATGGGATCGCCGATTCCGAGAATGAAACTGCGCAGCGGTAATTGAAGGATATCGGCGGCGGTCGGAGGACTTGCTGCAGGATCCTTCAGGCTTGCCGGCAGTGCATCGTAAAGGGGCGCGAACTGCGGAGATCGCTGCAGATCTGTCGGTCCCCAGAGCGTGATCTGTGGTTGCTCATAAAAACGGTGGTCGCTTCCCAGCTTCAGGCGCTGCCACTGGCCGCCGATATTCAGCCTGTGTTTGCCCCGGTGGTACGTCGCATTGTTCACAACCTGAAGATTGCGCTGCAGCATGGTCTTCGGAACCGACGAATGATGACCAATGCGAAACATCGGCGCATCGAACAATTGAATCTGAGGACTGCGCAGACCGATGCAGTCCGGCCGCGCCGTGCATTGATCGGATTGCATGGCATTCAGGTCATTGCTGAGATAGCTGTACGACAATCGCAAATCGTTGACCAGATTCGGCGTCACTACCGAAATCAGTCCTGCCTCCGCCTGCGCGGCTTTGGTTTGGCTCACTTGCCAGTTCGACGGCATGTATATTCCGCCCGCCGGCGGGGCGACGTTGTTGTTCTTGTCCAGACTGAACCGCAGGAAGCCGGTGTGGGCATTGTTCAGATTGCCGTCCAATCGAAGGTTGAAGAGATCGAAGTTGAGCGTGCTGGGATGCACATGATCCAGCTTCGAAAAGATTGGATGGTTGTTGGCCACGGCGAAGACGCCATCCTGGTTGTTGTGCTCGAAATTGGTGAACCAGAAAAAGCGGTTCCTTCTGAAAGGACCGCTCAGGCTGAAACCCGATTGACGCCTGGCGAACTGCGGATCGGGATCGTCCGGATTTCGGCGGAGCGCCGGGTACGCTGCCATGTCGTTGTCGCGATAGTTGAAGAAAAGGCTGCCGTGATGGTCGTTGCCGCCGCGTCTGGTCACAATATTGATGGCGCCGGCTCCAGTGGCGCCGGTGGCCAGATCGAAAACGAAAGTCGAGATCTGAAATTCCTGAACCGTTTCCTGCGAAAAATTCTGCGATGTCCCGCCGTTGATACGGTCGTTGACAGCGGAGCCGTCCACCGACACGCGAGTTTGCAGGTAGGGTGCGCCCGCTAACGAGACTCTCTGGTAGTTGTTTCCCATCGAGCCCGGGTTTGCGACCGATAAAGCAGTGACGCCGGGTTCGATGCGGGCGAGTTCCAAAAAGTTCCTTCCGTTCAGAGGAAGCGCCTGGATCTGTGGCCGGCCGACACTGCCGCTGACGCCGAAGTTGGTCGTGTCCAGCGCGGAAATCTCGCCGCTGACCTCGACGACTTCGCGAGCTGCTCCCGGTTGCAACTGAAAATTGACTTCGGGATAATCGCCGACTCTCAGCGTCAGGTCGTATAGCTGGTTCGTAAAGCCGGCGCTGCTTACTTCCACCACATAGGCTCCTGGCGTCAGATTTGCAAACTGGTAACGGCCATCAGGACGAGTGTTCGTCATGCGGACCACACCCGTTTGTTTTTCCTGAATGGTCAGCCTGACCCCCGGCATCACGGCTTCAGAGATATCGGTTACCGTTCCGCCGATCCCGCCCACAGGCACCTGTCCTGTGACGCTGGTTGGGTACAGCATTAATCCGATCGTGCCAATAAGAATGAGATGGAAACTATTAAACGAACGCCTCATTGCTCGCGTGTCGTACGCGGTCGTGAGTTTGTTTTCACTGCACGAAATATTTACTTTTGCTGCGCATTATTGAATCCGTAGAACTACGGGCTCCGGAGTGAAAAATTATCAGTGTGGCGGGAAGGGGCTTAGAAATGCCTCAGACAAAAACACTTGCGCCTGTCGGCCTGAGTCCTACTTCATCTGTTCCAATGTTTTCTCGAGTACCGTGTCCACCGGGTCAATACGGATGAACCCGCGGCGTGGATACTCGTAATCCATCGTGACGAACAGCGCCGTGCCTAACACGACAGAATAGATCGTTTCGAAGAGTCCGCTGCGGATTCGCGACGCAGCCATGCTGTAGCCCGCAAGAACGGAAGAGGCAATCACGGATATTCCCAGCAGCGCGAACACGGGTGTGGGAGGATGTGTGCTCAGCGCCACAGTCCGGGCGGTCGTGATATCGATGGCTGTATTCAGAGAACTCAGGACCAGTGTCTGCGTCGAGGGACTGCTGCCGCGTGTGGCCGCCACTGCCCGCGCCCAAAGTCTTTCCTGCAGGGTGGTGGAATGAGCCAGGGCAGCCTTCATGGCTTCACGGTCCGGGATTTTTCCATACACATCTAGTCTGGAGCGGAGATACAGGCGGAAATCGTCGCGGACCTGTGGCTGCGTCTCCGGCGGCAAAAGATCCACCCGAAGATATGCGGTTCCGAGCGCGTTGGCTTCCTGGACGATAAGACTCCGTCGGGCCTCAAATCGGCCGGCCGCTCCATAAAAGGTGAAAGCGACGAGGAGGCCCATCAGACCGTAGACAGAACCTTCTACCGGAGCCGCTACCTTCGCAGCGGCTCTCCCGGTTTGTGCCAGCCTGCGCATTGCGGTGCGCCGGCCGGCCTCGATCGAAAGCAGTAACACCAGAATTATTCCGATTAAGAGGAAAACAGGCAAAAGGGTCACTACTGTTCCCTGATACCCTGCGCCACCTTGTTGTCGGAAGACGTTTGCGAGATGTACGGATTGCCATTCAGCGTTTTTGAAATATCCGTGATCGCCTTTTGCGCGCGGACACTGTTGCCGGCTGCATCCAGCGGGGGAGAGATGACGGCAATACCGAACTTGCCGGGAGATACGGCTATGAGGCCGCCGCCAACGCCGCTTTTGCCGGGCAGTCCGGTTGCGAATAGCCATTTGCCGGAATCGTCGTATAGCCCGGCGGTTGCCATAACGGCCAGCACTTCCGCGACATGCTCAGGACTCAGAACCTGCTTGCCCGTCACGGGATTTTTGCCGTTGTTGGCGAGCGTCGCGGCCATGGTCGCCAGATCTTTCGTGTTGACGCTGACCGAGCACTGACGCGTGTAGAGATCCGTCGCACGGTTCGGATCTGACTTGATGCGGCCATAGGCATACATCAGTTCGGCGATCGCCTGATTGCGCTGGTTGGATTCCGACTCGGACTTGTAGACCTCCTGGTCAACCTTCAGCTCGCGCCCGGCGAATTCGTTATAGGTGCGGATGATTTTCGCCCATATCTCGTCGGCATTGGCGCCCTTCACCATGCTGGTCGTTGCAATCGCGCCGGGATTGACCAGGGGGTTCATCTCTTTACCCTTGTATTGCTCGATCGCCATGATCGAGTTGAAAGCCTGGCCGGTCGCGTCGACTCCGATGGTGTCGCGGACGACAGCCGATCCGGATTCCTCCATGACATTGGCAAGCGTGAATACCTTGGATATCGATTGTATGGAGACTTCCGACTTGGTGTCGCCCGCCGTGTAGGCCTTTCCACTGACGGTTACCAGCGCAATTCCGTAAAGATTAGGATCGACTTTAGCGAGCGCCGGAATATAGTCGGCATTCTTTCCTTCCTGGAGCGTTTTGTATTTGGCGTACGCGGCATCGAGCGCGGCCTGAATGTTCTGTGGCGAAGACTGCGAGATGGCAAGCGTTGCGGATGCGATCAAAGCAAAGACAGTACAGAAGACAAATCTACGCTTCATTTGAGACCTCCAACTTGTGTCGATAACTGATTTGTTTCCCAGGCTCGAACGCGCCGGCGAGCTTCATCGAAGATCCGTGTGTAATTGCCTTTGCGGATCTGGAAGCTCGTCTCTTTGGTCAGCAGCGGCCAGAGGGAATCGTAGGCGTGATAAACCTTCAGGTATTGCTGCCGGTCTTTTGGCGCTACGGTGTCTGTACCGAAGAGGAAGCGGTCGGGATACTTGTTCAACAGATCGGCGCTGATCTTCAGCGATGCCGGCGAATTTACAAGATACTTCGCTACTTCATCCCACGAGATATCGAACATCACATGCGCCATCGTCGGATCAGCCATGATCTCTTCGAGCATCCGCGCATGCTGGTTGACAGGACGCACGACACGGCCCAGTCCCGTGTGCGCCCAGATGACCGTCGTTCCAGGGTGACGCCGCAGCAGGGCCTTCATGTCCTCCAGGTATGCCGGCGGCCTCTCGTGACTCGCGAAAGGAGTGTCCGCGTCATTGTGAATGATCACGGCGAGCCCGATTTCTTCCGCAGTTTCGAAAATGCGATCGACTGCCGGATCGATCAGGCTGGCCACACTGCCGGCGACTTTGCTCGAAACGAATTCCTTATGAATGGTGAACTCGCCGATGCCTGAAAAGACGCCCGGGAATGTTCGCAACACCCGGCGTATGTGGTCCGCCGCATACATATCGGCCGGGTTGAAGCCTGTGATCATCGGGTCGAACCGCGCGCGTTCTTCGGGGCGAAGGGAGACGTAAGCCATCGCAATGTCGGCGTCGGTGAACGAGTAGTAATAAAGGGGAGCGTCGGTGTCGAGGTAGTAGCGGGGAGCGTTGTCCCCGCTGACCCGATGCGACCACTCCTGCTGCAGCGGGATGCCGAACAGCACCGACCTGCCGGTTGTTGTTCCCATGATGTCCAGGAACTGTCGAATCGATATTCCTTCCTGGATGTAATTGGTCAAGTGGAAGTGCGAATCATTGAACTCGGCGGCCGATTCCTGAGGGGGCGGTTGTGAGAGAAACCGGGGCACGCAGGCAAGCAGGGCAGTCAGGAGAACAGTTCCGATGATCTTCCGCCGATAGTCATTCATACGGGTGTCCAGCAAGCACTGCAACGGCCCGATCACCATGTTTCGTCTTCACCCCGTACTTTTAGACTCGTCGTTACGCGCTCTTCACAGGCCCGCCGTCGCAGATCTTCGGAATACCGCCACAGTTTCTTCCACTGCGAACTGTTCGGCGTCAGCGCACTCGTGGAACCTGGCGTCACCTTTGGTGGTATGCAGCTTGCCGCGGCAGAGTCCCAGACGCGCGGACGGGCACGAACAAATGCGTTGCGTTCATACGCACAAGTGCGGATACACAACCGTCAGCCCCATTCGCATTCTCGTGAGATGACTGTGAGAAGCATCGATATGAAAGGACGGAGTAACCATAAATGTCGAAACTAATCGTTCGCGGTTTCCTGATCGCGCTGATCGTTTGCAGTTCCGGCGTCTCGCTCTTCGCACAAAAGTTCGAACTGACTGGTTACGGCGGTTACGTCTTCCCGCAGCATGATTCGCTCGCGAACTTCGAGAACTCCCCCATCTGGGGAGGTAAGTTCGGCGTCTATCTGACGAATAACCTCGAATTCGAAGGCAACTTCGGCTACGTGACAAAATTCGATTTGAAAACGGATCCCAATCCCGCCGACGGCTTGTTCGGAATCGCGCGCCCGGCTACTCGCGCGTTTCTCTACGATGCGATGGTGACCTGGAATTTTGGGTCGAGCAAAGCTCTTGGCACAAACATCGCGCCGTTCGTCACGTTCGGAGCGGGCGGCCTGAGGGCCAACGTCGTCGATCGAGATTCGATACTTATCAGCGGCGGGGGCTTCACATTTGATTCGGCAGGCGACGTCATTCCCAACCCGAATCCTCCCGTTATTCTCGATAACGGCAACACATTCTTAACCTTGAACTACGGCGGGGGAGTTAAAGCAAACAGGTTGTGGGGCGGGCTGGGACTTCGCGGTGACGTGACGATCCGCACGATCCCCAACTTCTTCGGCAAGGCCATTAACTGGTTACCGGAAGTCACGGGCGGAGTGAACTTCACCTGGGGTGAACCGTAAAAAATCAGCGCTGCTGGACTGCGACCTGCTGCGGCGCGTAGTAACCGGATCGCGCACGGACGACATATTTGCTTTGCTTGACGTCGATCTGGATTCGCCTGAAGCTGCCGTCTTTGATCGAATTCGTCGAGCGATATGCGATCGAATATTGGGAGCGCAGTTCGTTTCCTATCTTGACGAAGTGCGCTCCCAATTGCTTCACGCTGTCTGGGAAGAAAGCGCGGCCGCCCGTCTCCGCGCTCAACATCCCGATGACGCCGTCGTTTTCGTTGGAGCCCGGCCATCGGATGCCTGTGCGATTCGTGCTGACGGCGTAAATCGAAACGTTGTTTCGTTGTGCCAGTTCGACGACCTCCTCAACAGAATGGCGGCTCGAATTGTCGTCGCCGTCGGTGACAAGAATGATGACTTTCCGGTCTTCCGGGCCCGACAGTTTTTCGCTGAGGACGACATACAGCGCGTCATATAGACGCGTGCCGCCACCTGCGCGAGGTCGAGCCACGCCCTGGGCCAGCAGCGCCGTATCGTCGGTGAAATCCTGTGTCAGTTCCAGCTTGGTATCGAATGTAAATACGGCGGCTTTGTCCCGGCCGGGCCGCAGCGTCGCCTGCAGGAATTGCATCGCGGCATCCTTCTCGAAACGCAATTTCTCGCGAACGCTGCCGCTGGTGTCGAGCACCATGACCATCGTCAACGGAACGTCTATTTCCCGGCTGAAGTTGGTTATGTGTTGCGGACGCCCGTCTTCGAGCACGGTAAAGCTTTCCCGATCGATGTCTGCTATCACACGTCCTTTCGTGTTGCTGACCGTGACGTAGATATTTACCAGGTCGACATCGACCTGAAGCACCTGTCCTTCTCCGGGTTGTGCCGCGGCAAGCAGAACCAGGAGGGTGAGCGTCCCGCGCATCCTGCGCAACTGGGAAAACACTTATCGGATTCCGACTGCCTGGATATCTGTGGAGAAGTGAAACACGCCGCGCGGCCTGATGGTAACGTCGGACAGACTGCCGATGTTGACGCCATTCTCGTTGAAGAAATCGATCCGGACTACCTGCGTTCCGGTTGTAACGTTTCCAATCGCGATCTCAGTAGCCCAGTTTCCCCCCGCGGCCACTTGCGGGAAAATCACCGATGCGGGTCCACCGATTGTCGGTGCAACTGAAACGAAACTGCCGGGGGGCTGCAGCTGGGGTATGAATGGAACAGCTTCGAACGTGGGAAATTCAGGCCCTAACGGTGTGAGAGGCTGAAGCGGCACGGCAGACGGGAATGAAAGACTGGTCAGTGGAACCGACACGAAACTCTCTCCCTGGAAGTTCAGACCCAGAATTGCGACGGGAATGTCCGACGAAACGGTCATCAGCAGCGGCGTCGTAAACCCTAACGGGGTGGTTCCAAAGAGCTCGCTGATGAATCGTGCTGTTTGCGCTCGAGGGCCCAGCGGTATGACTGTATCGAGGACCGGATCGCCCGCAGCGTTCGTCAGAATGAGATTGACGCCGCCTGAAATCATGGACGGATTGGCGATCGCGATTCCAGTCGTGCCGCCCCGGATCGGTTCAACAGTCACGAGCATCGATGCACTCGTGGTCAAGACCGACGGTGGGACGATGGCACTTTCGAAAACCGTGGCTGATCTGTTTATCAGAGTCTCCCTGACGATCAGTCCCCCGACATTGCCTGAGACCGGGGTTACGATGACAAATCCCGATCGAATTTCGGTCTGGGCGAAAGCGCCCAGGAGATGTCCCGAGCACAACACCACGATCAGGCTTTTGATGAGTAATCGCACGTCTTAGCCTCCTTATTCGCGCGTTTCCTGCTCGGGAAGGTGCAATCACTCATCCAAGGTCCCCCGCACGAATCGGCCATGCAGGCCTCCGGCGTTCCTCACGCAAAAACACTGCGTGAAGCAGGAACTTCAACGGTACGCCGGGCGGCTGACCGGTTGTTAGATTCAGTCTGACTGCCAGTCTCGGAGGCATCCTTGTCCAGGTTGTCAATCCTTCTGGTTACTCTGTTCCTCAATTCGGAACTCATGGCCCAGAACGACAACGGTGAGCCGGGCGAGCCGGTGTCGCGCATGGAAGAAATTCAGGAACAACGAATGCAGAAGGCCGCCACGCTCCAGCCGCCCCCGGAGAGGTCCGCTTTTATGAGAGGCTTTTCTCGAATCGAGAAGGTGTTGCAGGAGAGCCCGCTCATGGTCGGCGTTGGCGGGCTGGGCCCCGGGGCGGGCTTCGCGGTAGGGTTTCTCCCTGAATGGCGCACAGGCAACGACCGGCTTCGCTTCAAGCTCGGCGGCGTCATATCGACCCAGCGTTTCTACAGGGTCGGCGCGGGCGTGGAACTGCCGCATCTTGCACGAAACGATCTGACTGTCGGGTTTGAAGGCGTGCATCGTTACTTGCCGCAACTGGAATATTACGGTTCAGGCCCCGATTCATCGCTCAACAACCGGACGGACTTTCTGCGAGAGGATACGCTCTTCGAGTCGACTGTGAGCTTCAAGCTGAAGCGCAACGTCACATCGACCTGCCGGTTTGGAAAACTCTTCCTGAATATCGGGCCTGGGACCAACGGCAGCCTGCCCTCAACCGAGACCGTGTTCACCCCGGTTGAAGCGCCCGGAATCGACGAGCAGAGCAATTACGTGTCAGGCGGTTGTTCCGTTGAGTCCGATGGACGGGATTTTTTTGGTGATCCGCATAAAGGAACATACCTGGGAGCCGGCTACGACCGTTATCAGGCCGTGGACATCGGCCGTTTTTCCTTCAATCGTGTGTCGGGAGTGGCGGAACACTACATTCCCTTTCTGAATCACCGAAGGGTTATCGCGATGCGCGCCAGGACCGAGTTGGCCTGGCATGCGAGTGATCAGGTTGTTCCGTTCTACATGCAGTCGACGCTGGGCGGCGACCAGACCCTGCGTGGCTTTCCACGTTTTCGTTTTTACGGCGAGAACTCCATCCTTTTCAACCTCGAGTATCGCTGGGCGATCAGCATGGGTTGGGACATGGCCGTCTTCGGCGACGCCGGCAAGGTGTTTAACCGGCCCGGCGACATCAGTTTGAAGGGTCTCGAACCCGCGGTGGGCTTCGGGTTCCGTCTCAAGAGTGATCAGGGTCTGGCTGTACGGTTCGATACCGGTTTCAGCAGAGAGGGAGGCCAGGTGTGGCTCAGGTTCGGCAGGCTCTTCTCGCATTAATTCTCGCCGGCATCCTGCAAACGCTGAGTGCCGGCCACCAACCAAGGTTTCTCGCGGACGATCCGATTCAGGCCATGCCTCCGCCGCTGCCTGTCGGCGCTCCTGCCCGGGTTTCCGTCAATCGAGCGATTGATTTTCTCGGCCTGGCGGGACGCGGCGAGTCCCGGCCTCCGACACCGGGCGGAGCCATTAACACGCTCGGCGACGTGCCGGACAGCGAGTGGTTCACGAATCGCCATGGGATGAAACGCATGAGCCGGGAGCAGCTTCAGCGTGGCCCATCCAGCGGTGAAGCGCCAAGGCCGCCGTTCACAATTACCGATGGAAAGAGTGATGGCGTCTCGGAAGGTTTTCAAATGGAGGATTCCCGAGGCAGGAGGTACTTCGCCAAGGTTGATCCAATCCACCATCCTGATTTGGCCACGGCGGCGGATGTGATCGGTTCGAAGTTTTTATACGCGATCGGATACAACACACCGAGTAACGAGATCGTATACCTGAAATCGTCGGACCTGCGGTTGTCGGATACAGCGCGCATCAAACGCACGAGGGGTGGCTCAAGAAAGATGGCATGGACCGATGTCGAAGCCCTCATTGATCGTGTGCCCCGGTATCCCGATGGGTCCTTTCGCATCGTGGCCAGCCTGGCCGTCGAAGGCGAATACGTCGGGCCGTTTAAGTATGAAGGGACGCGACCCGACGATCCGAACGACATCACGCCTCACGAACAACGGCGCGATCTGCGCGGGCTCTACGTTTTTGACGCATGGATAAACAACACGGACACGAGAGCCGGCAATACTCTGGATACGGTCGTCGAGGAGAACGGCACTCGTTTCATCCGCCATTATCTGATCGATTTCGGTTGCGCTCTGGGAAGCAACGGCAATCGCGTGAAAGACGCGCACTCCGGATATGAATTCGCCACTGTCTCGGTCTCGCAGTCGCTCCTTCGCGTTTTGAGCCTGGGAGTGACGACGGAGCGATGGGAGCACGCGTCTTATCCGGATCTGCCCGGTGTCGGCCGGTTCGGGTCGGACCTGTTCGATCCGGAGAACTGGAAGCCGAACCTGCCGAACACCGCCTTTCTGAGCAGCCTTCCCGTTGACGACTTCTGGGCTGCGAAGCAGATGATGGCTTTCACAGACGACGATATTCGCGCCATCGTTGAAACGGGAAGGTACAGTGATCCTCGATCTGCAGAGTATGTCGCAACGACGCTCGCCAAACGTCGGGACAAGATCGGAAAGACATTCTTTTCGAAGGTGCTTCCTCTGGATCGGTTTCGCGTCGAGAACCAGCAATTGTTATTCGACGATCTTGCCGTCCAATACGGATTCCAGTCTTCGCGGCAGTACGAAGTGCAGTGGTCCCGGTTCGACAATAATCTGAATACGCACGAGCCCATCGCCGGCGGCGAGTCAACGCGCGAAGAAAAAGGCTTTGTTGCGCTGCAGTTACCGTCCGAAACCGGCCGAGCGCCTGAAGGCTCTTACTTCTCTGCGGTGATTCGTGTGCCGGGCGAGCTGCTCAAGGTGACGGCTTACGTTCGAAAGGAAGCGAATCAATTCAAAGTCGTCGGCGTCGATCGCAATTGGTAGCCGCGTCGCGGCTCAGGCAGCGCGCAGACGGGGCGGAGCATTTTCGCGGCGAATAGCCGGCATTTTCCAGGAGCCGTCCAGGACTTGTTTTCCTGGCCAGTACAACCGCAGGCTGAGACTGAAGTCGTCGTAGGGAACAGGCAGCCAGTTCAATTGCTTGTCCGGACCCGGCGATTCGTGCTGAACGTACAATGTCGCCATTCCATCGATATCGAATCTCAGTCTGTTGCGGTCGCCGATGGCATAGCGATCAATGGGATTTGAAGCAAGAAACTGCCGCGAGTTGTAAACGGTCAACGACCAGAAGGCGTCCACCGGCGGGAGCTGATTCCGGTCGAGACGAATCGTGTATCGGCTGATTCCGGTCAAGGGTTGACCATCCGAGTCGACAGTTGCGCGGGCGTGAAGCATGTCTTCCGGCCGGCTTGTCTCGAATCCGGTTCGGGCAGCAACCGCGCGAAGGAGATATTGAGTTCCGTACTGTCCACTGTTGATGTTGATGTCCCAGCCGTTCAAGTGTTTCCCATGGTATTTCCGTGCTGCGGCAAGGATCCGGGCCTTTCCGTTGGCGACGGTCTTGTAAGAGTCGAACAGGTGCGGATCGAAATCCTTGCCTGGAGCGATACCCACCGCCGCAAACCGCCGCGTCGCGGGGCCATCAAATGGTGATGGAGGCTGGGTTTTCATGAGGGCATTCAATCGGTTGAAGAAAGTGACTGCATCCATCGCCGACACCTGATCCACCGGTGGAGTCACAGCATCGACGTTCGATTCGACCGGCACATGTGACGGCGCCGTGAATGGCGTTCCCCAGGAACTGGCAGGAGTCAGCAGATAGTGCCGCTGAAATGCGTGAACCGCGAGGTAATCATCCTTGCCGTTGGTCTGCGTGCGGCAGATGAGGCAGGCCATGTTGGTTCGCGAATGTATTCTCGGTAAACGCGCAGGCAGCCGTCCCGTCCAGCCTGGTCCGACAATGACGACGCTCGCTTTCTCGGTCCCGGTCCTCTGACTGGAGACGGAAGCAACGACATTCGTCCACGCATCCAGCAATTGCAACGAGTAATACCGTTTCCTTGTTGCCGGAGTGGTCAGGATGATCGGTTCCTCGGTCAGGTCAAGCCACGCAATGGAATAAAGCGAGTCCACGCAGGGACTGACGATGTCCTCGACCATAGGATCGGGATATTCGGCGGTGTGAAGGAACTGGTTGATCGGCGCTTTGCGGTCGGTCGGTTCCGGAGTGGCCGTCATGACTCCCCGAATCACATCCATGAGGACCAGAGGATAGCCGAACACATAAGCCTCTTCGGCGATTGCCGGCGCTGCCTCGATACTCAATCGGCTTCTGGACATGTTTCCCTCTGACTACTGGCGGAGTGAGTTCAGAGCATAGAGGGGCTCTTCAGACGGTTGCAATCGGGAGAACTCCGTATTTTGTGTCGTAAAGTGTCCGGGGTCGGGCGCTTACGCCCTGGCCCCGAATTTGAAATCAGGCGGGCTTGATGACTCCCTGATCGATGACCCGGCCGGCCTCGCTTATGGCCTGGAAACTGATCTGGTCATGGTCGAGTTCGAGGTACATGTAATGGTTATCATCGTCGAAGCTGGCAGCGCGGATCTTGCTGCTGAGATCCACTCCTCCACGCCGGGTTTTTCCGCCTGCTCCAGTGACGAAGTATTGGATACCCTGCTGCGGCTTGACTCGTTCATAGATGTGATCGTGTCCCGAAAACCCGGCCTGAACGCCGTATTTGGTGAACAACGGTTCGAGGCGCTTCCGAAGGCTTAGATTCGAGCCATGCTTGGTGCCGGAAGAATAAATAGGGTGGTGAAAGACGGCGATCTTCCACCGCGCGTTGGATGAAGCCAATGCGTTCTGCAGCCACCCGGTTTGCGCGCCGTCGAAATCGGTGGAATCGATCATGAAGAACTCTGCCAGTCCGTCGCCCTGCTTGATCGTGTAGTACCCTTTGCCGCCCATGTTGAAGAGCGGATACTGACACTGGCTCAGCCGGCCATCCTCGACATCGTGATTTCCGAGCACCGCGTAGAAATTCACGCGGTCTCCAATGATCGGCGCAAACGGCCGTTCGAAGTTTTTGCTGAAGTGCCGCGGGCTTCCATCGGGATAGATGTTGTCGCCTGCAGCAATCACCAGATCGAGGGGGGAGCGGCGATGTGTGTTGAACATCTGCCTGGCGATGCCTACGCCGTCGGAATCTCCAGTGCCCCAGTCGCCCAGGACAGCGAACCGGATCTTGTCCTTTGCCGGCGCCGCGCTGAAGATCGAGACAGGCTTGATCAGAGTCGCGGCAGCAACGGCCGCCATCGATTGAAGAACTTCACGTCGAGAGACCTTGTTTAGCTTTTCCATCTTTAAATCTTGTTAACTTTCATAAAAAATTGGGACAGAGCTGTACCGAACGAGTACGTACCAGTACTCGGTGATTCAAAATGAACGCTCGCTCGATTGGAATTACAACTGGAGGGGCAAAATTTCCTACTGCTACTGCTGAATGGTGGATTCGAAGTTCGCTTCTACAACTCAAACAAGCGATCGTTAACCAAGCCGCTCCATAATACCTGAAATCGTTTTCGATTTCTCAGGTCAAAATTAGACGCGCGGTTGTCACAAAAGTTGCCGCTCAATTGATTGATGGCTGCGCCCTGTCTTGAGGCTGCGCGCTATCGCGCTTGCGCTTCGCGTCGGGCTTGCATTCGCTCCGCTCATCTCCGAAACAGAACGCCGGCGGGAAGCTGGGTCTGGATTTCGATATTGTTCCGCCGCAGCGTGTTTCCTGTCGCGCGATCGTACTCGATCAGCGCTTTCGTGTAATTGACGTGAGCCTGTATCTCATCCGTTTCGGCCTGCGCCAGATTGCGCTGTTCCTCCAGAACGAAACGGACCGTCGATGTCCCGAGGTCGAATTTCTGCTGTTCCGCCGCAAGTCTTCGAGCGCTCAGTTCGCGCGTAGTGCGGCTGGCTGCAACTCTGGCCTCACTCATCTGAATCCTCGTATACGCGTTCCTCACTTCGAGCGCGATTCGCTGTGCGGTCGCGCCCTTTTGCAGGTTCGAGATATTGCGTTCATTGACCGCGCGATCGTAATCGGCGCGAGCAGCATGATTACGTATCGGGATCCTCAAGTTGAATCCCGTGGCGTAACCGAGATGACTGAAGCTGAAGAGCTGGTTGAAAACGTTGCCGGCTCCGCCCGGAATGACCTGGACGGTGCCGTCACCCAGCGCTGATGGGACCGTCTGCCTTCCTCCCAGCCCGGTCTGAGAGTAACTGGCCGTGATGTCCAGAACCGGCCGTTTCTGATTCTTCATGAATTCAACGTCGATGACGCGATTTTCCAGGTCGTAATCGGCAACCTTTATCTCACGCCGGTTTTCGAGAGCCGTCTGTATGGACTGTTCCAGCGAGAGGAACGTGCGGCTGTTCGGCTCGGGGACTGGTTCGGTCAGGCTGAGACGGCCCGTCGCGGCGCCGGCATCGATGTCCGGAGTGATCAGTGTTTTCAACTGGTTCTGCAGCAGATCCGTATTATAGCGGGCCGTTATGAGCGCTTCGTTGCGTTCCGCAACATCCGTCTCGGCCTGCACGAGATCGATCGGGGCGAGCGTGCCGATATCGACCTGAATTTGATTTTCGCGAAGCGTCCGCTGCGCAAGCTCCAGGGACCGCTGTTTCACCTTCACATCTTCGTCGGCGAACTTCAGATCCCAGTAGAGGGCCAGGGCTTCACTTACCGCATCGACGACCAGAAGCTCGAACTGCAGCTCCGATATCCTTTCATTGTTTCGCGCAATGCGGATTCGGCTGGTGTTGACGCGCCGGCCGAAATCGCGCAGCACGTGCTGTGTGAGCGAATACGTGATCAGTCCGTTGTACCAGGGATTAAGGAGATTGAACGCGCTGTTGGAAGACCCGCGGACGAAGTCGATATTGACGTTGTAGCTGGTCCCGGTCTCCAGCAAGTGATCGAAACCGATTTGAAGGTTATGTGTCAGCTGAAGTAACGACACTGCTCCGACGAGCTGATTGCGGCTTGGGTTGTTGACCCTGTCCATATTCGCATTGGAATAGAAAGCCGGTTCGAACAGTCGGGTGAGTGAGGTAATGGTATAAAGCTCCGACAATGGGGCGAGTCTTTCGACTCCGATCTCCCGATTGTTCTGGAGCAGCAGCCGGACCACGTCCCCGGTTGTCAGCGACAGCGGTGCGTTCTGAACGCGTGCTTGAGGGGCTGACGCCTGTCGCGTCTTGTACCGGTTAAGAAAGTGTTCGACCCACCTGTTTTCAGCAGCCCCACTCGTACCGGCAACAAGAAAGAGACTGAAGAGGACAAGACACGACCGGCGACCCGGTGTCATTGCATCACTCGAGCGTAGTACCCCTGCTTGCTGCGCACGCTGACCTTCGGCGTGTTCGGCGGCGGTTTCAGTCGGATGTCGATCTTTCGCCAGGAGCCGTCCATCTTCGTGTTGGAAGGCCGGTAGCCTATCGTGTACTGGTTTCGCAGATCATGGGCGATCCTCTTGCAGATCGCTTCGACTTCGCTGATGTCTTTCGGAAAGAACGAAGCGCCTCCGCTGACTTCTGCGAGTTGCTTCAAAAACTTCTTGCCGTTCTGTGCTCCCAGGTACTGCGCGGAGTTCACCAGGCCGATGGAATACAAGGCAACTTTCGATTTGCGGAGTTCCTTCAGCACCGACGGGAAGTCCTGCCTGCTGCGGTTGTCTTCGCCATCACTGATGACGATGATCACTTTCTTTTCCATGGACGCATCGTTCTCGAGGTGCTTGATCGCCAGGAAGACGGCATCGTAGAACGCCGTGCTGTCGGTTAGCGAAATCCCGGCAAGGGCGCTGCTCAATTTCTCCCGGTTGCTTGTCAGAGGTTGTTCGAGAAACACTTCTTCGCCGAAACTCACAATCGAAGTCTCATCCTGAGGATTACTCTCGCGGATGAACGTCATTGCCGCCGCGTTCAGTTTGTCCTGCATCTGCAGGATGCTGCCGCTGGCGTCGAGGACAAGGCTGACGCTGAGAGGGATGTCCTCATGTGTGAAGAGGGAGAGATTCTGCAGAATTTTGTCTTCGTAGACGATAAAGTGCTCCCGGCGGAGCCCGTTGACGGGAAATCCGTGTTTGTCGACGACGGATACGGGCACCTGGACCAGATCCACATCCACTGTGAGTTTCAGGTCGTCCAGATCCTTCTGTTGCGCGGACAGCAGAGTCACGGCCGCAAACAAAGTCAAAACGAGCATACGTCGGAGCATTTCACCCCTCCTATTTCATGGCGTTTGCGGTAGGACTTGCGTAGTACCCGCTCTTCACGCGGGCCGACATCCGGGGCATACCGGCCTGCTTTCTTACCTGCACACGGAGCTTCCGCCACTTTCCGTCGTAGGAAGAATTCGTGGAGCGATAGCCCAGCACATACTGATTTTTCAGATTCAGGGCAATTTGCTGGCAAATCGCGTCCAGCGAAACGACGGAGTCCGGAAAGAAGGCGGTGCCTCCAGTCAGATCTGCAAGCGCTGCGAGCAATCGACGCCCGTGGCCGTAAAAGTCGAGGCTTGCCCGGTCGATGATGCCGATGCCGTAGATCACTACATCGCGCTCTTTGGCGACATCTCTTACGTTCGCGAACGAATACCGGCTGTGGTTGTCCTCACCATCGGTGATCAGCAATATGGCCTTGCGCGTGTGACGGCCGCGACGGAGGTGCTCCAGGCCCAGATAAAGCGCGTCGTAGAGCGCCGTACTGCCTTTGGCCTTGGTTGTAACCAGCCGGTTCTGCAGTCGGGTGATGTCGGTCGTGAAGTCCTGCACAAGCCTGGCCGTGTCGTTGAACTCGATCAGGAAGTACTCGTCGTCCCGATTGCCGATTCTTAGGAACTGCGCGGCGGCAGCGCGGGCCGCGTCAAGCTTGTCTCCCATGCTGCCGCTCACGTCGAAGATGATTCCGGTGCTGAGAGGCGTATCTTCAGACCCGAAATATTGAATCTGCTGTTCGATTTTGTCTTCCCATACCTGGAAATCGTCCTGGGTAAGGCCGCTGACGTAACGGTTTGCCATGTCGGTCACGGTCACATGGACCAGCACCTGATCGACATCGATCCGGACTTGTCCCAACGTCAGCATTCCGAGCAGCAGTACAGCCAGGATGCCGATTCTCATCTTATTGATCGCTGCGCCCTGCCGGGCTTGCATTCGCTCCGCTCATCGGATACCTCAGAGACGCCAGATCAATTTGTTCCTCCAATCACACCTTTGAAGTTGTATCTGAACGAGAACTGCAATCGCTGGTCGTCGGAGGCGAACCCGTCGTTGAAGTTCCTGCGACGGGCCCATATGAACTCGCCGCCGACCATGACGTTGTCCGCCGGGTAATGCAGCAAATTGATCAGGGCATACTGGCCGCGATGGAACTCATCCGGCCTTTGAAGAACGGTATTCTCGATGACAACCTGGGAATATCCACCGCTGGAACTCCATTTGTCGTTCCAGTAGTGATCGTAGAAGGCGGTGATTCCGGTGAATGGAAGAGCTTTGGCTCTGACCGGCCTTGTTGGATCGCCGAAGTTGGGGATTCCGGCGACATCCGCCGGAGCGTCGTTCATGTAGTTCTCCATGCCTTCGCCGAACACATATCCGAGTTTAATGACGTTCTTCGACCCCAACTTGATGTTGGAAGTGAGATTGACGCCCCAGCGGTTGACTGTGTCGTCGAGATTGATCGCGTCGGCCAGATTGTCATCGATCCTGGTTTGGCCCCAGATGCCGGCGGCTTCGACAAATCCCCAGCCTCCGCCGTATCGGAATTCACTCGACACATCCGGATACGGAAATCGGGACCGGATATCCGTAAGCTCGATGCGTTCTTCCAGCCTGCCGGGATCCTGGGTCGAGCCTGGCCGCTCCACAGCAAATGTCAGACGCGTATTGCCCTGGATCGGCATCCATCGCACCTGAACGTTCCGGAAAAACGCCATGCCGTTAGGGCCCCAGTATTCGATCGAGTTCGGGAAAACGTCGATATCCATGAACGGACTCCAGTACTGTCCGGCCCCGAACTGCCCGAGTTCGCCGTAGGCGTGCCGCAATCGAAATGTGGTCTGGCCGGCGTCGACGCCGACTCCAAAAAGTTCCCATTCGAATATCGTTTTCAGTTCTCCCATCCCGGTCGGCTCGAATCCCTTGACGCCGAATCGCGTTTGTCTCGCGCCCGCGTATGTGTTTCCGTTACGGCCGAACTCGCGAGCGAAACTGGGCAATTTAGTTGGCCGTTCAACATCGAACCAGTCCGGATTCACTCGTTTGAAGTCGAATCCGAAGTCCGTCATGACGTAGCCGTAGACCTCGAGACGACGGTCCGGCACCGTCGTCTGAGTTCCTGGTGCGCCCTGCTGCGCTCTGGCTTCGGGCGATGTAAACAGCAAGGGCAACAGCCCAGGAAACAGAAGACGCTTGCAACGGCTCAAGAAAATCGCGGTGTTCACGAGTGGGCTCCTTTCGATGGTTCGACCCCCGCAGCCTTGCAACTGCGCAACCTCGCCGAGCGCGCGAGCTGCGACCGGTATGTTTCTTTCACGCGGCTGGTATCGACAGGGAAGCAGTCCGGGTGTTCTTCGGGTCAGAGAGAATCAGAGAGAAAGAGATACCGTCGAGGCCGGTTCCATACTGTGGCAGGCAACTGCTGTCGGGTGCACCGCTCAGCCTCCGAAACTTTGCGGGGGGCCCCCCTTGCGCTGGCTTTCAGGCTGGGCAGACAATGAAAGTAAGGAGAAAAAACAGTATGGCGGTATCAAAGCCCATTTTCGTGTTTGTCTGTTTTCTCTTTGTAGCAACGTTCGCGCTCGCCGACCACGCACACATCGATTACGACCACAGCGCGAATTTCTCGAAGTACAGAACCTTCACCTGGCTGGAAAAGCCGCAAACCGACGATCCCTTTATGGCGGATCGCATTGTTCAGGCCGTCAATGGGCACCTCAGGGCCAAAGGCCTCGAACCGGTAACTGAGGGCGGCGATCTGGGCATCAGGGCTGCGCTGAAGACTGAGCAGAAAGAAATCATAAATACCTATTACGACGGATTCAGTAGTAACTGGAACTGGTGGCCAAACTGGGGGCCGTGGCCGGGCTGGGGTCCGAGCTGGAATGGTCCCGGTTGGGCGACCACCTACGTGGATACCTATATCGAAGGCACTACGATCGTGGACCTGATCGATACGCAGAGCAGTAAGCCGGTTTGGCGAGGTACCGCGACGGAGAAGATGTCGCATAAGCCGGAAAAGGCTTCGAAAGAGATCGCCGAGGACATCAAGGACATGTTTGAAGACTATCCTCCGGTCCGGTCGAGGATCTCGGATTGATGAGCGGAGCGAATGCAAGCCCGACAGGGCGCAGCCATCAATAAGATGAGCGGAGTTTTTGGATATGGCGCGCCGTCGGATATGGCGCGCCTTCCAAAAGCGATTGGATGAACCGAAAAAACTCCCATTGATTCCACGGACTTGTTCCGATGCCGTGTCCCGCGCCCTGTTCCTATCCTTGGCCTATGAAGGACAGGATCTCAAAAACGACGCTGTTTTCGGATGAAGCCGTTCGCACTGCGGCGGATGCCTGGGTCTACGGATTTCCCATGGTGCTGATGGCCGTCACACGAGAAGTTATGACGGCAGTTGCCAGCCCCGACGGGCGCAGGGCCCCGATCAACCAGTTCCTGCACATTCGCGAATTTCCAGACCCTGCGTTCAAGGATGTCGTCAGCCCGAATGCGGATACGTTGTACTCCGCGGCATGGGTCGACCTGTCGAAAGAGCCGATGGTGCTCAGCGTTCCAGCGATGAACCGGTACTACTTGATGCAGATGCTGGACGCCTGGACCAATGTCTTTGCTTCGCCCGGGACGAGAACAACCGGAAGCGCAAAGGGAGACTTCGCGATCGTCGGACCATTCTGGGACGGATCGCTTCCGGATGGCGTGCAGGCGATCCATTCCCCCACGCGGTTCGTTTTCGTCGTTGGACGAACTCAGACGAACGGCAAGAGTGACTACGCAGCAGTGCACGCGATTCAGGATCAGTACAAACTCACACCGCTGAACGCGTGGGGCCGTTCATACACGCCGCCTGATGGAACGCCTTTCGACGCCGGCATCGACCTCACGACCCCGCCGGCGAAGCAGGTCCTGAACATGTCCGCAGGCGAATTCTTTTCGCGGCTGAATACTCTGATGAAGGAAAACCCTCCAGTTGCAGCCGACTCGCCTGTTCTCGGACGATTTGCCGCGATAGGTATTGCTCCCGGCCGGCCGTTCGTCCTGAATCGATCCGAGCCATCGATAGCGGTTGGGATACAAAAGGGTGTTGAAGCTGCGCGAACACAGATTGTGGCTGAAGGCAGGCGTTCGACGGGAAGGAACGTCAACGGCTGGGACCTGTTGGCCGGCAACATCGGAAATTTCGGTACGGACTATTCCTCGCGCGCGCTGGTGGCGCTGGTCGCCCTTGGGGCGAATCTGCAGGAAGATGCCGTCTATCCTCGCACCATGATCGATACACAAGGCGTGCCGCTGAACGGAAAAAACCAATACGTCATTCGCTTCAAGGAGGGCCAACTGCCGCCAGTCCGCGCGTTCTGGTCGATCACGGCATACAACTCGAAACAGTTTTTCATTCCCAACCACATCAATCGCTATGCGATCGGCGACAGAGACAGCCTGAAGTTGGAATCGGACGGCGCGCTCAAGATTTATCTCAGCAATGAGTCGCCGGGCGCGGAAAGGGAATCCAACTGGCTGCCGGTGGGCGCCGATGCATTCAATCTCATCATGCGGCTGTATTGGCCGAAGCCTGAAGTGATCAATGGAACGTGGCGGGTGCCTGGAGTTGAACGGGTCCAGCGCTAGTTCGCGAGAGGCTGTTGCCCAACGCGATGGCCCTACAGCGGCCCGGGCCTTTGCCTTAAGCGACCTTCGTCATCTTTGCCATGATCGCATCCAGACTGAAGCTTGCCGGCTTCTGGCGTGGCGGGAACTCTCTGAAGCTGGACAGCCATTCGGCGACGATCGTCTGAGCCGGTACAAACATGAACGCGTGGTCGGCCGTCCACTTACCGTAAAAGAAGCTTTCATCGCCGCGTTCGAACGGATCGGCGCGAATATTGAAGAGTTTTGGAAGCCGTAAATTCTTGAACTCCTGTCGCCAGACCTCGAGGCCCTTGGCGTCCTGTTCCTTGAAATGAGCTTTCCAGTTGTCCACGCGGAGCGCCATAAGCTCGCCGTCGTCGCTCCAGTAAAGGAATTCCCGTCGAGGCGAATCCTTGACCTCTCCTTTCAGGAACGGCAGCAGATTCTTGCCGTCGAGATGAACTTTGAATGTGCGATAGCCCATCTCGAGTCCTTTGCGCAGCTTTTCCACGATTTGGGGCTCACCTGCCGCGGCGGCAAACGTGGGAATGAAGTCTTCATGGGCGCAAATATCGTTCACGATCGTTCCAGGTCTGATGACGCCCGGCCACCGCATGACACACGGCACACGGAACGCGCCTTCCCAGTTGGTGTCCTTCTCGCCCCGGAAAGGTGTGCTGCCCCCGTCAGGCCAGCTCATCACTTCAGCGCCGTTATCAGTGGTGTAGACGACGATCGTGTTGTCCGTCATTCCGAGATCGTCCACCAGTTGCAGCAACTGGCCGACATGACCGTCTGTTTCGACCATGCCGTCCGGGTAAACGCCCAAACCCGTTCGTCCCTGGGACTCGGGCTTCAGATGCGTCCAGATGTGCATTCGAGTCGAATTGAAGTAGCAGAACCATGGCCTGCCTTCCTGTTGTTTCCGTACGATGAAGTCTTTAGCCGCGGTCAAAAACTCTTCATCGATCGTTTCCATCCTTTTCCGGTCCAGGGGGCCCGTGTTCTCGATCTTCTGCCTGCCGATGCGGCCATGCTGCATGTCCTCGGTCGGATCGTCCTTGTCCGTTGCCCAGCATCGCAACACACCGCGGGGCCCGTATTTCTTTCTGAAGTCCGGGTTCTTTGGATAGTCGGGGAGTTCCGGCTCTTCTTCCGCGTTGAGGTGGTAAAGATTGCCGAAGAACTCATCGAAGCCGTGCACGGTCGGAAGGAATTCGTTGCGGTCCCCGAGATGATTCTTTCCGAATTGGCCTGTCGCATATCCCAGCGACTTCAGTACGTCCGCAATCGAAGCGTCCTCGGCGCGCAGACCGACGTCCGCGCCCGGCAGACCGACTTTCGTAAGGCCGGTTCGAATCGGAGATTGTCCGGTTATGAATGCGGCACGTCCCGCAGTGCAGCTCTGCTGGCCGTACCAGTCGGTGAAAAGCGCGCCTTCTTTGGCGATGCGATCGATATTTGGGGTTCGATATCCCATCACGCCGAGGTTATACGCGCTGATGTTGAACCAGCCGATGTCGTCTCCCATGATGAAAAGGATGTTGGGTTTCTTTTGCTCTGGCACTCTTGTTCCTCCTATCCATGAAACGTATCGGAGAAACCATCACGCCTGTACCCGGACTATTGCTTACCGAATACGCTTTTTGTGCCTGTGGTGTGCTTTGGTGCGGGAGCGGGTTAAGACCGATTGCGCATGGCTCGGTAGCGACGGATCAGCGCGCTGGTCGAACTGTCATGATGCAGTTGGGGAGGAGACTGGGTTTCCAATTCAGGGATGATCCGCTGGGCCATGACCTTTCCAAGTTCGACACCCCACTGATCAAAGCAGTTGATATCCCAGATGACGCCCTGCGTGAACACGGAGTGCTCGTACAGCGCAACAAGTTTTCCCAGAGTTTCCGGTGTGAGACGCTCCGCGAGGATCGTGTTCGATGGCCGATTGCCCTCGAACACACGATGCGGCACGAGCCATTCGGGGACTCCCTCTGCGCGGACTTCCTCTGCTGTCCTGCCGAATGCCAGCGCTTCCGCCTGGGCAAACACATTTGCAATCAGCATGTCGTGATGCCGTCCGAGCGCGTGAAGCGGCTGCGCGAATGCGATGAAGTCGCAGGGGACGAGCCGTGTTCCCTGGTGGATCAGCTGATAAAAAGAATGCTGGCCGTTCGTGCCGGGCTCGCCCCAGTAAATCGGGGCGGTCTGGCTCGTCACCGGTGTTCCATCGAGCGTCACGCTCTTCCCATTACTTTCCATCGTCAGCTGCTGCAAATATGCCGGGAACCGTTTCAGATACTGATCGTAAGGCAGGACCGCGACGCTGTGGGCTCCGAAGAAGTTCGTGTACCAGACCGTCAGCAGTCCCATGAGCACTGGCACATTGCGTTCGAACGGTGTCGTTCGGAAGTGTTCGTCGATCTGGTGAAAACCAGTGAGCATCTCTCGGAAATGGTTCGGGCCGATTGCGATCATCGTTGAAAGGCCGATAGCGGACTCCGTCGAGTAACGCCCGCCGACCCAATCCCAGAACTCGAACATGTTTTCGGGATCGATGCCGAACTTTGTGACTTCCTTTGCATTCGTGGAGACCGCCACGAAATGCCGCGCGACGGATTTCGCATCGCCGCCAAAGCTTTCAAGCGCCCATGCGCGGGCGGTATTCGCGTTGGTCATCGTTTCGAGCGTGGTGAATGTTTTGGAGCAAACGATGAACAGCGTTTCGGAAGGATCAAGGTCCCGAACGGCTTCCGCAAAGTCCGTTCCATCGATATTGGAGACGAAGCGAAACGTCAGGTTCCGATCGCTGTATTCTCGAAGCGCTTCGTATGCCATGACGGGACCGAGATCCGAGCCGCCGATTCCGATATTGACGATGTTGCGGATGGGCTTGCCGGTATGGCCCTTCCATGAACCGGTCCTGACGCTGTTGGCGAATGCCGTCATCTTGTCGAGGACGGCGTGCACTCCGGGTACAACGTTTTCTCCGTCCACGACGATCGATTGTCCGCGAGGGGCGCGAAGCGCAACGTGTAGCACGGCTCGCTTCTCCGTGACGTTGATGGTTTCGCCGCGGAACATAGCGTCGATTTTTTCCTGAAGACGGGACTCTTCGGCGAGTTGAACGAGAAGCCGTATCGTCTCGAAGGTGATGCGATTTTTCGAATAGTCGAAATAGAGCCCGGCAGCCTCCACAGTCATGCGATCGCCCCGCTGGGCGTCATCTTTGAAGAGCCGGCGGAGATGGAGGTTGCGGACGTCTTCGTAGTGCGCTTCGAGCTGCGTCCATACCGGTGTGTGCATATGGTGTGAATTGTCGCCTGTGCGGCCGCCGGATGCCATCCTTGAATGACTTGCGAAGCGTTCCACTGTAGGCGCGGTCTATGACCGCGCGCGCAGGTCGCCGTTTCGGGAAGAACGCGCGGTCATTAGACCGCGCCTACAGTTGGGCGAAGCCAATCAGCGGGCCGGAGTTACCTTCTCGAGCCGGATCTCCATTTCCGTGTTAACGGGAACATTCACGTCCTGTCCGCGTCCCAAAAATGTGCTGTAGAGCGATCGCGCCAGGCTTTGGAAGCTCAACGCGATTCCGACCGGCGGAAACATCGCGCCGGTGATGCTTGCCGGAAGCCCGAATCCCGAACTCGATCCGCTGCCCGTGAATTGCTTGAGAAACTTGCCGCGATACGCGCCGAGCATTGCATCGTCGAACGAATCCGCGGTGTTGTTCAAAGAAGTCCCCGCCTTGATCGCCGCCCACGCCGGAGCGATGAAACGTTTCTTCGACTCGACGATGTGCGCTTTGCCTGTTTCGTCGATTCGGAGGTATTTCATGTCGCGAGTCACGTATGCGCTATCGACACTTCCTTTGATCAATACCGGTCCGGCGAGTGACGGCGGCGGAGCGACGGTCGTGAAATTAAAAGCCAGTTCACCGTGACGATGTCGGGATTTGGCCTTGGTCGAGGACGTGACCGATCCGCGAAGCACCGAGCCCGTGGGTAAGATCAGCCGATGATCGTCGGAGAAGAGCGGCCGCAGTGTGACCGCTTCAACCGACGTGCCGCGTCGCGCGTTGCGTGAATTCAAAGGAGTCGTCAGCCGGACCGAAACGATACTGTCGAACGGCGGTTCCGAGCCGATCTGATCGAGTGCGCCATCTTGAAACACGGCTTCCCCGAAGTCGAGCGGCTGCAGAAGCACCGCGCTCAGCCGTGTGCCGAGCGCCAGATACTGCGGGTGGTACGGCGCCAATCCCCAGAGGACGCCGGTCACACGCTCTTTTCCGGACGGCCTGGCGGACGGCACCAAAGTGTCCTTCAGCGAAGCAGGTTCCTGTTTGCCGTTCGAACCGATGATTCTGTCGGCGCCTGGAACAACCGATGTTTCAATCGGGATTCGTGTTCCGTTGAGGAGAATGAGAGTCTGAAATGCGATTTCAGGCTGGCGGATCGGCGTGAAATCCCCGGAAAGGATGCGGGAGATCCTTTTCCATTTGCCTGTCTTCTGAAAGCCGGTGATCGTGCCCTCAACTTTGCTTCCCGAGGGAATTACTACGCGATCGAATGCGTAGACAGGTTCGATGACGGTTGCATGCACAGGCTGGTTCTCTTTGAACTGGAGTTTCTCGGTCAGAAACAACTGTAGGGGAAACCCCTTCTCCACCATCAGTGGAACGGCTGTTGAGTTCTCGATGGACTGACCAGCTTCGGCGCTCGCGACACAAAGCATCGCGGCGAAAACGAAAACAAATCTACGGAGATACATACTTCGAACGACTTCCTTTCTTGATGCGCGTTCAGATCCCGTATTCGTGTGAAGTGAAGTGGGTGGTGTTGCAAAGAGGCGGACAGAAAGAAGAGATCCAATTTGAAACAACCAGGATCTTAGTGATCAAAGTGGGAGCATTCTATCCCATTTCAAATTTTCAAGGCGGGACGTTCTCCCTCTCCCTCCGGGGGCCGGTATGGAACCAGCTGGCGGGAGGCCGGCCCTCACCCTGCCCTCGCTCGATGCTTCGCCCTGCCGGGCTCGCGCTTCGCTCGGGCGTCCCCCTCCCGGCGGGCCCGGCGGGAGAGGGAGAAACGGGGCGGGGGGCTAAAACTGCAGCTGTATGCGGGTCTGAAAAAACTGTGTGTTGCCGACGGAGTCGAATCGATCGAGCGTGCCATGTCCATACTGGAACTCGAGGCGGACATTGTCGGACATATGCCAGTTCACCACGGGAGTGAATCTCCAGAACCTTCCGCCTCGCAGCGGACCGCTGTCCAGATTGATGTAGGACAACCAGGCGACGAACTCCCACGCTCCGGGACCGCCCTGAAAAACCGGCCGCGCCGGCGAAATCTGCTCGAAGTCTCCGCCGCGCGTTCTGTAGACGCGCGTCTCGCCGGTCGCAAGCCAGGACGCGAACACATGCCCGCCGTGAAAAAACGGATCGTCTCTCTCCGGCGCATTCACGTCCTGGATGTAGTATTCGGCCCCGAACAGCCACGAGCCCGGCCTGTAATAGATCTCTGGCCCCGCCGTCCTTGTGCTTATTGCGGGGAACTTCCCGGTATCGACGAAGAATGGCGCCTCGAAAACCTCCGGCCGCGACCGATTCTGCAACGCGCCGTCATTAACTTTTCCATCGCGCAAATTGATTCCAATGTGAAGTAGCTGTCCGGTTTCCTGCGACATCACGGGCAGCCACGCCAGTCGGCCGACGATTTGATGGTCATATGTAGAGAAGGTTTGGCCTTCAGAAAACGCATCCCAGTACGATCCGAGATTCCATAGAAGTTTTTGCTTCGGCAGATAGCCGATCCACTTGATGCCGTCGGCAAGGATGGGAATTGTCGCATCGCTGATCGGGGCCCGCTCCATCGTCCAGCCGGCATAACCGATCATGACTTTGCCCAGCGAAATGCCTTCTTTGGTTCGGCCGATGACGATATCCCCCCATATTTCAGGGACGGCGATCATGATCTGAGTCTGGCGGAACAGGAACTTTTGTGTGGGCTGGTCCCACATGAGTCCCAGGCTCCAGGTCACGGCCCGGTCGGTCTTGATACTGCCAGCCAGAATGAATCGCGCGTCGCGCAACTTCGGCATGGGATGCAGTTCGAATTGCTGCTTGCTGACGTCATCCTGCGCGTAAGCGGCGTACTCGTAAAGGGCCGCACCGCCGAAGCGGAGCGTGAAGTGTTTTCCATCGTATTCATTCCAGCTGACGAGCTTGCGTTTCGGATTACCGGCTTCGTCGTCGCCGGCTGAAATCGTGTCGTCGAATGTCGGGTTTTGGTACGCGGGTGGCTGCTGGGCGTTCGGGTTTTGCGGCGGGGGAGGTTGCTGGGCGTGCGCAGCGAAGGAAACGGCGAACATGATCACGATCAGAAGTATTCGCGTGGTCGTTCGATCCATGTTCACCTCGGCGGGGCGGTCATAGACCGCCCCTACAGCTCGGGAACCCCGACTGTAGGGGCGGTCTATGAGCCACGAACCTGCCTGTTAGTAGCTGTAATACAGGTGCTGAATTTGTTTCGGTGTTCGCTTACCGAGCAGCGCGAGCGAGAGAAGGATCCGAGCTTTCTGTGGGTTCAACTCATCCGACGCGATGAAGCCGAGCTTGTCGTCTTCGATTTCGACATTCCGCCCGACCGTTCCCGTCGGCACGCGCGAGCTTCGGACCACCACGACGCCCTTTTGCACGGCTTTGGCGGCGGCATCAACTGAGACTTTGTTCATGTTGCCGTTGCCGACTCCGGCGATGACGATGCCTTTCGCTCCATTCGTCGCCGCGCAATCGATCAGGTCCGGCGACATGTCCATGCTGGCCATGATGATGTCCACGCGAGGCAAGGCGGTCACGCCGGTGACGTCGAATTCACTTTGCGTCGTGTGTTTCCATTCCGGGCTCGAGAAGAAATCGTTCTTGCCGTAGCTCGCCACGCCGACCAGTCCGCGAACCGGCGACATGAACGTCTGGACCGCCGTTGTGCTGGTCTTCGTCAATGAGTGCGCTGCGTGAATCCAGTCGTTCATCACAACCAGCACACCGCGGCCTCTGGCTTTTGGATCGGCGGCGACTCCGACCGCGTTGAACAGGTTGAGAGGACCGTCGGCGCTGACGGCTGTCGATGGACGCATCGAGCCCACCATCACGACCGGCTTGTCGGTCTTGACGGTCAGGTTCAGGAAGAATGCGGATTCTTCCATCGTGTCCGTGCCGTGGGTGATGACGAACCCGTCCACGTCCGTTTTCGCGAGTTCGTTAATTCGATTAGCGAGCTTCAGCAGGATGTCGAAGCTCATGTCCTGTGAGCCGACGTTCGATATCTGCTCGCCCTTGATGCTGGCGAGGTCCGTGATTCCCGGCACGGCTTTGATCATCGCGTCAATGTTGACGGCGCCGGACGTATAGCCGGCCTGCGTGCCGGTCGCCGCGGCGCCGGCGATCGTGCCGCCTGTCGCGAGGATGATGACGTTCGCTTTCGGTGCCTGTGAGCGAGCGCGCTGTTGCGCGGGAGTCTGCTGCGCTGGAGCGTGCTGCGCGCCGGTGACGAGCGCGATGCTCGCGGCAGCTATCCAGAGTTTGGCTTTATGAAATGATTTCATGACGACCTCCTATTCAGATTGCTTCTTCGGCTTTGGCCGATAGGCGTTCTTATCAAGGTTCGTGAGCTTGACCGGATCGAGCAGGTCTGCAATCTGTGCCTCGGTCAGGAGTTTTTGCTCACGGATGATCTGCAGGATTCCCTTGCCGCTCTTGTAGGCTTCGTTGGCAAGCTCGGTTGCTTTGTCATAACCAAGGATCGGATTCAGCGCCGTGACGATGCCCACGGTGGTTTCCATGTAGTGCGCCAGGACCTTCTCGTTTACGGTGATTCCGTCCACGCACTGTGTGCGAAGCGCCTTCGACGCGGTTTGGAGCAGCTGTTGCGACTCCATAATGACGAGGCCTTCCAGCGGCTCGTATGCATTGAGCTGAAGCTGTCCGGAATGCGCCGCCAGACTGACGCTGTAGTCGTTGCCCATCACGCGAAACGCGACGAGGTTGACCATTTCCGGAATCACCGGATTGACTTTGCCGGGCATGATCGACGATCCGGGCTGCAGCGCCGGCAGGTTGATCTCGGCAAGGCCAGCACGCGGACCTGACGTGAGCAGGATCAAGTCGCCCGCGATCTTCGAGAGTTTTATGGCGACGCTCTTCAGCGCCGAACTGTAGGCCACAAAGCCCTGCTGGTCCCATGTTGCCGCGAGCATGTCGGTGGCCGGCTTGATCGGTTTTCCGGTAAGTTTGGCCAGGTGCCTCGCGGTTGCTTCGGCATAGCCTTTGGGAGCGTTGATTCCTGTTCCGATCGCAGTTGCGCCCATGTTGACGGCATAGAGATGCTTTTCTGCTTCTCGCAACACAGCGATTTCAGATTCAAGGGAGGCCGCGAAGGCGTGGAACTCCTGTCCAACCGTCATCGGAACTGCGTCCTGCATCTCGGTACGCCCCATCTTGACAATGTCGATGAACGCGTCGCCTTTCTTTCGAAACGCGGCCACAAGCTGTTGCAATTCGCGGATCACTCCTTCGTTGCGGAGGATGAACGCCACCTTCAGCGCCGTTGGATAGGAGTCGTTTGTCGACTGCGACATGTTCAGGTGGTCGTGCGGTTCGATGATCGTGTATTCGCCCTTCTTGTGACCCGTCATCTCGAGGGCGATATTCGCGATTACCTCATTCGCATTCATGTTGGTCGATGTACCGGCGCCGCCCTGATACCAGTCCACCTTGAACTGGTCGTGATATTGGCCCTTGCGCAGGGCCTCCGTCGCTTTCTCGATGGCGTCCAGGGTTTCTTTTTTCATCGCACCAACCTCGGTGTTGGCGCGCGCGGCAGCGAGTTTCACGATCGCCCAGGCTTCGACAAACCCCGGATAATGGTTGATGGGGATTCCCGAAATCTGAAAATTCTCGAGCGCTCGCGCGGTTTGCACGCCGTAGTACGCCGAGGCCGGGATTTGCTTTTCACCCAGCAGATCCTTTTCGGTTCGCGTCGGCCCGGGTGCCGTTGCAGGCGTTTGCGGTCGCGCTTGTGTCTGCGCCGGTTCTGTCGCAGCGTGCATTCCTGGTTCAGCCGCGCAGCCGCAGGCGAGACCGATCACCACAGCGAGAGCCATGCTTCTCGCATACATCGTTGCTCTTTTACTCATGTCGCTCCTCCATACGAGACAGCTGTTGTGCAGTTCTCAAGCCCGCGAGCGACGCTTTTCGGCAGGCCGGTATGTTTTGTGGATGCAGGACGGGTTATTCGTGGGTTTACGCGGGCGAAACCCCGGAGTTCTTCCGGTTTCGCGCAGTGCCGGATCCGTGTACTTTTTTAATTACGAGAGGAGGGCTTGTGGAACCTTCATGCCGTCGATTCGCGCTAGCTTGCGTTTTGGGGCTTGCCTGCTCACCTGCCGCCTTTGCGCAGACGGATTTTCGCCTGCAGTACCGTGAGTGGGAGACTTCCGTTTCTGTCGGTGCAAGCGTCGTTCGCGATTTCAGTTTTCCCACGCGAGTTTCAGGAAATGGCGCGGAAACTTCCCGGACGGTTGGCGTCCATTATGCGAACGGCTATTCAGTCAGCTGGTGGATCACACAAAATCTGAGCGATTACTGGACGTCCGAACTCGGATACACTTTCGCGAATCAGCCTTTGCGTTTCACCAACCTGACGCCAGATGTGGAGAGTCTCTCGTTGAGTCAATATGTCCACAACATGCCGTACAGCGTTTCCTTCAATCCAGTGCCTCTATACAAGCGATTTCGTCCGTACGGAACCGCGGGAGTCGGCCTCTCGCTCTTCTACATTCCGGAAGCCTCGAAAAACGACGCGCTCGATCAGGGGATTCCGCTTCGCGACAGCTGGCACTTCGGACTGCACTGGGGAGGAGGATTCAAGTATCTGGTCCGCGATCAGTTCGTTGTCCGTATGGATGTGCTCGATTACATGACCCCGGTACCTTCGTATGGTCTCCCCTCTTCAGCAAAGGTTGTGAACGGTCAATATCAGCCGGGAATCGGCAACAAAGGGTGGCTGAACCAATGGCAGTTCAGCTGGGGCCTCGCGTTTCAGTGGGACGAACCATAAGTCTTCGAGAAGCCGTTCCGCCGAGATCTTGATCCAGAACGCGCTTCCGTTGTGATTGGTGGCGACAGCGCCACTACGATGACAGTGAAAGAGCTTGCGATGAGTTGGTTCCATCCCCTCACGCTGCCTTTGGATTCCTCGCGTAGAGCCTTGAGAAGTACTCCAGCGCTTTCCGGGTTTTGGTTTGTTGTCCTCCGTTGAGATCGATTCCGCGGTTCATCAGGTAGCTTCGAGTTTCCGCGAGTACTTGAAATGCGTCATCGGCCAGGCACTTCGTCGATAGTTCCAGGATTCGGCTGCCGTCAGGGTAAAACCACAACTCGGCGGTGAGTGAACGCTTCTTCAGCTCCCTGGGCGAGAACTTCAATTTCGCGACGTTAATCGGCCCGAACGGCTTGAGCGAATCCAGATCGACGCCTCTGGGTGCGTGTTGCCTGAACAGAGCACGCTGGTCGCGCAGAAACAACTTCCGGATCGGCCGCTCTCCCTTAAGCACGTCGTTGACCTCGCCATTGTCGGTCTTTCCTTTCAGGGTTCCTGAACAAACGAAAGCGCCTGGCATCACGTCCACTTCGATATTGAAGCTGCTCGAGCGTCGAAGGTTGTTTGGAAGCTCCGCAGGGACGATGGGCCGGAGCTTAATGATCGTGTCGCCGTCCTTGAGAATTCGCCTGGCTCGCACGATGATGCCTGCGCGGTTGAGCTTTAAATCAGGAGTATCGAAGAACACGACCTGCCGGATCTCGGCCTCCAGTACATCCATTTCAAGAGCTCTTACGGCGGAGTATCGGTCCGAATCCCGCACGGTCACTTTGAGCTCGACTGTATCGGTCTGCTTGAACAGTTCGATGACTTCCGCCAGTTGCTTACCCGTCAGTGTGCGGTGCTTTGGACGGCCGTTCTTTCTTACTTCCATAGACCAAATGCCTCCTTTGGTTTCAGTCCCGATTCGCGTGGTTCAGGCGCGGTCAATCTCGCCTTCAGGTCGGACAGAGGCAGGTGAGCTCTCCGGAACTGTTCCATGCCGGGATTGTCTGCCATGGCAATCATGACGACCACGACGGCGAAAATCAGGACATACCCAAAGGCCGCAATGGATCTGCGGCCGCCGGCGAGGCCGCACTGGTAACCCGCAGCCGCCAGCCCAAGGATCATGACGCAACACAGAGCGGCCCAGACGCGCCGAGGGATCCGGGCGCGCATGTTTGTCAGCACACGCAACGCATGCACGTCGTTGATCTCGGCAAGCGATTGCGCCGCTGACGATGCGGAGCCGGTCAAGCCGTCTTTGTCGCCGATCAGAAGGCTCTGCTGCCGGATCTGCTCCTGCAATACGTTCAGGCGCTCGAGGGTGTGATTCCTTTCAGCCGGTTCGCCCACCTGAAGACGAAGATCCACGTAATTCAGAAGCAGGCGCTTTACGTCCGAACGTTCGGGATCCGGAAGAAAGTCGGCGTGGTGGTAGGCGGTTCCGATCGCGACGGCTTCATTAAACACCGTTTCCATTCTGTCGTCGTAGTGAGATGCCGCCAGCGCAAACGTGAATCCGAGAATAAAGGCGAGCAGGTTCAGAACGCTCCCGATCATCGTGCGGACAGGCAGGTTCGGCTCGGGTTCCGGCTGTTTACTGCGCCATAATCCAAGGCGAACGCCGGCGTGGAACGCGAGCAAAGCCAGCAACACCGTTATGAGGAACAAGCCGGTGATCGAAAGCCACGACATCGACTGCATGGGTGTTTCTCCGAGAGATGCCGAGCAATTTCAGGGGCACTTTACCGGTACCGGTAAAACTTCCGACGATCTCTAAGAGGCATTTCGCATTGAGCTGCGATTTCCGACGAGTCATTCTCAAAGAGGGTGAAACAGAAACGTAGAAATCGCTCTGCTCTCATCATTCTTGCCACATGCGTGGTCGCTGCCCATCCAGCCGGCTCGTCACAGAATTCGCAGGAGGTCGACTCCGGGCTGAAGGTCCTCTGGCAGGATCCGGGCGATTCTTCGCAACTCGATCTCCGATTCGGTATCGGCGGAGTCGAGCATCAGCCCCAACCTCCATTTCAGTTCATCAGCGAGGATGAGTCCGGCACGACTCCCAAGATCTTCGTAATGGATAGCCGCGGCGCAACCTGGAACATCAAATGGGGTGAGGAAGCCCGACCCAGCACGTTCGCCACGCGGCTGGCGTGGGCGTGCGGCTATTTCGCGCAGTCCGAATACTTCGTTGCGAGCGGGCGCATTGAAGGCGTGCGCCGATTAAAGCGCGGTCGTTCCAATGTGTCGGATGATGGTGCGTTTCGAAGTGCCAGATTTCAGCTTCGAAACGATTCGCCGAAGTACCTTGATGGCCGGAGTTGGACGTGGAAGAAGAATCCATTCAAGGATACGCACGAACTCGACGGGCTGAAGATTCTCATGCTGCTTGTCTCCAACTGGGACGGCAAAGACGCGCGCGACACAATACGCACTGCCGACAGCACTATCCGAATGGACTCGAATCTGGCCGTTTTCGAAGACCACAGCAACGGCGAGCGGCGGTACCTGTACCTCAATGACGACTGGGGAGCGTCGATGGGCAAGTGGGGCAATTTGATTTCGCGCAGCAAGTGGGATTGCGCAGGGTTTTCGGAACAGACAGACAAGTTCGTAAGGGTGCGTGAAGACGGATCGCTGAAGTGGGGTTTCGCGGGAAAGCATCGCGACTCGCTTACCGACAGCATCGATCGATCCGATGTGGCCTGGCTGTTGCCGTATCTGGGCAGGATCACCGATGAGCAGATTCGCAGCGCCCTCGAAGGAAGCGGCGCCTCGCCTTCGGAGATCTATTGTTTCGCACGCGCCCTGCGGCGCCGGATCGACCAGTTGCAGATGATTGCCGCCGGCGATCTCAAAAGAATATCGACAGGGCAGCACTGACCTTCACGCAGCGCCTTCCAATTCGAGTTGCAGTTGATCCACATAACACCAACCCCATGACTCGCCCGGCTCCGCCGAGCGGATGAGCGGATGTTTGTCGTGAACAAAGTGCTTCGTCGCATGTTTGTTCTTCGACGAGTCGCAGCAGCCGACGTGGCCGCATGTCAGGCACATCCGGAGATGGACCCAGTCGTCGCCCATCGCGAGGCATTCTTCGCATCCATCCGTTCTCGGACGGACGGGTCGAATCGAATCAAGGTGTGTACATTTTGTGTTCATATCTAATTAATACAACACGAGCCCCTCAAAAAAAATCAGCTGGGGTTTCGAATAGGATTGCTTTTCGATTTTCCCTTTGGCTATGCTGCCGCCCGTGTCGGAAACGAACTGACGCAGCGACGTTTGGTTTGGACATTTTTTTTGTGGTAGTAAGCCCTGAGTAACATCACCAACCCTTCCCGAAGGTATTTCCCCACTAATGAAGTTAGCAATATCCTTGTTTATCGCATTGTTCACGCTTCCGCTCACAGCGACTGCTGCTAATTATTACGTCGACAACACGAAGCCGAACGCAAATGACAACAACCCCGGAACGAGCACTTTGCCCTGGCAAACTCTCCGGAAAGCCGCGATCACAGTGGTCGCCGGCGATATCGTAACGGTAGGCCCGGGCGGGGTGTATGACGAACGCGTGCAGCCGATCAACTCAGGCGCCGCGGCGAAAGTCATTACCTATCGCGCGGCAGCGGGCACAAGGCCCAGGGTCCGACGATTCGATTTAATCGGGAAGAGTTACATCACGATGATGGGTTTCGAGATCACCAATTCCGGTATGACGATCGATTATGAGCCGAGCTTCTATGTTACCGGAACGGTCGGAGTTCGCATCATCAATAACTATGTGCACGACACGCTTGGCGTGTTTGTGCGAACCCACGTGGCGGCGACTGACGCAAGGAATCTGTATATCGGCGGCAACATTGTTACCCGCATCGGACCCGCCGGGGCCAGGACGCCCATTATTCAATGCGCATGTGACAACACGCTGATCGAAAACAACGATCTGTCCCGCGGAGAAGATTTCATCCGGATCTTCGGAAACCACAACGTGATTCGCAATAACGTGCTTCACGACGGCATCGCAGCCGAGTCGGCCGGGAACGGACATCTGGACGGTATCCAGGGGTATTGCTCCGGCGGCACTCCCGAGTCATGGAACTACGTCCTGCTTGAAGGCAATGTTCACAGAGACAACCCTGGAGGTCACGATCACTTTGCTCTGATCAATGACACAATGTCCTGCGGTGGGACGAAGACCGTCATTGTGAGGCACAACCTGATTCACAATGTCGGTTCGTACTCATTCACGAGCGATACGATCAAGAACGCCGCGGACCATCACAAGTACTACAACAACACGACCGTCAATGGCGGCATAGGCGTCACACCCAAAGTGACGCATACCGCCGTTGAATTGACGGGCGGCCCGTACGGCTCGGTTCTCAACAATATTTTCTATGATGCGATTGCGCCGACGCCTCCCGCTCAGGTTTATCTTCTCGACGCGTCGGGAACCAGCAACGGCAACTATAATCTGGCGTATCTGTCCACAGGGGCGGTCAATTTCGCCAATCCGATCAACGCTGAGACCAACAAAATCCTCAACGTCAATCCGCAGTTTGTCAGCACAACGAATTTCAATCTTCGCACGACGTCGCCCGCGCGGGGCGCCGGCGGGCACCTGACAACGGTCGATGCGACGGACATCGGAAGCGATGTGTACCTCAAGGTCGTCGACGCGCATTTCTTTCAGGACGGATGGGCTGGAGTCACTCCGGACACGATTGCCGTCGGAAGCAGCACCAATACGGTGAGAATCGTCTCGATCGATTATGCCAATAACATCATCCAGCTTGCCGCGCCGATCACGCGTTTGCCCGGCCAGCCCGTCTGGCTTGCAAAAAACTCGACCGGCGTAAAGGTCATGTATGGTTCCAGAGCGGATATAGGCGCATACCCTTTCGTAGATATTGCCATCACGGTGGAGACGAAGGCAGACGGCACGGGCACCGTGCTTCCGTCGCAGATCCTGGCATCGGGTTCTTCCGTCGCGGCTTACGCCATTCAGCGTGACGCGTCGGGCAACTTCATTTCGAATGTTGCCGCGACCTGGTCTCTGACGGCGATTACCGGCGCCGTTGTAAGCACCGACCTGGTAGTGAACCCGACCCTGAGAAGCGCCCTGTTCACCGGCCACGGCGCGGGCACAGCAATCATCCGGGCTTCGGTTGGTGGAAAAGCCGGATTATCCGGAGTGCTGACGGTCAGCGGTGCGCCTGGACCCCCGGCCGGGTCGCCGGTTCTCGACCCGGATTTGGATGGCTCGGCCGCTGAGAATATCGGCATCGCTCATGTTCGCGTTGATAGCAACGGCGAACTTAGTGACTTGGCAGCCGGCATCGGTTTTATCGGATTGCGCATGAACGGCGTGCTTGTGACCGAAGCGGCTCTCCCGGCAGTTGCGGCAGCGATGGATGGGCGTATTTACGCCGAGGTGGGCAACGATGTGAGCACCAGCATTGCATTTTCAAATCCCAATGCCGAGGATGCCATCATTTCATTTTCCTTCACCGATACCTCAGGCGCAGAGTTCGGCTTCGGTTCCCTGACACTGCCGGCTAAATCCCAACTGGCTGGATTCCTGAATCGGGCGCCGTTCCACGGACCCGCAGATTTGCGCGGTACGTTTACGTATCGCTCCTCGATTCCGATTGCCTCAACGGCTTTCCGCGGCCTTGTCAATGAGCGCGCTGAATATCTGCTTATGACAATGCCGGTGTCGCGCCTGGCATCCGCCGAGGCTGCACGGACCCTGGCGCACTTTGCGGATGGCGCGGGTTGGACGACGAAGGTCATCCTGCGAAACGATTCCGACTCGCCCGCATCGGGAACGCTGCAGTTTTTCGGACAAGGTTCGATAATTCTGAACGCAACCGCTCTCAACATGACTGTGAACGGAGTCTCGGGAAACAGCTTCAGTTATTCGATACCGCCCCATGGACTCGCTCACTTTGCCACTGAAGGTGGGGATGCGGCGACGCGTATCGGATCGATACGAATCACCCCCGAGGCGGACAATGCTCCTTCGGCGACTGCGATTCTGACGCTTCGCGCCGGAGAAGTGACCACGAGCAGCACGGCCTTTGCGGCTACGGCGGCGCGATCCGTATTCACGATGTACATTGAAGCCTCCGAATCTGCCCGGAGCAGTTTTGCGGTCGCTAATCCCTCCGAAGCTCCGGTCACCGTATCGATCCAGCTTGCCGGACTTGACGGAACACCCGCCGGGATACCTGTCGCAACACTGACCGTGCCGGCGGGTGGCCAGGTCACAAAATTCATCGATGAGGTGTTTCTGGAATTGAATGACGGCTTCAAAGGCATCGCCAGGCTGACTGCGTCATCCGGCATGCTGGTCTCGGCGTTCCTGGGAACTGACAACGAACGAGGCGATTTCGTCCTCACGAGCACACCGCTGCTCGACGACTCGGCTTCGCGTGTCGTGTTTTTTCCTTACATCGTCAACGGAGCTGGATACAGAACAGAGATCATCACATTCGGCCGGCAAGGCTCAGTAATGCTTTCCGTGATCGATTCGGAACCAATCAATTGAGGACGTGGACGCGGGGTAGATCGTCAGCTTTTGTGTTGAAGCACAAGAGCTTCGATCATTTCCTGCAATTTGGAGAACGCGATCGGTTTCATCGCGAAAGCCTCACAGCCGGATGCGAAGGCCTGGTCGCGCGCCTCCATACCCAGGGCGGTCAGGACGATGATCGGAATCTGTTTGGTGGCAGGATCCGCTTTCAGAAGTTGCGTGAGCTGCAATCCGTCCATGCCGGGAAGACCGATGTCCATCAGGATCAGGTCGGGACGTTCGCTCGATGCGAGCGAGCGTCCATCCTCGGCGTCAAGCGCCACGACCACGTCGTAATGAAGCCGTTGCAGTCGACGCGTCAGCATCTGGCGATTCAGTTCGTTGTCCTCGACCAGTAGAATCTTCGGCATTTGTCTACCCCACCGGGTCTCTCTGATGCCTCCCTGTATATAAAGATCGGATTTTTGATGCGCCAACTTTAGCACGGGAATTACAGAATCCTGGTGGCGTCAGACCCTTGATTTATCAGCACTATAGGCCTGACTGCCAGTTGCATACTTACTTGCCTTATACTCAAGGACTCACGAACGGGAGTTTATAGATGCGAAACAGATTCATAGGCGCGATCGTGACGACGGCAACCTTATTGTTGACCGTCAGCATCGTTCGCGGGCAGCAAGCGGCTCAGGCGCCTCAGGCGTCACCGGCGCAACTGGATCGTCCGGCGCGTATATCCGGACGGCCGAACTTCAACGGCATCTGGCAGGCGATGAACAACGCCAATTGGAATCTGGAAGCCCATTCGGCGGAAGCGCTGAAAGACTTCTGGCAACTCGGCGCGATCGGAGCAATTCCGGCGGGGCAGAGCGTCGTCCGTGGTGGCGCCATTCCCTACCTGCCGCAGGCGGCCAAAAAGCGCAATGAAAACCGGGCGAAATGGCCGGCGTCGGATCCTGAAGCAAAATGCTTCATGTTGGGAGTTCCGCGCGTCACCTACCACAACATGCCTTTCCAGATTTTTCAGGGTAACAACGACCTTCTGATGGTTTATCCCTTCGCAGCAGCGCAGCGAGTCATTTACATGAAGGATCACTCGGAGGCGCCTGTCGATTCGTGGATGGGCAAGTCGAACGGCACATGGCAGGGCGACGTCCTCGTCGTTACAACCTCGAGCCTTAATGGCCAGCAATGGCTGGACCGCGCCGGCAATCATTACAGTAATAAGGTGAAAGTGACCGAACGCTTCACGCTTCTCGGGCCGAATCACATCTGGTATGAGGCCACGCTCGAAGATCCTCAAACGTTCTCGCGTCCCTGGACGATTGAAATGCCTTTGTATCGTCTGGTCGATAAGAATGCACAACTGCTCGAGCACAAATGCGTGCCATTTGCCGACATGCTTCTGTACCAGGATCTGCTTCTGCCGAAGAAGTAATGGGTGCTTTTTCCTGACGTATTTTTAGAATAGAGACAAGGAGTAAAACCAATGCACAGCAAACTGACGAGGATCGTGGCGAGTGCCGCCCTCCTTATGGCGACGGCTGTTTCGGTTTCGGCGCATCATTCGTTCTCCGCCGAGTTCGACTCGAAAAAGCAGGTCACCCTCGAGGGCAAAGTCGCCATGATGGAATGGGTCAACCCGCATTCGTGGCTGCACATCGATGTGACGAAGCCCGACGGGACCGTCGAACGCTGGAAGATTGAAGGCGGATCACCCTCAGTATTGTTCCGCAAAGGGTGGAATCGTGATTCGCTGCCCGCCGGCCTGAAGATCAAAGTCGTCGGCTTCCAGGCAAAGGACGGATCCCTGCGCGCCAGTTCGCGAAGCCTTGAGTTCCCCGATGGCAGGAAGATGGACCTTGGCGGTTCAGCCACCACCGACAAAGAAAACGTGAAGTAAGAATTTGAGGTCAGGCGCGTGAAGTATTAACAAGCGCCTGACCGTCGCTGCCCGCCTTACTTGGCCACAGGTTTGTTGTTCGCTCGCTCGAATCGCGAGGTTTCGATGTAGTACCGAATCGCCGTGTTGCCTTCGTGGCAGGCGTACTCGTACATCTCGTATTCGGGATCCAGCTTCCACGGAAATTCCGCCGACCACGGGCTCGTCAACACTTCCGGATCCTCAACCGTCATCTTGTATTCAACCGTATCGCTCGCCGTTCGAGTGAAACGCTCGACCATACGGAGATTTTCCGTTGCCGGGGTCAATCCCTCCGGCGGGGAACCGGGAACGCCGGCGTTGGTCATCGCGGGTTTGCCGTTGAAGTTTTTGGTTTCAACTACCAGCGTATTTCCTTCCCAGCGTCCTCTCGACTCTCCCAGGTACTGTTTGATTGATGGATCGATGAACGGGCGTCCGTCCGTCGGAATGATGCGGGCCTCGTGAGCCATTTCCATGAGGATCACGACGTATCCGGGAGACTGCATGACGCGAAGGCCTACGTTGTAGTTGCGTGTCAGCATCGAAACCGGCAGGCCGCGCGTGATGCAGCGATCCCAGGTGTCGAAATCTTCAGGAGTATCGAATACGGTCTGGCCGCGTTTGTAACTTCCGCGCATCTTCTCGAACAGCTCTTTGCCTTTCGGCGTGAGCGCGGGAAATCGTCCATTCGGCGGTTCGCTGAGTAAAGAGGTCAGCCGGGATGCGCCGCCGGAGTCCGCCTGAGGTATGGCTCCGGATTCGAACCGTGAGTTCCGGTCCTGGGCGCTTTTCTCCGCGGCCGCGAATTCATCTTCCGTCAGTAAACGGCGAGTGCCGTACCTCTCCTGACGCTGAAATGGTGTGCTGATCAGGTGGTTCAGGGGCCACATGCCCTGAAGATCCGGCTCGCCCCACGGAGTTTTAGGAGGCGTCCACGGTTTGGCGCCAGCGCGTTGAGGAGCCGGCGTCGTGGCGCGTTGTTGTGCTGCCGCTTCGGGGGCCGAGCACACCATCATGCCTATACCCATGCTGATTCCACCTAAAGCCAGAACCCGTTTAATCATCTGATCGCTCCTCTATACCTTTTATGAAATGCGGATGATATCACGGTCGATTTTCTGTAGGGGCGGTCTATGACCGCCCGATTTATTTCATTCGTCGGGCTTAATCGCTGTAATAATTCGAGTTTTCAAGGAGGCTTCATGAAGATCTCGATTGCGTTGCTGCTGGCTGTTTCGATGCTGGCGGCTCAGACTGCAACCGACACGCCCGAAGCACATGTCGCCGTGGCGAAGACCGCTGCGGGAGACGATTATCAGAACCTGTTCAACTTCCTTTGCGCCGCGCCTGCGAATCGCGGAGGCGGTGGCCGGGGAACCGGAGGAGGCGGCGCGCAGCGCGGGCAGGGAGGCGGCCAGCGTGGGCCGCAGGCGCCACCGGACCGATCGACCTGGTACGCCGAACCCGTGAAGGTGTTCGATAACTTCTATTTCGTCGGACAGAGCGAGTATTCGGTGTGGGCAGTCACGACTTCCGAAGGCATCATCCTGATCGATACGATCTTTGATTATTCGGTAGAAGAAGAGGTCATCGGCGGGTTGAAGAAACTGGGTTTGAATCCCGCCAACATTAAATATGCGGTCGTCAGCCATCCGCATCCCGATCACCATGGCGGCGCCAAATTCTTACAGGACATGGGTGTGCCTATCATCATGTCAGCAGCAGACTGGGATGCTCTCGATCGGAGCGGCGGGACGAAGCCAAAGCGCGACATGGTGGCAACCGACGGTCAGAAGCTCACGCTGGGCGACACCACCATCACGATGTACGTCACTCCGGGGCACACGCCAGGCACGATCTCATTTCTGATTCCCGTGAAAGACAACGGCAGGCCGCACCTCGCGGCGATGTGGGGCGGCACCGGCCTCAACGCCGACCGCGAATCTCTGACGAACTATGTACAGTCCGCCAAACGGTTCACTGATATCGCGCGGCAGGCGGGAGCGGATATGATGTTGTCCAACCACACCGACTGGGATGGATCGAAAATCAAACTGCCCGCAGTCGCGAAACGCGTGCCCGGAACCCCGCACCCTTTCGTCGGAGGTAGCGGAAGCGTGCTGCGGTATATGAAGGTCGCCGAAGAATGCGCGACGGCCCGGTTGATGCGATTGAACTGAAAAGATGGAGGACGTATGCGATTGGATGCTCATCCGGTCATTCTGGGAACAGGTCTGACGGGCCTTGCAATCAGCCGGGCGCTCTCTTCATCCGGCATCCGTCACGTACTCGTAGGCGGTCCTCCATCGGAAACGCCGCGGCTGGGAGAGTCGCTCAATCTCGAAGGCAGTCTCGAGATGATGCGCCAGTTTCCGGAGTTTTCGCGTTTCCTGTCCGACAAGCGGCGCCAGGCGCTTTTCTTCGGCGACGTATCTGTTTCCTCTGACTTCATTCAATTTGCCGCAGCGCCGGAGTATTACAGGTTGACGGATTACCCGCCGACCATCCGGCTGTTCCATGTCGATCGCATCGGTTTCGATCGGCACCTGTACGACAGCGTTGTATCCAGCGATCGCTGCATTCACCTTGAAGGACCCGCCGTAACGCTGGACTATGACGCCGCATCGGATCGCATCCGGAGCGTCGAGCTTGCCAGCGGCAAGAGGGTCGAGTCGACCTACGTTTTCGATGCGACGAACCATGCGTGTTTCGTTGCCCGCCGTCTCGGCGTTCGGCGAAATGTCATCGGCAAGCCTCAGCGTGTCGTGTTTGCCCACTATCGAGCCGCCGGAAGAAAAGACTCAACGCCGCCGCCATGGCTGGATGCGACATCGCTGTTGCGCCTGGACTCGCGGACGGATTCCGTCGATGGTCTCGCATGGTGTATTCCACTGCGATCCTATGTTTCCGTCGGAATCAGCGTCGATCCGAAGCAAACTGCCGCAAGGCCCGCTCTGCTTCTCGATTGGCTGGATCATGCATGGAGCAAACGTGGAGTCCGCGTGCGCGCTGAGTTTCCGGTGCGCACGGATCCCGTCGATATTCATTACGAGCACTACAATCACGAACGGTGTTATGGACGCAACTGGCTGCTTGCCGGAACGAGTTGTTGCCAGTTCTGGTTTCCTTCGGCGTCGGGCGTCGCAACCAGCCTGATCGCGGCTCGCTTTTCGACGGACATATTAAGGGCGCCTGCGTCGGCGGCTCCGATGTATCAGGCTTACATCGATCAGGTGGCGGCAAGTCATTCCGGGTTGGATTGGCTGACTTCCGACGATCCGACGTCCATATCGCTCGACGACGTGCGTCGGCGAGCCGAGGCCATTGCGAAAGGAAACGTCAGACGTCTGGCCGGCTATCTCGGCATGCAGAGCATTCCGGCGGAACTGGTGTTCGGCGATGCGCTGTTGCGAATGTTCGAGAGCAGTCGAAGAATGGCGAACCCCCTGCGATTCGACACCGCTCTGCCTCAGGCTCAGGCGACTCGCCTGTTTGCGGAACTGCCGGGAGCCGATCCGTGGATGGATGCTCCGATCGCGGTTCGTGCTTTGCAGCCGCACAAGCTGGAAGGACCGCGGGCCATTCTGGGCTTGGTGGAGATCCTGTCCGGCCGGCGGCCCGTGGAAACCGCGAAGAAACTAGTGACGACGGATGTGAAAGTTCAGATCGATCAGTTTCAGGTCAACGAGCTCGATCAGTTTCAGGCGTGGATGGAATGGCTGATCGGTTCACCACGTGTGAAGTCGGCCGAACTCGTCCCCGCGAGTCTCGAGCGCAACGATACGCGCTGGGTTTTGACTGCTCAGTGGCAGGGAACGATCGGCAGCGAGCGATTCGTATCGCCGAAGTTCGATATCCAATTCGAAATGGCGCGCGATCGCGTGTCGGCGATCTATACGCGCCGTGCCGACCATACGTTTATAACAGGCGATTCGATTTTGCCGCCGGTTGCATTTGCAGCGGTGCTGGGAGAACTGACGTCCACCGCCGGCTCGTAAAGTCGATCGCGACTCGTCCCGTTGGGCTCTCCGCAGGCATTAAGTAGACCTCGCTTGCCCCTATAGTCTCGACAAGCGGCCACCTTCATTCGACGTGCGGCCGCGAGAACCCTTGATGCGGTTGGGTTTGCATGAACAGGGCCGGTCGCCACGCGTTTCCGGCGCTGGAATTGCAAGCATCTGCCCGCTTGTGAGCCTTTCAAAGAAACAAACGCTGAAGTCCTACATGAAGGCAGCGATCGCTGCGGTGATTTTTTTCCTCCTGCCGAGTGGACTCTTCGCCGAACCCGACACCGTGACCTGCGAGTCTTTGCCCGGCGAGCGTCGCGAGTGTCCGGCGAACACGTCGGGTGGCGTGGCGCTACAGAAGTCTACTGGGACCGTGGCCTGCCTGTTGGGAAAGTCGTGGGGTTACGACGATGTGGGGGTTTGGGTCGCGGACGGCTGTTCGGCGGAGTTTGTCGTTGGTGTCAGCGTCGGTGTCAGCGGCCAAACGGAGCCGCCGCAGAGCACGGCGCAGCCTGCGGCGAAAAAGAGCAGCCCGGAGTACATCCCCAATCTCGGATTCAAGCTGTACGAGGGCGAGAAGGGCCAGATTTATATGCGGCTTTTCACCTACTCGCGCTTTCTGAATCAGAAGAGCCTCGATTCGACCTACACCGATTTCTTCGGCAACACCATTTCCCTGCAGCGGCGCGAGGATATTGAACTCAACAAGTTCTTTCTTCCGTTTGCGGGCTGGTTCCTGACGCCGAAATTTCGCTACTACCTTTATGTCTGGTCGGCCAATACCTCGCAAGGAGATCCCGCGCAGGTGGTGGGCGCCGGCAACATAAGTTATGCCTTCAGTCGTTTTGTGACCCTGGGCACGGGAATCACCAGCCTACCTGCTGTCCGCAGCACCGAGGGGCAGTTCCCCTACTGGCTCGGCGTCGACAATCGACTGACGTCAGATGAGTTCTTCCGCGCCTCCTACACGACGGGCGTTTGGATCAAGGGCGCGCTTTCCGATAAGGTCAATTACATGGCCATGCTCGGAAACAACCTGAGTCAGCTTGGCGTCAGCGCGGCGCAACTCGATAACCACCTGCAGACGACGTCGTTCATGCTCAACTGGCTGCCCACGACAGGAGAGTTCGGTTATTTAGGCACGTTCGGCGACTACGACTATCACGAGCACGTGGCCACCCGGCTGGGAGGCCACTACACGCAAAGCCTCGAGGACACGCAGGAACAACCGGGGACAAACAGCATCGAGAATACGCAGATCCGGCTGACGGACGGCAGCATCATCTTCACGCCGGACCTTTTCGGGCCGGGTATCACCGTCGAGAAAGTGCACTACGACATGGTGAGCATTGACGCCGGCTTCAAGTACCGGGGCTTCGCGCTGGAAGCCGAGTACTACTGGCGCAAGCTGAGCGATTTTCAGGGAACGAACGTCGGCGGGATTGCCGACATCCGCGACCACGGGTTTCAGGCCCAGTTCTCGGCGATGGCGATTCGGGAAACCCTCCAGCCATATGTCAGCGGCGGTGCGATCAAAGGCCGCTTTGGCAACTCTTCCGAAGTGCGAGCGGGCGTTAACTGGTATTTCCGGAAAGAACGGGGACTCCGGGTCAATGCGGAGTGGCTTAATTTGAATGATAGCCCGGTCGGCTACACAGCGGTTCCGTATCCCGTGGGCGGTAACGGAAACGTTTTCCACGTGAATCTCGAGTTGAATTTCTAAGGGCGTCTTTCTTCGAACACGAAACCTACTTTAAGTCGCAGCCACGGCAGCCAGCCCGGGTCGCGATCGAGACCCGCCCGGCGCAGATCGGGATCGGCGTGGTCTGCATCCATGATGATATCCATCTGTTCGTGGGTCAGGCGAATACGTGCAGGCCGGGCAAACCAGCGATCGACGAAAACGTCCACGCGATGCGATGTGTCTCTTGCGCGCGCAGCGAGAAGTGTCGATGGCGCTCCCACAGTCAAAGCGAGCACGGCTGCGCCGGCGATTGAAGTAGCCGGTGGAAGAAACAGTTGGACATATCCCGAGTCGGGCGTCGCGCGCGGTTCATGGGTCGCGTGAACACGACCCGTACTATCCAGACTTGCGAGCGCAGGTGATGCCGAGATCAAACTTCCGTGCGGCCAGATATTAAGAAATGCGCTGAGACCGGAGCGCAGCAGGTCGGCGGTATTCGCGGGCCACGCAAAGAAAGCGAACGGCGAACCTTCCGCGGCCGCGATCAACAGCCTTCCCGCGCTGTGATCGGCAAGCATGACGTCAACTGAAGGAACGTCCGCCAACCCGCGCCGCGGCAACGCCTGCGCCAGAGCGGCGCACGTGGCCAGCGCGATTTCGGCGTGTTGCTCCAGCGATATGTCAGGACATGGAGTTTCTTTGTTCACGCCGCCGAACAACAATGCCGACCGGTCGCCGGCGAACTTTGAACCGATCAACGCCGACATTGCCGCCGCTAGCACGGCGCCCTCCGGCAGGCAGGCCTTCCATAGCGATTCCGCGAGATCCAGTTCCTGAATTCGATCCAGGAGATAAAAGACACCAGCGCAGCGTGTGACGAAAGTTTGCGCCGGACCCTCGCGCTCGGGTTGTTCGGAATCGCCGGGCTGATCCGGCTCCCGAACAGAAACAGCGGCCGGTTCGACGCGAGACGGCGAAGAGATCTGATGAAGCGCGGCTGCTGCGAGCGCGACCACCGGCGGCGCATCGAGTTCGGAGTCGAGCATCGCGGCCGCGTGGACGCGAAGAGCGAGCGACCGCCCCACAGGCATCAGATCGGGCCAACTTGACGCGATTCCGGTGAGAGCCTCGACGAGAGCGCTGTCACCTGTGAAACGATCACGGCCGGCATGCGCGTTTTCGCCGCTGCCGGAAACGTCTCGGTTGTGGCAGCCGAGAGCGGCGGCCAGTACCGCAACCGTCGACGCAGGTCTCGCTGCCAGCACTTCCGCAACCGCGCCTTCCCGCGCGAGACGGAAAAGTGTCGCGCGCGCCAGTGATCCGCGTTCCGGCGACGCGAGCGCAGCGAAGGGATCGCCATCCTCAGAATCCCCGAACCCGGCAAGAAACCACGCAGGGCGTCCCCGTGTTACTGCCAACAGCCAGGATGCGCGCAGGTGCGCTTCGTTATCGAACACGACGGCGGCATCGCCTGAGGCGCCGGTGTCCATCGATGTTAGCCGCTCAAGTGAACAGGGGACTGCAACGCGCTCGATGGCATCCGCTGCGGATCGCGCGAGTTCGTCCAACTGGCCGGGATCGTCGAGGACCGTTTCCTCGAGACGCCAATGCAGCGGCAGCCGCTGGATCAGGACGATCCGGCCCGGAGCGCGCTGTTCCAGCAGCATGGCGCATCGCTCGAGGACGGTGCGCACCATTCGCTCCGCCGCCGGACGCACATCTGCCGCGTCTTCGATATCGGTGCGGACGCGCACCCGTACTTCGCCGATGCGTTCCTCGATCATGCGGGCGTCAGCAGCATGACGGTCTGTTGGGCGACGAAATCGCCCAGTATCAATGCGGTGTATGGCCGGTTCTCCGCGCCATTGCGTTTCGTATTGATCGCCACAATGGTGGAAGCGATCATCTCCGCCATCCCCACTTTGCGCTGCGCAACTATGTTCTTGTCTCGCAGGTTTTCCGCCATGGCTGCAGGTTCGCCGATCAAAAGATGACCGCCGCCGAGAGGAACTGCCACCGACGGCAGATTCGGCTTGCCGACGTCATTCGCGGGCAGCGATGCCAGGCAGCACAGCTTCGAGAAGAATCGCATCGCGGTGACGTCGAGTGGCGCGATTCCGAACTGCGAGCCCCAGTGTTCCAGCAGCGGGTAATGCACGACGTAGCGGCGTCCGCCGAACGGATCGACGGATTGAATCGTGCCCGCCTCGACGACGGCACAGCCGATGACGACACCGTGAGGATCGCCGCAGCATCGCGGTCCCTTCCACAGCAATTCGTCGCACCACGCTTCGAGTAATCGATGCAATGTCCTTCCCAGCATCGCCGCGTCGGCTCTCTGAGGCATTCCGAACAGCAGAAGCCAGGCCGCGCGATATATGCCTTGTGCAATCTCGCGCCGGGGGCTCTTGATTTCGCCGGAAGCGCCTTCGCGCTCGCGCGCTGTCATCTGGGACAACCATCCGTTCAGCGCCGCGAGCATAAGCACTTTCGGGTCGGCCGCCTTGCCGGCATGGAGCGGGTCCGCATGGAGCCATGGAAGAGCCGGCGTCGGATCCGCATCGAGCGCCGCGCCAAAGGCGCCGCAATCCAATCTGCCGGGCCGCGGTGGCCGTTGGCGTGGAGCGCATGGTTCTCCGGAACAGGGAGGCGCCGCGATGTCGAGTGGTGCGACGACGGCTGCGCTGGCCCGCAGCGAGCTCTCGTTGCCTTCGCCGCTGAGGGCCACCGTGAACAGCAGATCTCCAGAGATCGCATCGTCGTCTTCGCCGGCAAGAAAAGTCTGGGCCTGCCAGTTCGTAAGTTTGAACTCGAGTGTGCCTGGAAGTCTGGTATTTGCGCCGGTTCGCAGATTAAAAGTGACCCGCAGGTCTGCCGTATTGAAACCGTCTTTCAGCGAGAGCGGAATCGGGTCGCGGGGCGTAACGATATCCGGAATTGGCTTGCCGTCCGGTCCGAGCGCCTGCGCCGAAAGCGTGCCGCGCACGAATGTCCACATCGGGTCGGGAACGACTTCGATCGTCAGCGACGTCAATCGGCCCTGGCCCAGATCGACATTCGTTATTGCCGGCGAAGGCCGCACCATCACCGCGGCCCGGCGATTCGGCGTGAAACTCAGCTGATACGGCGCGCGATCCGACGGCGGCATTCCCGGCGCCTGTTCGAGCGGGTAGCGTTTCCGCAATTCGTTCACTTCATCGAGGAACTTCCGGATCGGTTCACTGTCGGACGACTGACAATCGCGCGGCGGGACGAGCCTGAGCCGCACCGTTTCACGGATGCGCGACATTTCACAACGATTGACATCCGTCGAACAGATGTCGCCGTGGACCGGGCGCGCTTCGGAAGGGCACTCGATGTACTCGAGCAGAAGATGCATGCGATTCGGACCACGCTGCCGCGCGAGCGGCTGGGCAGCGGGATCGGCAATCAGAGCGGCGATATCGACCTTATATGTTGTCGTGATCGTCAGGTCGTTGCCGCAGCAATCGACGCCATAACCAGGCAGCACGCAAAGATGATCGCCTTCTTTCCCAAGACCGAATCCCCAGACCACGCCCGCGCCCGAAGCGCGGTTATGCAGTTTGGATTTCAACCGCATGTATCGCTGCTCGGTCTCGAGATCTTCCGAAGTGATGAACATGCCGTTGAAGTAACGGGTGCGCACACAGCCGCCGTCGGCGGGAGGGGTTATGAGTGTGACGGTTCCGGCCGGCGGCAACCCGATCACAGTCCCGTTGCATGGCTCGCACGCCGCTGGAAAGAAACGGGCCGTGTTGCCGTTGTCCGCGCTTGCGAAGTCGCACGGCAGATCGAACGTGGTGCGAATGGGCGTGCAGTCCGGAACGACAAACGCCGGTTCGATGATCACGCGAAAACCGAGATTGTTTCCGAGTTGTTCGAAACGCGACGCTCGCAGGTTCTGAAGACGCAAGGCGGCGAGTTGTTCGGAAAGGCTGAACGGCCATGCATTGCCGGCAGCGATGTCGAGCGTATAGCTGTAAATCGTGCTCGCCTGCAGGCCGAGAGCCCGGTTGGTGACAATATGACCGGCGGCCACTTCATTCAGCCCGATGCTGCTGATTGTCGCGACATTGGGCCCCAGACCGGACGAGGGCCGTTCAAACACGGCCGCAGGTTCAGGCCTGAGATTGCCGACCAGCGCCAACGGCACTGTCATGTTTTCCGCCTGCACGGTTACGCGCACGCGAAGCGGTCCTGTCAGCGCAACGAAATCTCCCGCCCAACGCAGAAGGAGACGCGACGGGGACATGGTGTCCTCTCGCGTAAAGCCGAAGATGTTGTGATCCTGAGACGGGTCCGTCCAGGTGCCGGCGGAATCGACGATGTATCGTGTGAGGTCGAGAACAGGCATGGCATTCTCCTTAGATTTATGCGTAGAGCGACTCTGCGAGGACCAGATTTCCTCCCGCATCCTTGACGAGCCGGAAGTGGCGCGCCCAGGAATACGGTGTCAGCGGCCTCATCTTCTGATCCACAGGCGGCTGCTCGCGGTCGCTTTCGAGGAGCACGCGATATCGGCCGCCGTCGATCAAACCTGCGCCGGCAGCCCAATCAAGGTTGATTCCCGAAGACGTCCCCGCAACGTATGAAGCAGTAAAGACGGGAGCCACTTCCCAGGTTCCGTCATCCTTGAAGCGCGAGACTTTGGCGGCGATTTGCGCCGGAGCTGCAAGCGGATCCCGCGACAACTGGTCCGTGCCGGTGGTTTGAATTCCGATCGAGAGTGTTCCGGAATCCACGCCTCCGTTCTCGAACGTCAGGGTCCTGAGGTGTGGCCCCCGACCGCTCAGCCCGGCGCTTCCGGCATCCGTGGACACTTGCAGCAGCAGTTCCTGTAGTTCGGCTGTCGGGAGCAAACGGAGGCGCTCGGGAATGTCATTGTCGGGCCCGCTGATGTTGACGACCTTCTTTCCCTGCTGGTCGAGGGTCGCGACGAAATTCGCGAGAAGCAGGCACGAATCCGGCAGAGGTTTCGGGCATTCGCCCGCGTTGCCAACGTCGCGGGGCGCCATTTCTTCCGCTTCTTCATCGGTAACCAGACTCAGCTCGAAACCTTCACGGATGCGCGCGAACTCGCAGCCATTGGTTTCGCAGCCGCATGGATCGCGCGGCGCCGGCGCCGGGTCGCTTGGACATTCGCGGTAACACAGAGCGATCCAGAGTCGCAGATTCAGTTCATCAGCGCTTTGGGCTGCTTCAGGATGTTGCGCAAACCACGCGGCTACATCGATGCATTGATCCCAGCCGACGACGATCTCGCGGCCGCACGCGTCGAGCGCTGCGCCACGGCTGACGCGCAGCAGCGTGGTGTCCGCGGTTGGAGGCGAACCCTGCGGAAAGACGTAGCGGGTTGCCCGGAGCCCGCACAACACGCCGACACCGTGAGCAAGCAGATTGTGAAATCTTTGCTTGCCGACCAGGTAGGACTGCTCGTCGAAGAAATCGACAACGCCGAGACGCTGCCCGAAAAAGTAGCGTAATCTCACGAATTCGGCGGGAGGTACGAGACACGTCGTGTCGCCGCATGGATCGAGCGTCTGAGTTTTCGGTATGGTTCGGGTCAGAGTTCGGCTCATCAGATTCTCCTTCAATTAGCGTCGGGCCCACCGTCCAGTTCAGTCAGGTACACCGCTTCGCGGCCTCCTCACATCTGGCCGGTCCCCCCGCGCCTTCAATTAGCGTCGGTTCCCCCACGCTAAATTCGTTAATCCACCACCAGTCCGTCAAACCGGCGAACATATCCCGGCCTGCGCGATCCCAAAACCGAGTCGACACCCAGCACTCCGGTTTTCGGCGCAGCTCCGCCGAGGACCAGATCCAGCCCCACGCGGCTCTGCAATCCGACACGCGCGTCGGCGAAGATTGCCTGGAGCCGATGCACGGTATGCGCCGGTTTATTCACTTCCACGATGCGATCGACGGCGCGCAGCGTCACTTCGGTGTCGCATTGGTTATCGATGTACACAAAGATCGTGAAACGGTGCGCGTATTGCGCCCAGAGCTGGTCGTCGGGAATCACGGAGGGCGAAGGAAGGCCGGCGAGAAGCGGAAGCCCGCATCCCAGCACGGCTCCAGGCCGGCCCAGAAAAGCGGGCCGCAACGGACGCTCCAGCCAGCCTTCGACGATCTCCGGTCTCACGCCTGTGTAGATCTCGACGTATCGAACAATTCCCGCGATCGTTCCGCGATTGCGATAAAGCCACATGGCTTCGCCTACAAGCGCGCGCCGTCTCTCGACGGGCCACGACGGATCGAACGCGAGATCGATGAGAGCGGCCAGCCAGTCGATCACTTCGCGGGGCGCCGCATCGGGATTCAGCTCGCGCGAGAACGCTTCGTACCGATCTTCAACGCCGGTGAAAACACGCTCGAACAGCGCCAGGAACCGGTCCATGAAAGAAGCAGCCTCGGGATCGCGGCGATACGGCGTAGGCAGGAGATCGAGCCAGCTCACTCTCGGATACCATGCCTTGATCGCCTTGATCGAAGGGTTCGCGTTTCCGTTCCTGCTTTCGAGAATGACGCGCAGCCACAGGAAACGGCCTCGCGGCGATTGCACCAGTTGTTCGGGCCGGTCGGTGAAGGACACTCCAGTTCCATCCCATTTGCCCGGCGGGCCCGGAGTCGCGCTGTCGGAGGTGAATGTTTCGATGAGTACTCTAGTATCGGGCGGAGGATCGCCGTTGAATTCGACCCGCAGGCGATGCCACGCCACGCCGGGCCGTCCAGCATCGAGAGCGCGGCTGATGAACACGCCTTGCTTGATGAAGCCGCGTCCGAGACTCAGTGCGAGCAAACGCAGCGCCCGATGCACTTCGGCGAGCCTCGCGGGACCGTCCTCACCTGGTGTCGCGCAGGGCCCGCAACTGCCGACGAGGAATCGCGGCATACGATGGCCATACGCGCCGGCAAGCGCGCCCATCGCCACATCGCCTCCGGCAAGCGGAGCAACCAACGTTGAAAGTTCGACATCGCCAAGTCGTTCGCCCGAGGTCGAATACCTCAGAAGCCGCGGCAGCCACGCGTCGGCAACAAGAACGTCACCGGCTTCGTCGATCATGACTGCGATGGGCTGTGCCGGCCTGCCGGGAGCGTGCGCTGTCGGGAAGGAAGCGAGCGGCTTCATGCTCGGTCCGAACACCGCGATCCGCCCGTCTCCGCGATCGGCCACAAAGATCAGTCCCGACGGCGCGACAGCAACGTCGATCGGCTGATTCAGCGCTCCGACCGGTCCACCGCCGCCGAGAATCGCGCGAACGGTGCCGTCTTCAGGGTCGAACACGACGACTCGATGAGCCGCCGGATCCGCCGCGAACAGATAACCCCGGCGATCCAATGCAAGCCCGGCGGGTTGCGCGAGGATGTTCGGCTCGCACGGCCATGGGACGGAGCTGCCGTCGCAGTGAACGACCAGCAGCACGCCGTTTTCGTCGACGCGGTAGATGTCGCCATCCACATCCACAGCGACCGCCGGCGGGGGATCGGCCGCAAACTCTGAAGGTTCGATCTGCAGTTCCAGCACGCCACGCAGTTCGTCGTACAGCAGGGCCGGTTCGAGATAAGGCAGTGAAGGCTGCCCAAACGGCGCCGACGGACTTCGATCCGGAGGAGTCCTGAAGTCTTCCGCGTATCGCAGGACGTACCAGGTGGCGTTGTTGGCGTCGCGTGCCGGCATTTAGATCGTGTCCAAAGTAAAGGTGCTGAGATCGATGCTCGTGGTCTCTTCAGGCGCGAGATCCACATGGTCGTGGTCGTCCGGCGCCGCAGGGCACAACACCAGATTGCCTTCGCGAAATGCCGCGTTGCTCTTCGTCCGCACAAAGTGCGCGCGCAACTCATCGACGCGTTCGATGCCTTCGGTGCGGAACACGCGCGAAATCAGATCGGCTATATGCACCTGGCTGCCGAAAGGAGCGCCCAGTCCGTCTTCTCCGCCGAGAAGCACGTCGAGATAGGTCGCAAGCGAGTCCGCAACCAGGTCTCTCAACTGCAGCCGCGTATAGCCGACGCGCGCTTTAACGCGGCAATAGACGCGGCAGAGCCTCATGTATTGCGGCGGCACGACGTGAACCTCCGTCGTGACGAGCCGGTGGCGATCGAGTTGTTCGCACACGGCCCGCAGAAAAGATGGCGTTGGAACCAGCTCAACCAGCGAGGGACGCGCGTCCGGCGGCGGTTGAGGACTGTCGGGAACAACGACGACGGTCACTACGCCTGGCGCTTCGAATGTGTCATCGAGTCCGGTTGGGGCTTCAGGCAACGCCGGGCCGCAGTCGGCGACCGTCGTAGTCGAGAAGCGCATGGATATCGAACCCGTTCCAGGTTTGACGCTGACCACTCCAGCCAGCACGCCACCGGGTTCACAGGTGCTTCCGGTCGGCAGCTTCTGCGGCGGCTGCTGCTTCGGTGGCGGACACAATTGTTGAAGCCACCCGTTCGCCTTCGAAACCAGCGGCCGGCGGCGCGGAACGACGATGGCTCGCCGTACACGAACCTTCGGCGTTTGCAACGCGATCCATTCGAAATCGCTCGCCGTGACGGCGCGGCTGCGTGTTGAAAGTTCCTTCCTTGCGCGGAGCTTGGCGAGTTCCAGAGTTTCTGCATCGCGTCCGCCGCGCGCGGCGACGAAATTCACCACGTTGGCGAGCCCGTTGAACTGCGCTTCGCTGACCGTGATCGTTCCCGTGTCCATTTCGCCGGCAACGCCGCCGCCAAAGCGGTAACGCAGCGCGATCACGGTGCCGGCTGTCACGACGAGCGGCGGAATCCGTCCGTGATCGCCGTCGCCGAACAGGATGCGGCCTGCTTCAGCATCGAGCTCGAATACGCGATCGTTGGGGCCTGCTCCATCAAGGCTCGGCACTTCCGCCCACGTCGTCAGGATCGCTCCCGGCTCGGCGCTTTCCAAAATGCCGAGTTCGAGCGTTCCGCTGAGCACATTGCCGTGCGCCAGTTGCAAACTCTGGCCGGGACGCCCGTCGGTTGTGCCGAGCAGTTCGCTCGTGACGGTGTTGGTGTTGGTTACCGGTACCACGTTGAAACCGGCATAGCGGAGTTTCGGCGACGCCACGTTCGTATCGAGCGGACCGAGTCGAAGCCAGCATTTGATTTTTGTTTCATCCCGCAACGCCGGGTCGAGCGGGTGCGCGACCGCAGCCTTCGCTTCGCTTTTGGCGGCCTGCGCGGTTGTGAGCGCATCGGTGAGAAGTGTCTGGAAGATACCCGGATCGATGGACGATCCTCCCGTCGGGATCGAATCGCGCAGATTCTGCGCCATGCCGGAGCATGCATCGACCGGCGCCGGTACGACGGCATCGCGAAGATTGGCGAACATTGAAGAGGGAATTGCGCCGATGGAGAACGGCACGGTGAATCGAATCGCGCCCGACCGCGTGAGTTTGTTGGTGAAGTCGTCGATCCGGCCCGGCACCTGCAGCATCGCTTTCTTGTCTTCGTCCCAGTACGACAGCCAGTCGATAGGAGGCGGCTGCTTTTCGCCGGCGGCGACGATCGGTTCACAAAGGATGTCGGCGCGCGGGTCAGGCTGTTCGTCATCGTCGAATTGCACCGTCAGCGTGACGGTCACGCCCGCGAAACCGGCATCGCGCGTTTCGTTGCATTTGATTGCGACCCACAGATAGGGATGCGGCACGCCGCTCGCGGAGACCGGCAACAGTGTGATCGGTTCCAGCGGCATGTTTTTGCCGGAGGGTTTCTTCCCATCCCATGCCACCGTGAGCCAGCGGCAGTCGGCGGCCGGAATCTTCTTGGGAAGCTGCGCGTCGGTGGGAACAGCCTCGCGTCCGCCCGAGTCGTTGAGCCGCAGCAGATCCCACAGGTAAGGATTGCTCGTCGTGACGAGCGCCGACGGCTCTGCCGGAACCATATCGACAGCCACGTCGCTTTCGAAAGTCACTGCCGACGACGCTTTGCCTTTGAAGCGCGACTGCGCGTCGAGCGTGAAACCCTCCATCAGCGACGCATCCGCGAGAAAGATTCCGATACGCGACCGCGCAGCCAAAGCGGGCCTCAGCCGTATTCCGAGCAGCTTGAGGAGTTCGATGTGGTTTTTCTCGGGGACCTGATTCAGGCGATAGCCGACTTGTTCCGCGAGGGTCGAGAACAGATGGATCAGCGTCACGCCGGGATCGCTGTCGTTCCAGTCCGTCCATTCCGGCGAGTACACGGGGATTCGCCGCAGCAGTTGCTGAACGAGGGCGTCGTAGCGGAGGTCGTCGAGTTGTGGCGATTGGATCGGCATCTAGGGCCTGGCCTCCAGCAGGTAAAACGGATAGACGCGGTTGTAAAAACTGTTCGTCGCGCGAACGACGTAATCGACGTGGATCAGAAGAAGATTCGGCTGCCTGTCGTCCGGAGTCACTTCGACGCGTTCCACGTCGATGCGCGGTTCCCAATCGGTCAGCGCGGACCGGACGACGCGCGCGATTGCATAGCGCGTCGGCGGTGAGTTGGGCTCGAACAGGTAGCGGCGCAGACCTCCGCCGAATTCCGGGAGCATCGGACGTTCGCCTCGCTCGCTGAGCAGGATGATCTGGATCGCCTGTTCGACGTCCTCTTCATAGGCGGCGAAACGCAGTCGTCCGTTGACGGGCTTGACGGGGAAGGCCCACCCAACGCCGAGAAATGCTTTTTTAGAACCGTTATTTGCAGCCATGCCGTCCCTCCTACGGCTGTACCGGCGGCGTCACTGGCGGGACCGCCGGGAGACCGTGCACATGGAGGCCAAAAGGTTTCCCGTCGATCACGACGGCGCAGGTCGGCATCGTGCCCGTCGTCGTGAGCGCGATTGCGGCGCCGTTCATTGAAATGGACGCGCTCTGGATGCTCACCGATGCCGGCGCAGTGATCTGAAATGTCCCTGTGCCGGGCATGGTTCCCGGCGACACGGACATGCCGCCGACCATCAGCGCGAGCGAAGCGCTTTCGATCACGATCGATGTCGGCGCCTTGATGGTGAGCGTGCCGGTTGCGTCGTCCATCTCGATGGAGATGCCTTTCGGTGTTTCCATCTTGATCTTGCCCGGCGGTGTGTCGTCGAGAAGGATGCAGTTGCCTTCCTTCGTTTTCACGGTGACCTTGCCTGCGGATGGCGAATCGTCGAAGGTCACTTCGTGGCCCGTGCGGGACACGAGCGTTCGAATGTTGTTTTCGTTGGAAGGCTTTGCCTGATCGGGCGTCGGCGACTGCGAGTTATAGAGCGCGCCCAGAATGATCGGCGAATTCGAATCTCCGGACTCGAACGCGACGACGACTTCATCGCCGATCTCGGGCATCCAGTACATGCCCCGCTTGCCGCCGGCGTTCGGCATCATCATGCGTGCCGGCGCCGACGGGGCATTGCCGCCCATGCCGAGATACTGCATCGAGTAGGTGCCGTCGCCCATCCGGCCGGTCACCTTCGCGATCGAGATGCCATCTACTTTCTGTTCCCGGCGCTGCTTGTCCTGATCCGAAAGAAGTAAATCGAAGAAGTCCATTTTTACTGTTTCTCCCCTTTAGGCCGGAAGGGCATGCCCGGCCGGCGCGCGACGAAGGTGGTGCGAAGGCCATCGTCGTTGAATGTGTGCGTGGAGTTTTCGACGTAGTAGAAACCGTCGAATGGCGGGCGCATGCCGCGAAACTCGGCATACTTGCCGGCGCGCAGACGCGGCAATCCAATCGTGACAGCCGGGTTGATCTTGAGAAAATTTCTCGCGAGTTTCCGGTAACATGCGTCGGCCATCACCTGTGCTCTTTCCTTGTCGATTCCTTTCTGGTTGATCAGCGTGTATGGATTCAGCCCGAATTTCTGCCGCCGCCATTCCGGCCCCGATGTCAGAGCCTCGTCACCCTGTTCAGGATCGATGTGCAACTCATCCGCAACCGGATCCGGATTCGCGGGCGGATTCGGCACCGGAAGCAGCGGGTTCGGATTTTTCGGCGATGTCGCCATCACCGTTTCCGGCGTTTGCCAGCTTTTATCGTGACCACGGAACGTGACGCTCGTCGATTGATCGACAACGTGCAGATCCGGTTTGAACTCGATCAGGTTCTTTCCGCGTTCGACCTTATAGACCTCGCGGAACGTTTTGTCGGGTGGGGTCCGGCATCGGCATGGCTCGAAGTGAAATTCGAGGCCGGAGTTCGGATCGTCGAGCGATACGTATTCGATGAAGACTTCAAAATCCCAGCGCTCGGCGAATTTCTTCAGATAGTCCAGAAAGCTCTGACCTTCGAAATGCGCTTCGGCGAGCGCGCGGCCTTCGCTCTCGGTAAATGGAGGCCAGGGGATTCTCGGTTTCGCGAGCGGCAAAGGAAAATTTGCGCGTTTGAGAACATCTTCGATGATCTGTTTTTCCGGAACGGCCCAGTAGTCTTTCTTCTCGGGATTCTTGTTCTTGAGCAGGCAGAGGTCGTCCTCGCCGCAGACCTCGACCCGCGCGCCGTCCCGGTCCGAGAACGTGAAATGCATGTCGGAGATCGGTCCGGAGATCATCGGAACGAACTTCTGGGCCTGCTGATCGCTGGTGGACAGCGTCGACTCCGCATCCGGGAAGTAGCGCATGTCGATCCGAAGCCGCATTCCGAAATCGAGAACCTTGAAGTCGTTGTACTTGAATCGGGGAAACACGGGCTCTTTGTCCGGTCCCATTTCTTCTCGTGGACCAACTCCCTGATTCCGATCGCGGGGCAGCGAGTCGAACCAGTTGTTGAGCACGATGCAGTACTGCGCAGCGCCCGTGCACGGACGGATCACGGTGACGGAAATGATGTCCTGCCGCAATTCGACGATTTCCTGCGCTTCCACATCAGGACCCGGATGAGGCATCTTGCTGAGCCGCATCACGCGGACTCCCGGAGTGAAGTAGGTCTGGCCGGGCCGCGGCGGTGTGGGCACCTTGCTCATGGAGCTCCCACCTTGCGCTTGATACGCGTCAGTTCGTCGTTGAGGATTTCCATCACGATAGGCCGCAGCTTCTCGCGAAGCTCGGCACGGCCGCGTACGGCGCCCAGAGCTTCCTCGCCTCCGCTTGCAGAGCCGCCGCCCGAAGAATCCGATTTGCGAAAGATTTCGATTTCCGTGTCGACTCGATCGATTCGTAAAGGCATCTGATTGATTCCTACAAAGCCGGGATCCACAACGGTGTGCCGGGCTCGATGAACCGCGGCCGTTCGATTCCATTAGCGACCGCGATCGGCCGCCACATTCGGGGGTCGCCGTAAACCTCGTAAGCGATGTGCTGGAGCGTTTCACCCTCACGCAGCACTCGGGCGTGCGAACGGTCCGGGCTGGAGAGTTTCAGATCGCGCAATTGCACCTCGGCTGCTTTGTACGATTTGAACGACAGCGCCAGCCGCGCGCGCAGCCTGCGGCCGTCTTCTGAAAACAGCGTCATCTTTTCGCGTATCGACGTGATCACGCCGGTGAACGAGAAAGAGCCCCACACGAAGTCGACGACCGGCGGTGAATGCAATGTGCCGTCAATCTGGATGAATTTCGCGATGTCGCGCATCTTCTGGTCGACGTCCAGGCCTGTATCGGTCTGATCGAGGAACAGTTCGAGGTGCAGAATGTCGGACTCGCCGCGGATGTACTGAAGGATCGGCATTGCAAGACCCGGCACCGGCATCGACGCGTAGTGCGATCCACGATCGAGCGAGAGGTCGGTCGGGTTGAAGAGCACCTGAACGGTTGGTCCCTTCTGGCTGGATACATCGGCAATTGTGGCTTTGACTAAAGGCATAAGCGTGAACTCAGATCTCCGGTGGCACGCTGCGCAGCCGCAGCAGGCCTTCGTGTGAAAGTTCCAGCGTTTCGATCGCGATTTCGTTTCCCCGCGCGTTCAATCCCGAACCGCTCAGGCGCTCGGGAAGGGCATTCGAAAAGAACCATGCGGCGACGGCTTTATGATTGAAGCCGTCGAGCAGGATGATGCCGTTGCGGCGGGGCACTCTTCTAATTGGGGTGGTGATTGGAAGCGTGTAGCTGCGCGTAATCACGTCGGCCCACCAGTCCCACAAGGCCGTGTTGTCCGTGATCCCGCGCCGCAGCACGAGATTCGGATAACGCCCGAATCGCGGGAAACGCCGCGGGCCGATGTTGCGTCCGCCTTCGCGGTAGTCTTCCATTTCGATTTCGGAGTTCAGACCGCTCACTTCCGCGAAACCGGCGCGGATGTTCACGGCGGGTGCAGCGACAACCGTGGCCGCCTGCGTTCCGGCAGCCGCGAGCGCGTCGCCGGATTCCAAAGACGTGTCCTCCTGTATTTCATCCGAGAACAGGACTCGAAAATTGAAGACGGTCAATGGCGCAGCAGGGCTCATGACTACTCCAGCACCTCCACGACGGCTTCGCGCCGCCCGACTCGGAACACGATGAACTCCGCCGGCGCGGCGATCGCAACGCCGACCTCACACAGCACCTGGCCTTCGTTGATCATCTGCGATGTGTTGTTGGTGTCGTCGCAGCGCACGTAGAACGACTGCTCCGCCGTATCGCCGCGCAACGCTCCGGAGTTGAAGATGGGTACAAGAATTCCCATCATCGCCTGCGTGATCTGGAACCAGAGCGTCGGCGTGTTGGGTTCGAACACCAGAGGACGCAGGGCCGCGAGCGCGCGTCGCTCGATTGCCGAGAGGCAGCGGCGTACGGCGAGGTATCGCATCCATCGTTCGCTCGAAAGCGTGCGCGCGCCCCACACCTGGATCCCTTCGCCGGGAAACGACCGGAATGGATTGATGTTCAGCGGCGTCTCGTAAATGGAAGCGTTTATCGCGTCGTCGATCGCCGGGCTCAGTCCGACGACGCCGACGAGCCGCTCGTTGGCAGGCGATACGTGAGGGCCGCGCGCAATATCGCGGCGGGCCAGGATGCCCGCAGCGAGCGGTGTCGGCGGCAGTTCCACAATCGGCGCGCCGAGCCGTTCCTGAGTGAGCGCCCACGGGTGATAAAAGGCGGCGACGGACGCTTCAAGGTCGTCCACGACATTGTTCAGGTCCTTCCGCCATTTCACAGCGCGCTCGGCATCCGGACCTCGATAAGTTCCTGTGGGCGGATCGAGCGCGACGGGAGAGGTCAGCAATAACAGAACGCGCCATCGTTCCGGCGCGCAGCGGAGGATCATCGACTTTTGCGCAGCGAGGACATTCGCGTCATCGAAGATCGGTCCACTGGCGCTGTGTTCTCCGGCCGCGCTGACGCCTGAAACGCCAAACGTGTCGTCGCAATTGCGGAAGCACGCTTCTCGATCGCGCGGAGGGATGTCGCGTATGAGAACGTCAGGATCGACGCGCCGCGAATACAGATCGGGCGCGTCGACGATGGCGACTTCGAAAATCCGTAACAGGCGTTCGAGGCCTGTTGCCTCGACTTCCGGCGCGCCGGCAATACCGACCATGTCCTCGAGCGCCTTGCCCAGACCTTCGGCGTCATCGAAGCGCGGCCGGCGGATCGTTACGACATGACAGCGTGCCGCGCCGTTTGCGAAGTAAGCGCGAACGCCGCGGGCCAGAAACGTACCGTCGTCGGGAACGGGAAGCCCGCCCATTTGAAGTTCGAAATCAACCCAGTCGTCGCACCGCGTCGAAGACAGCGCCGGCAAGACTGTGGGCCATACCGTTGCTCCGTCGAGCGACCGGCGAATGTGGACGTTCGCTATCCGAATCCAGACGGCGTTCGAAGTCGCTGTCGCGATATCGGCATCCGATGGAGCGCCCGAATCCGAGGTACTCGACGGCACGCCCGCGACCACCGTCAGCTCGACTTTCTGATTGCTGCCGATCACTGAAACGACGGCGTACTGAATCGATCCGCCGGCCGCGATCGGAATGGAGTTCTCGCGCTTCGAAAGCACGAGATTCGTCGTTCGCGGCACAAATAGCCGCGCGCCCCCCAGGAGGTCGGCCGGCAATTGGAAGCGAATGACGTCGACGCAAAACGCGTGGCCGACGGGAGGAGTGCCAAGAAGCTGCGTCGGCATTGTCCCATCGACGACCCGCGGCTCGAAGCCGATGAAGCCGGTCACGTCCGTTCGTGCGAGGGCGCGAGGTTCAGCGCGGGGCCGCGGCTCGTAGTAAACGCCGGGTACTGCGTAGGAGCCAGACATGATGATCAGTCTTCCGGCAGATCGATGCGCTCGCAGACCACTTCGATCGATTCAATGGCGATCTCGTTTCCCTTGGCGTTCAACGACGGACCGCTGAGTTTGGAGACCCAGGCGTTCTGAAGGATCCACGACTGCACCGTGTTGTGCGCTTCGTCCTGCAGGTCGACCCGGATCGACGGCGACGTCGGATTGATGTCATCCGCAAACTGCGGGCCTTCTTCCGCATCGCGAATGGGTTTCCGCAGTTCTGTCCACAGCTTGAGACTGCCTGTGATCCCGCGGCGCATTGTCACGTTGGGGTATCGTTCGAGACCGGGCTGCTTCCGAACGAAGTTGCCGGAACTCTGACTTTGATCCGAGCCTTCGCGGTACTCGATGACGGCGTTTTCAGCGTCGAGGCCTGAGACTTCCATGAAACCGCCGATCTCGATCTCGTCGTGTGTGACGATGAAGTTGAATGCGGCGTAAGGGTTTTTGCGTTCTTCAGCCATATCGTGATCTCCGAATGTCGGTCAGTTATTGTGCGGTGCCGAACTTCGTGATCTGCTCGATACGGAAGATCACGAACTCCGCAGGGCGGACGATCGCCACACCGATCTCGCAGATCAGCCGGCCATTCAGAATGTCGTCCGAAGTCATGGTGGTCTCATCGCAGCGCACGAAGAACGCATGTTCAGGTTTGCGCCCGAACAGCGCGCCCGCGCGCCATTGCGTCGTGAGGAAAGCGGTCACGCTGTCGGTCAACCGCAACCACGTCTGTGGCGTGTTGGGTTCGAACACGACCCACTGCGTCCCGCGGTCGATCGACGCTTCGAGGTAGATGAGAGTTCGGCGGACGTTGATGTACTTCACATCCGGGTCGCTCGACAAAGTGCGCGCGCCCCATACGCGAATACCGCCGATATCGAATTTTCTGGTGAGATTGACGCCTCTCGGGTTCAGCAGGTCCTGCTCGCCAGTCGTGAAAATGGTTTTGAGGCCGATCACGTTCAGCACGGCTTCGTTCGCGGGCGCCTTCCAGACACCGCGCGAATTATCGACGCGGGCATAGATGCCGGCGAGATATCCCGAAGACGGCAGGTAACGGTTCTGTCCGTCGACGGTGACAGTCACCCACGGCTGGTAGTAGGCCGCGAAGGACGTGTCGTAGAGATTGCGATGCGTCAGTATCGAGGTGATGGATCCGCCTGCCGGATCCTGTTCACCATCGAGAATCGCGAATCGATAACGCAGCAGTTCGCATTGCGCGATCAATTCGAGCTGGATCGCCTGGTCCGTTTTGCCGGGAGCGGCGATGAGGCGCACTTCAGTCAGGTCGCGGAACGATTGAATACCGCTTCGCGCGCCGGGACCGTTGTCTTGTCCGATCCATGTGGTGGGATTATCCACGAAGCTGTCCGTGCCGATGTCCGCCGGCAACGGCCTCATCGAGAAGCCGTTCGGTGTAGTGGGCTGGCTCGACAGATCGAAATCCTCGTTGGCCGCGATCGGAGGTTGCACCCAGACGAGGCGCGAGCGCGCGTTGATCGCCCATGCGTAGTGGCGTCGCGGGTCGGCGGCGTCGCCCTGGTTCCACGTGAGGCCGCGGTAGACCTCGGTCGGCGCTGAGCCTGTCGTGTCATTCACCACGATGTCGATTTCCAGCACGCGCACCCACGCGCCTGGAACCGTGAGCGGGTTTGGTCCGGGGAGAGGTCCGTCGATCGTGATCATCCGGGTTCCCGGATTGATCGCTGTGATCTGATGGATGGACCGGATGTCTCCGTTGTGGTCGATTTCAATGACGGCGCCCAAGTACAAACTCGAGACAGACTGCACCTGAATCTGAGTGGCGCCGACAGCGGCACCCGCAGTGACGGGTGTCGGCGAGCGATCGGCGTTGTTGATCGAGACTGTCACGTCCGCGCTCCATGATCCCGGCGATCGCGCAATAAATCTGGGCCCGACGCCCGGCGCCACTGCGTTCACGACGCCGTAAACTTCGGCCGCATCCAGAGGGCCCGGCAGAGGGGCCGTCAGTGTGATGCTGTTGCTCTGCATGTCGTAGGCGGCGATCTGGACCGTGGACGGAACTGCGGCGCTGCCTGTTCTCGTCAATGTCGACAGTGCGCCGAAACCGAGACGTTGAAGCACGCCATTGGGCGCAGGCATTTCATCCAGCTGGATCGTTACTGCAGCTCCAGTCGCGGTGGACACAATTTGAAGATGACCGCCGCTATCGGCGCCCACGCTGAAATTGGCTGATGCAAACAGCGCATCGATGTCCGCGATCGTGACATGCGCCGCATCGGGAACCGTGCTGCCCGGCGGCGGACCAGTAACGCCCAGCGCGAGGCCGAGCGGCGCGACCGCAGTGCCGGCAACGATTTCGATGCGCGCCGACGTGCCGTGAACATCCGTTTCGATCACAACCTGACCGCCGCCCTGGAACACGCGCACACCGCTGACATGCCTCTGCAGCACGGCTTCGATTTGCGCCAGAGTCGCGGCGCCGGCGGTGATCGGCGTAATGGGATCGCCCGCGGAGAACACGACGTTCTGTACCGGTTCGGTCGCCGGGCCAACTCGGAGTTGAAGCGTTGCACCCGTCGGCACGTTGAATGGAGCAGCGCCGCTGGTTTGCACAGTTGCAGGTTGCGCGACGATGTTGCCTTGAACCGTTCCCGCCGGTGTATTCGTCGTCACATCGAACCGGTCGCCGTCATTCAAGGCGAACGGCCCGGTTCCGCCGGTCGCGATCGCAGCCGCTGCCGGACCGCCAAGGGCGAATCCGTCGTCGGTCTGGCGGCGGAAGGTGATCGTGTCGTTTACGTTCAGGCCGCGAGTGGAAGTCAGATGAAGCGGTCTTGGGCCCGTACCCTCGCCGGTGGCTGCGGAGCGCGAAAGGCGATAGATCACTCCCTGCGCGACCTGCATCGTGCTTGGTCTGTCTGTGCCGTCGACGATTCGCGTGATAAATGCGCGCTTGCCGCCGTTGTCGAAGAAAGCCCGGACAGCCCAGGCAAGATAGCCGTAATCGCTCGGGTCGTTGGCGAGCGGGATCGGCAGCGGCCTCCCGAACTCGCGCTGAAACTCCGAGATACTCGTAACAAACACCGGCGACGGATCCGGTGAGAGCACGAATTTGCCGGCTGGAGTAAATGGAAGATTCGGTGTGCCCGAACCGGGCCAAACGTAACCGGGAACAGTGCCCCGGCGCGCTCGTCCTACGAAAGCAGCCGTGCTCGTGCTGACGCCTTCAATGGCTTTGAGACCGCTGGGGATTTCCTCGATGTACACACCGGGCGACAGGTATTCAGGCATGACGTCTCCTTGGAATAGCTCATAGTCGGTCGAAAAGGATGATCTGCGTCCTGCCGAACATAATCGACGGCGTCGCCGGGGAAACGGCGACTGCACCACCATTCAAACGGATGCTGAAGGGCACTGCTGTCCCCACGGTGCCTTTCAGCAACGGTAAGCGATACAAAAACTCGCCATTCACGTCCGAGCGCGTAAACGGCGTGCCGGCGGGAGGCACAGGAGCTCCGCCGGTCCACATTTCCACTGTGAGGTTCGCCACCGGTTGCGCGGTGGCGCTGCGTATCTGTCCCCGGACCGCGGTCTCACTGCCGGCCGGGCGAAACGCCACCGCCGGCCAAAGCGGCATCGGGATCAGAAAATCCGACGGCTGCACCGGAAAAGACAACGGCCGCGGAAGTGTCAGAAGTATGGGATCGAAGCTGATGTAGTCGCCGAGTGTCGCCACAACCTGAACTGGAAGGTTGACGCCCGACGGCGGCGGTTCGGTCAGCGTGGATGAACTGAATCGGTATGTCGAATCCGCTTCTACGCGAAGCGCCGTCCACTGAAGCGAGGGAATGGAAACTTCCAGCGGCGACGTAACAGGCGGAGTCGTATCGTTGAACGGAGCGAAAAACGCGTCATGGAAACGGTAAACGGCCGCCAGACTGCGTTGCAGACGGGTATAGACGAATGTCGCAGGCACAGAACTCATGGAGTCCCCTGCGGAAAGGCCGCGACGGCAACAGGCGAAGCGGACGAAATCAAAGCGGAATCAATACCGACGACGCGAGCCAGATACGAAAGCGACAACTTGTAAGGGATTTCCGACGGATCCCAGATATCGAAATACTCCTCGACGGGAATCGACTCCATCATGAGTTCAACAGTATCGTCGGGAGCCCACACTTCGTCGCCGAGCAACTCGCCGAACGTCAACACGGCGTGATCGTACATGACCTGGGAAACTGCGCCCGTGATGCGGTACGCATCTCGCGTTTCAGTCGTCCATGGCGTTATCAGAAAACGCAGCTCGAGCGGAAGCGGAGGACGCGACGCTCCATTGAAGGTTCGGCGTGGGCCGTTACGCATCTCCGCATTGATCGCGACATGGTAGAGAAAGATCGTTACGGACGGTTGTACGGGAGTGAAATCCGTGAATTCGTCAGGCGTGGAGAGGAAGATGTCGCCGGGCGCGACCAATCCGCTGAGACCGTCCTGAAGTATCGAAACGATCGTATCGCCTAGAAATGCAATTGCGTCCGTCGTTGCCACTTGAGTTTCCTGTACGGACTGAACTTGAGTTTTGAATTTGCCGGTTGCGGCCTATAAACCTAGCTCGCTGGTACCCTACTTCGTCAAGCAGAAATTCTGCGATGACGGAATTTCACACAAAGTAGGGCTAAGATTGCTGGACACATGATCAGAACTGCAGACACTCGCGCGGAAGTTCGATCCGAGTTGCGGCGAATACTTGAACTGCTTCAGGCGTACCTGCAATTGCAGCGTGAGAACGGCCGTACCGCCGCCACAGATCCGCTGCGCGGCATGGCGATCGAAGAGGGTGAAGCCGAGCGGCTGATCCACGACATCGCAGCCGATCTCACGCGTCCTTACAACGTTTCAGAAGAAGCTTCCGAGGATGTTGTTCCTGATTTGAATGAGTCGCCGCTCGGTCGAGCGCGCCGCCGGTTTCGGATGCAGTCGACGGAATTCGACGCGTTGCTGCTCGCAGTTGCTGTCGAACTGGATTCTCGTTTCGCGCGCATCGTCGCGTATCTGAACGACCACATATTACGCACGCGACCGACGATCGGACTGGCGCTCGCGCTGACGGGGGCGGACATGAATGCCGTCGAATTCGTCCGCCGGCCTTGTGTGCGGCATGGGTTGTTGCAGACGGAGGGCGACGGTCCCGTGTCCGGCCTTGCATTGCGCGTCGCTTCCGAGTTTCTTCCGCGACTCGTAACACCGGACGTAGCCGACACGTTGATTGCCGGAGTACGGCTGCACGATCGCGAGGCATTACCGCTCGATGACTTGATCGCCGGTCCGGCGCAGCTCGATAAATTGAAATACTGGGCCGGGTGCCTTTCTGAAATGGTGGCGGTGCGGCCAATCGTCCTGGCCGGACCTTCGGGCGTGGGCCGCGCAACGGCGGCTATGGCCTGCTCCGCTGTTGCGTCTCGACCGCTCGTTGAAGTCACATGGACACCGGATCGCGCAGACCGCTCGTACGTGCTTGCCGGTGCGGTGCGCGAAGCGCTGTGGCACGATGCGACTCTCCTGGTGCGGATGGCCGAAGGATCAAAAGATTCTGACGTTGTGGGATTGTGGACTTCGCTTTCCGATGCGCACGTGCCTGTCGCGCTTGCTGTCTTTCCGGATCAGACCGAATTGGTTTGTTCGGCAGCGCCCGTCGAACCGATTGTGATTCATCTGGAGGGCGCCACGATCGAACAGCGTGAAGCGCTGTGGCGAAAACTGTTGTCGGCCGAAATATCCGGAGTTGCGGTTCGTGTCTCGGACGACGAGCGGACGGAACTCGCGGCGCGTTACGATTTCCTTCCTGGTACTTTGTCTCGCGCCATACGACGCGCTGCCGCGGAACATTCCGGGGACTCGGCTCCGCTGGGCTTCGATTCGTTGTCGCGTGCGTGCCGCATCGTTGGCTCCGCGGCCATTGGGCCGATCGCGCAGCGCCTGTCACAGCCGTACACGCGATCCGATCTCGTCCTGCCTCAGGCGCTTCTGGATGAACTGGATCTCGCCGCAGCATGGACACGCAATCGCCGTCGCGTCTTCGAGGACTGGGGCTTCGGACGGCGCATTGCACTCGGTCGAGGTCTTACCGCGCTGTTCTCAGGCGATCCGGGAACAGGCAAAACGATGACCGCCCAGGTACTGGCGCGCGAACTGGGACTCGATCTGTATCGAGTCGATCTTTCGCGGGTGATGAGCAAATACATCGGCGAAACCGAAAAGAATCTGTCGCGCCTTTTCGACGACGCGCGCGCGAGCGGCGCGATTCTTTTCTTTGACGAGGCCGATGCGCTTTTCGGCAAGCGAACGGAAGTGAAGGACGCGCACGATCGCTATGCGAATATCGAAATCGGGTATCTGCTGCAACGCATGGAAGAACACACGGGCACGACGATCCTCGCGACGAATCGTGTGGGGGATCTCGACGAAGCGTTCACGCGCCGTTTTCACTTCATTCTGGATTTTCCAATGCCGCGCGCGCCGGAGCGGCGCCGTATCTGGGAAGGCATGTTGCCCGCGGAGGCCGAGCGCGAACCCGATCTCGACCTCGACACTCTTTCGCGCGACTATGAAATTTCCGGAGGCGAAATCCGCAACAGCGTTCTGAGCGCCGCCTTTGTCGCCGCCGAGGAAGGCGTGCCGATCGGTCTGCGTCATTTGAAGCGCGGACTTCGCCGTGAACTGTTGAAAACCGGCCGCGTGCTGGACGGCCGTCAACGCCGAGCGCTGGAAGGGGAATAGTGAGAACTAATCCTTCTGTTCCGGTGCCGGACCCGGCGGAGGCGCCGCAGGACCACCGGGCGTCGGCGCAGGCGCGGCGGCCGGCATCTGCGCTGTGCCGTCCAGCGCGAACACGAACATGACCGGCGGATAGTCGGTCTTCGCATTGTTTGCTGCGACGACGGTCGCGGCGCGGCCCAGCCCTCCGCCGAACGCAACGTACTGCTTGCCATCCACCTCGTACGTAATCGGCGGCGCCATTCCGGTTCGCCCGACGCGTAGTTCGTAGAGAATCTCGCCGTTTTCCGCATTTACTGCGCGGAACCGTCCGTCGTTGATCGTCTGGAACACCAGATTGCCCGCGGTCGTGACCGTACCGCCGCCGATTCCGCCGCCGCCTTCGATATTCCACTTGAGCTTCTGATTGACGGGATCCCACGCCTGCAGTCCGCCACGCGCGCCTTTGGGCGGCTCAGGACCCCATATGGGCTCGATAATCTTCGTCTGACCTACCGGACGAACGTAGCCGGTGGAACCGGCGCGATATTCTGCCTGCGCCTGATAGGGGAAACTCTGGTAGGACGCGGGAATGTAGACCAGTTTCGTGTTCGGATTCCACGACATCGGCGCCCAGTTGTGCGCGCCGCCGCCGGTCGGATAAATCGAGATCCCTTCCTGGTCATAAAACGCTTCGGGATTCACGACAGGGCGGCCGCCTTCGCCCATACGCAGCGCCCAGCTCACTTTGACGAAAGCCTCGGCGGAGATGAATTCGCCGGTCACGCGATCGAGCACATAGAAAAAACCGTTCTTCGCGGCCTGCGTTATCACTTTACGGTTGCGGCCGTTGATATTGAGATCGATCAGCATCAACTGCTGCACGCTGTCAAAATCCCAGTTGTCGTTCGGCACGGTCTGGTAATACCACTTCAGGAGGCCGGTGGTCAGGTCGACGGCGAGGATCGCGCACGTATAAAGATTGTCGAGATTCTGGGCGCCCCGGAACTTCTGCACCCAGGGCTCGGCGTTGCCGGTTCCGACGTACACCAGATTTGCTTCGGGATCGTAAGCGAAGCCATCCCAAACCGCGCCGCCTCCGCCGTTCTTGTAGAATTCGCCGCCCCATGTTTTTGCGGCGGTGCGCATCGCTTGATTTTCAAACGGCTTTGACGGATCGCCGGGCACCGTCCAGAAGCGCCACGCAAGCTGGCCGGTCTGCGCGTCGAAAGCGGCAAACTGACCGCGCGTCGGCCGGTCGCCACCCGAGGCGCCGATGATGACTTTGCCTCCTGCGATTCGCGGCGCCATGGTCACCGTGTACAGATCCTGCGGGTATACGAAGCGTGTTTCCCAGATGGGCTTGCCTGTGAGGGCATTCAACGCGAACAGACGCCCGTCGATCGACGGCGCGATGATCATGCCGTTATAGATCGCGATGCCGCGATTCACGATTCCGCAGCAGATCTTGGGTCTAACATCGGTCTGATTGATTTCGGGATCCCATCGCCAGAGTTCTTTGCCGGTGCGAGCATCCAGAGCGAACACAACGCTCCAGGTCGTGATGCCGTAGAGCGTGTTGTTCCACATCAACGGCGTGCCTTCCTGATTACCCCCGCCGGCGCCCATCACATACGACCATGCCAGACCGAGCCGCTTCGCGTTTGTCGTATCGATTTGTTTCAGTGTGCTGTATCGGGTCTCGCCCTGTGTGCGGCCGTAACTCAGCCACGCTCCGGGCAGCGCGTCGGTCGCGGCTGCGGCTCGGCGAAGCACATCGTTGGTCACGTTGGCGGCGACGTTGGAAGCAGCGTTTCCTCCGCGGCTCTGTTGCGCGTACATCGCGCCGCTCACACCCAGCGCACTGATCAGAACGGCGAACGCGGCGGTTCTATGAAGTCGGCCCATTAAATCCTCCCGGGTTTGAGTCGAGACAAAATACCACGAACCGGTGCGGAGCCGGGCCGCACAGCGGGTTTCGAACTCGGTGTCGCCGTGCCGAATGAGATGAAATGTTGTCATGATATTCTCCACAAACTATGCACATGATTATGGTCCGTCTCGAGGTAAAGCCCGAGCGGGTTGACGATTTCCTCAAGCTCGTAACGTTCAACGCATCCGAATCCCGGAAAGAGCCCGGCAACCTCCGCTTCGACGTCGTTCGCTCCGTCGACAACCCCACGCGATTCGGGCTCTATGAGGTCTACCGCGACGATGCAGCGGTCCAGGCGCATCGCGCGACACCGCATTTTGCAAAATGGCGCGCGGAGGTCGAGGGTCTGCTTGTCACTCCCCGTATCAGTGAAGTATTCACGAGCGTTTTGCCCGAACCCTATTCGTAATGCCGTTTGCGTTTCGTGTTCCACAAGAGGCCCATTTCGGAAGAGGCGAAGTCCGCAAGTTGCCGGAAGTCGTGGCACGGTTCGGACGGCGCGTGTTCGTCGTCACCGGTTCACGGCCTGCTCCGGTTGCGCTGGGTGACGCCGTTCGATGGTCCGTCCACGGCGAGCCTGAAATCGGAACAGCCGACGAAGGCGCTAAGATTTGCCGCGAGTCGGGTTGCGACGTGGTCGTCGCGATCGGCGGCGGAAGCGTCATCGATACGGCGAAAGCGGCAGCGGCGCTCGCGACCAATGGCGGAGAGGCCATGGACTATCTCGAAGGCGTCGGGCGCGGCCGCAATCTCGAGCGGCCGTCGCTGCCGTTCATTGCAGTTCCAACCACGGCCGGCAGCGGATCGGAGGCAACGCGCAACTCCGTTCTTCGAGTTCCGGACCTCAAAGTGAAACGCAGCCTGCGCAGCGAGTTCATGGTTCCACGCGTTGCGGTGATCGATCCTGAACTTTCGGAAACGTGCCCGCTTTCCGTCGCCGCATCCGCCGGGCTCGATGCGTTGACGCACCTGATCGAAGGTTATGTGTCGATCGGCGCGCAGCCGACCACCGATGCTCTGGCGCTGAAGGGAATTGCGCTGGCGGCGCAGGGACTCGTCAGCCTCTCGCGTGGAAAACCGGATACCGATGCGATGTCGCTCGCCAGCTTCTGGGGCGGCATCGTCCTGGCCAATGCCGGGCTCGGCGCGGTCCATGGTCTTGTGGCACCGCTCGGAGGGCGTTTTGCCGTGCCGCATGGGATGGGATGCTCATGTCTCCTGACCGCCACGATGCGCGCCAACATCAACGCCCTTAAAAAAAGGTCGCCCGGGAGTCCCGCGCTGGCGCGCTACACGGAGATCGCGGGCGCCCTGCGCGATGTTCCGGACCTCGACCGGCTCCGGGCCGACCTCGGTGTCCCGTCACTGGGAACCTTCGGGCTGTCACCGGAGGCGATTCCCGCGGTCATCGCCGGCTCCCGCGCCGGCAGCATGAACTACAACCCGATTACGCTGACGGACTCCGAACTGGAGCAAATCCTTCTCGACTCGATCTAAACTTTAGTAATGCGAAATCTCTTCAGCAGTCGCCGGGAGGTTCTGGCCGACGGAGCCGTCCTCCTGCGAGGGTTCGCCGAAGCGGATGCAGCCGCACTCGTGAATTCGATTGCGACGATCGCGGCCGCGTCGCCGTTTCGTAATTTGATAACGCCGGGCGGTCACAGGATGTCGGTTGCCATGACCAACTGCGGTACGGCCGGATGGGTCAGTGACCGGACCGGCTATCGTTACGACGCATTCGATCCGATGACCGGCCAGATGTGGCCGGAAATGCCGGACGAGTTCCTGTCGCTTGCCCGGCGCGCGGCGGCGGAAGCGGGCTTCGAAAATTTCAGGCCCGACGTCTGCCTGATCAATCGCTACGAGGCAGGCGCGCGGTTGACGCTGCATCAGGATCATGACGAGCGGGACCTGAGCGAGCCGATCGTTTCAGTGTCGCTTGGCCTTCCCGCGACGTTTCTTTTCGGCGGACTTCGTCGAGCCGACAAACCCGCTCGGATTCTGGTCGAGAACGGCGATGTGGCGGTGTGGGGCGGGCCCGCTCGCCTCACGTATCACGGCGTGGACCGTTTGCCGGCCGGCGTCCATCCGCTGACTGGTCCCTTCCGGCTCAATCTCACGTTTCGGCGCAGTACGTGATGCGCTAAAGTGTGCGCATGGACGAGATCAAGCACCGGGAACAGGTCGACCTGATCCGGGAAGTCTTTTATTACCAGAATCGGTTCGACGGTAAGACCATCGTCCTGAAGATCGACTATCCAATCCTCAACGCGCCGCACTTTCCGCAGCTTATGAAGGATCTTGCTATGCTGAGCGCTACCGGCATCGAGATCATTCTGATTCCGGGAGCGCGCGAATGGATCGATGCCGTGCTCAAGGAATACGACATCGAGAGCGAGTATCGGGATGGCGTTCGGATCGCGACACAGGACGCAATTCCATTCATAAGGATGGCGGCCTTCGACGTAGCCAACCGGCTGATGACTTTGCTCACGGCGTTCCAGGCCAATGCCGTGATCGGAAACTTCATACGGGCTCGCGGCATCGGTGTGGTCGATGGCGTGGACTTTCAGAATTCCGGCCGCGTCGAGAAGATTCTCAAGGAGCCTCTCCAGCATCTTCTCAATCAGGGCATGATTCCGATTTTTCCATGCATCGGTTGGAATGCCGCCGGTAAGCCCTACAACCTGTCCAGCGACGACATAGCACTCGCGGTCGCGGAGGCGCTGCAGGCGGAGAAGCTGTTCTTCGTCACCGACAGCGACGGCTTCATGGATACGCGATTCAAGCTGCCTCCAGGCCTGGTAAAGAACAGCGACGGGCGCGTCGCGCGGCTCAGTCTGGAAGAAGCCGAAGAGGTCCTGAATCTCAATGCCGATAACCCCGATCCCGACCTGAAGTACCTCTCGCTCGCGCTGACAGCCTGCCGCAAAGGAACCGAACGCGCGCACGTTGTCGATGGGCGGATGGAGGGAGCGATCCTGCGAGAGATCTTCTCGAACCTCGGCATCGGCACGATGATCTACGGGAATAACGACTACGAGTCGATACGACCCATGCAGTCCGACGACATCGGCGACGTCCTGCGCCTGATGCAGCCGCTGGTGGAGGAAGGCATTCTCATCAAACGCAGCGATAAAGACTTGCTCGCGAAGCATGGCGATTTCGTCGTGTATTCGATTGACGATGTCGTTCACGCCTGCGGCGCTCTTCACGATTTCGGCGAAGGCCAGGCGGAGATCGCGGCCATCGCTACGAATCCGGTCTACAAGCACCTGAGCATGGGGCGCAAGATTGTGTCGTATCTGGTCGAGAAGGCCGTGAAGCTCGGCATGACGCGCGTTTTCGCGCTCACGACACGTACCGTCGACTGGTTCGAGCAGTTGGGATTTGTCGAAGTCGATCTCGACAGCTTGCCTGCCCGCAAACGCGAGACCTACAATCATGCTCGCAAGAGCCGGATTTTCGCGCTTGAGTTGAAAGACCGGAAGGCGATCAAGAGTTAGCTGGCCACGGAGACACAGATGAAGTCACTTGCAATCGGCATAGGCGTACTCGTGTTACTTCCAATGATCCATTGCACCGCATTTGCGCAGGCGCCCCCCGCTACAGTCGATGGCCTTGTGAGCGCGGCGAAGAATGCTGCGGGACTGGATTGGGCCGGGACGTTCCTCCGCCTTTGTATTCCGCCGCAGCCCGCTCCACCTCGCGGAGCCGCGCCGGCCCGGGCAGCAGCGCCCGCGCGGGGAACTCCGGCACGTGAGACGTGGTATGCCGAGCCCGCAAAGGTTGCCGACAATCTCTACTTCCTCGGCACGAAGGTTCACAACGCATGGGCGATCGTCGGCAGCGAGGGCACCATCGTCATCGAAGCGTTATTCGAATACGCAACGCAGGACGAGATCATCGGCGGCATGAAGAAGCTTGGTCTCGACACGAGCAAGATCAAGTACGTTCTTCTGTCTCATGCGCACGGCGATCACGACGGTGGCGCGAAGCTGCTGCAGGATGAAATTCCAGGAGTGCGTCTGGTGTATGGCGCCGAAGACTGGGACGCGGTCGACCAATCGACGAATCGTCCCGGTGGCAAGCCGAAGCGCGACGTCGCCGGCAAGGATGGAATGAAGATCTCGGTAGGGGATGCGTCCGTTCAGATCGTCACGATGCCCGGACATACTGCGGGCACGCTCTCGTTCCTCTTTGAAGTGAAGGACAACGGAAAGCCGTTGCGATTTGCATACGTCGGTGGAACTGCGATCCCGTTCAACAGCAATACCGCCTATTACGAGACATATCTCGCGTCGTCGACCAAGCTGGCCAAAGCCGCTGCCGAGTTCGGCGCGACAGCGCTGATGTCGAATCACACCGAGTTCGATAACGGATACTTCCGATCGCACACTTCCGCAGCCCGTAAACCGGGCACGGCGAATCCGTACGATGTGGGAAGGGAAGCGGTGGCCCGCTACTTCACGGTCGTCCAGAATTGCACGACAGCGGCCAGGATACGAGCGACCGGCAAGTAGATTCTTACTCCGCCCGAAACGCGACGACAGGATCGACACGGATTGCTCGCCGCGCCGGAACGATACACGCGATCGCGGCGATTGTTACCAGCAGCACAATCGACAGAATGTAAGTCACCGGATCCGTGGCGCTGACCTGATAAAGAATCGGACTGAAGAGACGGCCTGCAGCGAGCGCAAGAAGAAGGCCCGCGGCAGTTCCAATGCCAACCAGTATCACGGCGCGACTCAGCACCAGGCGCAGAACGTTCGACGGCGACGCTCCCAATGCCATCCGGATTCCGATTTCACGCCCGCGTCGCGAGACGGCATATGCCATCACCCCGTAGACACCGGTTGCTGTGAGGACCACAGCCAGCAGGCCGAACGCGCCAAGGGCCGTGGCGGTCACTCTCGCAGGGAGCAGCGCGTAGCCGAAAACATCGGTGACGCTCCCGGCATCGAAGAGAGCCATCGACGGATCCAAATCCAGGAATGCGCGCCGTACCATACCGACCACGTCGCCTTCCGGCAGTGATGATCGCGCAACGATTGTCCGTTGCAGACCCGGATATTGTCGGAGCGGCGTGAATACCGCGACCAACGGGGGCTCTCCGAGCGACCGGTACTTTCCATCTTCGACAACACCGACGATTTCCCGTGGCTCGCTATTGCGATCGCAATAGCGGAATCGCTTGCCGAGGGGATTCTCACCGGGAAAGAGTTGCTGCGCGAATGTCTGATTCACCAGCACGCTGCGCGATTGATCCGTCTCGTCACTCGTATCGAAGTCGCGGCCTGCGATCAATCGAGTCTGCGCGGCTTGCAGATAGCCCTGGCTGATCCAGTATCGCGCGGCCATTCGAGTGTCGGCGTCGCGCAGGGCCGGCTTACCTTCGACATAGATGTAGCAGTTCGAAATGGCGAGCGTCAGCGGAAGCCCGTTGATCAATCCCGCGGATTCGATGCCGGGCAAAGACCGAACTCTTTCGAGAAGTCGGTCTTCGACTTGTCTTGCGGTAGCGCGATCGTAACCATTGAAGCCCATATCGAAGGAAACGGATACAGCATGCCGCGGCTCGAGCCCGAGTTTCACGTCGAGCGCGTTCTGCAGGCTGCGCACGACGAGCACGGACCCGACGAGCAATGCCGCGGAAAGACCGACCTGCGCAATCACGAGCGCATCCCGCAAATGCCAGCCTTTCAGAGTTTCAACGATGCGCTCTTCCTTCAGAGACGCCGCGAGGCCGCTGCGTGTCGATCGTAAGGCCGGTCCAATTCCGGAGAGGATGCCGGTCACAACCGACGCGATCGCTGCGAATAGCATCACGTGACCGTCAATGCGGAGATCCTGAATCGGCAATTGCGTCGACGCGCGCCACGCCGCGTAGAGTTGAGCCAGCCACACGGTTATCAACAACCCGACAGCGCCGCCAACGATTGCGAGAATGCTGCTTTCTGTGAGCAGTTGTCGAATCAGATCGCCGCGGCTTGCGCCGAGCGCCATACGGACAGCAGTTTCCTTGCGACGGTCGGATGCGCGCGCCAGAAGCTGGCTGGCGATATTGACGCACGCTGCCAGCAACACCATGCCTGCAACGCTCATCAGCACAGCTGAGAAGCCCACCATCGGCCCGCGCACAAGGGCGCCGAAGAGGCCCGGACGCGACAACGATATATGCCAGCCTTCGTTTGCTTCGGGAAACTCGCGCGCCAGCTGCGCAAGAACGGAGTCGAGTCCTGCTTCGGCGCGTGCTATCGCGATTCCGGATTTCAAGCGCCCGAGAACGAAGATGTTTCGCGACCTCCGCTCTTCCATCCAGTCGTCGCCTGGTTCCATCCGGGCCTGCATGGCAATCGGAACGAAGACGTCCGGATTCAACATGAGTTCGGTGCCGAAGAAACCCCCAGGCGCAACACCGATGATGGTGTATGTGAGGCCGTTCAGTTTGGCCGTCGAACCAACGGCGTTCGGGTCGGAACCAAGCCGCTGTTGCCAGAAGCTGTGGCTGACGACAACGACAGGATGTCCGTTTTTCGTGACGTCATCGGCGGCGCCAATCAGGCGGCCTCGATCGGCTTTCACGCCGAGCACATCGAAGTAGTTCCCGGAAACCTCGAACACCAGAACCCGCGAACTGGTTTCGCCGGTCCGGCTGAACCCGATCAGGTACGGCCTGTACGCCACGAGGCCCGCAAGTACATCGTTGCGATCGCGCAGATCCCGATAGTTGGGATAAGACTGCAGCGGGATACCCTCGTTGTTTCCCACGAAATCGAGCGTGACAAGCTCCTCCTGACGCTCGACCTGCATCGGACGGAAAAGGAGCGCGTTGACTCCGCTGAAAATCGTCGTGTTTGCGCCCACTCCAAGCGCGAGCGTGAGAATGGCGGCCAGCGTGAAGCCGGGCGTGGAACGCAGTCGGCGGAAGGCAATAACGAGATCCTGATGAAGTCTGTCCATAGCGCTGTTCATCATCCGTCGAGTTCGTCACGTGCGCACGTCCATCGCGACGAACGGGAGGGTTTTTAGACGAACACATTATAAGGAGCGACAAACGGTTTGCGCCAGTTTGCGCGGGCGTGGCGAGGGTATGTCCGGTTCCCTTCCGCATGCCTTCACAACCCATGAATTTTCAATGGCTTTGCATTTAAGAGTCGTAAAGAAAGCCGGCGTTTGCGGCAGAACTTCGCAAAGCCTGATGAATGTGCAAACTAGCTGTAATTTGAGATGCTTTTAGGACGTAAATGCTGATATAAGTTGTGGCCTAACTCGTTAAGGACAAACCTTGGTGGATCAAACACGTAGACAATTACTAATGGCCGCGGCGGGCGTCATCCTGGGCGCGCCGATCATGCGGTTTTCGGCACAGGCTCAAACCGGCGCCGCGAACACACAGAAACTAGCAGACGACCTTTTCATTGTGACGATCCCGGGAGAAGCAAACGTTGTCGCGCAGACGACTGCCAGCGGCGTCGTGCTCGTCGACGGCGGATCGGCTGCCGGTTCCGATGCCCTCATGAAAGGGGTTGCGGCACTGCCGGGCGCAGGTCCGGTTCGCACGCTTTTCAACACGCATTGGCATCCCGAGCAGACGGGCTCCAACGAACGGCTCGGCAAAGCCGGCGCGACCATCATCGCGCAGGAAAACACGCGGCTCTGGCTGCAGCAGAACGTCACGTGGCCATGGGATGGGAAGCGTTTCGCGAAACTGCCGAAGATCGCGCAGCCGAATAAAACCTTCTACGATTCCGGCAAACTCGACTCAGGCGTTCGTTACGGCTACATTTCCGACGCGGCTCACACCGATGGCGACTTGTACGTTTACTTTCCGCAGCAGAACGTCCTCGCTGTGGGCGATGCATTGTCCGGCGAAGGCTGGCCTGTCGTCGACTGGTGGACCGGTGGATGGATCGGCGGCATCGTCGGCGGCATTCAGCGGTTGCAGTCGGTAGCGAACCCTGAAACGCGCATCGTGCCGGCGCGCGGACGGGTACTCAGCCTGGCGGATCTCAAAACGCAGCTGGACATGTACGGAACGATCTACGATCGACTCACTCAGATGCTCAACAGAGGCCGCGGTCCAAACGAAGCTGTTGAGGCGAAGCCGACAAAGGAATTCGACGACAAGATGGGCAACGGAGACGTCTTCGTGCGTCGCTGTTTCGAAAGTCTGTGGGCCTATTTATCACCGGATGCATAAATGATGCGACATATCACAAAGAACCTGATTGCGCTGATCATCATCACTTCACTCGCCGCAGTATTCACTGCCGGTCCACGTGTTGCGCCGCAAACCGCCGCTCCAGCTTCCGCAGCCGAGACGCAGCTCGCCACGATCAAGACGTATTGCGCCGGCTGCCACAACGACCGCGCCAAGACTGCAGGCGTGAGTTTTGACGGACTGAAGCTGGAGACCATCGGCGAACATGCTGAGGTTTTCGAGAAGGCCATTCGCAAGCTGCGAGGGCGTGTTATGCCGCCGCCGGGTTCCAGACAGCCGGATGCGAAGCAGCTCGACTCGCTTGTTGCATGGCTCGAGGATTCACTGGACAAGGCCGCCACGACGAAAGCGCATGTTCCGGACAAAGTCGTGCTGCACCGGCTGAATCGGAAGGAATATGCAAACGCGGTTCGGGACCTCCTCGCTGTCGAGTTCGACGCGAACACCGTTCTGCCTGAAGACGACACGGCAGAAGGTTTCGACAACATCGCATCCGCCCTCCAGGTGTCGCCTTCCTTCATTGAGCAATATGTGATCGCAGCCCGCGGAGTGGCCGTGAAGGCTCTGGGCCGGCCCGACGCAAGACCCTCGGGCTGGACGTTCCGCGCCGGGCCCGGCAATCAGTTGACGCACGTCGAAGGGCTTCCTCTTGGAACGCGCGGCGGCATTCTCGCGAAGGTCGATCTTCCGTCGGATGGTGAATATGTCATCAACATCGCGGACATGGCCAGCCACATCTGGGGCAACGGCATGGAGTACGAGAACCCGCTCGTGGTCACGGTCGACAATCAGCTTGTCTATCAGACTGTCGTCGGCGGTGAAGAAGACATGAAGCTCTACGACCAGGTGCAGAGTGGCGCCCTGGATCGAGTCAATGCCCGCTTGAAGAACATCAAGTTCGCCGCAAAGGCGGGACCGCACAGGATCGGCGTGGCCTTCAAGCGCCAGACCTTTGCGGAGTCGGATGATCAGATTCAGCAGTTCTCACCCGGAGGAGGGCAGGATCGCCTGTACCGCGTGAACTCCTTCCAGCTTCTCGGACCGTTCGGCGCAGCCGGCATCGGTTCGACGCCGAGCCGCGATCGCATTTTCAGCTGCCATGTCGATAAGGGCGATGCCGCGGAACCCTGCGCGAAGAAAATCATCTCGACGCTGGCAAGGCGCGCATACCGGCGCCCAGTCACCGACCAGGACGTGAATGAACTTCTCGTGTATTTCAAGGACGGCGAAAAAGAGGGCGGTTTTGAGGCCGGTATCCGAAGCACGCTCACGGGCCTCCTGGCGAGCCCCTTCTTCCTGTATCGCGGCGAGCGCTTGCCGGCAGGATTGAGCGCCGGTCAGACGTACAACATCAGCGATATCGAACTGGCATCCAACCTGTCGTTCTTCGTGTGGAACTCGATCCCCGACGACGAACTGCTCGACCTCGCCATCAAAGGCACTCTGAGCAGTCCCTCCGTGCTCGACAAGCAGGTGACGCGCATGCTGGCCGATCCGAGATCGATCACGCTGGCGAGTAATTTCGTCCATCAGTGGCTCGACATGAAACGGTTGAGCGAGATCGTTCCCGATAACGACGTCTTTCCGTATGCGTCCGGCCGAAGCGATCCGCGCTCGGAATTCCGGGAAGAGTTGACGCTGTTCGCCGACAGCATCTTCCGCGAAGATCGCAGCGTCGTCGATCTGCTGAAAGCCAATCACACGTATCTCAATGAACGGCTCGCGCTTCATTACGGAATCACTGACGTTAAAGGCGACCGTTTCCGGCGCGTTGAACTCAAGAACTCCACGCGATGGGGACTCCTCGGGAAGGGCGCCGTTCTGATGGCGGCTGCATATCCGAACCGCACATCGCCGGTTCTTCGCGGTGCGTTCATCCTGAAACATATTCAGGGTGTGCCTCCTGCTTTGCCGCCGGCGAATGTCCCGACACTCGACGAAAAAGACATCGGTACGACAAAGGCGCTGACGGTTCGTGAAATGATCGCGAAGCATCGCGCAAGCCCGACGTGCTCGGCCTGTCACGCGGTCATGGATCCGCTCGGCTTCGCGCTCGAGAATTTCGATGCGACCGGCATGTGGAGAGAACGTGATCGTTTTGCAAGCGCCGCGATCGATTCTTCGGGCGAACTGCCCGACGGCACGCCGCTCAAAGGCCCCGATGATCTGCGCAATGCGCTCCTTCGACGGCCCGACCAGTTTGTGCAAACGTTTGCGGAAGGTCTGCTGGTCTATGCCACCGGCCGGACGCTTCAGCCTTACGACATGCCCACGGTCCGAAAGATGGTGCGCGGTTCAGTGAACGGCAATTACAAATTTTCGGCGCTGGTTCAAGGCGTCGTTCGAAGTGAACAGTTCAAGATGCGGCGGGCGCCTCAGCCTGCTGCAGCGGTAGCGAAGGCTCAGTAACGGAGACAAATAAATGTATATCAGCAAAAAGCACATTTCACGTCGCATGGTGTTAAAGGGCATTGGTGCCAGTATCGCCCTTCCGCTTCTCGATGCAATGAACCCCGCAACAACCGCATGGGCCCAGACCGCGGCCGGCAAGACACCGCAGCGGTTCGCCTTTGTTGGTTTCCCGCACGGTGCGATCATGGACCGATGGGTGCCGAAGGAAGCCGGTACCGACTATACGATGTCGCCGATTCTCGAGCCGTTGACGCCGTTCCGGAAGCACCTGACGATCATCTCCGGTTTGCGGAACAAACCGGCCGAATCCCCCGAGCCCCATGGCTATATCGAAATGACGTGGCTCAGCTGCGTGAAACCGTGGGAGCACGGTCTCGCGAATCCTGATGCCGGCGTCACGGCCGATCAGTTCATCGCGCGGCATGTCGGCCAGGAGACGCGCCTGCCTTCGCTGGAACTCACAACAGCACAGGGAGGAGCGCGGCTGGCATGGAGAACCGCGACACAATCGCTGCCGCAGGAAAGCAATCCCCGCGCCGTATTCCAGAAGTTGTTCGGACAGGGCGATACAGACAAGGAGCGCGCCGCGATCCTCCACGAAACCGGCAGCATCCTGGATCGCGTGAAGGGACAAGCCAACCGGCTGCAGGCCAGCCTCGGCGTGAAGGATCGCATTGTTGTGAGCGATTACCTGGACTCGGTTCGTGAAATCGAGCGCCGCGTGCAGATGGCATCCAAACAGGACACTGCGTCATTGAGCATTCCGGATGCGCCGGTCGGCACGCCGAACGACCTCACGGAACATTTCAAACTGATGTTCGATCTCATGGCGCTCGCCTTCCAGGCGGATATCACCCGAGTCATTACCTTCAGCCTCGATCGCGAAGCCAGCATGCGCACGTACACGAACCTCGCTATCGCCGAAGGGTTCCATCCGCTCTCGCATCACGGGAACAATCCGCAGAAACAGGACAAGCTGGTACAGATCCAGAAGTACCACACCGAAGTCTTTACAGGATTCATCAAGAAGATCGAGGCAGCCAAAGAAGCTGATGGCACAGTGCTTGATCACTCCACGATCCTGTTCGGCAGCAACATGAGCAACAGCGACCGTCACAACAACGATCCGCTGCCGGCGGCTCTGCTCGGCCACGCGCATGGAAAGATCAAGGGCGGCCAGCACCTGAAGTATGCCCAGGATTCACGGTTTGCCGATCTGCTGCAGACCATCTTCGACAGGAACAACATTCCCGTGAAGTCGATCGGCGACAGCGCCGGTATTCTCTCGGAGGTCTAGTATGCGGAAGCTCGCAGGTTGTGCGGCCGCGGTTGCGGCACTTTTGATCGCTGCAACGATGATCGCGGCGCCCGCAACGACGTCTTTGCTCGATGCAGCCGAATCCGGAGATCGAGCAACCGTATTAAAGCTGCTGGCCGAGAAGGGCGCCAATCCGAATGCTGCCAGCCTGGACGGCACCACGGCGATCATGTGGGCCGCCCACAATGACGATTTCGCGCTCGTGCAGGCGCTGATCAAGGCCGGCGCGAACGTGAAATTGAAGAATCAGTTCGGCACGACGGCGATCACTGAGGCAGCGATCATCGGCTCGGCTCCGATCGTCGATGCTCTGCTCAAGGGCGGAGCCGATCCCAATACCAGAACTCCGGAAGGCGAAACGCCGTTAATGGCCGTCGCGCGCAGCGGTAAGATCGATGCTGCCAGGCGGCTGTTGGATGCCGGTGCGGACGTCAACGCGAAGGAATCTTGGGGCGGACAATCGGCAATCATGTGGGCCGCCGCGCAGAGCCAGGCCGAGATGGTGAAACTGCTGGCTTCGCGTGGCGCTGACGTAAATGCGCACGGCGTCGTCCGGCAATGGGAACGTAAGGTCATCACGGAACCGCGTCCGAAAGACATGAACAAGGGCGGGTTCACTCCTTTGATATATGCAGCGCGTGAAGGCTGCGTGGAATGCGCAAAGGCGCTGATGGAGGCGAAGGCGGATCCCGATCTTCAGGATCCGGATGGACTGACGCCGCTGACTATGGCGCTGCTCAATCAGCACTACAGTTTTGCATCGTACATGATCAAAGCCGGCGCGGACCTCGACAAATGGGATCTGTTCGGCCGTTCGCCGGTTTACATGGCCGCCGATGTCAGCACGCTTCCGGTCATGGGCAACGGCGCTGTGGTGACTATTCCCAGTGAAGACCCGCTCACGGCTTTGGACGTCGCCCGGCAACTGCTCGAAGCCGGTGCGAATCCGAACATCCAACTGAAACGCCGTCCGCCGTATCGCAACGTCCCGCAGGATCGTGGCGGCGACGGAATGCTGGCGCAAAGTGCAACCCCTCTGCTTCGGGCCGCACGCGCAGGCGACGCGAAGTTCGTGGAACTCCTGCTGAAGCACAAAGCGCTCGTCGATCTGCCGAGCAAGGAAGGCATCACGCCGTTGATGGCCGCCGCCGGTGTGGACTTCGGCGCGCGAGTCACGCGCGGCCGCAACCGCACGGATGAAGGTATCCTCGCTACGATGAAACTGCTGCTGGATGCCGGCGCCAACATCAACGCCCGATCGATAACTGAGCCGAGAGGTGCAGGCGGGGGCCGCGGTGGTCCTGGTGGCGGTGCTGGTGGTGGTGCCCCCGGTGGTGCCCCCGGTGGAGCCGCAGCCGGCGCTACCCCCGACGGCGCAGCCGCGCGCGCGCAGGCCGCAGTCGGCGCGACCCGTCGCGGAAGCCAGATGCCGAGCGCGTTGGCCGTCCCGAACGAAACCGCACTGCACGGCGCAGCCGCGCGCGGCTTCGACAAGTTCGTCGAGTTTCTTGTCGCGAACGGCGCGGACCTCGCCGCGAAAGACATCAACGGCCGAATGCCGATCGATCTCGCAAGAGGCACCGGCAATGGAGCCCGCGGAGCCGCGGAGTCATTCCCCAAAACCGTCGCGCTTCTGGAAAAGCTGATGGCGGATAAAGGCATTCCGCCTTCCTTGCCGGCCGCTCGATAGCACAGCCAACAGACCGGGCCCGCTGTGGCCCGGTCGAATTCCTCCTCGCTTTATTCCCACACTATTTACTGAAAAGTCTTTTGACACGTTTCTACGGCAAGGGTATTGTCGCCCCAACCCATCATCATTCTTCACCGGCAGAACGCCAGAACTACGAAGCAGAGACTTCCCTGATGGCATCAAAAGGAGACATCCATGTCGAGACGTCTGTGCGTTCTTGTTGCGTTCCTGTTGGTTCTAGCTGCTGCTGCGCCGTTGAGAGATTGGCTTGTCGAATCCGCGAACGTCGTCAATTTCATCGCCACGGATGATGTCGGTCCATGGTTCAAGTGCGTTGGAGAAGGATGTGTCCCCGCCGGGACCCAGTCCCTTGCCATTGTCCAGCCGCACACACCGGTTAAAATCTCAGTCAAACAAGAGACCAACACGGTGCACTCGTTCACCAGCCTGATCTTTCCGCAAGGCGCTCAACACATGCCCTTCGATCAGCGCGAGGCGTTCCGCGGATCTTCCCGGACGGTAAACCTGAAGGATCCCGGGTTGTATGTATTCGTATGTAAGATCCATCCGTTTATGCTCGCCGCAGCAATTGTGGACAATCCTGCGACGCCTGGCCTCGATCTGGGTGAGAACATTTCGCTCGTCAACGGCATTACCGTGCCGACCAGCAGCGATCTGGCGACGCGGTTGTTGCGCGCTTTTTTCCTGATTACGAATCCCGCGAATTATCAGGACCATAATCCACTGACCAATCCCGGCCTGACATGGACGATCAATTACCCCGCAGGCGTTCCGATCCGTATCACGGGCGGCGCGGTAGTTGACTTGAAGACGGTGCTGGAAGCGCGGTATGGAAACAATCTCCCGATACCGGGACCTTCATTGCCGGCCACACCTGGTGTGGGTGAAGTCTGGGTCGATACCGAGTATGAAATGACGGCGAGCAAGTCGAAGCCCGGCACCGCGACCGCGGTGGATGCCACGACGTGGCAAGTCACAAAGAAGGTCTCGCTGCCGTCCATCAATATGAATAATCCGCACAACATGTGGACGGACATCAATCAGACCGTGATTTATCAAACGCAGTGGTTCGACACGCGGCTCACCGTATTCAATCGAGTCACCGGCGCTTTGGTGCAGGATATCCATGTCGGAGAGGCGCCGGCTCATGTGATGACGCGAGTGGACACCGATCAGGTTCACGTGAGCGTCAACGGCGAAGACAACATCACCGAACTCAGTCCGTTTGCGAGATTCATCGACCGGCGCCTGTCCACGCAACATCCGGGCGAGAAAGCGGCGCAACCCCACGCACACTGGATGAGCCATGACGGCCACATCATGGTGACACCGAACTCGAATACCAACGATTCGACGCGAATCAACGTCGTGCCTGGAACGATCGCGTCGAAAACGCTCACTGGAACGCTTCCGATCGCAACGGGCATGATGCCGGACGCGAGCAAGTATTACGTGTCGAACTATCTCGACAGCACGATCACCTGTATCTCCATCGGCGCTCCTAAATGCAAGAGCGGAGGCAGCAATGTTGCCGTCAAAAATATCAATCTGTTGCTCGGCGGTGGAGCATTGGCGAACTACAACCCGATTACCGGCGCCGGATTCTCGACGTCCGGGGCGCTGCCGATCCAGACGCCGGTCAGCCCGAACGGAAAGTACGTCATCACGGCGAACACGCTGACGGGAACGATATCCATCATCGATACCGACACGGATGAACTGGTCAAGATCCTGCCCTGCAGCGCCGGATGTCATGGCCTGAACTTCGGCGCGAAAAACGGCGGAGGCTATTACGCGTACGTGTCGAGCAAGTTCTCCAATGACCTGATCATCCTGGATCCGGATCCGAACAACGATGGCGAACCGCTGGACGCAACGATCGTCGGACGCCTCGTTTTGGTTGCCGGCGCCGGAACTTCGTCCGATGATACGGTGAGCGCTTACGCCGGCATGGGAGGGCAGGGAGTTCTGCCGATACCGCTGGTGTACAACGGCTGGGTGCAGAAGCTGCCGGCTTCCTGGAAAGCGTTGCTCACACCGGGCCAGCTGAACCCCATTCCGTAAAACACAGAGACACAAAGGCACAGAGGCGCAAAGAAACCGGCATCAAGAAGTTGACGTTGCCGGTTCTTTGCGCCTCTGTGCCTTTGTGTCTCTGTGTTTTTACGGATCTATTCGTCATACTTGCGGTCCGAACCGCGGAATTGTGCCGCGGGATACTTGGCCGCATTCGCGGCAATCTTTCGTGTCGCGGCCGCAGGGAGATCGATGCCGGCTTTGTCGGCGAAACGAATGACGCCGAGCAAAATGTCGGCGAGTTCGTCTTCGATTCGGCTGCGGATCGCCGGGTCCCTCGTGTCCCTCCAATCTTTTTCTCCGCGCGACCAGTGAAAGATCTCGAGCAGTTCGGCGGCTTCCGTGGAGATCGAAATGGCCAGGTTCTTTGGTGTGTGGAACTGGTCCCAGTTTCTTTCAGCGGCAAACGCTCTCAGGGTTTTGGCGAGTTCTTCGTTATCGATCACGAGCCATTATATTCATCGCTGCTTCGGATAGCCCAGCGCAACTTCGCGCTGTGGCTGCGTGGATTCGCGCGGATTTCTTCGGCGGTGGCGCGAATGACGTCGTGCGCGATCTCGGAGTAGGCGCCGGCGCGGTCGCCCGCCTGAAAAGCCTTCTTCACGCGCCGGTCTTCGCCGGAGTGAAACGTGAGAATGGCGACTCGTCCTCCAGGCTTGAGACACAACGGAAGATCCCGAAGGAAGGACTCGAGCGCGCCAAACTCATCGTTGACTTCGATTCGCAGTGCCTGGAAGACACGGCGGATCGAGTCGTCGTCGCCGCCTGCCCGACGAATCACACCGGCAAGCTGTGTCGTAGTTTGAACAGGGGACTTCAGAATGGCCCTGGCTAGCCGCTCCGCCGCCGGTTCGTCCGCATTTCGAACCAGCAGATCGGCCAGAGCCGTCTCATCAAGTTCCTTAAGGAGAGCACTCGCCGGCTGGCCGCGCTGCGGGTTCATCCGCAGGTCCAGCGGCCCGTCGAACTTGTAAGTGAAGCCGCGTTCGGGATTATCCATCTGCATGGATGAGAGTCCGAGATCGGCAAGAATGATGTCGGCGCGCTCGGTCAAAGCCCTCGCAAGGCCAGCGTAGTTCGTGCGTCGTGCCACGAAAACTTCCGGACCAAAGCCAAGCGCCCTCAGCCGTGCTTCGGTTTTCGGGAGTTCGATGGGATCGAGGTCCAGCCCGATCAATCGACCGCCGGGGTGTATCGCGGCGAGCAGAGCTTCGGCATGCCCGCCATAACCCAGCGTACAGTCGATGGCGAAATCACCGGCGTTCGGTCGAAGAACCTCCATGACCTCTCGAAGCATGACTGGCCGATGCGTCCCTGCCGGCGTCCTGCCTTTGGCGACGACCTTCGCGACTTCGTCCGCATAACGCTCCGGCGCGTGCTCTTTGTATTTTTCCGCAAAGTGCCGCGGGTTCTTGCCGCGATATCGTGGCCGGCGTTTGGGTTTCTCTGTCATCCTCACCAAAAGCAAACGGGCCGCGAATAATCGCGGCCCGTTTTTACGAACAGGTTGATCTTAGAACGTGAAGCGAAGCTGACCCTGAATGGTCCGGCCTCCGGCCTTCGTGGTGATCTGGCCAAAGGGTGTAGCGGCATTGGCCGAGTTGATCGTCAAGCTCGCGCCGCCGGGTTGAGGATGGTTCATGACGTTCTGAATGTCCGCCCGCAAAAGAATATTCTTGCCTTCCGCGACTGCGAACGCCTTGCTGAGGTTTGCATCGAACCGGAACTGGGCCTGATCGCGGAAAACGTTGCGGCCGAGATTGCCGCGAACGCCCGGCTGAGGATTCTGCAGGACGATCACGTTTCCGTTCGGAGTCACTCTCGCCAATGCCTGCAGCGTGCAGCGCGCAACCGCGCCACCGTTCAGGTTTTGCGCAGCCGTTACCGTCGCGCACTGCGGATCAGCGACTTTCACCCACTTCGCCGGATCAAAGAAACGACCCTCGAGCAGCGAGTTGTTGGATGCGGGGACGCCCCAACGGACTCCTTTGTCTTCCACGAGTTCTGCGAAGAGTTCGGCATTCACGACATCCGGGACTCCGTTCGCGTACAACGAGTTGTTCGTCGTAATCGTGTTCCAGTTGCCGGTCGTGAGTGTGTAGATGACACCCACTTGCCATTTCTCGAGGACGCGGGCAAGCACGCCGGAACTGTTGCCCAGAATCGGCTTGTTGGGTCCGATCGGAAGTTCAAAGACGGCGTTGCTCCGCAGAGCATGGGGATGGTTATTGTTGACAATGGTGTAATCCTGACGACGTTCGAGAGGATTCGTGAACCCCGTGCCGAAACCCAGATTCTTGCTCCAGGTGTAGTTCGCCGAACCCGTGATTCCGCGGGTCGGGCGGACTGTGACTTCCGCCTGCAGCGAATGGTAATTGCTGCTCGACATGTTCGACAGGTAGTTCACCGCGCTGTATTGCGGGTTGGTGGCGATGAAGTTCTCCGGAAAACCGTTGAACCGCATAACCGATCCGCGAACCGTTCCGGGGACATCCGGAAGGCTCTGATTCGCTGTTGCCGTTTTCACATAGTTCAACGTGTTCAGCGAAGCGGCGATAGCGGAGTAGTTGCCGTTTGCCAGGTTGCCCTGGAACGTCCCGCTCGAACGCATTTGATATGCGGCTGTCTGCCCCGGGTCTCCGACGGGTCCATAGGTTTGGCCGGCCGCGCAGCCGGCGGCGCAGATGTTGATGCCTCTGAACATCTGATCCAGCAGCACGGATTCGCCGCCGGTCCGGATCTTGTCGAACTCGGCGATCAGTCCGTTGTAGAGGAAGTTCGGACTGTTCAAGTTGACATTAGTGTAGAGCTTCTTCGAAAGCGTTCCGATGTAGCGGACATCCAGAGTCATGGTGTTGCTGATCGAACGCGTGATCTGGAGTGTGAGGTTCTGCGTGTAGGGCGAGGTGTAGTTCGGATCGAAGAAGCTGATGGCCGTGTTCCGATCGGTGATCGGAATCGGAGCCATCGGGCGCACTGGAATAGGCGTGGGGAGGTAGGCCGCCACCCTCGAAAGATCCAGATACAGATTGGAGCTGTCACCCGTATAGGTGCCTGGATACGTCCGGCCGGGAGGGTTGGCAAGCGCTCCTTCGAGAGCGTTGAAGCGTCCGCCGCCCTGGAACGTGATTTGATATCCACCGCGAAGCGTGGTTTTGTCTCGGCCCAGCCACGGAAGCTGCCACGAGAAACCAACCGCAGGACCGAAGTTATTGTTGTCGTTTCTGTAGACCGTCTTGTTCGCATTCGGAGAATTCGGTCCCACGAACTGCAGCGTTGTGTCTTCGCCTTTGCGCGCGCCGGGAACCATCCAGCCTGAGAAGTCGTTGCCGGAATAGCCAAATGCGGAGCCCACCGGCGCCACAGTCAAGCCTGACGCGACAAAAGGAACGCCGTACCAGTCGTACCGGACGCCGAGGTTCAGCGTGAGGTCCCGGGCGATCTTGTAGTCGTCCTTGAAAAACATACTGAATTCCCTCTGCCGGAGTTCGTTCATGGCAAGCGGGCTTTGCCGGTAGTCGGAGAAGGCAGTCGCTTTCGGATCGGTCAACATGTAGGTGTTGTTGATCGACTGGAGCGAACCGGACAGCAGATTCAGCAGATTCCGTGCGCGATTGGCATCGTTGGTCTGAATTCCCGACATGGCCGGATTCGTGTTCGCAATCGCTGTCGGTCCGGATATCAACAGAGGCGCGCCAGGCGCGGCGCCGCCGGCGACGACGGCCGCCATTTTGGAGTTGGAGAAGAACACGTTGCCGGGGCTGCTGAACTGGGTTCGGCTGGAGTTGAAGCGTATTTCTGCGCCGGCCTTGAGCGAGTGCGTACCCTTGGACCAGCTCAGTGTGTCGCCGTAGGTCCAGCTTGGCGTCTTGTCACGCGCGGTGGCGGTCAGGTTTGCACCGTTAGGATTACCCTGGGAGCACTGTCCTCCCGTGGGCCGGGCGCCTGTAATCGGGTTGCAGAGACCGACGGCCCCGAGAAGATCGGGAAGGACCTTGAAGCTGTTGATCGGCTGGGGCAGGTACTCATTGATCCCCGTTGCGTCATTCTCCGGACGGTCCCATGGTGCAACGACGTTGCTTCCGGTCACTTTGTACCCGAATCTCGCTTCGTTTACCATCGATGCGCTCAGCATCGACGTCACCGCGGATGTGAGGACGAACGGCCGGGTGTAGTGTTTGTTGGCCCACGTCCCGGGCAGACCCGACACCACGTCATCGGAATCGACCTGTTCATAGGTCACGCCGACGTTCAGCTTGTGCGACTGATTGAAAACATGGTCGCCGCGGAGGTTGATTTGTTTACGATTGCCGGTGCCCTCACCGACGGCGAACAGGTTGTTCAGGCCGGTGAAGCGTCGCACTGAACGATAGTTGGCCACGTTCAAACCGTCGACCGATCCCGGGCCAAGGTTGGTGAAATCGTTTGGCGCCGGCATCAAAGCGATGGTCCGATCGATGAAACCGGTGGCATCTTTCCTGGTTCGGAATTGATCCCATGAACCACTGACCGTGCCGTTGGAGCAGTCCCCGTTCGGGGCACCGCCGGGAAACGTCACAGGTCCGAAGACGCTGATGTGACGAACCTGCGCGCCCGGAGTCGGAGGGAGAGGGTTGCCATTGATATCGACGACGGCCGTCGTCGGCGTGGCCCCGCCGACTGTTGCAGCGCCATATGCACCGCTGTTAACGCCATCGAAATACCGGTAGACGCCGTTCCGCGCGCATGGCGTCAACACGGAAGCATAGGTCGTGGCGCGCTGCCGGTTGAAGTTCATGTTCCACAGTGCATAGAAGAAGGTCTTGTTCTTGACGATCGGACCACCTACGGCGGCCGTCCCCTCGTTGATGTTGACCCATGCAGGCTCTATGCGTCTCGGCTGAACGCGATTATTGGACCATGAGTTTGGACTGAGCCCCGTATTCTGGACACTCCAGGTGGCGGCTCCGTGGAACGCGTTGGTGCCCGAGCGAGTGGAAATCTGCACGGCGCCGTTGCCGCGTCCGAGTTCTGCGTCAACCGGAGCTACGATCAGCCGGATTTCCCCGACCAGATCCTGATTCATGACGGTCGCCGTATTGATGCCGGTCGGATACCGCTGGTCCTGCACCATGACACCGTCGCGAATGACTGGTATTGCTTGCGCGCTGACACCGGCGAGCGTCGTGGCTTCGCGTCCGAAGGCGTTCTGCCCTGGGCCGCCGGTTGTCACGTAGTTATCGAGACCACCCAGCAGGTTCAGCATGTCCAGAACGTTGTTGCCAACGACTGGAAGATCCTGAACTCTTTTTTCCGTAAGCACTGTGCCGACGGTGCCCGATGAGGTAGCCAGCGAGATGTCCGCGGCGACTGTGACCTCGACGTTGGTGCTTACCGCACCGACCTGCATCGCGAAATTCAAACGAATTGTTACTGCGTTGCCGAGGGCGACGGTCGGGTATGTCTGTTTCTGGAAGCCCGGCAGTTCGCCGGAAACAGAATATGTTCCGGGAATAAGACCAAGAATATTGTACGCGCCGCTTTCGTTCGTGATGGCAGTCGAGACGACGCCGGTCGCGTTGTTTGTTGCAGTTATGGAGACACCTGGCAGCACGGCGCCCGTGGCGTCGGCTACCGTTCCGGTCAATGTTGCGTTGTTCGCCTGGCCGAAAGCCATAGAGGCAAACAGGCCCAGTGCGACAACGCACAGGAATATCTTTCGAATCATCAAAAAAACCTCCACCGATCTCAAAATATTCGAGGGCAATCTCTGGCCCCTCACTACGCCAACACCCATTGGCGTGCCGAAGACGTTAATAGGCATGCTGTGACGGAGTCAACCCCAAAGAGGTTTGTAAAAAGTGCTACGATCACGCCGCCATGATCGGCAGCAGAGTCGGACATTACGAAATAACCGGCCATCTCGGTTCGGGCGGTATGGGAGATGTTTACCAGGCCACGGATGCGAAGCTTGGTCGCAGCGTCGCGATAAAGTTTCTTCCGGAGCTGTTCGCAGACGATGCCGACCGATCCGCTCGTTTCGAGCGCGAGGCCCGAACACTGGCATCGTTGAATCATCCGCACATCGCGACGATTTATGGGTTGGAGGATGGCGGGCAGCGCAAGTTTCTGGTGATGGAACTCGTTGCCGGAGAGACGCTGGCCGGCCGCATCTCGCGCGGCCCCATTCCGCAAAGAGAAGTCCTGGAGATCGCGAAGCAAATCGCGGACGCCCTTGAGGCGGCGCATGAAAAGGGAATCGTGCACCGGGACCTGAAGCCGGCGAACATCAAGGTCACGCCGGACGGCCAGGTGAAGGTCCTCGATTTCGGACTCGCGAAAGCATTCCAGGGCGAGTCTGAGAGGGATCTCGCGAACTCTCCAACGCTCAGCGTCGGGTCTACAAACGCCGGCGTGATCATGGGAACTGCGGCGTACATGTCGCCGGAACAGGCGCAGGGCAAAGAAACCGACCGACGCACCGATATCTTCGCGTTCGGGTGCGTTCTTTATGAAATGCTGACGGGCCGTCAGGCATTCCCAGGTGAAACCACGGCGCAGATTCTGGCGCGCATCATCGAACGGGAGCCGGACCTGAACGATCTTCCGGCCGCGACTCCCGCTGCCGTTCGCCGTTTGCTGCAGCGATGTCTCCAAAAAGACCGTACCCGCAGGCTGAAGAGCGCGGATGGCATCCGCATGCAAATCGAGGATGCGCTTTCGGCTCCGGCCGAGCTTCCGCCGTTGCCGGCGGACGCGCCGTCCGGCATTACGTCCAGGCCACAACGCCTCCCGTGGATCGTCGCGTCGGTGCTCGCGGTTGTTCTGCTGGCAGCACTGGTTCCGGTGGTAACCCACTTTCGCGAAGCTGAAGAGACGGCGCTCCCGGAGCTTCGAACCGACATAGTTACTACGGCCACGGGTGATCCGGCGTCGTTTGCGCTTTCTCCGGATGGTCGCCAAATCGTTTATGTCGCGACTGGAAGCGGAGCGGCACGCCTCTGGTTGCGGCCTCTGGATAAAACGACGCCGCTGCCGCTGCCCGGCACTGACGGAGCCAGTTATCCTTTCTGGTCTGCGGACAGCCGTTCGATTGGTTTTTTCGACGGCTCCAAGCTGAAGCGAATCGATATCGCCGGAAGTCCTCCGCGCGTTCTGGCCGACGCCGCCAACCGGGGCGGGACGTGGAATTCGAGCGGCACGATTCTGTTCACTCGAAACACGGCAACTCCGATATTCCGTATCCCCGAAGCGGGTGGAACACCTGTCGCCGTCACAAAACTCGAAAAGCAGACGAGCCATCGCTATCCGTATTTCCTTCCCGATGGACGGCATTTCCTCTTCCTCGCGCTCGGAGCGCCGGAGACCGCGGGCATCCACCTCGGTGTGCTGGATGAGCCGGAAGTTACGAGGCTGACGGCGGCCGATTCAGCGGCCATATTCGCGCTCGGTAAAGTGCTGTTCATACGCGGAGGCACGCTGCTCGCGCAGACATTGGACGTGGAGAAGCGAATGCTCGTCGGCGAACCGGAAACCGTGGCGGACTCGGTAGCGTTTGAAGCGGCCAGCTATGGCGCAGCGTCATCGGCTTCGACGACGGGTCTTCTGGCGTATCGCACCGGCGGCGCCACGCGCCGGCAGTTGATCTGGTACGACCGGACCGGCAAGAAGGTCGGCACAATGGGACCGCCGGACGAAAGCCTCCTCGTGCCGAATATGTCATCCGACGGCACTCGTGTTGTGGTGTGGCGCGTCACCCAAGGCAATGCGGATATTTGGATGCTCGATGCTGAGCGCATGACGCGTCTGACTTTCGAACCGAGCCTTGATCGGTATGCGATCTGGGCCCCCGACGGCAAACGCGTCGCCTTTGACTCCGCTCGGACCGGCTCGCGGAACCTTTATGAGATGTCCGTTGACGCGCCGGGAAGCGAGAAACTGCTCTTCGAATCCGCTCAGGACAAGGTTGTGAACGACTGGTCGCCGGCCGGCCGGCATGTCGTTTTCAACAGTGCCGATCCGCAAACAGGATGGGATCTGTGGGCGCTGCCTTTGGATGGAGACCGCAAACCGTTCCCTTTCCTGAGAACGAAGTTCGATGAGCGCCGTGCCATATTCTCGCCGGACGGAAAATGGGTCGCTTACACTTCCAACGAGTCCGGCCAGCAAGAGGTCTATGTGCGCCCGTTTATGGGCACCGGCCAGTGGCAGGTTTCAACCGGCGGCGGCGCATTTTCAAAATGGGCGCGTGACGGCAAAGAACTTTATTATTTTGCTCCCGATGGATCGCTGATCGCCGCACCGGTCCGCGTTAACGGCGCAACGATCCAACCCGGAACTCCGGTAACCTTGTTCCGCACGCGCGCCGTCGGTGGCGGTACGGATATCAATCAGGGAATCCAGTTCGACGTCTCCCGCGACGGCCGATTCCTGGTCAACACGCTCCTCGACGACGTCGGCGCCTCGCCGATCACGCTGCTGCAGAACTGGAAGCGGCACTAGGTTGCTGGAATGCACTGTAAGGGCGGTCTATGACCGCCCAGGGCGCTCATAGAGCGCCCCTACAATTTTGGAGGACCTTCTTGTTCAAGATTGTCGCTGCGGCGTTTCGAAAATTCTTCGACGACGACGGGACATTCCTTGCAAGCGGCCTGGCGTTTGGTCTTCTTTTCTTTTCCGTTCCGTTTACGCTGCTGACAGTTTCGGCGTTGAGCTATACCGCGCTGAATTCGGATACCGCGCTGACGTGGATTCGAAGGATTTCTGTGAACCTCGTTCCTCGCTCAAACGACCTGTTCGATAACTTTGTGACCGACATCGTTGCGCGTCGTGGCCTGCTGGGTTTCTTCGGCTTCCTGGCCTTCATCCTGGCCAGCAGCACGAGTTTCGGCTCGGTACGCCTTGTGCTGAATCGCGTGTTCGGCTGTCGCGAACATCGAGGACTCGTTCATGGGAAGGTGATGGAAGTCGTCATGATGCTGGCCACGTCGCTGCTCTTCTTCGTGATTATCGGAGCGGTGTACCTGATCAACATCGTGCATACGTTTCTCGAGAAGCTCGCGTTCGAAAGGTATGTTCATTCGGGAATCATGTTCATCGCCTGGCTCGTCGGAGTGGCGTCCACGTTCGCCCTGTTTCTTTTCCTGTACCGGTTTTCGCCTTCGGAAACACTCAGCAGGTCGGGCCTCCTGGTGTCGTCGCTGACGGCGACATTCCTCTTCCAGATTTCAAAATGGGCGTTCGGCCTATACCTCCAATACGCTCGAACGACAACGGCCGTGTACGGCGCGCTCAGCGCGCTTGTCTTCTTCTTCCTCTGGCTGTATTACGCCTGCACGATTTTCGTTCTCGCCGCTGAAGTAGGCTGGGTATTTGATCGCCGCAAACGGGATGCCTGAGCCTGGCGCGCAGGCATTTTCGGGTGCAAACATTTTGTGCCCCATGGTATGAGTTTTACCTACCCAAATTCATTCAGGGAGCACCCTGTAGATGTTAAGGACGCAGCAATCCGTTTGCGCGCCTGCTCGAACGGCTTGTGGGGCAATTGTCCGAAAAGCCGAATGAGGAACTCCTCGGAGAACTGCAGTGTCCTTCCTGCATGAGCGCAATCGATATCGACAGCCGCGTCGAAGTACAGGTCAGCGCGAAAGCTTTCGCTGCCAGGGCCTGCGCCTGACACTCCAGAGAACGAAATAACAGTCGCCGATATATCGTCGGCTGATATATACTCCCGGTCGAACTTCCCGGAGCGAGGCAGTCCATGAGATTGATTTCGATTCTTCTGATTGGATTGATTCTGCAGTCGCCGCTGCAGTTTGAAGTCGCTTCGGTCAAGCCGAACACTGGAGGGCCGGGACCGACTCTGGTCCAGATACCGCTGACCGGTCGCGTCAACATCCTGAACGTGACAGTCAGGGCGTTGTTGAGAACGTCGTATCGCCTTCAGGATTATCAAATCATCGGAGGACCTGACTGGCTGAATGTCGATCGATTCGATATTCAGGCAAGCCCGCCGGCGGACTATCGCCCTCCCGCGCCCTGTCCCGGCGCAGATTGTCCTCCGAGTCCGACTCAAATGATGATGCAGGCGCTCCTGGCCGACCGCTTTCAGCTCAGGGCACACCGTGAAACCAGAGAACTTCCTGTTTACGAGCTGATAGTCGGAAGAAATGGATTCAAGCTGAAGGAAGTCGCGGCGCCTCCGGCGCCTGCTCCGGGTGCGCCGCCACCACCGCCCCCTCCTCCTCCGCCCCCTCCTCCACCGGGTACACCTCCGCCAGTCAGTACAGCCGGGCTTCCGACGCCCCCGCCTGGATTCATGATGAATTTCGGAACCGGCTTCGCCGCAACTGCTGTGCAGCTTTCCGCCTTGACGTCATCACTGACGCAGATACTGGGCCGGCCGGTCGTCGATAAAACGGGGCTCAACGGGTATTACAACTTCAAACTGGTGTTCAGCCGTGAAGGACTTCCCAACAACGCCCCAACGCCTCCACCGCCCGGCGGGCTTGCCGGAGGATTGTCTGCAAGCGATCCGGCGCCATCGATCTTCACCGCCGTGCAGGAAGAATTTGGATTAAGGCTGGATTCCTCGAAAGGCTCCGTTGAGGTTCTCGTGATCGACAGCGTTCGCAAGCCGGCTGAGAATTAGCCGCTAGCCCTTTCCCTTGGACGAGCCCGCGCTGGCGAGACCTGCGAACAGGCGTTGCCGCCAATAAGGCATCGGGGCCATGAGGACCATCCCGGTTCCTTCGTAAATCCGAACAACGCCTTCACCCGACGTCATAGAGCCCAGAATCGACTTTGCGGACCGCTGGACCGAGTACTTTAAAGACGATTCGCGCGCGAGGACGTATTTGCCGTCGACCACCAGTTTGTCGTTCGTGAGTTGGACGGGTTCGACGGGGCCCTGCGACTGGATCACGACTCTGCCGCTGCCGCTGATCTTCGTCTGAATATCCATGAACCCTTCTCCGCTCTTCAGCGCCGTGAGAGTACTTTCTTTGAACGCATCGACCTGGACGCCTTGTTCGGAGGCCCAGTAGGCGCCGTCTTCGAGAATCCAGGTTTTTCCGGCGACGTCGAGTACGTGATACCCGCCAAAAGTCGGTTCCAGGAAAAGCTCGCCCGTACCCGTGTACGTCGGTCTGAAGATCGATTCTCCGGTCGCGATCGCCTTGAACAGGCCGCCGACCGATGGAGTTTTGGATTCCATCGTGATCGGACCGCGCATGTAGTAAAGCGCGCCGGACTCCGTTCGGACCGTTTCATTTTGCAGCGTGACTTTGATCAGCCGCACGCCTTCCTGTTCGATGACTTCGAAATTGGCCATGGTCGATACTGTATCATCGGCTGAATATGAAGGGTTCTTTCCTAAGCGGGCTGATCGTTGTTCTCGTTTCGACCGTTCTGCTCGCGCAAGGTTCCGACTGGCCGCGTTTCCGCGGGCCGGACTCCAATCCTGTGAGCTCCGGCAAACGTCTGCCGAAGCAATGGTCGAAAACGGAGAACGTGGAATGGTTCGCGGAAATTCCGGGCAGAGGGTGGTCATCTCCGGTCGTGACGGGCGATAAGGTCTTCCTCACGAGCGTCACTACCGAAGGCAAATCGAAAGAGCCGCAGACCGGCACGGAGTTCAGCAATGACTTTGCTGCCGAGTTGTCGAAACAAGGGTTGTCCGACTCCGAAGTGCTGGAGCGCGTCACGTCGCGCGACATCGAGTTGCCGCACGAGGTGACCGTTCAATACTGGCTCCACTGTCTCGACGTCAAGACGGGCGCTGTCATCTGGAAACAGGTAATTCATAAAGGACGGCCGCCGAGCGGCCGTCATCGGAAGAACAGTTTTGTTTCGGAAACGCCGGTTACGGACGGCGACCGGGTTTATGTGTACGTCGGCAACATGGGTTTGTATGCGTACACGCTCGACGGCAAACAGGTCTGGAAAACGCCGCTCGAAGCACATCCCATTTATCTCGACTTCGGAACGGGCGGTTCGGCCGCGCTTCATGACAACCTGCTCGTTATTCTCAACGACAATGAAAAGGATCAGTTCATCGCCGCTTTCGACAAGAAGACCGGGAAACAGGTCTGGCGCACACCGCGCGATCTCGGCGAGGCGAATGGACCGGCGAGATCCGGATGGACCACGCCATACATCTGGACGAACAACGTCCGCACGGAGATCGTGACGATCGGTCCTGCGACAGCGGTCAGTTATGACCTCTCCGGCAAGGAACTATGGCGGCTTTCCGGGATGTCGCTCGCGCCGATTCCCAGCCCGTTCGCGTATGGCGGCCTGCTTTATCTCGATGGAGGTCAGGCCCGCGGACTCTTCGCTGTGCGTCCAGGCGCGAAGGGAGATATTTCGCCTGGGCAGGATGTCCGCTCCAAAGAGTACGTCGTCTGGTCGGATCCGCGCGCCGGCACTTATCTTCCGACACCGGTCGCATACGACGGCGGACTGTACGTGCTGACGGAGAAGGGCATCATCACACGATTCGATGCGAAGACCGGAACGGTTACATACAAAGACCGCCTCGACCGGGAAGCCGGCGCATTTACGTCATCACCGTGGGCGTACGACGGCCATGTCTTTTGTCTGAGCGAAGAAGGAAAGACGTACGTCTTCACGGCCGGCGAGACGTTCAAGCTGATCCATGTGAATTCGCTCGATGAGATGGCGCAGGCAACTCCCGCGATCGCGGGCGATCGCCTGTTGATCCGCACGTCCTCCCGAATTTATTCCATCAAGCAGAAGCGCTAGCGTTCTGTCAGCGTATTCCCCGCCTTGGCGCAGACGAAGCGGTTCGATCAAGCCACCGATTAATCGGTAGTTGAACAAACCGTGCTTGATGCTGCGCACTATCGCGCTTGCGCTGCGCGCCCGTCCGCTCCATCAAAGGTGGTTTCGCGCCATCTTTCTTGATGTCGCGTCCACCCCGCCTTGGCCAAGGCGGGGAATATGTCTACCTGGACTTCATGCGCAAGGCGTGAGGATGCTTCACCATTCTTGAAGGCTTCATGATCGTCTGCTGGAAGATCGCGGCGTTCTAGTCTAAAGTGCGCGGGCATGCCGTTTCTCGTCATTCCCATTGTCCTGGTGGTTATAGGAGGCGGGATCTGCGGCATTGTCGCCGTTATCGCCCTTTCCCAATTGCGAGCCCGGCTGGAAAGACTCGAACGCCAGATCGCAACCTTGTCCCGTTCTGAGGAGAAGCCTGTACCGCCGGCACAAACACCGAAACCGACAAGGCCACCAGCTCCGGAACCACGAATGCCGTCCGCTCCTGAACCGGTGCGTACGCCGATCCTGCAAACGCCGGCGCCGCCTCGGAATGCGCCGCACCGCGAATGGACTTCCCTGGAGGTCACGATCGGCGCGAAGTGGCTCAACTGGGTTGGAGTGATCCTTGTTGTCGTCGGCGTGATGTTCTTTCTCAAGTACGCATATGACAACAACTGGATCGGGCCGGCAGGCCGCATCGCGATCGCTGCGATGGCCGGAACAGCCGCGCTGATTTTAGGCGAACGATTGCGCCGCGCTCCTTATCCAGTGCTCTTTCAAACCTTGACAGGCGGCGGACTCGCTGTCTTCTACGGCTGTATCTATTTTTCGTTTCAGGTTTACGGTCTTACCGGCCAGACGGTTTCGTTCGTTCTTGCCGTCGCAGTAACGGTTCTGGCGCTCGCACTCTCCGTTGTTCATAACGCGCCCGGCATATGTCTGCTGGCGCAGCTTGGTGGATTCCTCAGCCCGGTGCTGATTTCAACGGGAGAGAACCGTCCTGTCGAACTCTTCTCTTTTGTGACGATCCTGAATCTCGCGACGATCGGCTGCGCCTGGTTCCGGAACTGGAGATTCGTGAACGCCGCGGGATTCATCGGGACATGGGCGCTCTATGCCGGCTGGGCAGACAAGTACTACGACGAATCACAAATCGGCGTTGCTGTTCTTTTCTCGGCGCTGTTCTACCTGATGTTTTTGATCGCGCCGATGCTCAAGGCGTTTTCAACGCGCCGGCCGTTGCTCGCCGAGGATCTCTGGCTCGTGGCGGCGGTGATTTTCGTCGAGTTCGTCAACAACTCCATGCTTCTCTCCGGGACATTCCGGCCCTGGCACGGTCCCGCCGTGCTTTTGCAGGCTGTGACGCTTTCCGCTGTCTACACGGAGTGGACGCGGCGATCATTCGAAGACTCGCGCACGCGAGCGACGTTGCTGCTCTTCGCGCTGTCCCTGGTAACCGTCGCAATTCCGATTCAACTCCGGTTTTATGCGATTCCGATTGCATGGTCTGTTGAAGCGGTGATGCTCGGTTATGTGGGCGTGAAGTACAAAAACTGGCCGTTTCAACTGGCGTCAGTGGCGGCAGTCGGGCTGGCGACGCTGGCGCTGTTGGCACGACTGCCGCTGCATTCCGCCGTCTTCACGCCGGTATGGAATCGTCCCTTCGGCTCGTGGGCGACCGTCATCGCGATGATGTTCGCACTCTACGCCGTCATGAGCAGAAACCGGGAACGGTTGCAGCATGATCTGAAGCACAGCGTTTCAGTTGTCGGCGTTCTCGCGATGGCTCTTGCGTGCGCTCTGGCGCACATGGAAGTTGCGTCATTCTGGACCGTGCGCAGAGATCAATTCGCGCAAGATGTTCTGATCAGCCATCAGGTCACATCGCTATCGATACTCTGGGCCGTGATTCCACTCCTCATTCTGCAGTTGGGTAGACACGGGTATGTGCGGCCGTCCGTTTTCCCGGCGGCCGCGGCTTACCTGGCGGCTGCGACGGTCCTCATAACAAGCGCGGTCGACCGCGCCTGGCTCGAACCGGTAATTCCTTTTCTGAATGTGCAATGGTTATCTCGTTTTGCGATTCCGCTGTCGATGTGGATCGGACTGAAATGGATGAAATCCATTCCGGACAAACCCGAGAGCCGGGACGGGCTGGTTTTCATAGGCAATACGATTGAGTTGGCCAGCCACGTGTTTTTAGCCGTCCTGCTTGGTGTCGAAGTGAATTCGTGGATTTCATCGAGCGGAGTGTTTTCGCCTTTTATGCGGTTCGGATTCGTCTCGGCATTGTGGAGCCTGCAGGCGCTGATTCTGATCGGCCTTGGTTTGACGACACGAAGCCAGTTCCGCCGCATTCTGGGTTTCATTCTGTTCGGCACAACCGTTGCGAAACTGTTGCTCGTCGATATGGCGATCCTGCTGCCCGTTTACCGCATTCTTTCATTCGCCGCGACGGGCGCGCTCCTCATCGTTGCCGCATACCTGTATCAGCGATTCAGCAGAGCATTGCTCGATTCTGACGAAGCGGCCTGAAGCATCAATAGTTGTACTTCGGGCTGCGATAAACCGCGACCACGACCGAGATCTCTCCGGGTCTTCCATTCTTCGGAACGTGGAATTTCCAGTTGCGGACGGCCTCGGCCGTCGCTGCCGAAAGGGAAGGCACATCGGATATGACGTCTACGTTTTGTACAGTGCCCGTCGTATCTGTAGCTACCTGGAGAATGACGGTGCCTTCGCCAAATCCCGAGAGCGGATAGCCTGGGTCCACGATGATGACGGGAAACGGGCTATGGTGCTCTTCATCGAAAGCTTCCGGCAGCGGCTGAGTAAACGCTATGGGCGGATCCGGAATATCGTGCTGAGGCCGGTAGAGAAATACAACGCTCGCATGAACGGGTGCTGATTTCGGATCGACGCCGGTGAACTTCCAGTCTTTGAGCGCAAGCCTTGACCGTTCGATGTATGCCGGCGGACCCTGAATCACGTCATTGCCGATAACTGAACCGTCCGCTCCAATTTCCACCTCGATCACCACGACGCCCGGATCGGGCGGCACGTCCTTTTCCTTCAGCAGTTGCGGCCCGCCGCCTTCCGAAAGCCGAATCGAATTTCCAGATTGAAATAAAAACAGGTTGAGAAAAATTGCCAGTATGTTCGCGCACAGCATGACCATACCCCCTGAATCCAACTTACGCTTTTTGTGTGTTGCTTGTCGGTAGGGTCTAATTCGGGGTCTGACCCCGAATTAGGCCACTATTTCTCGAAACCCCAGAAGTACGTCAGAAACAGCACGAAGATGCCGAGCGCGATCCTGTAGTTGATGAACACGTAAGTGCTTCGGGTTTGCAGGTAGCGCATGAGGCCGGCGATGGAGACGAAGCCGAAGACGGCCGACATGAAGATTCCGACTGCAAACGGCAACGCCTGGCCGGGAGGCAACCCGTCTCGAGCGATATCGAGCATCTTCTTGGCCACGGCGCCGCCGATGATCGGCGCGGACAACAGGAAAGAGAATTGAGCGGCGGACAGTCGTGTCATGCCGCGGAAGAGACCCGCCGTAATTGTCACGCCGGACCGCGACACACCTGGAATCAGCGCCAGCGCCTGAGCGAAGCCGATCGCAATCGCGTCCGCCAGCGTCATGGTTCCGAGGTCGGTTTTACGCCGGCCCCATTGTTCGGCGGTGCGCAGGAATAGTGCCAGGACAATCAATGTTGTCGCGATAATGGTCGGCGAGCTGAAACTCTCCAGGAAGTCTTCGAGAAGCAGACCCGCAATGCCTGCCGGTATCGTTCCCACGATGATGTAGAGCGCGACGCGCGCGTCCGGGTCGTCTGTTTCGCCTTTCAGCAGCCTCAGAGCAGAGATCGACAGATCGATCCAGTCGTTCCGGAAATAGAGCAGCAAGGCCACCAGTGTCCCCAGATGCAACGCCACGTCGAACGTGAGTCCCGGGGCCTGCCAGCCGAACAGCCACGGAATCAAGATCAGATGCGCATGACTGGAGACGGGAAGGAACTCGGTGACTCCCTGGACAGCGCCCAGGATCACCGCTTCTACAATACCGATCTGCTCAGGATTAGCGAACAAATCTACCTCTCACATCCTGGTAGCAAAGAAAGTTGAAATAAATGTTCAGCCGGGGAGACTACCTTACTGTACGCGTTCATGACGGGTGTTCCTGGAATCCACGATTCGAAGCCAGGCGTGGTTTATATCAGATCGATGATGCTACGAAAAGTATTCGGATTCGGCCGGGATACCGGCTACAGTCAGGCATTAATGGAGGACTAAATGAGACTCAGGTTGATTGCCGCTTTAACGCTGATATGCGCTGTTTGTCCGGCGTTGATTGCGCAGGGGGATCTGGCGGGTACATGGCAGGGTACGCTCAAGACGCCGGCCGCAGCATTGCGGATCGTCTTCAGGATCACACGGGCGGCGGACGGACAGTTCACAGGGCAAGCTTTTTCAATCGATCAGAGTTCTCCGCCGATTCCGATGAATGGCATCACCGTCCAGGGTTCGCAGATCCGATGGAAGATTACCGCGCTGAACGCCAGCTACGAAGGGACGTTTGCAACCGGTGGGAATGCGATCAACGGCACGTTCACACAGGGTGGGCCGTTGCCGCTGGATCTGGTGCGCGCAACGCCTGAAACAGCATGGGCCATTCCCGAGCCTCCGCCTCCGCCAAAGCCAATGGATCCGGCAGCGAATCCAGGGATCGAAGTGTCGACAATCAAGCTGAGCTCGGCTCCCCCCGGCGGCCGGCTCTATACCATGCGCGGCACGCAGATGATGGCGATCAATGTGACGGTGATCAATACACTCACGTTTGCCTACGACCTGCATGAACGCCAGGTATCGGGCGGACCTTCGTGGATGAATTCGGAGAGGTTTGAGATCGTCATCAAACCGGACACGCCGGGCCAGCCGAACATTCGGCAAATGAAGGTGCTCCTGCAAAAAGTTCTGGCCGAGCGCTTTCAGTTGAAGTTTCACAACGAGAAGAGGGAACTGTCGGTTTACGCCATCACCGCGCCGGCAGGCACGAAGCACAAACTCACGCCGACTGCGGTTCAGGGAAACCTGCCAAGTCTAGCGTACCCGCGTCGTGGTTTGCTTCCCGCGCGCAATGCGACAATGACGGACCTAGCGCAGAGCATGCAAGGTGCGGTATTAGATCGTCCTGTTGTCAATCAGACGACCATCGAAGGCCGTTATGACTTCACACTGGACTGGATGGCCGATGAGTTTCAGTTCGCCAGCTTCGGTCCTGCGCCGCCGCAGCCCGACACCGGAAAGCCAAACATCTTCCAGGCATTTCAGGAACAGCTCGGCTTGAAACTCGAATCCACGAAGGCGCCGGCGGAAGTCATGGTCATCGACAAACTGGAAAAACCGTCGGACAACTAATTCCGATTTAAGGCCCGACGATAATTATCGGACCGGCTATCGCACCGGTGAAGTAAGGCGGCGGCGGAATGATCGGTTGTAATACCGGGTAACCCGGAGTCCATGGTCCATTTGGAGTGACGGTCAGAGTTGGCACTACCGGCGAAGGCACAATCGGCGCCGGAACAACAGGAGTCAAAACAACGGGATTAGGCACGTAGTTGGGATTCGGGATCAGATATGGGTTCGGGATTTGATTCGTAACACCGTAAGGATACAGGCTCGGCTGCCGGAAATTCGGCGCAGGACCGAGTTCGACAATACGCAAACCTTGCGCGAACGCCGTGTTTGAGTCACTCCAAATGAGCAATCCCAGGACGGCCGTCAGTACGCATGCAGCGAATGCTTTCTTGGGATACCGCATAAACACCCCCCTTACTTATATAGACCGCGCGAATTCGGTGTCCGCATCTTCAAACCAGGAAAAGCACCTGTGTCGCGCCGCGGATTTGCTAGGCATGAATGAACCGATCCGCGGAGAGTTTTTTCCCGCGGCGGTTCGGGTCAGTCTCGCGGTGCCGTTCGTTGGAAGCTGATAACTCAATCTCTTCCGGGCGTAGTAGCAGCATAGGACTATCGAGTGCACCTCGAATGGACATTCCTGACAAAAGGTAGGTGTCACAAAAATGATATTAAGAAATCGATTACTTGCTCTCATCACAAGCTTTTCTCTGTTGTTCGTACTTTCTGCGTCTGCACAGGATTCTAAACGGGACTGCTGGTGCGATCGGGACCAGTCTCAGCGAGAGAAGCCAGCCGCGCCTGCACAGGATTCTGAACGGGACTGCTGGTGCAAGCGGCAGGAGTCGACGGTCGAAAAGCAGACGGATACGACGGTTACTCAGCGAGAGAAGCCGGCCGAGCCCCCCGCCCCCCGCATCCTGGCGCCTCGCGATCTGCCGGTTGTGTACGCGCACGAGATGAGGCGGGCAATCAGAGCCGCCAAGGTCCTGGACCATATGCCGAAATGGTTCGAGAAGGACGCGGTAGCAATTGCGGTGATTCCTGGTGTAAAAAAGGCGGCTTTCGTATTCGGTGGCCGATGGGGCAAGGGATTGATCTCTGCACGCGATGAATACGGTAACTGGATCGAGCCTTCGTTCATCAATATCGGCGGCGTCAATTGGGGACTCCAACTCGGCGTCCAGAGCACCGACCTTGTGCTGGTGTTCACGAATCGTGATGCCATAAATGCGCTCCTCCGAACCAAACTCACTTTGAATGGGGACGCCCAGGCAGCAGCGGGGCCGGTGGGCCGCTACGCGAAAGCCGGTGTCACTATCGGCATGCAATCCGGAATACTTGCGTTTTCCCATAACAAAGGACTCTTTGTCGGCATTTCCCTCGACGGATCGGCTCTGACCGTCGACGACAGCGCCAACGCCAAGGTCTATGGGAAATACATCAACGGCGACGAAATCCTTCTGGCCCGTCGTGTCGAGTCCAACGAAGCCGTGGAGCCGTTCCTCGCAGCTTTGAACCGTCGCATGCCGTGTGAGAACGGAAAGACCACGCGCAAGACTCACCAGACAAAGCAGCAGTACACGTGTCCTGCGAGCACCACCCAAACAACAAACTAACAATCTTCTCTGTACAGATCCGGAGCCAGGCACGATCTCTTCGTGCCTGGCTTGCCTCACTTTCCCATTGACTGTCTATGGGAGAGGCTTCTAGCATGCTTCCCATAGATCGTCATAGGAGGGACCCATGCGCCGCCTCATCCTCAAGCTGTTTCGCCGGAAGAATCTCGAACGGGACCTGGAAGCGGAGCTTGCGTTCCACGAAGAAATGGCGGCGGCAAACGGAAACCCCGTTCGACTTGGCAACAAGAGTCTCCTCAAAGAGGCGGCCCGTGATGTCTGGCGATGGGGTCTCGTCGAAGATGCATGGCGTGACATCATCATTGGATTTCGCCGGCTTCGGCAGACGCCGGCCTTCACTTGTGCGGCTGTCCTGACCCTGGGACTTGCCATCGGCGCCAACGCGGCGATCTTTACGATGGTGTATCGCGTTGTGCTGAATCCGCTGCCGTATCCCGACTCGGACCGCTTGATCGATCTCGATCATGGAGCCACGCTGATCAATGTCCCCACAGGCATGGGGATGAAGTCCGGATTGTTCTTTCACTACGGGGAACGAGCTCGCACGCTCAAGAGTATTGCCATTTATGGAAATGCCGGCGCTACGCTGAGCGGCCGCGGCGAACCAGAACAGGTTCGGGTCATCCGCGCGACTACAACGCTCGCAACGGTGCTGAATGTCTCGCCTTCGTTAGGCCGCTGGTTCACCCGCGAGGAAGGCGAACCGGGTGCGGCGCAGGTCGCTGTTCTTTCGTATGGACTGTGGCAGCGTCGCTTTGGCGGTGATCGCGCGGCGATCGGTGGGCAGGTGGTGTTGAACGGCGTGCCGACTGAAATTATCGGTGTGATGGCATCTGATTATGCGTTCCCCGACCCGCGCGTCGACATGTTGCTTCCTTTGATAACTACGCGCGCCTCGGGCCTCGGATTATGGAACTTTCGCGGCGTTGCGCGGCTGAGTGATTCGGTGAGCGTCGATGACGCGAGGGAGGAATTGAACGCGCTGATCCGCGACGTGCCTCAGGCGTTTCCGGGCGATCCTCTGGCCGGTGCCACGAGTACTCGTATCGGCGTGATCTCCACAGTAAGGACCCTGAAAGAATCGGTTATCGGAAACATCGAAAGCACACTCTGGATTCTGTTGTCAGCGGTGGGTGTCGTTCTGCTGATCGCCTGCGCGAACGTCGGCAATCTCTTCATGGTCCGCGCCGAAGCCAGACAGCGCGAAATGGCCGTCCGCCGGGCTCTCGGCGCCGGCTCTGGCGGGCTTGTCCGGTTGCTGGTCGCCGAAAGCGCGGTTTTATGTATCTCGGCAGGTGTCGTCGGACTTGGTCTTGCCTGGATCGCCGTGCGAATGCTCGTCAGCGCAGGGCCAGCGACGCTGCCGCGGCTCGAAGAGGTGCGTCTGGATGGCGTTGTTGCCGCGGTCACGTTTTCCGTAAGCGCTCTGATCGCACTCGGCTTCGGCTTGATGCCTTTGTGGCGCGGCGCATCGGTGGCTGCCGTGTACCAGGGTGGCCGCCGAATGACGGCAAGCCGCGGGCAGCATTACGCGCGCCACATACTGATGGGTGGACAGGTTGCGCTGGCGCTGGTGCTTCTCGTCGCATCCGGTCTGATGGTCAAGAGTTTCCAGAAGCTTCGTGCTATCGATCCGGGCTTCGAGGCCGAATCCGCGCTGACATTCCGGATTGGATTGCCGGTCCGGGACTATCCGACAAAGGACGCGGCTCTTTCCGCGCATAACAAGATCCTTGAGGGTCTCTCCAGACTGCCGGGGGCCACGAGCGTTTCCGCAGCGAATTGTCTGCCGCTCGATGGCATGTGCTCCGGAAACGGTGTTGTTGTCGAAGCGCGTGATGGTGCGGAAGAAAGCAACCAGGGAAGCGCGACCTTCCGAGCTATCGCCGCCGGCTACTTCGAGACGATGGGGATACCTCTGATTCGTGGTCGACTCATCGGACGCGACGACGTGGAACGGAACGAACACGTCGCCGTTGTCGACAAGAGACTCGCCGATCTCCTCTTTTCTAACGAAGATCCGATTGGCCGGCGCGTAGCCGGGAGTCTTCCGCCGGTCCGGCCGGGCGAGCCTCCGAAAAATACCTGGCTGACGATTGTCGGGGTTGTTCAAAACACGCCTCTCCGAACGCTTCGCGAAACCACTCTTGTTCCACACTTGTACATGCCGATGTCGATAACGGGCAGGTTTGATGCGCCTCCTTCCGAATACATCGGCCCGCAAGTCAGCGCGATGGACTACATCGTGCGCGCCGCGGCGGTGTCGCCTGATCTCCTTGCTTCCGTACGACAAGTCATCAATAAGGTCGACGCGAATGTGGCGCTCGCGCAGGTGAGCACACTGGAAGAGCGAATGGACCGCGCTTCGGCCGAGCTTGGGTTCAACATGATCCTGCTGACCATTGCGGCCGCCGTTTCGCTCTTGCTGGGGCTGATCGGGATCTATGGCGTGGTGGCGTACATCGTAAGCCAGCGCACGAATGAGATCGGCGTACGTATGGCTCTTGGAGCGGAGCCGCGCACAGTGACGGCTATGATCGTGGGGCAGGGAGGTCTCGTGACGCTGGCCGGAATACTCGCCGGCCTAACTGCATCAATTCTGACGGGACGGTTGGTGGAGTCGTTGTTGTATGGCGTCAGTCCGCGGGATCCGGTCGTCTTGGCGGGCATGACGGTCCTGCTTTTCGTTGTAGCGGTCCTTGCCTGCTGGCTGCCGGCGCGGCGCGCCGCTTGCGTCAGTCCGGTTCAGGCGTTGCGGGCGGATTGATTCGGGGACGGTCGCCTAAATTCCCTAATTGCAGGTCAAATTAGGGTAACTACATACTTGCCTAACCAGAAATACTGTGGGAGGCTAGGGCTTCGGCTTTTTGGGGGCGTCGTCTAATTTAGGTAAGACATCGGCCTGAGCCTCTTTTGAGGAAGATAACGCCGCGGATGCGGGTTCGACTCCCGTCGCCTCCACTTTTTTGTCTTCCTTCTTGTCTTCCTTGGCTTCAGTGGTTGCCGCGGCGGCTACCGCTTGTACAGCTTCTTTCGGATTAGAATCACTTGCAGTGACGGTCCGCTCTGCGACCGGCTTCTCAATGTCCTTTTCGAAGTTGAGAACTCCGGGCTCTGGCACTTTCGGTATTGGTTTTCTTTGTATTATCTGCGGAGCTTCGATGCGGATACCTGGATGTTTGATGCTTTCCAGTACGGGATCCCAAGCGATGAGAACGTCGCACTCCGCGCGGAGTGCGCAAGCTAGATGAACCGCATCCGCAGGGGACAGATTTTGGTCTCGATATTGACGACAAAGCCGATTGGCATGTTCGCCAATTTCTCTATCTACCGTTACAAGTTTGAAGCAAGAGCGCTCAAAATATTTCAAAATCGATTCGTCTTGATCGTCTGCTAGCTTCTCTTTGCCGTCACCTTTCTTTTTGTGAACCTCTGCAAGCGTCCACGCGGATATGTGAATGTCATACTTTCCCGCGATACCTTCATTGATCACGTAATTAGCAATGGGAGCCCTGACCGGATCGTTTTGTCTAATGTTCTCAATGAACACAGACGAGTCGAAGTACGGTTTACGGTAGGGATCAGGCACGCCTAATACTCCTTATGTAATCCGCAGTGCTCATGCCACCCGTAAAACCAGGATCGCTGCCAGTGATATCGGCGGCGCTGGGTAGTTCGTCGTCTTGTCCAAGAACGCGCAGTCGATCAGTATCGACACGTATAGGTTCACCTTTCGCGTTATATTGAACGATCCCGCTGGCTATTACTCGCCGTCCGAAGGCATGTCTAGCGGTATCCATTAAAGCAGCATCCCTGAATACGCACGACACCGCTTTATTCGTGATGGAGTGATATACCGTAATCCTGTTGCCCCGATGGATCGAAATGGTCTTTAAAGAACCTTCCACTGATCCAATAGCTGTTCCTTTGGGACGAATAATCTTCTGCAGCGCTTCCGAGGAAGTCTCCGATATTTGTATTGAACGATTGGCAATCGTCACCTCAAAGCCACGTGCTCCATTTTTATTGATCAACTGGACTAGACTGGCGATGCGCTGAATGCCACTCTCCGAAAGGTACGGCGGGCTAGTTCCCTCACGTTCGATTCGCTCAAAGCTCGTCATGAACGAATCCGCAACTTTGGAACTGAGTTCAAGCGGAACCTTTTTGAGGACCTTGGGCTTTACTGGTTTGACGTGTGGAGTGAAATCGACGGACAGGCGACCATTTGCATGGAGACCTGCGACGTACCAACGCAAAAACCCGCCGCGCTGGCTTGAAATAACAGTGTCCAGTTCTCGAAGAATCCGCAGGGCATGATTTATGGAATCGTTGAATGTAGACGCAGCAATGCTGCCCAAATCACCGATGATGTCGAAGCGCAGGTTGGCCATGGCCTTAAGCCCCCGTATGGTACAATTGAGTCGGTTGCACGGCTCAACTAAATCCGCGTGCCAGCGCGGATTTCCCAACCGGGGCAGGTTAGGCGTTCTTCAATTTCTTGTCTTTTCTGGACTTTTGGTATTGGGCTTCCCGTCTGTCCAGTTCTGCTTTCGGCACGCTGACTAGTTGCCGAACAAACATTTCAAAATCACGACGTGTTGGGGCTGGAACGTCTTCTGCTTTGGTACGTGGGCGTGGCCGTGATTTCATACGCCCATCCTAACACTGCCCTTACAGCCACGGCTCAGGATTTTCGCTTCCCTCGCCGTTGACGCTTGGTTGAACGTCATCCTTGCCAGTGAGTTTCTTGTACGTAACCCGCTTGCCAGTTACCTCGTGCATGGCCGTAAGGAACCTATCCGCATCATCACCGAAACGTTCATTGAATCGGAAAGCCTGTTCGTCGATATAGCGAAACGTGTGAAACGGCTCCACGCTGACATACGTTCCCTTGATCGAGCGCTTAAGGAGAGTCCAGAAGTTTTCAATGCCGTTGGTGTGCACTGCGCCGTCAACGTAGTACTCGGCGTGTTTCACGAAGGCATGGAAATAGTTTTCGTCAGCCAGCCCACGATAGGAGCGGAGTTCGTCCGTGTAAATGGTCGATCCGGCCTCGACGTTATCTTTGATGATTGGCTGAAGTGTTTCTTTCCATACGTTCGGAATAACCTGAGCGCGGACTTTGCTCTGTCCTTCACCGTGGCGCTCAAGCAATCCGAAGACGGCCACCTTGCCAGCGCCACCCGTGCCGGTAATCGTCTTGGCTCTGCGGCTCTTGTGCATATTGCGCGATAACCCGCCGATATAGGTTTCGTCCGCTTCAACCGTTCCGCCATTGCCGCCCATCTTTTCGAAAGATCCCTGAGTCATGGCGAGTCTGATTCGGTGATTCATAAACCACGCGCTTTTTTGTGTGATTCCGATCGCCCGCGCCAGTTCGCACGAACTGATACCATTCTTCGCGCCGCAGATCAGCCAAACAGCCGGGAACCACTTCGACAATGAAATAGGGGAATCCTCGAAGATTGTTCCGACCTTCACCGAAAACTGATTCTTGCAACCACGGCACTTCCAGCGCTTCTGGTTGACGAGGTAATACGTGGAGTCTTTATCAGCGCAGTTCGGGCAAACGGGCTTACCATCCGGCCAGCGGATATTCGCGAAGAATGTGATGCAGCGCTGTTCGTCAGAGAAGTACTGGATGCAGGCTTGAAGCGTCTTCGGAAATTGATTATGGTTGACCATGCAAAGAAGTTTACAGGGTCAAGTCTGGTTCGTCAAGTATATAATTACCCAAATTAGGGAATTTAGGCGACCGTCCCCGAATCTCACCCGATCAGAACTGCAGACGCAGTTGGGCCTGGAAGTTGCGGGTCTGATTTCCCTTTGCTGCGATCGTTCCGAAGTCGGCATCGTTGATACTGTATTCCACGACGCCCAGGTTCGGATGGTTCAGGACGTTGATCGCATCGAACCGGAACTGAAGCTGTTTACTCTCGGTGATCTTGAAGCTTTTGCTCAGGCTGCCATCGAGACTCCAGCTGCCTGGGCCCGTGACCGCGCGCTGGCCGAGCGTTCCGCGTTTACCCGGCATCGGGTTCTGTAGAACGATCCGGTTGGATGAATCCGCAATCGCCGTGAGCGGGCACGTAATTCCGGTTCGGATGTTGAATCCCATCGCGTCGGTTTTATCCAGGATGCCGCCCGGTGCGCACTGCGGATCGGTTACGACCTGATACGTTCCGACCTTTCCGAAATACGTTCCACCCAGATTCTGAGCGCCGATATTCTCGCCCCAGAGAACCTGGCCGCCAGTTAAATCCCAGGGACCAACCACATCGGCCGTGCCGTTGCCGTACAGCATCGTTTGCGCGGCAATCGTTGCGGGAGCTCCACTGAACGCGTTATACGTCCCGCTCAGTCTCCAGCCCTCGATCGCGCGCGCCAGCGGACCACCAACGTTGCCGAACAGCAACCGGCCCGGTCCGAAGGGCAACTCGAAGGTCCCGTTCATTCGGAACTCATGGGCGCGATGATTCGCTGCGAGACGATAGTCGGCGTCGCGATTCAGCGGATCGGTCCAGCCCGTTGCCGGAGTTTCCATCGACTTGGCCCACGTGTATGTCGCCTGCAGGCTGGTGCCGAGGGTCGGACGCAGAGTGAACTGGCTTTGTACCGAGTGGTAGTTCGATGAGCCGCTGTTGGTGTTGTACGTCGGCGTTGCGAACTGCGGATTGGCGACGAGATAGTCTTCCGGGAAGCAGCGCAGCGGAGTCGATATGGACGGCCCGACCGTGGTCTGGGCATTAGCCATTCGATCGCAGCCGTTTCGGAGAATTCTTCCGCCGACATTGGTGAGCGCGGAGTTGAACGCCAGCAGGCCGGCCGTCGGAGCGCCGCCTGTGTTCGAGTTGATGAACTGCGCGATGGTAATGTAATCGCCTTCCGCGAAATCCGTTGGGAACCGGCGGCGGAGGTGGAGTGAACCCGTCTGGACCACGCCGTTAACGGTTGTTCCGATGGTGCCGTAGCCCGCGGTGCCGTTGTTCAGGTTCAAGCCGGCGAACAACTGATCGAAGAGTTGCGCTTCTCCGCCGGCACGTACCGTTTCCAGCGCATTGAAGAGTTCCGGATTCCGAAACACGTTCAGCGTGTTGAGATTGAAATTGCCGTCGCGCTTCTTCCCCTGGGTTCCTGCGTAGCGCACATCGAAAGTCATATTCCTTCGGAGTTGGTGAGTCAGCGAGAGTGTGAAGTTCTCGACGTACGGCGTGGTGTAGTTCGGGTCAAACGCCGTGAATGTGCCACCGCGGCTATACGGCCCGCCCAGCGTACCGCCCGGAACCAGGGGGTTTGTCGGTCTCAGCGGAACCAGCGTCGGGACGTTCGCGAGGGTGAGATATGGATTGCCGAGAGCGGTGAAATCGATGAACGCATTGCTCGTTGCGCCCGGCGCGCCACCGAGATAACCGTCGGACGCGATGCCGTTGCGGCCCGCTCCTCCAAACGTCATCTGATACCCGCCGCGCATGACAGTCTGGCCGGGACGGCCGAACGGCATCTGCCACGCGAAACCGACAGCGGGACCGAAATTATTCATGTCGTTCCGGAAAACTGTCTTGTTGGGATTCGGGCTGTTCGGTCCGACAAACTCAACGCCCGTGATGAGGCTCGGATCGCAATTCGATGCAGGAATACCTGGAACTCCACTGGCTTGTCCCATCCTGCATTCCAGCAAACCGCGTGGGCCATAACCGCTGAGATAGGTGTTGCCGGGTCCGAGAAGCCATCTATCAAAGGGGGTCTCGGCTCCGAGCACAGTCCGTCCAACTCCGAATAGACCGAGACCCTGGCCGGGCGTTGTCGTCGTGAAGCCCGAGCCGATGTAGGGCACTCCATAGTATTCCCAGCGGAGGCCCAGATTCAGAGTAAGGGACTTGGAAATCTTCCAGTCGTCCTTCGCAAAAAACGACATCTCGTTCAGGATCTGATCACGGAACTTGCGGCCCTGAGTTTTGTAGTCTTCCCATTTGCCGTTCTGAACGTCGCTTGCGTCGTCGATCCAGTAAAGCTGGCTTCCGGTCGCAATCGATCCGTTCATGAAATAAAGAAGGTTCCGCGCCGTCGTCTGAGCCGGACCGGCGCCCGTGGCGATGAGTCCGGGCAGGCCGCCGGCGGTTGTCGAGATGTTCGTCGCGATGTTCGGTCCCGCACCGCCCGTAAGCACCGGAAGCGGCCGTGCCGGAATGCCGTTGTAACCGACGGATTTCGTCAAACGCAGTTCGCCGCCGAACTTGTAGGTATGCACGCCCCTGGTCCAGCTCAGCGTGTCTCCATAGCTGTAAAGCGGCGTCCGGTTTCCGTTGTAGTCGCCGTTGTTATAAGGAGAGTTCGCGGTGCCGAGCAGTCCACCCGGATTGTTGAAAACCGTCGGGTAGCCGTTGGTTTCCAGCAGAAACTTCTTCGCCTGGTCGGCGATCCTGGAGTTCGGATGCTCCCACGGATCGAACTCGTTCAGGATGTTGTAACGAATTCCGAATCGCGCTTCGTTGATCAAATTCCCAGACAATGTGGACGTGAAGCTCGATGTCAGAATCCACGGAGCGCGTCGTGTCAAACCATTCGGATTATCCGGCCAGTTTGAAAAGTTGGTTCCTTCGTAGTCCCGTTCGACCGACCATCCCACGTTCGCTTTGTGTCTCTGGCTGAAGTTGTGGTCGATCTTGATATTGAACTGCTTGCGTTCAATGTTCGATTCACCGCCGTAGGCCGAAGCGGAATTGACGCCCTGATTCAGTTCTCTACGGGTCCAGCGAATCTGTGCGGTGTTCAGTCCATCGCCGCCCTGGAAGTTGTTGGCGCGCGGCATCAGTTCGAGGAAGTTCTTCATAATGCCGGACGTGTCTGCGACCTGCCGGCCTTGATCCCAGAATGCCTGCCCAATCGTGCCGGTCGGGAAGATGGCCGTGCCACCGGTGCAGTCTGCCTGAGTAAATGGAGTCATCTGGAAGGTTGCGGGATTGACCTTCTGATTGCCGAAGACGCTGAAGCAGATGAGACCGCGTCCGGAATAGTTCAATGGATCGCGGTCTCGGCTCAGTGGATTCCCTTGCGCGTCCACCGCGGGCCGCGCTGTTGCACCGGGCGTGGCGTCGGCGTCGTCGGGAGTCCATCCGTCGAAGTAACGGAAGATGCCCTGGCGTGCGGTGTCCGTGAGGACCAGGCCGTTGACCAAGGCGCGCGTCCGGACGAAGTTTCGATCGAAGAGTCCGAAGAAGAATGTCTTGTTCTTTTTGATCGGCCCACCGTAGCTCAACGTGAGCTGGTGCTGGTTTTCCCAGTTCGGTACCGTCGGTTGCCAGCGGCCTGTTACAAAGTCGATATCGTTGTTGTTGTTCCAGGTATTGGCATCGAGTGCACTGTTTCGGATGCTCCACACCGCGGCGCCGTTGTATGAGTTGGTTCCCGAACGCGTGGTGATCTGTACTTGTCCGTTGCCTCGTCCCAGTTCGGCATCCACCGGCGTCAGGATGAGACGTACTTCACCGACCATATCCGGATTCAGCACGGTCGTGCCGAAAACGCCGTTCTGGAAACGTCCGTCACTGACGCTCAAACCGTCGCGCACGGTGTTGATCGAACCCGATGCAATGCCCGCAAAGGTGTCGTTGTTGGCTCCAGGGATTCCAGCGCCAGGGCGAAAGCCTGGAAGAGTGCTGATCAGGTCGAGGACGTCGCCGCCGACCAGAGGCAGTTCCTGCACCTGCCGCTCCGAGAGAACTTCGCCGATGCTCGGCGTCGACACGGCGAGCAGGTCGCGCGCGTCCACCGTTACTTCGACCTGTGTCGCAACGTTGCCGACCTCCATCGTCAGGTTGTATCGAAGCGTTTCGTTGTTACGCAGGTCGATGTTCTGAATGCGCGCCTGCCGGAATCCCGGCAGCGATGCTTCGAGTTCGTAAGGACCAACGGCGAGATTCGGGAAGTTATATGCGCCCGACTCGTTGGTTATCGTTTCGTTCTTTACGCCGGTCGCAGAATTCGTAACGACCACGCTGACACCGGGAATTCTTGCACCCGATGTGTCCTGAGCCACTCCTGTTATCGATCCGATCGCCTGTCCGAATGCGGTGCCCGAAAACACTGCGAGCACCAATAGCATCATGGATGCCTTGATTCTCATCTCCCGCTCCTTTTGGCATGGCATGCCATCCCAAAGCTCGTACGTTCTTTTTTTTGGAAGCCTATTTCGCGCGAACTAAATAACCCGAATCGGAGGCGGATTACAACTTTTGGATGATGCTATGGGACGAGTTTGATATCGGTCGTGAATTTCCGGCACTCGTCGTATTCGGCTTCGTAGGCCACGGCCGATCGCGAATCCCGTTCGGTCACTTCGGCGCGGATGCGCACCGGCATCCAGAATTGCCGGTCGCCGATCATCACCGGTCCGTAGTCCACTGTTGCGATCGATCGTGTGAAGACTCGAGGAAGGTTGAGAGATTGCCGCTGCAGGCGAAGAACGGCAAAAGAGTTCCTGTCGATCCAGGCAGCGCCGACGTCTTTTTCCACAAGGCGTGTTCCCTGAATCATCGTACTCAGTTTCTGCTGGTCTTCTTTCGTTGAGAATTGCACAAGCACAGCACTGGAGCTTCCGGACCTGTAGCTGTCGGCGATGTGGTAGTTGTGGTGCTGGAGATTGTCGGGAGCAAAGGTTGTGATGAGGATTGAACTGAATCCTCCGGAGAAGCGGTAGGGCAATTTCGGGAATGCCGTTCCTTTTGCGACACGCTTGCCGTCAATCGTCAGCACTTCCCGGGACTCGGTAAACGCAAAGCGTACGCTGTTCTCCTCGCTCGCCCGCTGCACGCCCGTGAACAGGGATTCAACGATCTTTTCTTTGATTACCCGTCCGTCATCGAAGACGGTCGAAGTGACCCTTTCATTACAAACGAAGTCAGGCAGGAGATCCTGGAACTCTTTGACGTTGCTGCTGACCCGCCCGAGCAGGTCGTCCAGCGACTGCGCGGATGCGGGCACAGTCAGCACGCACAGAAGAAACAACCACGTGAAGAAACTCATGAAACGACGGTCAGACATGCGGTCAGAATACCTCAAACTCAGTTTGGGACGGACTGGGGGAATCGTTTAAGCATCAGAGCGCCGGGTCTTCCATTGACGAAGGGCGCGTTGCCGACTGTCCATGTTTGATAGTAGGACTGCGACAGCCACTCCATCATCATCTTTCCCGATTCCGGTGCACCGCCGAAAAAGCCGCCCTCGAAGTCGGGGACGCCATTATCTATGAGGACGACGTAATCGGGTGGATGCGACTGCATGACTCCAAGCATTTGCCGCTCGCCTCCGCTGATCTTGATATCGAAAGGATGGAACGACCAGTAGGGAGTTCCATTGAAGCGCCGGGTCAGGTAGTTCAACGTGATTCCCTGCGGCATGACCAGAACCGTGGCGTCCGGGGGCGTACTTCTCTCGATCTCTTCCATCGTGCGCCGCATGAGTTCGCCGGCGGGCTCGACCGAATATGGATAAGTGAGGATCTCATCGCCACCCGCGCCGACCGCCAATGTCTTGGAGCCGTAAAAGCCGTTGGACCAGTTGAGGTGAAAGGCGCACCCGGCGGCGATCAACGCGATCGTCACGGCGCGAACCAGACTTTGAGATCGTGCCCAGTGCCCCGCAAGATTCGGTATCGATGTGACGCATACCGCCACAAGCAGCATTGCCGCCGGCATCGCCAGCGTGAAGCCGTAGTGATACAACCGGACATTGAGCATCGTCTTCGCCATCATTCCGAGCGAGAAGACACTCCAGATGATCAGCCCGGCCAACTGATTTCTTCGCGGCGAATCTTTTCGCTCGCGGATGAGCGCGCGCGCGGCGATGAGAATGATCACAGCCATCGCGCCGGGCAGAAGCAGTCCGATTTCATCCCATGGAATCGTCCGTGGCAGAACTGCAGCGCTGAAGGTGAGCAGTCCGAGAACTATCAAATGCAGCCGCGACTGAAACAATCGCTTGTGTGAAGTCCACACCTGAACCGCGATGACTATCGCCAACAGCAAAACGAACACGACGGTTAGTTCAAGCATCCTGAAGGCGTGCGCGCGCGGCGCATCGAGGCCCGTGACGTATCGGTAGAAGCCTTCATCGAGAACCGGGTACTGCCGGGTCAAAGAAATGTTCGCGAACGTCTTTTGAAATGCCAGCGTCCACGAGAGCCACGTCGACATCATCAATATGGAGACCGCGGGCGGGACGAGGGCCGCTCCCGACAGAACCGCGAAGTTGCGAAGCGTGTTGCGAACCGAATCGATTTTGAAAACGGCTGTGATCATCAAAGCGGCCACGGCCGCGACACCGGCGGCCAGCATGATCTCCATCTTCGTCAACGCGACCAGCCCGAGGCATAAACCAGCCAGACCGGCCCAAAGCATCCTTCGTTGCTGCACCAGACGAAACAGGCAATACACCATGGCCACTGCGAGCACGGTGCCGTGAGTCTGCTCGTGCCGGTAAGGAGCGATGTAGTTGAAGCTGCCCATCCGCGTGTATTGCGAGAAAGCGAAAACAGTCAGGAACACGATGCACACAGTGAATGCCGTGCGTCGATCGAATAGGAACGCGAAGATTTGATGGAGCAGCAGCGTGAGCAACGCCGTGATCGCAAGGTCGGCTACGATCAGCGTGGTGATGGACGGCCCGGTGAGTTTAAAGAGAAGGGCATTGAAATACTGCGCCAGCGGACCGTGAAGCCAGGAGATGTCGCTGTAGAGCCGGCGTCCTTCCGCCAGTTGCCAGGGAATATAGAGGTCCATCCCATAGTCGATGAAGACGTCCGCCCATTTGCGCCAGCTCCAGACGGCAAGCCCCGTAAAGACCAGAGCCAGCGAGCCGAAGTGAGCCCACAGCCTCGGCAATCAGGATCTCCCTCGTTCTGGAGTCACATTTGTATCGTGGTAGTACCCGGCGAGACCGAGGCTCCGCTTGTCGAAGATGCGGAAGTTGGCAACACCCCACTTCTGGAGACGAAAGCGAGCAGATGTCCAGAGGACGCCGAATCCATATCTCACGCTCGGAAGAAACCGGATCGAAGATGCCTCCGGAAAATAGCGCGCCGGACACGAAATCTCGGCTATGCGAAAGTCGAAGAAAATCGCCTGCGCGAGCATTTCGTTATCGAAGACGAAGTTGTCGGAGTTCATGTGTAGAGGAAGCGACAACAGAACGTCGCGCGAGAACGCGCGATAGCCCGAGTGATATTCCGAAAGCTTTGCGCCTGTAACGAGGTTTTCGATCAGAGTGAGAAAACGGTTCGAAATGTATTTGTAGAGCGGCATGCCGCGGCTGCGGGCCTTGCCGCCAAGGATTCGCGATCCGATGACCACGTCGTAAACGTCCGATGCAACCAGCGATGCCATCGGTGCGACGAGGCGCGGTTCGTACTGATAATCGGGATGAAGCATCACGATGACGTCCGCGTTCAGACGCAAGGCTTCCGTGTAGCAGGTCTTCTGATTCCGCCCGTAGCCGAAGTTCTGTTCGTGCTGGAAAACCTTCAATCCGAGCCGTCGGGCAATCTCGATGGTGTCGTCCCTGCTGAAGTCGTCGACGAGCAGGATGTCGTCCACGATATCCCTGGGAATCTCAGCTACCGTCTTTTCCAGGGTTCGAGCCGCGTTGTACGCAGGGAGGACCACCGCGATACGTTTCCCGTTAATCACGCGGGACATACTACCACCGGGGCCCCTTTGCTACCCCACTGTCAAAACTCCAAAAAAAGCGACTTTCCGGATGGCCATTTGGACATCCTCGGATTATCATTACGCCCAAGTGTCATAAGCATTTGCGAGACACAGGAGAGGTGGTCCGATGGCACGTGTGTTGCGGTTGATTGTGGCTCTCATATCGGTGGCCGTTTTACTTGTCAGCGTCGTTCGTGGCGCCGGCGACAGTGCGATAACCAAGGCCGTAAAAGGTGGCGATCTGGCGGCCGTCCGAAAACTCATCGCGGCGCGCGCGGATGTCAATGCTGCGTCGGGTGACGGGTCGACTCCGTTGCTGTGGGCAACGCACAGCTCGGATGTCGAGATGGTCAAACTTCTGCTGACTGCCGGAGCCAGGCTGGATGTCGCGAATAACTACGGTGTCACTCCTCTGCTCGACGCGAGCCGCACCGGCGACGCTGCAATGATGGACGTACTACTGAAAGCCGGCGCCGATCCGAAGCGCGCGCATACCGAAGGCGAGACACCGCTGATGGCAGCGTCGCGCGCCGGTAACGTTGCGGCAGTGCGGCTCCTTCTTGGACGCAGCGTGGATGTGAATGCTACCGACGCGTTTCAGAAACAGACGGCGTTGATGTGGGCATCGGCCGAAGGTCACGTCGATGTTGTCGACGCGCTTCTTATCGCCGGAGCCAATCCGAATCTCAAGGCGCACGTTAATCCTCTGACCGCTCGCCGTAACGCGGATTTTCCTACCGGCGGTTTTACGGCGCTGATGTGGGCCGCGCGCAACGGACACGAAGATGCCGCGCGTCGGCTGGTTAAAGGCGGCGCGGACATGAACGTCAAGAACGGCGACAATGCGTCGGCTTCCATGGTCGCGATGTACAACGACCGTTTTGACGTGGCTGGGGTTCTGATCGAACTCGGATCGGATGTCAACGACGGCTCGCTCTACACCGCCGTCGAAATGCGGGACGGCAGCACGGATCAGTTCGCGTTCGACGGTTCGCGGCTTCGTCCGAATCATACGAACAAACTGACCGCACTCGACCTCATGAAAACCATGCTGGAGCGCGGCGCCGATCCCAACAAGGTTTTTGTGGGACAGTTCCATTCCACCTCGATGCCCAACGGCGACCGGTTCAACAACTCTCCATTCTTCAGAGCCGCGGTCGCATGCGACGTCGAAGCGCTGAAACTCCTGATCGCGCATGGCGCCGATCTCAACACCGCGATTGCTGGTGCGCCACCGGCGCCGGCTGCTGCTGAAGACGATGCTGCACCGGAAGGCGGTCGTGGCCGTGGTAATCCGAATGCAGGCCGCACAGCAATCATGGTGTCTATGACCGGCGGACGCGGGCCGGCGATGACCGGCGGACCGGGATACATCCGTTCCGGCACCGTCCCGTATCGCGAACCAGGAAGCCGGAAGCCGATCGACGCATTCGTAACCCTGCTCAAGTTCGGAGCCAATCCGAACGCGAAAGGGCCCGATGGCGCGACGTTGCTGCATCAGGCTGCTGCCGCCGCGAATCTCGACATGATCCGCGCGCTGGCCGATGCGAAAGTCAATTTCAATGAAACGAACAAGGATGGTTTTACGGCGCTGGACGTTGCGGAAGGTAAACGACCCGCAGGCGCAGCAGCCCCTGCAGGCCGCGGTGGCGCTCCCGCTGCAGGAGGCGGAGGACGCGGCCGTGGCGGCCGAGGTGGAACCACTCCGCAGGACGTCGCGAAACTGCTTCGTGAACTGATGGGCCTGCCGCCGGCGCCACCGGCACCACCGGCCGCAGCAACCACACCTGCACCCGCTGGAGAACAGAAATGAAGAGGGTCCTCTTCGCGGCAGCTGCCCTTGCAATAACTACAGCCAGCTTGTCCCAGACTCCTGTAACTCCGGCAAAGGTCGCCACACCTGCGGCGCAGGGTCCTGCGGCATATCAGGAAATGGTGAACAAGTACTGCATCACCTGTCACAACGAAAAGGCGAAGATTCCTGCCGGCGCACCGCTGGCGTTGGAGAAAGCGAATCTGAAAGACCCGGGGTCCAATTCAGACGTCTGGGAAAAAGTGGTGCGAAAACTCGGCGTTGGCTCGATGCCTCCGCGAACCTCTCCAACGCCCGGAGCCGCGGAGCTGAATCGTTTTCGCGAGTCGCTGATCGCACAACTCGATCTGGCCGCAGCGAAAAAGAATTATCCGGGCCGCTATGTTCTGCACCGTCTCAACCGCACGGAATACGCGAATGCCATTCGCGATCTCCTCGGTGTCCGCATCGACGTCTCGGAACTGCTGCCGAGCGACGGCGGCGATTTCGGCTTCGACAATATTGCGGCTGCGCTGACGACTTCTCCGCTGTTGCTCGAACGGTATCTCACTGCTGCCTTGCGGATCAGTGAGATCGCAGTAGGCGATCCCGAAGTCGAGGCCGGCACTTCGACCTACTCGATCAGCACGGTTGTGACGCAGGGCCAGCACGTGGACGGATTACCGCTTGGTACTCGCGGCGGAACGGTCGTTCATCATGACTTCCCGGCGGACGGAGAATATGTGTTCTACGGACGCCTCCTGCGCACGGTCGCTGAAGGTTACGTGGGCGTCGAAGGTCACGAGACTCCATTTCAATTCATCGTGACGATCGATGGCGAACAGGTTTTTTCCGCTCCCGTTGGAGGCAAGGAAGATCACGAATCGAGTTCCAAGAACATCGTGATATCGCGTGAAGAAGTCGACAAACGGATGACCTCGCCGCGAATCCGGGTCACTGCGGGTCCTCATGAGGTTGGATTCACATTCATCGACCGGCCGACGCAGGAACAGAACATGTGGAAGCCGGTCCTGCGGGATAGTCTCGAGGCGCATAACCCATCGGGAATCCCGAGACTGCGCACGGGCAACATCGAAGGTCCGTACAACGTTACCGGTATCACTGAAACCCCGCAACGAAAGCGATTGTTGACATGTAAGCCTGCGACTGCCGCAAGAGAAACGCCTTGCGCCACGGAGATTCTGTCCGCTGTTGCGCGTCGCGCATTCCGACGGCCCGTCACAGCCGCCGATCTGAAACGGCCGGTGGCTTTCTATCAGGAAGCCCGGAAGAACGGCGGCGACTTCAACGCCGGCATCCGCGCGGGCCTCGCCCGAATTCTGGCAAGTCCCGCGTTCGTTTTCCGCGCGGAAGAAGATCCGGCAGCGCTTCCGCCGGGCGCTCCGCATCGCGTGAGCAACCTGGAACTCGCGTCCCGGTTGTCGTTCTTCATCTGGAGCAGCATTCCGGACGATGAATTGCTGAACCTTGCAATCGCGAGTCGTCTGCGTGAGCCGGCTGTTCTGGACGCGCAGGTGCGGCGAATGATTTCGGATGAGCGGGCAGACGCGCTGACGACCGAATTCATAGGCCAATGGCTCCAGCTTCGTAACCTGGATAAGGTGACGCCCGATCTTCTGTTATTCCCCGACTTCGACGACAACGTCCGCCAGGCTTTCCGAAAGGAAACCGAGCTGTTCTTCGCCAGCATCGTGCGCGAAGACCGAAGCGCGCTGGACCTGTTGAATGCCGACTACACGTTCGTGAACGAACGCCTCGCGCGGCACTACGGCATGCGCGGTGTTTACGGTTCGCGCTTCCGGCGGATCACCGTGACGGATCAGAATCGCCGCGGCATTCTGGGCCATGGGAGTTTTCTGTCATTGACCTCGGCGGCGAACCGCACATCTCCGATTCTGCGCGGGAAGTTTGTGATTTCGAATCTGCTCAACACGCCGCCGCTGCCGCCTCCGGCAGACGTGCCGCAGCTTGAAGAGAGCGCGCCGAAGGATCGCCCGTCGACGGTGCGCGAACAGCTCGAATTGCACCGCGCAAACCCCGTGTGCGCGTCCTGCCATCGCAATATCGATCCTGTCGGGTTTGCCCTCGAGAATTTCAACGCAGTGGGACAGTGGGAGAACACGACGCGGGAAGGCCTGAAGATTGATTCCGCGGGTGTCCTTTCGGACGGAACTCCGATCGACGGTCCGGTTGCTCTGCGCCGGGCCCTTTCAGCGAGACCCGAGGTTTTCGTCGGCACAATTACAGAAAAAATGATGATTTACGCTCTTGGCCGCGGACTCGAGCCTGTCGATATGCCGGTTGTGCGGAAGGTCGTTCAGGGAGCGGCAAAGAACAATTACGCCATGCAATCGATAATTCTTGGAATCGTAAAGAGTTCTCCTTTCCAGATGCGCACAAAGTTGAATAATAATGACGCGGTCAAGACCGTCGTTCAGACTGCTAGCGGCGTGGGGGAACCAAACCGGTCCGACGCTAATAAAAAGGAGTAGTGTCCATGATCATTACGAAGAAGCACCTTTCTCGCCGGACTTTTCTGCGAGGCGCCGGTGCCGCGGTAGCTCTGCCATTTCTTCATGCCATGGTTCCAGCTCTATCGGGACAATCGAAAGCTCGGCCGTTCCGGTTCGGTGCGATTTATGTGCCGAACGGGATCTACCCGCAGTTGTGGCATCCGGACAAGGTCGGTAGCGACTTCGAATTCAAACCCATCATGCAGCCGCTCGAGCCGTATCGTGACTTTCTGGTCACACTCAGCAAGATGAAGGCTCCTGACGGGAATCCCGAGAACGGCGGCGTCCATATGGGTGCCAGCGCGGCATGGCTGAACGGCGTGGGTCCGCTGACGCAACAAGCGCAGTACACGGTGATCCGCTCGAAGAAGACGATCGATCAATACATCGCCGACGCGATCGCCGACGACACTCCGCTGCGATCCCTTCAGGTCGGGACCGAAGACATGGGCACTTCTGCCGGCGCCTGCGACGGTTATCCGTGCGTCTTCTTTAATACGGTGTCCTGGCGCGACGACACGAGCCCTCTTCCGATGGGCATCAATCCACGCGTGACCTTCGAACGGATGTTCGGCGAAACCGGCTCGGCCAGAAAGCGGCTCGCGAACCTGAAACAGAAGCAGAGCATGCTCGACTCGATCGCGGAAGAAGCCGCCGAGATGCGCCGCCGCCTCGGTCCTGCCGACAACAGGATCCTCGATGAATATCTCAGCAACGTGCGCGACGTCGAACTCCAGCTCGACCGTATGGAAACCCGCGCCTCGTCCGTTCCTCAGGGCGCGACTGCACCGCTAGGCATTCCGGACACGTTCGATGAACACATGACGGTGACCTACGACCTGATGCGCCTTGCGTTCCAGGGCGACATCTCGCGCGTGTTCACATTCATGGTCGGTCACGAGGGAAGCAGCCGCAGTTATGCGCACATCGGCATTCCCGAGCCGCATCATCCGGTTTCGCACCACGGCGATAAGCCCGAAGCCATCGAGCGATACGCCAAGCTCACAACCTATCAGGTGCAGAAGCTGGCTGAGTTCGTCGGCAAGCTCAAGGCCACGGCTGATGGCGACGCAACGCTGCTCGATCGTTCGCTTCTGTACTTCGGAAGCGGCATGGGCAACGGCAATGCCCACGATCGTAACAATCCTCCGGTCGCGGTAATCGGCGGCGCCAACGGCAAGCTGAAAGGCAATCGTCACATCGCCGTCGACAACAAGGAAGTAACAGCGAACCTTCTGCTGACCTTTGCGGATATGGCGGGAGCGGAACTCTCGAAGCTCGGTCACAGCACCGGACGTCTCAGCCTGTAGAGCCAACCCAACGAAAAAGGGGGCAGAGAGAAATCTCTGCCCCCTTTTTTTTGGGGGGGGTACCTAACCGGCTTCCACGCCGAAGGCGTGGAAGGATATTAGCCCGGCGTGCGAGCGCCAGCGAGCCACGCCGGGTTCAGGGTTCTTATTGGGTCAGTCTTCGTTTTAGCCACGCCTGCGCAAACCGCAAGTCATGTCGCACGACATGGACGGAAATTCCGAGGGCCTGAGCCGTCTCTTCCGCCGTCATACCGCCGAAATATCGCATCTCGATCAGCCGCGCCGCAGATTCGTCTTCCTGCGCCAGATCTTTGAGCGCGTCATCCAGTTTGATCAATTCGACCAGTTCGACACCTTTCGGCGTGCTGACTTCGAGACTCGCGGTCCAGTCGCTTTTGCCAAGGCCGGCTGAACGCTTTTGCGTTGACCGGCTCCGAGCGTAGTCGACCAGAACCTGCCGCATCACTCGAGAAGCCACAGCGAGGAAGTGAACTTCGTCGGTGAATCTTCGCTGCGCGCCATCGAATAACTTGAGATACGCCTCGTGGATGAGGGCTGTCGCCTGGAGGGTGTGATTCGGCCTTTCGCCCGAAAGATGCCGCAAGGCAATGCGATGCAGTTCGTTATACAGCGCTGGTGTCAGTTCGTTTAGGGCGGAGTCGGGGCTGCTCACGGGGGCAATTTACCATCGCGCAGCAAAGCTTGCGAATTTTCTCTCTCGATCTCGCTTCATATATCGAGACACAAAAAAATTGGAAAGGATCGATTATGAAGAACGTTCAACGAATTATTGCAGCGGTCGTGGTGGTTTTTGCCCTTCAATTCCAGGCAGCGCTTGCGCAGAGTGCTCTGACAGTGCCTCCCGTGCCGGTGGAGATCCTTGTGCCGTCCGGGAATACAGTGTTCCTGAAGGGCTCCGCCATTGGGACGCAGAACTATATCTGCCAGTCTTCGGACTCCGGCTTCTTCTGGAAGTTCCTGGGACCGCAGGCGACTCTGTTTGCGAATTTTCAGGTGGGCAGGTTTGCTGTTTCCCAGCAGATCACGACGCATTTCCTGAGCTCGAATCCCGCGGAAGGCGGCCTGGCTCGCCCGACGTGGCAGGGTTCAGCCGACACGAGCAGCGTATGGGCCAAGGCTGTAGGATCGTCCACAAATCCGGCTTACGTGGCGCCCGGCGCGATTCCGTGGCTGCTCCTGCAAATCGTCGGAACCCAGCAGGGTCCCATGGGAGGATCGTTCCTCACCGGAACGACGTACATCCATCGCGTGAATACATCGGGAGGCGTCGCGCCATCGACGGGTTGCAGCGCAGCTGCCAATGTCGGAGTGCTCGCGCTTGTGCCTTACACGACGGATTACTACTTCTACAAAGCGAGTAACTAGCTCTGAATTCCGGGACGGTTGCGTCGTTTCCCTAATTCTGAACTACGAATTAGG